>Ga0209633_10000379_pt1 | contig 52698 bp, 41 predicted proteins | sample Cruoilmetagenom1_FD_187290 | JGI IMG/M metagenome (GOLD analysis project Ga0209633, IMG submission 187290) | Oil polluted marine microbial communities from Coal Oil Point, Santa Barbara, California, USA - Sample 1 (SPAdes) (version 2) | ecosystem: Environmental > Aquatic > Marine > Oil seeps ... | reverse complement strand
TGTTTCGAATCGATTTTAATTGATTCAAATCATGACTAGACAGGCTTAGCCTGTTTTTTAGTTCTTCATAGCCTTTTTCATTGCGTAGACTGTACACCACCTGTGTATTTTCCAAAATACTTGCAGATGTAGAATTGTCAGGGAGTTGATTGATAGATTGTAGAATGATACCAATCGCCCCATTTTGTTTTCTGATCGCTTGGTAGTAAAACTCTACGCTTTCAAGTACATTTTTAAATTTTAACTGTTTGGCGAACTCATCAAAAAGAATAATCCCCCGCTCGGAACGGTTCCGCCAAATGGTACGTTGAATCGCTGATTTGATCAATTTCAACATGACCGATAAGATTTCCTTATTGTCCTTTACTTCGTCCAATTCAAAAACAATCAAACGCTTGTCCTCTATCTTATAGGTTTGGTCTTCATTTACATTAAATAAGAAACTATACAGACCATCATCCACATATTCCGAAAGGATATGTAAAAAGTCATAGAGGTTAAAATGTTGTTCCTGAATTTTTAACTCATGGATCAGTGTATCTTTTTTCGCATCTACAAACTGATATAAAGAAGCTAGGGAATAGGAGTCATCGACTCCATTTTGATAGTAATAACGTAACACCTTCTTAATTGCTACTTCTTCGGCTTTAGTAGCTTCCTTTCCTGAGGCCAATAACTCCAATATAAAAATGGAAAGGTCTTCTAAACGTTCAGGTGTTAAATCTTCTATCCCCGAAATATAAAAAGGATTGATGCCTAAATTTTTACCTTGCTCATATCGCAAGATAATATGGTCATCAGGATAGAGTTTGGCAAATTTGGCATACGAACCGCCCAAATCTATAATGACCAGTCGGACATCATTTTCAAAATACTGTCGTAAAATATTGTTCGCTAAAAAAGATTTACCTTCCCCAGTGGGCGCAAAAATGGCAAAGTTCCGAGCTTTGATACGTTTCTTTTGCTCATCCCATACATCTTTGAGTACAGGAATATTGTGTTGCCTATCCTGAAAAATGATACCAGTGGCATCTGACTTATAATTGGTGTTATTAATATATAAACAAAGGGCATGTTTTAAGTCAGTAACATATAAATCTTCATTTGAAAAATTGGAAGCAAAACAGAAATAAGAATTTAAAAAGTAGTTTTTCCTTTCTTCACCTTTTGGATAATACGGAACAATATCGAGTTCCTTAAACTCTGTCTTAATTTTGGACGCGATACGTCCTAACTCTTCGGCTTCCCGTGACCAGAATACAACATTAAGGTGTCCTCGAATAATACGTGAAGAATCATCTTCATTAATTTGACTTACAATCGCTTCAATCTTTTTTAAGATGACTTTATTCTGTGTACCAAAATTGGAACTTTTCTTAAGCTCCTCGATTTTTTTCTCTAATAGTTTTCGCCATTTATGTTTATCATCTAAATAGATGATTTGATTGACAATATGGTTTTCATTAAGATTTAACCCCAATCCATCTACAAACCCCTGATGAAAAACAAAATCATCCGAAGTGAATTTATCATTGGTTTTACTGCTTTGTACCGCATCACCAAAACACAATTCGCTATTGACGGCTAATACATCAAAATGATGGTTGCCAATATCTATGCTCTTTTTATTTAATTGGATATCGGTATCAAAACCTTCATTAAATCCATTAAAGTAAGCATCAGTGATGTTTAGAATTTCATCTTTACTTATTGGTGTCATTGACACCTTTCTACTATTGCTGATAAAAGAAACAGTATCACCAACCGAAGTAATAAACTCCTGCACATTATGGTCTAATTGTTTATGGATTCCTTTTTCTACTATCCGAAACGGATTGGTAAACTTAGAAGCATTTAATGCTTTATTATAGGGGAGAATAAAAAATAGATAACAACTATGTTTTATATACTCCCGTCCTTTAAAATAATCATGTGTTGCTTTTTCTAAAAATGTAGTATTGGGTATTAAATCAGCATTATATGCTGTTTTCTGATAGATGTCTTGTTTATGTATGACTGTTGCTTCTGGTAACGATTTAAAAGCCTGAAACCAAGCCCCATGAATATCTTCAAAGTCTGACTCGGACAGAGAGTATACCTCTTGGAGGTCAACTTTATAGCATAACACCACGTTGCCATTATTGGCGAACACCGTATGCTGTTCTATTGTTAAAATAGGGTGATAAGCGGATAGATTAATTTTCTTCATAATTTAGATTACTTTGTTTTTTATTACTAATTGTTTGTGGAAACACTTTTGTAAAGTGTAGTAAGGCAGGATTCCTTGTGACGTGTGTTAAGGCAACATATAGCATTGCATTAAAGACAAATACAGAAATGATGACTAAAAAGCTAAAGGAAAAAATGATAAATAATAAAGAACCGATAACTGAAATCATCATCAAGGCAAAGAGTGATATGGGGAGTCCCCATATCATTGCTCGTTTGCGAATATTTTTATATACTTCAAACTTTTTCATTTTACATATTTGTTTTTTACAAAAACCCTCAATGAGGGTGAGGCCTAGACTACGATTCCAATGAGATAAGTAAAGATGCCTACGACTGCTCCGGCAATAAGGACAAAAACCAATACTCTGGTAATGCCTTTTTTAAGATCTGCATTCTCTCCAAAGAAATGCCCTGCATTAAATAGGAAGCCTATCAAAAAAATAACTCCTAGCAGTAGTGGAAAAATAGACCGAATGGTATCGGAAACATCATTTACAGAATCTTCAATCCCTCCAATTTGCGCAAATGTGGGGATGCTCATAAGGAGCATAACCCACGTAATTTTTAGTGTGTTTTTCATAAATGTTCTTTTTTTTGTGACCGATCAAGTCACTGATATGATAATTTTTTACGAAATCTATAGAGAAACGGAGGTTAAGGAGAGGAATAGTTAAATATTAACGAATTATTACATTAATTTTTAATATATATCTAATGTTTTGTAGTAATTATTGAATATTGTTCAATAAAACAAAAACTTATGGAAGCTATAAAACGAATATGGATGTTCTTTTTTGTAATCGGATTATTCCCAATTTATGTCTGTTACGGTCAAGAAATACAAAAGAAAAAAAAGGTAATTGTGATTGATCCCGGACACGGTGGAACTGATTCGGGAACACTTGGAGTAAATGGAGTTAAAGAAAAGGAAATGGTATTGGAAATAGCAAAGGAAATTCTAAAATGGAATAAGAAGGTATTAAATAATAGGTATACCATTTATTTGACAAGATATACAGATACGTTAATTTCCTTATCAGATAGAGCAAAGCTCGTAAACGTAGTTAGCCCTGACCTATTTATATCCTTACATGGCAATAATGCCAACAATCCAAATGCGAAAGGTATTGAAGTATATATATACAATGGCGTATATCCCAAAAGACAGTCCGTTAAAATAGCAACTCAGATTATGGAGCAATTAAATAAAAAGTTAGGTTATAAAACTCGTGGAGTTAAAAAAGCAAATTTTCAGGTGTTAAGACAAACGGTCAATACCTGCCCTGCTATCCTTATTGAACTGGGCTTTTTGTCTAATAAAAATGAAGCTAATTATTTAATAAAGAAAGAAAATAAACAGGCATTGGCATTAGCTATTTTAATGTCTCTAAAAATCTAATGAAATGAAAGACGTATTTTTTAGCATTATAATTACTATCAAGGAAATCATCACAACTATTTTTAAAGAAATTTTCTGTTTCTTTAAAAACTTGAAAACCTAAAAAAACCATAACTATTACTATAATGGTTAAACACAAAGGGTTTAACTTCTCTATTTTATTTATAATCAAGTAAAGTTATTGTGTTTATTCTAATTGTAGAATTATACATTACATTTTTTTAGCTTTATAGAGTTGTTTTAATTAACAATCCTTAACCCAAAACGGTACTTAAGGTAAACATTGGTAAGTACATTGCTATTAAGATTATGGCAACTAAAGCGCCTAAAAAAATAATGATCAATGGCTCAAGTACTGTACTTAGCATTTTAGATTTGTACTGTATTTCATCATTATACTGTGTCGTAAGTCTTTCAAAAATAAATTCATTTTGATTGGTTTCTTCTGCAACTTTTAATAATGAAATCATCTTTGTATCGAAAATTGCATGTTCTTTTAAACTCTCACTTAAACTATTACCATGTAGAATTTTTGATTCAACAGCATGTAAAGCTACTTTTAGAGGATAAAAATCTATCATTTTTTTTGTGAGTTGTATGCTGCTTAACACAGGGACTTTAGCTGTTGTCAATAAAGCCACCGCTTGGGTAAACTGACCTATATACATTTTACGGACTAAGTCTCCTAAAAATGGCGTGTTTAATAACAACCAAGAAGCATATTTTTTATACCATATTTTTTTTGATACAATTTTTCGCAATACTAAAATGAATACTAAAAGCAGCAATGCTACCCAAAAGTAACTCTGAAATAGCCTTGAAGTATTCATTACTAATTTAGTAAGCCAAGGTAATTCTACTTGGTTCTGTTTGAAAATATCAGCAAACATAGGCACTACATAACGCAACATAAACAATACCGACAATACTGCTGTAATTAATACTACTATTGGATACGAGAGTGCATTCAATACTGTTCTACGTTGTTCATTTCGTCTTCTAAAAAATAAGCCCAATTCTTGAGTTACTTTTTGTAAAGTACCTGTCTCTTCACCAATTTTCAATGAATAGTATTCATACTCGGTGAAATCTTTGCTGTTTTTTATACTTTCTGAAAAAGGACTTCCTTGTAGAATGGCAGACAACATCGTTTCTAACAATTCTTTGTCAGTCCGTTTTTTTTGCTCGTTGGTAATTAATGTTAATGCATCTTTTAAACGAATACCAGCATTTAATAACACAGACAACTCAGTATAAAAAGCTTCTTTCTTTTTATTTGAAAAAGATTTTCCAAACATAGAAATTTCTGTTTTAAGCAGTTTATCAAGATCAAAATTGCTTTTGACGTCTTTTCGGGTGTTTATATTTTCTAACCTAAAAGCCATTTTCAGTACTTAGTATTTGTTAATGTTTATTTCTTTAAAATCCAGCGCAGCAAGCTGGCCCATTGACTTCGTCGAATCTTCGATTGCACTAAATACATCCACTGGATGTATTTTTAAATTCTGTCCTAATTTAAATGCTATTGTTACTCTTCCTTTATCTCATTACAAAGCAAATTAATTTGCAGTGGCAATCTGCTTGTTTAAATAAAATGCTGCGTCTTTAGTTGTATAAATGAATATCGATTTATCTGCTATTTCTTTCGATACTACAAATTCTATAGCATCAATATCTTTACCTGTTACTATATTACCTTCTAGATATGTTGTTGTTTTAAAAACAGCAACATTCAACGTGTCTGTATTGCGAATTGTATATGTATCTTTAAAGGTATATTGCACTGTATCTATTTCAGAAACACAGTATAGTTGTTGCTGTTTTTTATTAAAAAACAGGTTATGTCTGTTAAAATCTTGCCATAATACGCGCTCTAGTAATCTAATTTCTGTTGTTTGCTCGTTGTTGTTATTTATTATCCTAAGTTGTTTTTGTACCAAGTTCAATATCAATAGTGTCAGGCTAATAACAATTCCTGAAATTACCAACACCACCAATAATTCTGCAATGGTAAATGCGGTTACTTTTTTATTGAGCCCCTTCATTTCTCATTTTTTTTAGAAATTGTTCTCTTTTCCCTTCTTTGTCCTTCAGATGCCTGACTCGATGACTTTACTCTAGTAGGCCTCGTCAAATCTTTGATTTCTCCTAATGGGAGAGAATTATTTGAATTTTGTGTCGCCGTAGCCACAATAAAAATGATATTATTTTCTGTTTGCTGTGAAAATGAAATATGCCAATCTTTAAAGTCTTCTTGATACTTCACTCCTATTTTATCATGTTGAAACAGGTATATTAATTTATTTAATTGGGTATCAATAGTATGGGTATTACTTTTTATAGTGGACTTAAAAATATTATTTAATGTTAACGATGCGATGGTAAAAACTGTGATTATGAGTACTGAGGCAACTAACACTTCGATGAGTGTGGAGGCTTTTAGTTTACTGGATTTCTGCCTTTGCCTACCGAAAGGGAGGTTCGCGGGAAATCGCAGATTCGACGTAGTCAATGACACCCCGTTATTAACTTGTTTTATTAATACAACCATTTTGCAACTTTTTGTTGAGCGTTCTTTAATGACAATCCGCAATACTGTAATGGTAGGTCATTACTTAATATTTTACCATTATAAATATGGTTTTTATATACGGAACCAAATTGATTGGCTATAAAACCTTTGGTATATACACTACCTTTTACTGTTCCTTTGAGCTCTATATTTTGATTGCAATAGACTTCGCCTGTTATTAGGGTATTTTCTTCTAATACTATTTGTGGTTTGTAGTTTTCTAAGTTGTCTTTTGTAATAAAAGCAATAATGCCTTTGATTTCAGTATTTTTATCAATGTTAATTTGGTTTACTTCCTCATTGTTGTTTTGTGTAGTTCTTTTTTCTTTTTCAGTCAATACCAATGCTGTTGGATATGTCAATTTACAATTTGAACCTACGGTAAGTTTTTTTGTAGCAAACCCTTGAAAATTTCCGTTTACCTTTTCTACTATTTCTATTTGAGGTGCTATTAAGATGACATCTTTTAGTTTTGCTGATGGATACACTTTTATTTTTATAGCTGAATGAATTATTATATTGCCTGTTAACTCTACAAAACGAAGCTCAATAATATCATTAGAACGTATTATGTTGGTAGGTTTTTCAAAAGAATTGATCAGTCTTGTGTTCTCTTGAAATTCAATAAAAATATTGTTTTCTTCTAATAGTATTTTATCCCTTACCATTTTAATGTATATTTCATTTTCTATTTTGGGTAATTTCTCATTACTGTTAGCGATGCTCCCATAAATTAATTTTGTTCCCATATAGGAATGTCCTGCTATTGTGCCCCGTTTTACGCCTTGTTCAGGCAGGTAGGTCTTTCCTTCAATACGGGTATTGCCTACTAGTACTAAAGGCTGATTTATATTTTGAAGATATAAGCCTGTTTTTTGTTGTTGGTAGCCTCCTAATAACGCTGTTTTTGTAAACGTTTCTTTTCTTTTTTTTGAGGTAACTGTGGCGATGTCAAAAATGCCCCAATGAGATTTATGCACAACTGTTGCTACATTTTCTTCTGTAGATAGTACCATCTCAGTTTGTTCATGATAAGGTATGTTATGGTGTGCCAGATAGTCAAAACTTTGGTTTACACTAGAGATTACTTCTTGAAAAAAACAGGCTTTTATACTTAGTTTTTTCTGAACATGAGTAAGACTTATAAACGCAAACACCAATAATGCAATAACCACCGAAATAAAGATGGTGTATTGTAGCGCTCCTGCCTGTAATTTTGTTTTATAGAATTTTGTGTTCATTTTTTCGTCATTGCGATCCCGATAATTCGGGAGTGGCAATCTTTTTAATTAAAAGTCCTTATTTTGAAATTTAGCTCCGCTGAACTTACGTTTCTCGTCGTTCACATGTTCTCTCTGTCAGAATGACAAATCATTAATATTACTTAACTATCGAAAAAAAATTCTGTTGTCCTTGAAATTTTAATACCACCTGTTTGTCAGAACCTCGTAGTAATTTCACATCTTTAAAGGTGTTGTTTTTCTTAAAAAAGAATTGCTGTCCGTCAATAGTAATTAAAAATATTTGCTGCTGTTTTCCTTTTGCTGAAACCACCCCTTTATAAATTATTGCCGGGAAAGGTATTTTTTGTATGGTCTTGATTGGTTTTTTAGTTTTTATAAACTGTTTCTTTTGATCCCGATAGCTATCGGGACCTAAAAATGGGTCTCTATAATTGGTATTGATGGTAAAATCTATTGTATTTTCTATTTGTTGTGGTCTAAAACTTGTTGAACTTGCGGCAACCTGTTGCTTTTCTTTTGTCGGGTTAACTGTTGAAAAAATACGATAACCTAAAAACCCCCAAACTAAGATTACGGCAGTTAATAATATATAGATCTTCTTTTTGTTTTTCATACAATAATATTTCTTTCAGTTGTCATTTCGACATGAACATAGCGATTGAGAAATCTAAGACAATAAAGTCAAATCTATTTCAGCAAATTTATTTTTTGTGAGATTACTCGTCACTCACAAGTTCGTTCTGTCGGAATGACATTTAGAACATGACCGCTATTTAGAAATGATAAATAGATGATTACTACTCTTTCTCAACAACAAACTCATTAGTAGTATACACCGTTTCATAAGCTGAGTTCAATGCTTTTACTCTCCATTCATAAGTATTGACAGCTAATGAATCAATACTAAAATCTATTCTTTGTATCAATGTATCCATAACTATTTGGTTTGCATTACTAAAATTGGGTTTAGCTATTTGAAATTGGTATTCTGTAGCTCCATTTAGCGTTTCCCAATTAAATGCTATTGTTACTCCTGTTTTAAGGGTTACATTTTCTGTAGGTGCTACTAAGTTAATAGTATCATTAGTTATATTTTGTTCATTGATAATTTCTTCACAACCGAACATAAAAACCAAGATAATTACAGTGCTAATTTTTTTCATTTATATCTGTTTAATAGCCCCTATAGGCTTAGTTAAATGTTCTTAGGTTTAAATGAAAGCGTTCAATGGTGTTTGTTTGATATTTTCTAGCTCGATGAATTTTTCTAGGAATCAAACCTTTATAGTTTGGTAAACTATCAGTATAAATTCTTTTAGGGTTTAAACACAATAAACGATGGATTGAACTTTTCATACTTTCGTTGGTTCTTCTACCTACACAAAAACTAATAACAAGTCTTGTTTTTCTATTAATTGTATATGAAACATAGCAATACTTCATTCCTTTCATTTTTATACTCAATTCATCTGCTTCATAAACTTGATCAGTTTCATAAATAAAAGGCCATTGTAAAGCCTTTGTTATTTTTAAAACTCTTGAAATCACTGTTGTTTTTGAAATTGATAGTATTCTAGAAATATCTCTGATACCACAACTATTGATCATCAGTTTTACAATCTTTTCATTAGTATTCATTTTATAAGCATTATGAGTGTATGATTGTTGCTGACTTATTTTACATATATTACAAAAATAGTGTTGTAACCCGTTTACCTGAAAACCATTTTTTATACATGTATTATCACATTTTTTACAATTCATAGCCCTATTATTGTTCATAACTATGACAAATAAAAGCCGTTTTATTTACTAAATTTTTATAATTTAATTTGAATGTTATATTTAAGTATAAATGGTACACTTTTCTTAACAAATGGTCCTTTATCTATAACCACTAATTTGAACCATCAGGTTTTGGTAAAACCACTATAGAGTGCTCTAAGAAGTTTTAAGTTTATAAAACATATCTAATATCCCTTTCAAATAGTTTATTATTTAATTTTAAATAATTGATTTTTAGCCATTCAAATTTTAAAAGTTAAGTAACCAAAAATTTAGCCCGCGACCCTCCGAAGAGTGGTTTTAGTTAATTCTATTTTTATATTTAAGGAACATATTTTTTTATCAATTCCCACGTAAAGCCGTCTGCTTTCTCAAATTTAATATAACCATCTTTTTTACTCCAGTACATAAATTGAACTGATTTTTTTCGCTTTGAACGATACATTACTGATTTAAGTTTTATAACATCATCGAATGTTCCTGCCTTTGTGGTAAGTGATATTATTGGGTATTTCTCTAAATCTTTTAGTTTAAATCCCCATCCTGCAAACTTCGCATTTTCAAAATATAATGGAAATCCAATTTGAGCATCTTTTTTAGGAGTGCTTGATGAAATACTTAAAATACCTGTACTAGAAGAATTATTTTCTTTTAATTTTAGTTTTCTACGAACTATTAAAGATGTTTGCCTATAACGTTCTGGCGCTGGGCTAGATGAAACAGCATTATCTATTATTCTATTGACAACTATTGTATCTAATTGTTTTTCCGAAGATTCAAAAATGAGTACTTCGTTCATTACATATGGATTCCAGTTTCTTTCGCTCTCTTTAAGTTCTATTTTACAACTTAAAACTAAAATCATAATAAACAATATTGATAGTATCCTCTTATTCATCATCATCATTTAAAAAGTTAGAAATCTGTTGTAATATAGTATTCCAAGTTTCCACATTATGCCCTCCTTTTCCGCCATCGTGATTTGGTCGTATAAATAAAAAGTCTACACCTTGTATTTCGGACAATTCTGACTGACCATTAAAAGCATTCATTAAACCTTTAAAAAGACGTCCTGCATCCGAATTTTTATAAAATGGAGACTCTTTTGAAGAAACCCAATCTGATCGTGTAGAAAGTTGTGCTCCTGAGATTCCGTCAGGATGTTCAAAACCTCCTGGTTGATGTGGTGATAAATATAATCCTAATTCTACTCTTGAAGCATATTCACTATAGGCTAATGCAGTTAGCAAGCCAGCAGCAAAGGCTGCTCCTTGACTATGACCAACTACTTTTATCGTTTCTTCATTCTCTAACTCTATTGTTCCGTTTTGTAATTGAGCAATCAACTCTAAACCACTTACTTTACCTTGTGCAAATCTATCAGATGCTTGTGATTTAAAATTATCTGTAGCATTAATAAAAATATTATTCTCATCTCCAAAGTGTGTATTAATAATACCCCTTGTTTCCCCCCAATATGTTACAGGTTGTCCAAACATAGTTACTCCGTTTCTTTGTAAATTTCTTGGTGGTGGATAAGCATAATGTCCAACAAATTTGCCTCCACTACGCCCTAAAGTTTTATGACCTAATGCTTGGTCAAATAATAATCCGTTAACATAGATAATCAGTCTGCCGTCAGGGTCAATAGCATTTACAGGATTATTAGAAACGTAGGTGTATGGGCTTAAGGTTTCGTATTTTTCAGCATAAGGGTCTGTACTCATCCAGCGACCTGTAGAGGCATCATATCTTCTTGCTCCGTAATCGTGCCAGTTTAACCCAAATGATTTCTCGTGTTCTTTTCCGTTATAAGTATGGTAGTCATTTTCAACACCATTCACGACATTATTGTAACCTTTATGTTCAAGTCCAAAAGGATAATAGTTTTGCTCTTGTAAAATTTCAGTTTGAGATATTGAACCATTGCTATCTAAATCAGAGTAGTTTAAGCGTATATTCCCTAAATTATCTACATAAGAATAAACATATCTGTAACCACTACCATCTGGCTCTACATAACCTTCATTATGCTTAATGTGTTTTAACTCATTATTCTCGTAAAGAAAATTACCCGCGTATTCTACTGTTTTACTACCTGCAACCTTTTTAAGTCTTGTACCTGCAGCGTCATATGTATAGTTGATATTTTGACCGTTAACTGTTACCCGTGTTGGTAAGTTTAAATGATTGTATAAAATATTGGTAATACCTTGATTGGTATTCGTTTTCATATTACCATTTACGTCGTACGTGTAATCATTTGATGTATCAGCAGCTGTATTTAGTGCATCATCTTTAAAACCGAACTGATCTATGACGGCCGCATCTGCAATCTTCAATAACTTATTACTGCTTGTCTGATAACTGTAAGTTAGATCATCCATTATACCGAAGTTTGTAGCTCCTATATTGGTATGACCATTTCGTTTAAGGTTTAATATGTTTCCATTCTTATCATACCCAACAGAAGTCAGATTGTAATTACCAGTGTTGTCAGTAGCGCTTGTAATTCTGTTCAAAGCATCATAGGTATAGGTATACTCTGCACTTATCGAATTACCTGAAGTATTATCACTTAAAGTATTCCAACCCGTTTGGCTGATATTACCATTATATAATCTGTTATTTGTATTAGCAACATCATTATACATTAGGGTAAAGTTAAATAAATCATTATCATTATTGGCATCTTGATTGATGTTTTTTAGCCAACCTCTTATATTATAGTTATAATCAATAGTTTGTAAACGCTGTTGGTTACTACTACCGCCAATACCTTTTTGTATTAATTGACCTAATTTATCGTAGGTATTGTCCACAATTATTTCTGTATGCCCATCTATAGTCTGTGTTTGCATTTTTAGTCTCCCTACATGGTCATAATAAAGACTATCTACTGTTATTAAAGTCGGTAAATTATCATCTGTTTTGGTATGGAGTGTTGTTGTTTGATCTACTTTACCTACAAAATCTAAGTTACTTTTTATAACATCTATTGTATTTAAATAATCATTATTAGTATATCCATAAATTGGTCTTGCTTTTTCATTATAATAACTCACGGTAGTAATCCAATCATTTGAACCTAATACTTTAACTCTTGAACCTGTTGTTAATCCTTTTAATCGTGTAGTTGACGTTTCTCCATAAGAAGTAGTTGTCGTACCTGTACCCGCTCTATCAAATGTATAGTTATCGTAATAATTATTTGTTAAAGATTCAATATTCGTATTCGGAAAATTATTATTCGAATAATAACTGCCTGAAGCTACCTTACTCTCATACATTTCTGAAGGAAGGTTGTTCTCACTATTAAAATGACTTTGCATTTGTGATTGACTGATCTCAAAGTCATGGGTATATATTCCTGTACAAATCACTCTACTAAACACATCATATTTAGTATACAACCATTTTTTTTGTGATTGTTGTACAGCATCTTGTGTCAATACAGGTCTGTCTAGATTATCATAGATAATGTATTCCCAACCTTTACCTGGTATTTTCTTTTCTACCAACCTGTTTTTATGGTCATATTTATATTGATATCCTAAATCGTTCAGCTTACTATTTACAACACTTAGTGTGGCTGTATGTCCTTCCATTTTTGGCGGTAATACGTAGGTTAAATTTCCATATATATCGTAGACATAATAGGTGTCATGTTCTTGACTGTTATTATAGGTTCTTTTTAAAACAACTCTTTCTAATTTATCTTTAAACTCTTCTACAGTATGGTCTAAGTTTGTTTGCGTTAAATTCCAATTTTCATCTTTGGTAACCGTCTTGTATAATTGTCCTTTACCATAAAAAGAACTACCTCCTGTTAATGCTGGAACTCCGCTCGAATTTAAAGAAACGTCAAATCGTTTAACTTCTTGTATTTTATTGGTTTGGTAATCAAATCGTATGGTATGATTATCTTCTCCATTTCCGTTAATGTCTATACTACCAGAATTACTCATCCATGATCTCCCGGGAGATGCTTGCTCTATTATTCTATTTAATGGTGAGTCGTCAAACGTTTTTTCTGAATATGGGTTAGGATTATTCACATCTAAATCAGTACTATAAAAAGTTGTATAATAGGTGTTTGTGGCAACTAATGCGTTTGCTTTAAAAGCACCGTCATTTAATGTCGTAGCATAAGGTAAATACTCTTTAGCTTGTCTTCCTAAATTATCATATTCAATATGAGTTACAATATCTTTTTGATCATTACTCTGCTTGATGGCAATCCTTTGTTTTGGACGTCCTAACCCATCAAAATAAGTGACACTTTTTAAGGCATCTTTATTTTCATTAAGTTCTGAAGTAGAAGTCACTTCTTTTTGGGGAGTAATGGTATAGATATAATTCTCATTACTTAATCCTCCTAATGAAGGGCAACCATTTGGGTTGCCTCCACCATGAGCAGTTGGGCAGTTGTCATTGCTATTAGAAACATAACCTGATGGCTGGCTGCACTGTGTTATTGTTGAATTTGGGTCTCCTAATCCATCGCCATCACTATCGTCATACCAAGTGCTTCCACCTACCGATCCTAAATTCACAAATACTGAACTTGAAGCTGTACTCCAGTTTCCTGTAATACTATTTTGCGCACGTAAATAATAACTACCTGTTGCACTTACATTATAATTATTTGTTGCTGATAAGCTAGTACTTGTACCTAAACTATTTACACCTTGCCAATACCACATTTCTCCTGATGGAATAGTTCCTGATTTTTGTAATGTAGCATTTGTACAATTTTGACTAGCAATTACAGGATTTGGCGGAATACTTGGCGCCTGTATCGAATTAACATTAACATCATAAAATTTTTCTATTACTCCATTACTGGTGTTTGCAATATATATTAATTTCTTTGTTCCTGAACTTGTCCACTTTATGGTAGCTGTTGTCATATTTTGACTTTGAATAGTAGCCCCAGAAACTGACCAAGTAGCACTAAAAATAGTCAACAAAGAAGAGTTAGCTTGATAAGTTTTGACATCATTAATATTGGCGGTACTAGCTCCAGTTATTGTTATCAATCGATCACCTATATTTATTTGTCCATTTGAATTTATACTAAAAAATAATACAAAGAGCACTGACAATCCTAAAAATTTATTTTTATAACTTTTCATATCCCTTTTTAGTTTTTATAATAATATTGGTTGTTACTTAAAATCTTTCCTTGTGCATCTTTTACAAATTCTAACCTTCCAAAACTGTCATATTCATAATAAATAGTCTCATCTCGTGGGTCAGTTATGCTTGTTATGCCCACCATTGGATTGTAAGTAAATGTGGTGACTTGAGCAGCGGGAAGGCCATTTCGAATATTATCAAGTTGAGCTGTTAATGCAGTTTCAGAAATTGTCTTTAAATCTAAAGATTGTGTAACTAAGGCTGTGGCTTCTGCATGTGTAGCATTTTCTATTTTTGCTAACACATAGGTTTCTGAGGTATCCCAAATATAGGACACTACTGTTCCGTCTTTTCTTTGTACTTGAGTAGGCTTACCGTTTGAATTCGTATATGTTGCAAATAAATCATAGTCATTTGGTATATAATTCTCTGTTGAGCTGTTAGATCCTTGCCCTTTATTATACTTATAACTTTCTTTAATATTCCCTGAAATATCATAGGCGAAAAACTGCCCTTGAATTTGCTGTCCTTTATTTGTAACAGTTTTGCTAATTGGCAAGCCTACTAAGTTTTTAGTATTTACTAAGTTTTGCAATGAACTCTCATTAGGATAATCTTTTGGGTACATAATATCTACCCAAAAATGTTCTCCATTACCGTCATAATCTTCAGATGTGTTTACATGGCTCACATCATCTGGATCTCCTCCATTATACCTGCCATCTGTGATTTCTCTAGTAACTAATAAATCATTATTATATGTATACTTCTTTACTATTGTTGATGGTTTTAATTCTGTTGCAAATCCATCAATAACTTTATTGTAATTTGTCGTAATCTCTTTACTTAATAAATGTTTGTAAGTTTCGTATTTAGCTTTAATAGGTAAACTATAACCGAGAACCCCTCCATAACCAAATATTGAGCCAACAATTACTGGCCCTACATAACAGTTATCATAGTCTCCCATTTGGTTCCAGTTAATAATTTCCTCAGTCGATTTTAGGTACTTAAACTCCATTTTTTGAATAGTATCATTATTCCTAAATGAAATAGTTTTATTTAGTAATGAAGAATTACTTTGAATAGTAGAATTATCCATAAAATGGTGCTCAGAAATTATAAAATCGTTGGTTGCTTTCTTTTGTTTTATAATAACCTTTTCATAGTAATATCCTGTTTTATTTAATAGCGGATTTGATAAAATATAATCAGAGGAATACAAATAGGTTGGTCCCATTTCTCGATGGGTCAAATCTTCCCAAAAACTACCATTATATTTTTCATAACTATAAAACTTATGATTATATATGCTAACATTTTCATCTATATCTTTGATTTCCTTTATTCTTAACCCACCTTTTTTAACAGTAGAAATACCAATATGTTGGTTTGATTCAAAAACAAATTCTGTACTTCCACCTGTTGGGTATTGAATCTTATTCAAAGTTCCAGTTTTCAAAAAAATAGTATTAACATCTCTATTAGCTAACATATTTTTATATTGAGTTGTTAACGAACTATTTGCCAGTGCTGAGTTTGGTATTAATGATAGATTATTTTGGCCATTATTGTACCCCCAATAATCTTTAGAAAAAGAACCCTTTTGTGGCAAAGGGTTTAATTCATTATAGGTGAATATATAAGAAAGCTTCCTCATTCCATCAAAACCAACCTCATATACTTCTTTTAATTTTAAGCGAGGGTCTCCAAAAAAATAACCATAGATAAATCGAAATTCTTTTTGCTTGTTTTGAATTCTATCTATAACAATAATTTTATCTAATTTTTTTTTCCAATCTGAAGCAATGTTATCATTGGAATACACAAACTCTATATTAACATTATCTGACTCAATAAGATTAATTAATTTATTAGAGGTATTATATAAAACTGATGTTGATTCAAGTACATCAGGATCATTTCCTGCAATAGCTCCACATCGAGGGCTTCCTCCTCCATTGTATAATTCATAAGTCGTTATTTTTTGACCTATTTTTAATATTTCATAACTTAATTCATAAGGTGAGTAAGTAAAATTTATCTTTTTATTGTTTTTTGTAGTAATTGTATCTAACATCCATCCTGTTGAGGCTGACAAATCATTTGCTTGTGTAAAATCAACATTAATTCCACTACCTACTACGCTAAGGTTTTGATTAGACTCTTTTGTATTAAATCTAAATTTATTTCCGTTATAATCCACAACAAGAAATGAGTCTAAAAGATTAGATTCAATAATCGGTGTCAATTTAACCTTATCTTTACGCTCTTTCATAATTGAAAGGTTTCCTAATCCTGTTTTTGGTTTAAAGATAAAATTACCTGAATTTCCTAAAAATGAATAATTAAAATCATCTGGATCATGATCCTTTTTGTACGCTTTTAAAACGTTTTGAACTTGCCATTGGCTTATATCATTAGCCTGATACCAACTATCCTCAAGATAAGAATTTTCTACTGTTACCCAACCAAATTCATCAGCTCTGCCTCCTTTGACTGATCTAAAGATTCCCCCTCCAGCGTTCAGTGTCCATTTTAAACCAACAACTGAAGCTAAATCATCTACTTTTACCCCCGACGCATGATAAGATAAAGAAATTGGTACTTGAACGCCATCGACCTCTAATGTATAAATAGGAATATTTATATTCGGAACGCCTGTCGAATAATCTACTGGTGTATCTCCATAAATAGTAAAATTGGCCGCATTGGGTGTTTGAGGAAGTACATTGGTATAATGTTCAATATATGGTGAATAGAAATATCTATCTTCGGTCTGACCGAAACTTAAAATACTCAAGAAAAGTACAAATAATAAAAACTGTTTTTTCATTTGGAAAATTGATTAATGATAGTTAGCAATTGTTATTAATTAATGAGATTCTTGTTTAATGATACTCATTTCTACTATGTCCAATTTTCAAGTGCAAAAAGAAAAATAGTAAGAATCTTTATTTAATTCAACCACTAAATTAAAATCAATTTTTCATCCAAAAACTCGAACTTTTTCTGTGTCATTCTTTTTCGGGTAAATAGTTCTATTTTTCCAACAAATGGTTTAAAATTGGAAATATTTGTCATCTATATCTTCTTGTCAGCAAAGAATAAATTTGAATTTTGATGTAAGTTTGAGTCTAAATAGCACTGTCATCTATGAAAAAATATATTAAAATTGTATCTCAAAAGATACCCGCTTTTAATCTGCAAAAACTACTAGTAGTATTGGTCATAATTGGTATCTTATTATTGCTTGCCTTACCTAATTTAATGCCCTTAATTTCAAAAACAAAAAGCTTGGAAGCCCAAACACAACTCAAGCATATTTCTAATTTGGAAAAGCAATACTTCTTTATGTATTCTAAATACAATGCAGATTTTAATGCCATAGATTTTGAAGTTCCAAAAACGGTGCAACAAAATGGCAACGCCAATTACAGCTATGAGATTGTAGAAACTTCAAATACGAGCTTTAAAGCCCGCCCTACAGCCATCACCGATTTTGATGGTGATGGTATTTTTAATGTTTGGGAGATAGATCAAAATGATACCCCAAAAGAAATCGTAAAAGATTAATTAATCCTTTTCTATTTATGTTGTTTCTACTCAAAATAGTATGTCTTTGTTGTCTATTGGCGATTACCTTCCAAGATTTTAGGGAGCGTAAAGTTTATTTATTGTTACTTATAAGCCTAGCCATTACTATGGCTCCATTATATTATCTAAAGAGTGATGCCCAAATGTATCAAACATCAGAACAGGCTTATCATTATCGTATTATTCCTGACATGCAGCAAAATGGTCGTATTTGTTTTAAGACTGATTCTGACATCAAAGAGAATCTTAGTAATGAATTGCAAATTATCTTTGGAAAACAGATAGAACTTATAGAAGAGTCTACAGAAAGAATTCAAAAATATTTAGCCTTAAATTACAGGAAAACGAAAACATCAAAAAGTACAGAACTTAGCGATTCTAAAGACCTGTTATTAACTATTATTCACGAAGCCAAATCATTAGGAAGCAGTGATATTCATTTTGAAGTTTTTGAAAACAAACGACGTGTACGTTTTCGAATTGATGGTAAATTATTAGAGCGCTATGTAATTTCTACTGCTGAATATCCGAAAATTATTAATCAATTAAAAGTAAAAGCAGGATTGGACATAGCCGAAAAGCGACTACCTCAAGATGGACGGATCAATATCACTACTGAAACTGAAGATTTTGACATTCGTGTTTCTTCACTACCTACCTTATATGGTGAAAAACTCGTCCTGCGTTTACTCTCTAAAGATGCTACCAATATTCAGTTAGAAACCTTAGGGTTTACTGATGCTGAATTAAAGGAGTATAAAAACTGTGTTAACAATCAAAACGGAATTGTATTGATTTCCGGTCCGACAGGTTCTGGCAAAACCACTACGCTATACGCTACATTAAAATTATTGAATACTGATGATACCAATATTGTAACTATTGAAGACCCTATTGAATATACGTTGGAAGGTGTGAGTCAAGTTCAATTAAAAGAGAATATTGGGCTAGATTTTACCAAGGCATTACGAACCTTTTTACGTCAAGATCCTGATATTATCATGGTAGGTGAAATTAGGGATGTAAATACTGCAAATATGGCGATTCGTGCTTCTTTAACAGGGCATTTAGTATTATCAACCATTCATACCAATTCGGCTTGGGCAACGATTTCAAGACTCATTGATATGGGGGTTCCTTCTTTTTTAATTGCCAGTACCCTAAAAGTAAGTGTAGCGCAACGTTTGGTACGTTTATTATGTAACCATTGTAAAACTTCAATTAAAGTATCAGAAGACGGTGACTTTCTTGAAGGTCTATTAATTCCGAAAGAACTAACTGAGCATTATACCGCTGTAGGATGTGAAGAATGTTATCATACTGGTTATTCCGGTAGAAAAGCAATTTATGAGATACTACCCATTACTAAAGAATTAACCCAGCACATTAAAAACAATGCCTTAGAAATTGATGATTACCTCAACACTAAAAAGATTGCAACATTAAAAACAAATGCCTTGAACTTAGTGATAAGTGGTGATACTTCTGTTGAAGAAGTCTATCCTTTAATAACCGATTAACCATTCTTTTTAAAAAGTATGAATTAAAAAACATGAAAAAAAAATAAGATTCTGAAATTTATAATAGCACTCCTTTTTGTTTGTTTGACTCTAAGTGTTTCGGCACAACAAAACCGTATTGAACAACTTAGAAACAAACTCGAAAGTATTGTGATTGACGCTCCGGATTTACATAAAAAAGCGGAGATCAACGTTAATAATGTAGCATTGTCTGACTTTTTACAAGCTTTGGCGACTGCACATAATATCAATGTTAATATTCGTCCTGAATTAAGCCAAATAAGTATTAGCAATAATTTTTCAAACGCTACGGTTGCCGATGTACTGATTTTTGCCAATACTAGCTATCTGATAAAACCTTTAAAAACTACCACCAAAAATCCTTAGAAAAAATTAATAAAATTTAGCTACTCTATCCACTGTAACATTTTTTATTTGTTTTCTCTTCAATTCATTTTCTAACTCAATTATCTTAGCAAAACTTTCGTTAACAATTTTTATCAAGTCATTTGCAGTAGTTGCATTTCTAAGTTTAACAAATAATGGTGAAAAATGATAATAAGAATCTATATATTTTTTTCGTTTTTTTAATTTTATTAACGCATCTTCAATGTATAATTTTATTTTATAAAACTGTCTAGCATAAGGTATACGTGGTTTTAAATCTTCTTTTCCAAGTTCATTAAAAAAAAGACTTATCATTAAATCTCTTTCTGCTCCATGCCTTTTTCCTCTTTCGCAGTTAAAAACTTTTCTAATAAATAATTCGTAGGTTCTCCCTTTACGGTAATAGTCTATAGACATAATCTCGTTTTTAATTAATACCAATATGTAAATGTCTATTCGTGGAAGAAGGGAGTCTATTTTCCACAAAATCAATTACCCAAGTTTTGAGTAATTATTCTTTATAAAGATGACATTAGTTTTCTCCTAAAACTCCCGAATTATGTGTTCGTAAAAACACGTGTAGAACTACGCTGTAAATGTAAAGACAAACTTATGGCTACTCCAAATGGTTGTTGTCTAGTTTCTTGAATTCAGACTTGCAAATACTCTAAAAATTGTACTATTTTTAAACACGCTAACATTTAAATACAATCTAAAAATGATTAATCTTCAATATTTTAAAAATTGTAGTATTGCTTTAGTAATTACACTTTTAGCTGTAACATTTTCTTTTTCGCAAAACAATATTACCTTTTTAACCAAATTAAAAAAGATAGATGAAACAGTAGATCGTAGAGATTATGATAAAGCCAAACTCCTTTTAAAAGAAGTAGAACTAAACAGTAACCGATTAAGTACTGAAGAAAAATATGCGCTTGATTTAAGAGTTGCTAAAGTACAACACTATGCAGATGAGAACAACTCTCTTATCAATCACATACTTGCCAATCTTGATGAGATCAATAAAATGGAGAAAGCTGATTTGCAATACGACTATTTAACTTTTATAGGACAAGTATTTAAGGGGGCTAAAAACTTTAAAAAAGCAATCTTCTTCAATAAACAAGCATTGTTAAACGCAGAAAAAAGACAAGATACTGTTGATATTATTTTTAGCTGTTTAAAAATTGGACGTAATTTTTATAGAATAAAATATAGCGATTCAACTAAGTTATATGATAACAATAAGGATAGTGCATTATTTTATTACAAAAAAGCGTTAGAATTTCCTGAGAACAAAAAAAATAATAAATTCTTTACCAGAATCTACGATAACCTTAGTAGAATAGAGGCTAAAACTGGAAGCCTTTCTCTGGCGGAAGAATATGCAATAAAAGCATTAGCTATAAATAAACGTATCAATAATCATTTCGGTATAGCAATTTCTCTAAGTAATTTAAGTCATATTTATCTTTTTAAAAACGAACCTAATAAAGCTATTGAATACGCCCAAGAATCAAATGATTTTATTAAAAATAAATCATTAAGTATCCGAAGAGATAATCTAGAAAACATTGCCAAAAGCTATAAATTATTAGGTAATAATAAGCAAGCCCTTACATACCTCGAAGAGGCAGCAGAGATTTCTGACAGGATAGCTAAAAGAACTTTAGCTAAAGAAATAAACGACATTGATGCAGAACATAATTTAAACAGGGAACAAAACAAAGTTTTACAAGAAAAGAACAAACGACAATTACTATTGTACAGTTCGCTCTTTTTAATTACTTTATTAATTATTTTTAGCTCACTGTACTATAGAAGGTCTAAATCTTATAAAAGGCGCTTTAATCAAATAATCAAAGATATTGAAAAAGAGTCTAAAACTACTCTTATAAAAAACAAAAAACTGTCTGGTGTTCCTCCAAAAATAGCAAAAGACCTACTACAAAAGTTAGAAGCTTTTGAGAAAAAAAATACTTTTTTGACTAAAAACCTTACTCTAAATCAAGTAGCTGAAGAATTGCAAATCAACCCTACTTATTTATCTAAAGTCATAAACTTTTACAAAGGCAAAAATTTCACTTCGTATCTTAATGAAGCTCGTGTAAATTATGCTATTTACAGATTGAAAAATGATAAAAAATTCCAACACTATACTATAAAAGCTATAGCTGATGATTCCGGGTTTAGTAATGCAGAGTCTTTTTCTTTGATTTTTCGTAAAAAAACGGGATTATATCCCTCATATTTTATTAAACAACTGCAAAATTATCAGAATAATTTGTAATAAAATGATTTTATATAGTGTAATAAATAGCTACATTTATACTATCTTAAAAAAGTTTTGTTTGAACATGGTTACACTTGAAGAAATAGGCACTAAATACCCTATTAACATTGGCACTCCAGAACCTAAAATTTTATGCAATGATATTAATTTAATACTATTATTTTACATCGACCTTCTTGACCTACCTAAAATTACAAATAAAATAAAACAACGTGCTGGTGAAAGTGATACCGGTATAGCTATTATGAAGTTTAAGAAAAATTACATTTATAAGTATGGTGTACCTAATGATGAAGTTTTAGATGGACATCCGTATTATAAATTAGGTTTAGAGCATTATTCTTTTTTTAAAGTTAATGATTCAGATTGGATTAAAGAAATTAAAAGAATTGAATCTCATCATCCATATTCTGATGAAAACAGTTTTGATGATTTGAACCATTATATCATTACTTTTAAAGATAATACTTTTGAATGTGTTGCTGAAGATTACAATGTAGAATATTCAATTGACACTATGGAAGAAGCTTTAAAAAAAGAATTTAGTTCTTTCTTAATTAATTCTTTTTAGGTATTTCGAGTCAATTTTGTCAGAAAGCCATAAACCACCCGCTTCTTTATAAAAAATTACCCCTTGTTCATATGCTTTTCCCGATTCAATCTTTAAAAGAATAGGCTTAGAAGTTTTTCTTAAGGCAACTATAATAGCATCCTCCTTATTTTCTGACAAATGAACATATTGTCTCTGCATAGGTAACAAACCCTTATCAAAAATATTTATGATCATTTCTTCTTTTGTTCCATGATATAAATATTTAGGTGGCTTAACTGGCTTCTTCAATATTTTATCTTTTATAGAATGACCATATGAAGCTCTTATTTTATTATTACACATTTCATGTCTTTTCTTTGACGAAGATGCTATCATACTTTTTACATCTTCTATAGATAAAGTACTATACTTCTTATCAATTTCTTTTATAGATGACATTAATAAACCTAAATCAACCCAACCATCCTTATCTAACTCAAGATTATACAAAGATGGTTGATGTCTTAATGCGTGAGATATTATTTTACTTAATTCGTTAAAATTTATTTTTTTCATTCTTTATGATTTATCACCTTATAAATCCCTATTTAATTTAAAATTTTAATTTGTATACCTCAAAATAATTAGATTAAAAACTTGCTATAAATAACAACTCTTTAATTATATTTACATTTAATAATTTAAACTAAAAATGAGTAATTCTAAATTTAAAATATTTGATGAATTATTTTTTCACGAAGATGATTATTTACAAATTGAAATAATTCCAAAAGATAATTTTTTTCAGAAAAGTAAAAATATTTCTGAGACAGAATATAATTATAGTGAACATGGCTTTACTGATATTATTTTTAGAGAATCAAACAAAGTTCCGACTTTAAGCTTAGAGATAACTAAAAAAAATCTGGTATCCATTTTAAAAAAACATGCACTAGCGAAGTTTGATAAAATCTATTCTGGCTATGGCTCTACTACTAATATTCTGCAAAAAAGGACTCAAGCTTTTGGGTATGAAGACTATGCTATCCTTTTTGATTATGATAAAAGTATTGTTAAAAATATATGGTTAATCTTTGATCCCGATCTGCATTTACCGTTTCACAATTATCGTAATTTAACGAAAGTACTTATTGATATTGGAAAAATTTGGAATCTTATTTTAATTGATTGGAATGAAGATGTTATTGTTGACTTAAAATCTAAAGAAAAAATCACACACTATCTAAATTCCTTATAAAAAAGGCTCTAATAAATTAGAGCCTTTTTAATTTTAATTTTTTCCATGTATTACTTGAGAACCATTAGGATAAGTATTTCTAAAACCTGAATTTTGATTTTGTATTCTTAATCTAGCTGCGTCTCCCCAAGTTTTAGGCACACCTTTTTTCGTTGTAAACCTTTTCACTAAATTACTAGGAAGTAAATCATCAGCTAGATGAACAACTGCTTGAACATCTATACCTGCTTCATGTGCAGCTAAAACTCTTGTGTTATCTAAACTTGTTAAGCCACCATCTCCCATTTTAACTACATCAACAGGGTCTCCCTGCCAACCATTCTTTTTCATACTACTAACTATTTCTTCCAATCCATTAACACTTTGTTGACTAAATCTTATTTTACTAGTAGCAATATTACTTACTGCTCTAAGACCATCTCCAATTTTACTTATACTTCTTAATTCTGACAGCATAAATAAGCCTAATAACCTACCACCCCAACCTAACTTTTCACCAGTCATTAAGTCCCTTCCTGTAAATGCCTCAACAAATCCTTTAGCATCACCTGCTATAGGTGTTAAATCAGCTCCTATAGATCCAGCACTTGTAACTCCTCTGTCATAAGCGGCAAGTTCCCCTTTAGAAGCACCAGCCAACTCCATTTGACGCCTTACCATTAGAGTTGACCCTGCGTTGTAATGCTCTAAACCTTCAAGTTCAATACCATCAATAACTCTATTTTCAGAAAAATTATAAGGAGATTGATAATTATATTTTTCTGCTAATGGGTCTATATTGAAAAATCGTCCAATTGCTGAATCGTAGTTTCTGTATTTATAAGACAGCCAGTTCAAACCAAGTTCATTATTAATTTCCTGTCCTTGATATGTCTTGTAGTTGTTTTCTACTCCAACAAGAACATTATTATAGCCCTTATGCTCTAAACCAAAAGGATAATAGTTTTGCTCTTGTAAAATTTCATTTTGAGAGATTGAACCATTTCCATCAAGGTCTGAATACGATAGTCTTACGTTTTCAATCTGGTCTTTATACTGATATACATACTTATAAGAACTTCCACTTGGCTCTACATATCCTTCTGGGTGAAAAAACTGTACTAAAGTATTGTTTTCATAAACAAAGTCACCTGCATAGTCTGTTGTACTAATAGTACTACCATCATTAACGACCTTTCTAACCTTAATACTATCGGCAGCATATGTATAATTAATTTTTTTGTAATTATTGTTATCAAACTTAATCTCCGTAGGCATATTCAAGAAATTGTAAGTAACACTTGTTATACCCTTATTGGCATCAGAAATTAAATTAGCATTCGCGTCATAGGTATATTCTGTAGTTTGATTTACACCATCATTAAAGCCTTGTATCTTACCACTCGTATCAGTTACCTTTTTTAGCTTATTACTATTGGCTTCATACTCATAACTCAACAAATCCATATTACCAAAACTGGTTGCACCAGTATTGGTATGCCCTTTTCTATTTAAAGATTGGATATTTCCATTCTTATCGTAGCTAATAGAGCTTAAACTATAGTTGTCTGTATTATCAGTTGCCGAAGTAATTCGGTTTAATGGGTCATATCCGTATTTATACCACCGTTCTACATTGTCGTTGGCGGTTTCCCAGATAGTCTCTGATATATTCCCATTGTAAAGGGCGGTAGCTCCATGTTGGGGGTCGTTGTAGTTTAGGGTAAAGTTAAACAAATCATTGTCATTATTCGCATCTTGATTGATATTTTTTAACCAACCACGTATGTTATAGGTATAATCTATAGTTTGTAAACGTTGTTGATAATTTTTACCTCCTACTTGTTTTTGTTCTAATTGCCCCAATTCGTCATAGGTATTTACTACAATAACCTCAGTATTGCCCCCAATTGTTTGTGTTTGCTTTTTTAATCTACCTACATGGTCATAATAAAGACTATCTATAGTTACTAAAGTCGGTAAATTATCATCTGTTTTGGTATGTAATGTTGTTGTCTGATCTACCTTACCTACAAAATCTAAGTTGCTTTTTATGACATCTACTGTATTTAAATAATCATTATTAGTATATCCATAAATTGGTCTTGCTTTTTCATCATAATAACTAACTGTAGTGATCCAATCATTTGTTTCTAATACTTTTACTTTTGAGCCGGTAGCCAATCCTTTTAATCGTGTAGTTGACGTTTCTCCATAAGAAGTAGCGGTCGTACCTGTACCTGCTCTATCAAATGTATAGTTATCGTAATAATTATTTGTTAAAGATTCAATGTTTGTCTTTGGAAAATTATTATTCGAATAATAACTGCTTGAGGCTACTTTACTCTCATACATTCCTGAAGGAAGGTTGTTCTCACTATTAAAATGACTTTGCATTTGTGATTGACTGATCTCAAAGTCATGGGTATATATTCCTGTACATATCACTCTACTAAACACATCATATTTGGTATATAGCCATTTCTTTTGTGGTTTTTGTACAGCATCTTGCGTCAACACAGGTCTGTCTAAATTATCATAAACAATATATTCCCAACCTTTGCCCGGTATTTTCTTTTCTACCAACCTATTTTTATGGTCATATTTATATTGATAGCCCAACTCATTTAGTTTACTATTTACAACACTTAAAGTGGCTGTATGTCCTTCCATTTTTGGTGGTAGTACGTAGGTTAAATTTCCATAAATATCATAGATATAATACGTATCATGTTCTTGACTGTTATTATAGGTTCTTTTTAAAACAACTCTTCCTAATTTATCTTTGAACTCTTCTGTAGTATGATCTAAGTTTGTTTGGGTGAAATTCCAATTTTCATCTTTGGTAACCGTCTTGTATAATTGTCCGTTCATATAAAAAGAACTGCCACCTGTTAATGTTGGCGTTCCATTTGAATTCAATAATACATCATAACGCTTAACCTCATCTACTTTATTGGTTTGATAATCAAATCTAATAATATGATTTCCTTCATAACTAAGAATAGAATTTGCAGCGTAATTTAGCCAGTCTTTACCTGGTGCTGCTTGACTTATTACTCTATTTAAAGGCGAGTCATCAAATCTTTTTTCTGAAAAAGGGTTTGGATAATATGAGTCTAGCTCTGTACCAAAATTGGTTAAATAGTAATTATTTGTTGCAGCTAATGCATTTTCTTTAAATGTGCCATTTGTTGTAAAGCCTTCATAGGGTAAGTATTCTTTAGTCTGCCTACCTAATGCATCATACTCTATATGAGTGACAATATCTTTTTCGTTTGTACTCTGTTTGATTGATACATTTTGTTTTGCACGACCTAAACCATCAAAATAGATAATTTTTTTTATAGCATCTTTATTTTCAGTTAAATACAATGTTGAAGTTGCTTCTTTTTGTGGAATAATGGTATAAATATAATTTTCATTACTTAAACCACTTTGTGGAGGGCATCCGTTAGCATTTCCTCCTCCATGAGCTGAAGGGCAATCATCATTACTATTTGAAACATAACCTGTTGGTTGTGTACATTGAATTTTTGTAATATTTGGGTCTCCTAAATTATCTCCATCACTATCATCATACCAAGTTGAGCCGCCAACCGTACCAAGCAAAACACTTATAAAACTAGATGACGCACTCCAATTACCTGTTAATGTATTTTTTGCTCGCAAATAATAAGTACCTGTTAAGCTTACGTTATAATTACTTGTTGCTGCTTGACTTGTACTGGTACCTAGACTACTTGTACCTTGCCAATACCACATAATACCTGAAGGAATAGTTCCTGACTTTTGCAAAACGGCGCTTGTACAATTTTGACTAGCTATTACTGGTGTAGGTGGTGTACTAGGAGCTACCCCTGAAGTAACATTAACATCGTAAAATTTTTCGATGATACCATTACTGGTATTTGCTATATATCTTAACCTTTTCAAACCTGAACTAGTCCATTGTATATTAGCCGTAGTTTTATTTTGACTTAGAATAGTCCCCCCAGGCACTGACCAAGTAGCGCTAAAAATAAGCAACAAAGAAGATGTTGATTGATATGTTTTTACATCATTAACACTAGCAGTATTATCTCCAGTTATTGTTATTAATCGATCGCTTATATCTATTTGTCCATTTGAATTTATACTAAAAAAGAATACAAAGAGTATTGTTAATCCTAAAAATTTGTTATTATAACTTTTCATATTTCCTTTAGTTTTTATAGTTATATTCATTTTTACTTAAAATTTTTCCTTGTGCATCTTTTATGAATTCTAATCTTCCAAAACCATCATATTCATAATAAATAGTTTCATCTCGCGGGTCAGTAATGCTTGCAACTCCTTTTAATGGATCATAAGTGAATGTAGTGACTTGAGCAGCCGGAAGGCCATTTCGAATATTATCAAGTTGAGTTGTTAATGCAGTTTCAGAAATTGTCTTTAAATCTAAAGATTGAGTAACTAATGTTGTGGCTTCTGCATGTGTAGCATTTTCTATTTTAGCTAATACATAGTTCTCTGAGGCATCCCAAATATAGGATATAACGGTTCCATCTTTTCTTTGTACCTGAGTAGGTTTACCGCTCGAATTTATATAGGTCGCAAATAAATCATAGTCATTAGGAATATAATTTACTGCCGAGTTATTAGACCCCTGACCTTTATTATATCTATAACTTTCTTTGATGTTACCTGAAGTATCATAGGTAAAAAACTGCCCTTGAATTTGTTGCCCTTTATTTGTGACTATTTTGCTAATTGGTAATGCTATTAAGTTTTTGTTTATTACTAAGTTTTCTAATGATGTCTCATTTGGATAATCTATTGGATACTTAAGGTCTACCCAAAAATGTTCTCCATCGGCATCAAAATTCTCTGGGGCTATCATTTGAGAATGGTTACTGATTTTTCTTTTATATCTACCATCCGTAATCTCACTTGTTACTAAAAGGTCATCATTATATTCATATTCTTTAATCGTGGTAGATGGTTCTGATGTCGCAAATAGACCACTAACGGCCTCATTATAATCTGTAGTATACTCATAAGTTAATAAATGTTTGTAGGTTTTATAATAAGAATTTATTGGTTCGTTATAGCCTACTGCTTTTAATGTTGAAGGTGCAACATTACCAAAAATTGTATAACAAAGGTCTAAATCACCTAATTGATTCCAATTTATTAGTTCTTCTTGTTGTTGATAATAAGTAAATTCTTTTTTCTGAATGGTGTCAGTTCCCTTAAAAAGTAAGGTTTCTTTAGGTAAGGAAGAAAAATTTTGAAGTGTAGAATTATCTAAAAAATGATATTCTGATGATATGAATTGATTGTCAGATTTTTTTTGTTTTACGGTAACTTTATCATAGTAATATCCTTGCTTAATCATTCCCACATCGGTTAAAACATAATCAGAAGAAAAAACTTCAGTAGCCCCTAACGGCCTATGTGTTAAATATTCGTACCAAATTAATCCTTGATAACCTTCATAGGTATAAAAGGTATGATTATACGTTTTTCCTGATTCATCAAGATCTTTTATCTCTTTAACCCGTAAACCACCTTGTTTTTCAGTTACAGTTGTGTTTGACTCATAAGTGAATTCTGTAGTCCCGCCTGTTGGATATTGTATTTTGGTTAAAATACCGGACTCAGCATAAAATGTATTTACATCTCTATTGGCTAATTGATAAATATTACCAATTGCCAAATTACCAATGTACGTATCAGGAACGAGTATTGAATTATTATTTTGTCCATTATAATAACCCCAATGATCTTTTGCAAACGAACCTTTTGCAGGTAAAGAGTTTGTTTCATTATAGGTAAAAATATAGGATGGTTTTCTTTGTCCTTCAAAACCAACTTCATATACTTCTTTTAATTGCAAACGAGGATCTCCTGAAAATTTACCATATACAAATCGAAACTCTTTCTGTTTATTTTTAATTTTGTCTTTAATAATAATCTTATCTAGTTTCTTTTTCCAATCAGATAAACTAGGGTCATTTAAGAATACAAATTCAATGATGGTGTTTTCAGAATCTATAAATGTTACTAGTTGATTTTCAGGTCTATAAATAACAGATGATGATTCTTTAACAATATTACTTTCTGTGTCAGGAATTCCCCAACACGGAACCGGCGCTGTTCCTGTACCAGCATTTGGATCATATGATGGATGGGTGATTAATCGTTGGCTTATTACATTAATTTGATATGTAAATTGATAGGAATCGTAGCTAAAGTTTATTAACTTATTATTCTTAGTAGTAATTTTATCTAACATCCATCCTGTAGGTTGAAAAGCCAAGCTATTGCTTGACGAAAAACTATTAGAACGCGTTGTCATACTAGTATTTTCGTTTGATTCTTGCGTGCCAAAATCGAACACATTCCCATTATAATCTTTTGCTTTAAATGCATTTAATGTTTTTGAGGCAATATCAAATTCGGGTATTAATGTTATTTTATCCAGCCTTTCCTTCATGATAGAAACATTTGAAAAGGTCGTTTTTGGTTTAAAAATAAATTTTCCTGAATTGTTTAAAAACGAATAGCTAAAATTATCAGGGTCATGGTCTAAATCGGTACTTCTTAAATTCTCTTGTGTTGAGTGGATTCCAACCGAATGTGTTTGATACCATGAACTCTCCAAAAAAGAAGTTAAAGGGTGCAGCCAACCTTGCTCATCTGGTCTTCCTCCGGCTATACTTCTAAAAACTCCTCCTCCTGCATTGAGTGTCCATTTTAAACCAACCACTGAAGCCAAATCATCAACCTTCACTCCTGAGGCATGGTAAGAAATAGAAATAGGCACTTGAACTCCATCAACCTCTAAGGTATATATTGGAATATTTATATTAGGAATGCCAGTTGAATAATCTACCGGTGTGTTTCCATAAATTGTGAAATTGGCCGCATTGGGTGTTTGCGGAATTACATTAGAGTAATGGTCTACATAAGGTGAATTAAAAAAGCCTTCATTTTGGGCTATCCCAACCATACAAATATGTAATGCGAAAATATGTAACAGAATTTTTTTCATAGTTAATTATATTATAGAGTATTTAGATTGCTCATTGTTGAATACTATTTTAGAAACAACATCAAGAAGATTTTAATTATGAATTAAACCACTAAATTAAAATCAATTTTTCATCCAAAAACTCTAACTTTTTCTGTGTACTGCTTTTTCGGGTAACTGGTTTATTTTTCCTAACAAATAGTATCAAATGACCAATATTTGTCATCTATATCTTCTTGTTAACAAAAAATAAATTTGAATTTTGATGTAAGTTTGAGTCTAAATAGCACTGTCATCTATGAAAAAATATACTAAAATTGTATCTCAAAAGATACCCGCTTTTAATCTGCAAGAACTACTGGTAGTATTAGTAATTATTGGCATCTTATTATTACTTGCCTTGCCTAATTTAATGCCCTTAATTTCGAAAACAAAAAGTTTGGAAGCCCAAACACAACTCAAGCATATTTCTAATTTAGAAAAACAATATTTCTTTATGTATTCTAAATACAATGCAGATTTTAATGCCATAGATTTTGAAATACCAAAAACAGTGCAACAAAATGGCAACGCCAATTACAGCTATGAGATTATTGAAACTTCAAATACGAATTTTAAAGCCCGAGCTACGGCTATCACCGATTTTGATGGTGATGGTATTTTTAATGTTTGGGAGATAGATCAAAATGATACTCCAAAAGAAATAATCAAAGATTAATTAATCCTTTTTCTATTGTATGTTGATTCTACTCAAAATAGTATGTCTTTGTTGTCTATTGGCGATTACCTTCCAAGATTTTAGGGAACGAAAGGTCTATTTGTTTTTACTTATAGGTCTAGCTATTGTTATGACTTTATTTTATTATCTAAAGAGCGATACCCAACTATATGTATCAAACATCAGTATGAACTTGACAGTGCTATTGGTGTTAATGGGTATCCTCTTTTTATATTCAAAATTCAAATTAAAACAAAGACTAGACACCGCCTTAGGGCTGGGTGATATCTTATTTTTTATAGCCATTGCTATTAGTTTTCCTATCGCTACATTTCTGGTACTGTTTTCTTGTTCCTTACTATTTGGATTAATCTTGTTTCTATTTCTAAAACCCTCACTAAAAGATAAAAATGTGCCTTTGGCAGGATTGCAAGCCTTGTTTTTCTTATTGGTTTTTAGTGCTAACTGGATGTTTCACTTTACAAATCTATATGCCTTTTAATGAATACTGATTTTAACATACCCACCGAGTTACAACAACTGATAAGTTCAGAACAGGCTTATCATTATCGTATTGTTCCTGACATGCAACACAAAGGTCGTATTTGTTTTAAGACAGATTCTGATACCAAAGAAAACCTTAGCAATGAATTGCAAATTATCTTTGGAAAACAAATAGAACTTATAGAAGAGTCTACCGTTAGAATTCAAAAATATTTAGCCTTAAACTACAGGAAAACGAAAACATCAAAAAGTACAGAACTTAGCGATTCTAAAGACCTGTTATTAACTATTATTCACGAGGCCAAATCATTAGGAAGCAGTGATATTCATTTTGAAGTTTTTGAAAACAAACGACGTGTACGTTTTCGAATAGATGGCAAACTATTAGAGCGCTATGTGATTTCTACTGCCGAATATCCTAAAATTATCAATCAATTAAAAGTAAAAGCAGGGTTAGACATTGCCGAAAAGCGACTACCACAAGATGGACGGATCAATATCACTACTGAAACTGAAGATTTTGACATTCGTGTTTCTTCACTACCTACCTTATATGGTGAAAAACTCGTATTGCGTTTACTCTCTAAAGATGCTACCAATATTCAACTAGAAACCTTAGGGTTTACAAATGCTGAATTAAAGGGGTATAAAAACTGTGTTAACAATCAAAACGGAATTGTATTGATCTCCGGTCCGACAGGTTCTGGCAAAACCACTACGCTATATGCTACATTAAAATTATTGAATACTGATGATACCAATATCGTAACTATTGAAGATCCAATTGAATATACCTTGGAAGGTGTGAGTCAAGTTCAATTAAAAGAAAATATAGGGTTAGATTTTACCAAGGCTTTACGGACTTTTTTACGTCAAGATCCTGATATTATCATGGTAGGTGAAATTAGGGATGTAAATACTGCAAATATGGCAATTCGTGCTTCTTTAACAGGGCATCTAGTATTATCAACCATTCATACCAACTCTGCTTGGGCAACGATTTCAAGATTGATAGATATGGGCGTGCCTTCTTTTTTAATTGCCAGTACTCTAAAAGTAAGTGTAGCGCAACGTTTGGTACGTTTGTTATGCAATCATTGTAAAGCTTCAATTAAAGTATCTGAAAACGGTGACTTTCTTGAAGGTCTTTTAATTCCGAAAGAACTAACTGAGCATTATACCGCTGTAGGGTGTGAAGAATGTTATCATACTGGTTATTCCGGTAGAAAAGCAATTTATGAGATACTACCTATTACTAAAGAATTAACCCAGCATATTAAAAATAATGCCTTAGAAATTGATGATTACCTCAACACTAAAAAAATTGCAACATTAAAAACAAATGCCTTGAACTTAGTGATTCGTGGTGAAACTTCTGTTGAAGAAGTCTATCCTTTAGTAACCGATTAACCATTCTTTTTAAAAAGTATGAATTAAAAAACATGAAAAAAATTAAGATTCTAAAATTTATAATAGCACTACTTTTTGTTTGTTTGACTCTAAGTGTTTCGGCACAACAGAACCGTATTGAACAACTTAGAAACAAACTCGAAAGTATTGTGATTGACGCTCCGGGTTTACATAAAAAAGCGGAGATTAACGTTAATAACGTTGCATTGTCTGACTTTTTACAAGCTTTGGCAACTGCACATAATATCAATGTTAATATTCATCCTGAATTAAGCCAAATAAGCATTAGCAATAATTTTTCAAATGCTACGGTTGCCGATGTATTGATTTTTGTTTGTAAAGAATATGATTTAAATATTGACTTTACAGGCAATATCCTTTCCATATATAAGTTTAAGGAGCGAAAACTTATACAAAATCATCGTACTATTCCTATAACCTATGATGGTGGTTCTAATAGTTTTAGTATAGACTTACAAAAAGACACATTGCATGTAGCTTTTAAACAAATCATGGATAAAACCAATAAAAACTTGGTGTTTGCTCCTGGTATGGGCAACTTATTAATAACAAGCTATATACAAAATATGCCTTTTAATTCTGCGCTGGATAAAATTGCTTTTGCAAATAATATGGTAGTTACTAAAACCAGAGATAATTATTATTTGTTTGAACAGAGCAACCTCGTTACTTCTAATAATTTACCACCTAAAGCAGGCCAAAAACAACAACAGCAACCACGCCCTCAACGTAGCAGACGCGCTACTTTCTTTTTTGAAATCGATTCTGTCAGCCAAGCACTAAAAGTTGACTTTGAAAATACACCCATTGCTACTATTGTATATGATATAGGGTATGAATTGGATAAAAGTATGTTTACTTCCTTTCCTTTGAATGAAGCTGGAACTGCTACTGTAAAAGCTGAAAACATAAGTTATGATTTACTTCTCGATAACATATTAGAAAATACCGAATTTGCTTATAAAAAGGTAAACTCCATGTATTATTTTGGTAAAAAAGAACAAATTTCTTTACGCGATGCTATTACCATTCCCTTAATGCATCGCTCAATTGAAGTTATGACTGCCTCTGGTAGTTCAGGCAGAAGAGCAGGAAGAACGGATATTAATTCTAATTATGCTGGAACTTCTAATTTTAATTCAAACGCTAATAGCAATCGGCAAGTGAGTAACAATAACAGGCAGACTATCAATACGAATAAAACCAATACATTTTCTAATCGTGATAATCAATTAGAATCTTTGATAAATATACTGCCCGATGATGTTGTTAAAGATTTAAAAGTTAGTGTTGATGTTGAACTCAATAGCTTTATTGTAAGTGGACCGAGTCAAAACATTGAACGTTTTAAAAAATTTATCGAATATATTGATAAGCCTGTTCCTGTTATTTTAATTGAAGTAATGTTATTGGAAGTTAATAAATCTGCAACCGTTGAAACTGGAGTCAGTTGGGGTATCGGTACTGAGCCAGTAACAACTCAAGGTAATTTGTATCCTACTACCGATCTAACCTTAGGTGCCAATACCGTAAATAGGATCATTGGAGGTTTTAATGGTTTTGGTTCATGGAATCTTGGTCAGGTTGTACCAAACTTCTTTGCAAAAATAAAAGCTATGGAAACCAATGGTGACATTAAAATACGCTCCGCCCCTAAGTTATCTGCACTTAACGGACATCGTGCCAATTTATCTATTGGTGAAACTACTTATTACGCCGTTACACAACGTGATATTATTGGTAGTCAAAATCCGCAAACCTCTACAATAACAAATTATCAACCTATTGATGCCGAATTCGCCATTAATATAAAACCATTAGTTTCGGGTGATGGACAAATAACGTTGGACATCAATGTAATTCAATCAACATTTAATGGTAATAAAATTGCCGAAGATGCACCACCAGGTGTAAACTCCAGAGAGTTTAATTCTATTATCAGAGTAAAAAACCAAGATATGGTTATTTTAGGTGGTTTAGAAGAAAAAATAAAAAACGATACAGGTACAGGTGTACCATTATTGGCTAGAATTCCCGTTATCAAATGGCTATTTAGCAAAAAGAAACGAGAAGATACTAAGAAAAAATTAACGGTACTCATAAAACCTACTATTATAAGATAGTGCTAGCACCAATCATAACATATGGCAAATTTGGAAATCTATTCTGTGGTGTAGAACACACTATTTGTAATGGTCAGGAAAAATTACATGCTCTTACGCTAAAAAAAAAGAAGGGTGAGTTTTTAATTGAAAATTATTTTGAATGTGATATAGTTGCAAAACTTAACAAGCAATTACAAAAAAATCAACATCTATTTTTAATTATCAACACTAAAAAAGTACTTTCTAAAGTACTAAATGGTATCTATGACGACCAAAAAGCAATTACTCTTACTTTTCCCAATTTAAAAATTAATGATTTCTATTATGAAATTCTCCAAACAGATACACATACTTTTATTGCAATTTGCAGAAAAGATTATGTTGACGATATTATTGAAAATTACAATGCAAACCATCTAAATATTATTGGTTTTTCCTTAGGAAGTTTATCTGTTTCGCAATTAACGAATTTCATTGAAGCAGATGCAATACTCCAAACTTCAAATAGCACAATTTCCTTAAACAATTCGGAAATTACTAGCATAACTACATTAGCAAAATCTGAGGATATCAACTATACTATAAATGGATTAGAAATCACAAATAAATCCGTTTTATCCTTAGCGGGAATTATTGCTTATTTTACCAGTAGCTCTATAACCAGTTCTAATTTTAACGCTATAACTGACAACTTATATAGTCATTTTAAACAAAAACGGATTTTTGATGTTGGTTTAAAGTTCAGTTTGATTACAGTATTTCTATCGTTGCTTATTAGTTTTTTGTTGTATAGTAGCTATGCTACTAAAATAGACGTAATATTCAATCAACTTGAACTAAATAAAACATATAAAACTTCATTATTAAAGCTTTCTGACCAAGTCAATAAAAAAGAACGTTTGGTAACTGACTTTTCCTTAGCATCTTCTAAAGCTTCATGGTATGTAGACCAGATAGGCAAGGCATTGCCTCATTCTATTATTCTTTCTGAAATACAATTTCAACCATTAGAAAAAAGTATTAAAAAAGAACAAGAAGTTTTAATTCATAAAAATCTAATATTCATTAAAGGAAAATCAAATAACAGTACCGATTATTCTAATTGGATCTATACTTTAGAGCAACAACATTGGATTGAAAAGGTAATCATTCAAGAATATGGTATTGGTAAAAAAACAGCAACAGAATTTAAGCTGCAAATTGAGATAAGCAAGTGAATATAAAACAAAAAAATAGCATTCTTGTCATAGCAATATTATTGCTATTTTGGGCTGCATATCAATTTTCTTTTTCCAACACAATTGAGTTGAAAAATCAATATCTGAGTTTAAAAAAAGAACAAAAATTGTATACAAATGTCGCACAAAAACTGACCCAATTAAAACAACAGAATGTCTACTACGATTCAATACTAAAACTAAAAAAAATTGAAACGGAAAGTTCTTTCCAGAATAATTTACTAAAAACTATTAGCGCTTTTACAGATACCACAAATTGTACAATCGTTACTTTTAACAAACCACATGTTTTTAAGACTGATAATGCACAACTAAATACCTTTTCGTTTACAATAAATGGTAATTTTTCAAATATTACGCAACTCATCTATGAATTAGAGCAACACTTCAAATTAGGGAAAATTATCTCAGTGAATTTTGAGAAAAAGAAGAATTACAGACGAAATACTTACTTTTTAGAATGTGCTATTTTGTTGCAACAGGTTCAGCAAAAATAGAGTGTCTGTACTCTTTTTTCAACTCTTAACTGATAAATATTTTATTTCTTATAGCTATAAATATCGCATTACCCACGTTAACATATTATATACTCTTTTCAAATTAAAAACTTCTTCTTTTCATTTCATTTTCTAATACAATTATTTTTGATAAACTGGCATTTACAACTTTCGATAAATCATCAGGAGTGTTTGCATTACTTAATTTAACCTGTAATGATGAAAAATGTATAAATGAGTCGATATACATTTTTTTCTTTTTCGTTTTTAGTAGCGCTCTTTCAATGTACAGTTTTACTTTAAATAATTGGCGACTATATGGAATATGTTTGTTCATGTCACTTTTAGTTTGCTCCATTTCAAAAAGCTCAATGAGCAAAAGGCGGTCAGCTCCATATTTCTTACCTTTCTTGCAATTAAAAACTTTTCGTATAAATAACTCATAATTTCTTCCCTCACGATAATAGTCACTGGACATTTACTTTGCTCCTTTAATTATAAAACCCCTCATAGCTATATACTTTGATAGGTTCTATTTCAAAATAAATCCGGCTCTAAAAGCAATATTTTAATTAAAAAAACAATTAACAGGATAGCATCTATAATTAAAATACCCAGAACAAACTTGAATGCTTTTTCAAAAAAGTTATCTTTCTTTATTGCATATATAACTACTGAAACCGTAAATACAGACATTACAATTAAAATCAGTATATACCTATTGAACACATAGTCATTCATGTAATCTGAGTAAATTTTATTTATAAATAATCTCCCCTTTAAGTTGTAGTTAGAGCTACCTTGATTTATTAAAAAATGTTTTGATTATCCTCTTTTTTTATAATCCCCCTTTAAATGAAATCTTATGAACTTGTTTTATTTAAGTTTTTTGTTGACATTTGTTACATGTGTTAGCTTGAAGGTATAAATGTAGCTAATAAATCTAACTTTTCAAACTCATTTGTTTGCTTTTTTAGACTTTTTTTACCGAATCGAGCCCAAATGATTCAATTTTTTGGCTAAGCATTAAATTTACCCTACATATTTAAACATGAATAAAGACGAAAAAATAATTAAAGCGCATGACTGGATTAAAGAGATTAAAGCAATAAATAATCTGTCTTACAGCTACTTAGGTATGTTTATTAACTATTCTGACGTTGGAATATCTAAAGCTTTAAAAAATAATACTTTGTCACTAATTCAAATTGAAATTATTAAAAAAGGACTTTTAAATGACGGAAATATTGATTCGAACAAATCTAACTTTTCTAATCAAGATGCCCTAAATATTGAAGATGTATACTTAGAAGAAGATGGGAAGTTTAAATTTAGTATCTCAGAAATCTCTCGTTTTATAATGTATAATGAAGAAGCTTTTTTTAAAGATAAGGGTTTTAAACTATGGTTTAACGACCATATTAATCAGGCTATGAAAAAGTTTTTAGAAGAACAAGGGATTGAAGTAACCTATGACAAAAAATAAAGTATATTGAAAAAATAGGATAGAAAAAGTGAACTAATCTATATATAAAGAAAAGTAGTCATATTTATTTTTGACAAATCCGCCTTAGAAATAGTTTTTTTAATTACTTTTTTTTCAGATTCAATCTTGTCTTCTAATTCTTTTAAATCATTTTCATAGATACCTTTATATTTATCTGGAATTAGATCGGACTTTTTAACTTTTTCTATTTTCTTTTTCCTACTCATTACCTACTACTTTATCGGTAATTTTTATACGCATTTTACGATATTCAATTTCCTTTTCTGGCTTAATAAAATCATTATCAGGGATATCTTTATAAATAACATCAAAAAACATTCTAACAATACTTTTTAATTTCATTTCTAAAGTCCTTCTATACTCTAAAAAACTTATGACTATTAATGAAGCAATAAATCCTAAAAATAAAGCTGTTGTATAATAATAACCTTTTGGAAAATCTTGTTTATCCCAAAAAGACCAGATAATTAAATAAAATGATATTGTAAACAAAGCAATTTTTAAAAATATAAAAGTTCTATTAAGGTATTTGTCCTTAGTATCTATTTTGTAGATTAAATAAACAATTAATAAGGTAAAGAATAAATAAGGTAATCTAATACCAAAACCTATGAAAAATTGCCTTAATGTTAGCCAACCGAAAACACGACTATTATCTTTTACCTTAGTTAATTCATTTTCATATTTCACCAAAAATTCTTTTTCTTCATTTTCTAACAAATCATCTTGAGTTATCTTTTGGTCTCCAGAAATTATTCCTTCATTATATTGTTTCCTTATTTCTTTCCTACGAAATTCAATCTCTTTAAACAAAGGCTCATATGATTGCTTAAATGATTCAACTTTTGAGTTTGTTTTTGGTAGTTCAATATGTATTAAAGGCGCAATAAATATAAATATTGCGCCTAAAATAACTATTATATGTATCCTTAAACTAGCCCCTATCCGGCTCTTCATCTTTCCCGCTTTTTTCAATTTCAATTTTGTCATCTTGACTTTTGATTATCTCACTGTTATCTTCACAACTCACTAATGTAAACTGTAGTCCAAACAATAAAATGACTCCTACCAATACTACACGTAATTTTTTCATAATACTTAAATTTTTAGATTAAACAATAATCTAAAAATAAGCTTAAAAAAATAAATTGTGACTAGGTTGTTTCGTTAACTATTAACAAATTATCCATGTTCACCTCCCCTTCAATTGTAATTTGAGCGAAGCTAATGTATAAAAAAAGTAGTATTTAAAAGTATTATTTTCCTAAAAAATCCTTTTAAATATAGGGGTTACGGGAAAACCGCAATAGATGTGAGGGAAAACCATACTATTTTGAGGGAAAATGAAGCTGTTTACAAATATTTAGGTTTTAAACTGAATATAACACCAAAATTATTAACAATTAATTCCAATAAAAACATCAAATCTGTTGACTAATTGTGGAATATTTAATGAACAAAATAGTGTCAATGGTATTATTATATGAAAAATATATCTTAGATAAATTATGGTATTCAAAAGGTACATTATAAGCTTAACTTCTAATAACGAACAAATCATAATGAAAAAAAATCATTTAAACACTGCCCTATTTTCAGGTAGCTCCTTATTATCCCATTCAATAGATACTCTAAATCATCAATGAACATCTTCAACACCTTTTCCTTTTAATTTTTTATCCTATTATTTTTTGGATTAGTAACGTCGAAATGAAAATAAGCTATCTAAAAACCCAGACAGCATATTTGCATTTAGAGGGAGGGTTTAGAAAAAATTTTCAAATACGCAATCCTCAATGAATTGAAATACTTTTTGGACGACCTTATGAAGTAATTTTACTTTTGTTTATGATATTTTATTTTTAATGAAGTTAATAGTTTTGAAATCCTTTTTAAAAACTGTTGTTGTTTTCTATACTTTAAATTCAATGCATCCAAAATTAATTGATTGACTAATGAAAACAGAATAAAAACAACTGCCAAGATCATCGTACATGCTATAACTATTTTAGAATCTAAAACAATATTCTTTGATTGCTCTAAAAGAAGAGTAGCATATATCGAAAAAATTGATAAAATAATGGGAGATCCTTTTTTTACAAAGGTTTGAAGCGGGTGACTCTTAATAGGTTTTATCCTTTCATTATTAATATCTTCTTCAAATAATTCAAGTAGTTCAATGTCTTTTGAATTGCCAATTAGTATTTTTTTAGAAATCAGTTCTTTATAATATAGCTTATTATTTTCCTTTTCATATTTAGCTTTTGGAAATCTCCAAAAGAGACCTTTACGTTGCCACTTAAATTTAAACTTTTTACATTTTAGTTTGTTGATATAATGAAAAAGAGCAAACAAAATAATTCCAATAATAAATTCCCCAATGAAAAATAAGTATAAGAACATGCCACTTTCTATAAAGGCTAACATAACAATAGTTATTATAATGGAAGTTACAAGTAAAATGTAAGTAGGGTTCTTATACCATTTTAGCTCTTTAAAAATTAAATTTTTAAAAGATAATTCGTTGTGAATTTTTTTCGCCTTTAGACTTAAATTAATCATATTTTTATTTTTTAAATTAACTCTAAAGCTAAATAAAATGTATAATATATTTTAATTCTTATCAATAGAAACTCGGTATTTGTTTAGTTCAAACTTCTCTTATTTTAAATTTTAAATCCCTTTTTAATCAACTTTTCTAACTGTTATCTTCACTTTTTTTTGACAACAAAACAACAACATTCATCTTTAAAGGGCGAAATAAAGCAAGGCTCCTTCAGTTTCGCTTAGTATAAACTCCTATCCATTATTGTTTTTATAAGTGTTACCAAATATGAATCACTAAAGCATCAAAAAAATATTAAGATAAAAAGATATTCCCTTGCTCTTAAACAATTACTAATTGTTAAATAGTACTAAAACTCACTCCAAATTAAAGGATGATGGCTTGCCGCATGTATTTCTTTTTCAATTGATTTGTACATATCCCAATGTGGTTGTTTTTTGTTCCAAATTCCTTTTCGACACCATCCATTGTTTTTTACGAGTTTAAAAAGCCCTGACGATAGTAATAAATAATCTCTTTGTTTGGTGTTTACTCCCATTCTATATGCGTTTGAATGGAGCGTGTTTGAACTTTTATCTAAATCAATAGTAAAAGAAGGATGTTTGGTTACATCCTTTAAATCTGTATCTTTAAGTAATGGTGAAATAGAATCACTATAATTGGGAGCATTAAGTGTTCCTATAACGGCTATATACTTATTCGTTTGCTGAAGCTTTTTATATATCTCCGCAATTTTATGAGACTGTATTTTTCGTCTACCATTTGATTCTTTTGAATCAACAGAACCTTCAATTAAGTGCGTAGCTAGTAACTGTAAGTTCTGATCTGATGGTGTCTTTATTTCATACTGCTGGCAATCAAAATCAAAAAGAGAATTTCCTTTTTTATCCAACTCATTAACATGTGTTTTTATGAATTTTATTTCATACCCTTTCTTGGCTATTATTCCCATTCCCCTATCGTACCTATCGTTTGTTTCTAAATAAATGATTTGCTCATATTTAATCGTGTCATCGTTTGAAAGGAACTCTTTATTAAACTCTATTAAAGAAGCTCTATCTTCTACCTCCTGTAATAATAAAATGTCAGGGTCAACATCATTTATTACATTGGCTTTGTTCTGAATCGCTATATCATTTATGGGTATAGAATTTAATTTTATCCATCCATTCCAATCGGTGAGATGATTGGCTTTGTATTCTCGGGAAGATTTACCTTTTTGAATATGTAGTTGTCCTGATTTTCGTCTCATTGTAAGATAAGGTTCGTAGGAAGGTTTGTGGAAGCCTAGCAAGACTGATAATTCTCGCATTCTTGTGTAGTCTTTTTCACAAGGTCTATGTTTAAGCATAAGGCTTTCAAATTCCTCCGTCCATACTTCCATATTTTCTTCTGCATATTGCTTTACCAAATGGGTATCTCTATGGAATATATTTTGAATATTATATGATGCAATTTTCATAACTCTAGCTTTTATCGTTATTATAATTATCAAGTAATATTTCATTTATCTTTTCTTCATCATAATAGATAATGCCGCCTAATTTGGAAAATGGCAAGGTTCCATTAATACGTAGATTTTGAAGTGTTCCAGGACTTATACCCAACTTATCCATAACTATACTAGACTTAATCCATTTATCTATGGTAACTCTATCATAGTGTTTTAAAAGGTTTTCGATTTCTTTTAGAACTTCCGCTTTAAAAGCATCCAAGTCTTCTAGTGTAACAATACTTGCTGGCATAACTATTCGTTTTACAAAGAGCTTTATTTTTTGTAATCAGTACAATATAAATACTCTTTAAATTTGACTTCTTTTGTGCAAATTTGAATAGTATTGAAAGAATAAACTCACCAGTTCACCGGAGGTCAGGTGAAAATTTAACATTTAAATCAGGATTAGCCATCATCTTTATCCATTCTGTTTGAGAGTCCACTAGAAAGGTCATCTAAGAATTTCGTTCTGCTTATTTTTCTGGATTTAATTTCTGAAAATACTTTATAAAAATCTCCTAAATCAAAATTAAAGAAATGTTCAAGCATGGCAGCTGTTTCTTTAAGGCTATCCTTCCCATAGTTAATTGCTTTATATTCGTCGAGGGCATATATAAGTTCGACCATAGCAGATTTAGAAGCAGTCCATTGAGCTGTTTTTAACGGACTTATTACTTTAGTTCCATTGAGGCGTCCAATATTTTTAAATCTTGATTCAAGATAAACAATAAGATTTTTGTTTGCCATTACTTTAGCTAAGAGTAGGTCATGTGAAGTACTAAAATCTGGGTCGCGAAAATAATATTTAGATTGTGTAACATTTAATTTGTTAAAATAAGCTCTTGTAAAGTATCGATCATCTTGATAAACCTTATCCTGCTCTATATATTGAACAAAATCCATGTTATAAACAAAAAAGCGATTGAGCTTATTTATTTTTTTATTGATAAACTTTTTTTGCACCCCATTATTACCTCTGGGGAATCTCGTTTCAAACGACCTTAATTCTGAAAAATAAATCAAGTTAGATAATGGCACTTGTTTTATTTGCTTAAAAAATACTATTTCCGAATCGACATTCTCAAACTTGTTTTTTACAACATGCTTCTTGAATTTGTAAAGTAGATTTCGGCAAAGTATAATGGAGAGATCTGATTGTTTAATAATATTCAATGTAGTATGTCCAATACAATCTAATTCATTTTGTAATTCTTTGGATAGCGATTTTAATTCCATAGCAAACCATTGTTAAATTAAATCATTAATAGCATAAAATGCTTTAGAAATGTTGAGTAGGTAATTATAGGTAAGCTGGGTTTCGTGAAAATATTAGCACAAAAATTATGCCTTAATTGTTAACTGGTTAAATGAACATTTTTTTAGTATAATTCACTTGCGAGAATAGACAAATTATAAAGGAAGCATATTTATTTACCTCTCAAAATCACTAAAATATTATAATCTTTTAAGTTGTGCAGATAGGTGAAATTGGTTATCTTTGCGCAACTATTAACGCATCTTTTATCAATTAAAAAGAGACCAATTCGGGAACTCCATTTTACAAAAATTGATAAAGTATTGACATTAAAAGAATTGGGAAGGCGGATTCGAATCCTGCCACCCCGACCATTAAAAACCTATAAATAATCTGATTTATGGGTTTTTTATTTTCATGAGGTTGAAGCTTGCTTCAAAACCGAAATGAAAATAAAAAATAAAGAATGCGGTAGCATTTTGGTTTTTAATGAGCAACACACCCTCTACAGGATCAACGAACGCAATGAGCTAATCCTAGAATTTTAATGTTAATAGAAAAGCGAAGCTCTAACTTTTAATGAGCAGCATAGCTTAGCATTTTACCCTTTTGCTTTCCCTTCAGTTTTGTAATCACTCTTTTCATAAAAAAAATTTATGATATGAAACACTATTAATGAGCAACATAGCTCAGCGTGTTACTCTCTTACTCTACACTCTTTTTTATTGCCTTTTGATTTTCAAAAGGAGTTTTGTTTGGTATTGAATTCTATATTTTTCAGTAACTATTTATCGAAGAATACTCTTAATAATTGATAATGGTAGATTGTTAATATCGCAGTTTCTATAAAATTTAAACTACTTCAAGCTAGAATCTGACAGATTTAATTATTGTCTTAAGGAGGCTAAAATCATTCGTAGGAACTGAAATAGTTTCAAAAAAACTAGAGCTATTATTTTAATCATGATTATTTACTACATTTAAACAATTAAACATTTTGATGAAATTTTTTTCCACCTTTTTTCTATTGATTATTACCAGTCTTGGGTTTTCTCAAGAGTCGTCTTCTTTTTCTAAAGTTGAAAATCTTCCTAACCAATGGGTCAAAGCTATAGCACAAGATAGTTTAGGTTTTATTTGGATAGGTACTGAAGATGGGTTGTGCCGTTATGATGGCAACCAAATAAAAACTCTTAGACACTCGATTGAAGATGAAAATTCTCTTGCCGCAAATTCAATTTACGATATTACAAATACTTCTCATGAGCTTATCATTGGGACTCAAGGTGGCGGAATGAGTATTTTTAACACCCATGAAGTTAGATTTAAAACAATTAACAAGTATAAAGAAGGCACCTTTTCTTACGTAAAAAAAGCATTAAAAATTTCAAAAGATAATTTTTCCTTAATTACAGATGAAGGCATTTTTATATATAATAAAGTAAATGATTCTTTAAAAAAGATAGGAGTTGGAGGTATTAATAGTAAAGTCGCTGTTATAGATTCTATGACACTATGGATTTCTGCTAAAAATAATCTTTATAAGTATAGTCTAGCAGAAAACAAAGTTATATTTTATAAAGAATTCAAAAATACCATAGAAACGCTTGCTATGGTAAAAAAACAATTATTGGTTACTTTCAATAATCGCCTTATTAGCTTTAATGAACAAGGTGTACAAAAAGAAGTTTTAACCGAAGAGACTATTATACATGTAATAAGTAATCAATCTGAAATTGTTGTAACCTCTAAAAACGCTTTATTTCACTTCAACATAGATAGCTTTAATTTATTTAAAATAAAAACCTCGTTACAGTTTGATGAAAGTGATATAACCGCCATCTTTTTTGATAACGACAGCCAATTATGGATAGGTACAACTAAAGGTTTGTTTAAAACTAAATCACGTTTACCTATGTTAAAAAGGCGCATGATTACAGTGCATGCCAGACGTATAATAAAACAGAACGAGGTATTATATGTAACAGGAAATAATGGTTTGTTTAAATTAAAAGACACTATCGAAGAAAAAATATTGGACGGTAATTTTTTAGCTTTACAAAGTTTTAATAATCAACTTTGGGCAACCAATATAAAAGGAGAAGTATTTAAATTTAACAATGATACAATTGTTAAAAAGATACTACTTCCTAAACAAGGAGAATACCACCGTGTTTTCGGACTTGTTCAAGATAGTTTAGATAGAATTTGGTTGGGTAGTTGGCTATCTGGAGTTTATGTGTTAAATAATAATGGGGACATTTTAGCGCATTTCAAAATAGATACAGATTCTAAAACAGATGAATCTAAAATAATACAAATGTATTTAGATACAAAAGATAGATTATGGATTGCAACTTCTGCATATGGTTTATTTATGTTACCTAAGATCTCTTCTAATAATTTAGAATTAAAAAGTTTATCTTTTAAGCATTACACTTATAATTTCAATAATAAAAACACGATAAATTCTAATCTTTTATTTTCGATAGAGGAAGATAAAAAAGGAACTATTTGGATAAGTACAGATTTAGGTGTAGCTTCTTATAATGAAAAGGATAATAGTTTTAATAGACTACGTATTAATACTAGGTTGTTCGATAAAAAAATAATGGCTATTAGATGTGATAATACCAATAATTTATGGTTGTCAACAATTAGTGATGGGGTATATTTATACAATCAAACCTCTAAAAAAATAATAAATTACACTAAAAATTCTGGATTAATATCTAATGCTTTTTTATACACATCTGCTTACTACGATACCATAGAGAATATGCTATACTTAGGCACAGATGCTGGTGTACAAACTATAGATTTATCTACCTCTCAAAAAAAAATTATAAAACAGAAACCTATAATAGCTTCATTAACTATAAATGGAGAGGTTAGTAATTTTGTTAACACTCCTTACCAAAACACTATACACCTTACACATACACAAAACAATATAGCTTTATCTTTTTCTAATCTAGATTTAAAACATGCTTCTAATATAACTTACAGATATAAGTTGGATAATGACAATTGGAAAGATATGAATGCGCAGACAATTTACTTTTCAAATCTGTCTTATAACAGCCATAAACTCATGGTAAAGGCAAACTATAATTTAGACGTAAATTCTACTGAAAATGCCATTTCGACATTTACCATAGTTGTAACACCTCCTTGGTTTAAAACATTTTTGGCTTATATATTATATACTATTATTTCACTATTCTTTATTGGCACCATGCTCTATCTGTTTTTAAAAAACAAAATAGCATCTATTAAAGCCGAAAAAACTAAAGAAATTAACATATTACAATCTGAAATGTATGCTAACATTTCTCATGAGTTTAGAACGCCTTTAACAGTTATTGATGGACTCTCTAAAATATTACAAAAACCAAAAGATTCAACTCATGTTATTAAAAATGCACAATATATAGAGCGAAACAGTAATCAACTACTAAAATTGGTGAATCAAATGTTAGATTTAGTTTCTTTAGATGCCAAACAGATGCTAATTAATTATAAAAAGGCTGATATTATAATATTCATAAAAACAGTTACTACTTATTATAAAGCTTTAGCTCAATCTAAAAATATTAAACTTCAATTCTTATCAAAAATTCCATCACTTTTAATGGATTTTGATGATGACAAACTTCAAAAAATAATTAACAACCTATTATCTAATGCTATAAAATTTACTCCAGAAAAAGGAATTGTAACGGTAGAATTAATTGTGGAAAATAAACACCTATGTATTAAAGTTACAGACACTGGTGCAGGAATAGCTGTTAAACACCTACCAAATATATTTAACCGTTATTATAAAACTTTTGATATTGATAATAATTTAGGAAGTGGTATAGGTATGGCTTTAACAAAAGAATTGACACTACTTATGCAAGGACGTATAGAAGTGCAAAGTGCGGTTAACCAAGGTTCTCAATTTTACGTTTGGTTACCTATAACGACAAAGGCAAAAGAGCGAGAACTAAATTACACCTTACCTTTTGTTAATACAGACACCGTAACATTTGAGGATAAAAACGAGATAAAAAAATTAAATATTACTAAAACAAAAAATAATCTTTCTTTACTTATTGTAGAAGATAATGAAGATATAAAAATTTATTTAAAACAACTTTTACAAGACAGGTACCATATTTTTACCGCATCTAATGGTAAGGAAGCTATTAAGATAGCTCAAAACAAAAATTTAGACATCATTATTAGTGATATATCAATGCCTAAAATGGATGGGTTTGAGCTTTGTAAACATATTAAACAAAATGCTAAAACATCACATATACCGGTTGTTATTGTTAGTGCTAGAACAATGATAGATGCTAAGATAAAAGCCTATAGATTAGGAGCAGATGCGTACCTTTACAAGCCTTTTAACGAGCAGGAATTACTATTAATTATTAAAAATTTACTACTAAAACAACAACAACAAATAAGTTATTTTAGTAATCTTTTACAATTAAAAACCTCTCACAAACAAAATGCAGATATTAATAAAATAGATGTAGATTTTATAAAAGCTATTCAAGAGTATGCTTTACATAAAAATCAAAATCTATCAATAGACGAATTAGCAAAAAAACTAGCAACAAGTAGGTCACAATTACATCGAAAAATAAAAGCGCTAACAGGTAAATCTACTACAAACTACATAAACTATATACGTGTAGAAAAGGCTAAAAATGTTTTAATAACTACAACCTTACAAATAAACGAAGTCGCCTACGAAGTAGGTTTTGATTCTCCTACCTATTTTTCAAAAACCTTTAAAAAACTTGAAAACGTATCACCTACAATATTTCGAGAAAACAATAAATAGCTACTAAAGAAGAAAAAAAAACACCTATTTGGCACAATAGAACATACAATTGAAACAATAGTATAGCCAAGTAATAGCTAATGTATTTAGTTTTGAGCATTAAGAATCAAAATTAAATCATGAAAAATATAATAGGACTGTATCTATTAATAATGCCCATCCTCATATATGGGCAATGGACACAACAAGGTAATGATATTGATGGCGAAGCTATTAACGACCAATCGGGTTACTCCATAAGTTTAAGTACTGATGGTACTATTGTTGCCATCGGGTCGCCTTTTAACGATGAAACAGACACAAATTCTGGGCAAGTTCGTGTTTTCCAAAACCAATCAGATACTTGGGTACAAATAGGTAATAACATTAATGGAACATCCTCAAGTAGCATATCTGGTTTTTCTGTTAGCCTAAATGCAGATGGTACTATTGTAGCTATTGGAGCACCAGATTATACCGAAACAGGAATGTTTGAGGTAGGCCAAGTACGTGTATTTCAAAATCAATCAGGTAATTGGGTACAAATGGGGAATCCTATTATAGGTGAAGCTCTTTCAGATCATTCTGGATACTCAATTAGTTTAAATGATAGCGGAAGTGTTTTGGCTATAGGTGCACCTGACAATGGTCTTTTAGAAAATGTTGGTAGTAACTATGGGCAAGTACGTGTTTATGAATTTCAAACAGATAGCTGGATACAAATAGGAAGCGATATTGATGGCGAGAATCCAGAAGATAATTCAGGGTTTTCGGTAAGTATTAACCAAGATGGAAATATTGTTGCTATTGGTGCACCAAACAATAATGATTCTGCGACTGGTGCAGGACATGTTAGAATTTATAGAAACGAGTCTAATAATTGGATACAAATAGGATCCGATATTGATGGCGAAGCTCTTAACGATAAATTTGGAAGTGCTGTAAGTTTAAATAATCAAGGTACTATTATTGCCATAGGAGCTCTTGACCATAATGGCATTGGCCATGTAAAAGTTTATGAAAACCAATCAGATACTTGGATACAAACAGGTAATAATATAGATGGAGAAGCTGTAGATGATGAATTTGGTATTTCGGTAAGCCTTAATGCCCTTGGAGATATTCTTGCCGCTGGTGCTCGTTTTAATAGCGATTTTACTACAGATGCTGGACATGTTAGAGTTTATAAAAACGAATCTGAAAATTGGCAACAAATTAACGATGATATAAACGGAGAAGCCTTAGAAGATCGCTCTGGGCGCTCTGTAAGTATAAGCGCTGATGGCAGTATTGTAGCCATTGGAGCCTATCTTAATGATGGTAATGGCTCTAATGCTGGTCATGTTCGTGTTTTTGAAAATACTTCAGTATTAACTATTTCTGAGCATAATTTCGAGAATGTTCTATTATATCCTAATCCAGCAACAAATCAACTGTTTTTAAATTTAGGTAAAACACATACTTCTGTAAAAGTTTCAGTTTTTGATATGGTTAGTAAACAAATCTATTCTCAAAAATATAATAACACTAATACTATTAGTATAAATACTAACAAGTATACCAAAGGTTTATATCTAATAAAAATATTTTCAGAAAACGAACAAGTTACTTTTAAATTCATAAAATCATGAAACGAGCATGCTAAAAAGCTTATCACCCAAGGAAATGATTAATAGCGAACAGTCCCGATAGCTATCGTGATGACCATTAAGAAACAATAAATATAAACACATGAAAAAACAAATCCTCATTTTATTCGTATTACTATCAGCAATAGGATATACGCAAAACGGCATTAATTATAAAGCCTTAATCAAAGACACCAATGGAAATATTATAAACAACCAAGGCATAGATATGGTATTTAGTATACAGATTGAGGGCAACTCAGTATATAGCGAATTACAACAAATCGTTACTGACAATAATGGAATTGCAATTGCAACCATTGGTAAAGGCTCTGTAATCACTGGTGTCTTTGAGGCTATAGACTGGAACCTTGGAAATACAGAACTCAACGTACAAATAGACTTTGGCGATGGCTTGATTGACTTCGGAAATAGTCCATTTAACGCAGTGCCTTATGCTATAAATACATTAAGACCACAAGGATTAAAAGCATTTGATGAAGGGAACGGAGTTGGTTGGAGATTGGCTGAAAGAAATATTGATAATCATGGAGACATAGGAATATATGCAATGGATTTAAGCTATAGTGTATCAGAATCTACATCAAGAGGTGCTACTGGGTTTGTTTCTGTAGCTATGGGAGCGAATACAACTGCTTCAAACCAAGGTTCAACAGCCATGGGGACAGGCTCAATAGCATCTGGATTTAATTCTACAGCAATGGGAAGTAGTACGTCTGCATCTAGTCTAAGTGCAACAGCAATGGGAAGTCTTACAAGCGCATCTGGAAACTATTCTACTGCAATGGGCCTTGCCACTGATGCTGATGCATCTTTTAGCACAGCAATTGGCAGATACAATTTAGGTGGTGGTAATCCACAAACTTGGGTAGGAACTGATCCTCTTTTTGAAATTGGTAACGGTATTGCAACTAATAAAAGAAATGCGCTTACGGTTTTAAAAAATGGAAGACATACAATCAACTCTAGTGGTCTCGCTGGCTTAGATATCAATGCTCCCTCAGGTACTGGTATTGCTATTAGTAGTTTAGCACAGTTTGGGATATATATAGAAGATACTGGATTTTCTGGTTTATATGTGGACAACTCACAATTTTATGGTGCTAGCCTTTTTGGAAGGTTGGCTGGTGTTTTCGCAGAAAGCCGTATTGATACAAATCCTGATATAATTCTAGGAGGAACAAATCAAGATGATGATGGAATAATTGCATCTGACCCTAGTTTTACAGGAAGTGATATTTTTTTAAGAAGCAATGATGCTGTTGTAGTACAATTGGATTACGACAATAATGAAGCAGGTAATTTTAGAATCAGAAATGGAGCAGGTGCTATAGTTTTCGATGTTAACGAATCTGGCAATGCTACTTTATCAGGGTCACTAACCCAAAATTCTGATCGTCGACTTAAAAAAGAAATTGAAAATCTAGATTATGGACTAAAAGAAATCTTACAACTACAACCAAAACAATATTTCTGGAAAAACCAAGAGCAGGATAAAAAAAAGTCACTAGGACTTATCGCACAAGACGTTCAAACAATAATTAGTGAAATCGTCACTAGCCAAGATGATGAATTGAAAACCTTGGGTATTAGTTATACTGAATTAATTCCTGTGCTCATTAATGCTATTAAGGAGCAACAAAAAATTATTGAAAGTCAAGGTAGTGCATTGAAAACTTCAAAAAGCAACTACGAGGCACTTCTATCTCGAATAGAACAGTTGGAAGCGAACTCTTCAAATTAAAATACTATGAAAACAATACTCAAACTTTTAGTGGCACTACTCATTTCTATAAGTAGCTTCGCCCAAAACGGCATTAATTATAAAGCGCTCATTAAGGATGATTCAGGAAACATTGTTGCAAGCAGTTCTGTAGAGATAAAATTTAAAATTTTAGAAAGCGATGTATTAACCAATGTATACGAAGAAACGCATTCGCCAACAACTGATAA
>Ga0209633_10000378_pt1 | contig 52738 bp, 51 predicted proteins | sample Cruoilmetagenom1_FD_187290 | JGI IMG/M metagenome (GOLD analysis project Ga0209633, IMG submission 187290) | Oil polluted marine microbial communities from Coal Oil Point, Santa Barbara, California, USA - Sample 1 (SPAdes) (version 2) | ecosystem: Environmental > Aquatic > Marine > Oil seeps ... | reverse complement strand
TTTAAGGTACTAAAAAAACAACTAACCTCTTCATGTTTTGAGAAGAAAATTAGATTGTCCTTTTTTATTACATAATTATTTATACAATACTCCCACTATACAAAAAAAATATTTCGGGCCAAGTCCTGATTTTTAAATTCTCTTAAAACTCCAAATTTGAATCACCACTCCAAATATTATATAATAAGAATCCCCCTAATTTTTTAAAACAAAAAAACAAATGCCGAAATTCGAAGACATTGTTTCAATGAAACCGTTTGATGAGCGAACACCAGATGAACAGTATAGAAATCTACTGAAAGAAATTCTTGAAGATGGAACACGAGCGAATCTTAGTGCTAATAAAATTGGAGCAAATGTTGATGCAATAACACTAATTGGACCAAAACCAATGCGCTTTCGTTTGGAAAACGGATTTCCAATGCTAACTGACAGAAATCTAAACCCAAAGATGTCTCGGCTTCCTGTGACAATTTGGCGTCAAGCAATTGCTGAAATTTGTGCATTCATGAACGGAGCCAGAACAGTAGAGGAACTAGAAAAATTTGGAGTTTATTGGTGGAAAAATTGGTGTACAGAAAAAAAATGTTCAAAGAGAGGTCTTGAGACTGGGGATCTTGGACCTGGTTCATACGGAGCAGCCTTTCATAACTTCCCAACTGCCGAAGGGGAAACGTTCAACCAATTTCAACACATTGTAGAGCAAATCAAAGAAGCACCTGGACTGCGAACACATTTCATTTCTCCTTGGATTCCACAGTATACTGGACGTGGTAAAGGAAAAAACCAACAAGTGGTTGTCTGCCCTTGTCATGGATGGTTAAATATCAGAATCATTGAAGGAAAATTATACCTAAACATGATTCAACGTTCTGGCGATGTCCCAATTGGAGTTCCTTCTAATATGGTTCAATACGCTGCACTAGCAATGATGTTAGCACAAGCAACTGGCACACAAGCCTATGAATATGTTCACACCATTTCAGATGCGCATATCTATCTTGATCAGATAACGGCAGTTGAGAAAATATTAGAAAGAGAACCTCGGAGATTCCCAACAATGAAAATAAACACTGAAAAAACAAATATTTTCGATTTTGGACACGAAGACTTTGAACTCTCTGATTACGATCCACACCCCGGGATCAAAGGAATCCCTGTTATGATTTAGTGTTGATAATAAACTACAAAGATTTTAGTTATGTCAAAGTATAAAGAAGAAGAAAAAAGATCTCAGATGGATTTCAATCATGCTCGAACTAAAGAACAAATTGAGTTGATGGAAGAAATCGCTCAAGATGGAGTATGCCCTTTTTGCAAAGAAAATTTCACCAAATATCATCCAAAACCAATTCTGAAAGAAAACGAACATTGGTTCTTAACTGAAAATATGAGTCCCTATAAAGGAACCCATATTCACTTAATAACCGTCTACAAGGATAAACATGTAACAATGGCTAGTGAGATTCCTTCTTCACACATGGGACAAATGTTTGAACTTATTAATTGGGCAACAAAAGAATACCATATCAAAGGTGGTTCAATTTTGATTCGATTTGGAGACTCGGCTTATACAGGCGGAAGCGTTGATCATTTCCACGCACACCTCATCATTGGCAATACTAAAGGGACTGATAAAGACGCTGTGAAAATGAAAAAAAAGGTTGGTTACATGAAACAAACTTAGTCACAGAATTTCGAACTAAAAAACATCTAGCTTTTTGATTGCTAGGTGTTTTTTATTGACAAAAATGCAAAAATATCCTATATTAAAAAGTCATAGTTCGTTTTATCATAGAACCCGAAGGAAGTAATATTAAGACTTTCACTGATTTTAAAATAGTTCAAAGGAGGATAACTTGAAACAAAACTCAAAGTTACTAGAAGATCTTTCCACAATTAGCACAATTGGCGATCGCGCAAGAACTCTAGAACAAGCAAAGAGCATGAAACAAACCGTGGGCCAAGGAATGTGCCCTTTTTGCAAACCTCAAACTGAGAATTGGAAAAATCCCCTTATCAAAAGATTTGGTAACTGGATTTTGAAAAAAATGATTTTCCTTACAAGAATCATGACCATCATTTTGTGATTATATTTGAATCACACACCAATGACATAGAAGATGTGGAGGAAAGAGACTGGGCAAACTTAGGTGAACTGCTCAATTGGACAGTTTGTAAATTTGATATCCAAGGTGGTGGTTTTGCGATGAGATTTGGACATTCAGATTTCAATGCTTCCACCATACGCCACTTGCATGCACACATTCAAGTACCTTCGAAAGATACAATCCAACAGCTTGATTTGTTGCGCAGATTCCATGAACAATGCAATTGCCCTATTTGCAAACTCAAAGACAACAAAACAAAATTGCTCCTTGTAAATGACCGTTGGCGTGCAGCGAATGTTTGCACTCCTTTGCCTTTTCACAAGAAACATATTGTTATTGCCAACAAAGAAACCTTTGATGATATCACTAAGCTTGATGATAATAATTGGATTCATCTTGGTACAATTCTCCAAGCAACTACAAAAAACATGAAGGAAGGTGGAATTGTGATCCGCTTTGGAGATTCCAGATTTCATGGAGGTTCTCCCGGTCATGTTTATTGTGAAATCATGGAGCCAGATTTATCAGGACCATCTCGCGCAATCTTCCTAGCAAATTCAAAGACGGGTGAACCAATTTGCAAAGCAACTTTTTGCAAAGACCGTTCACCTGCAGAAGAAGCTCGCAGAAAAAGAAGGATCAAAGAAATTATTTAATCAAAAAAATCAAAGATTAAAAGGGTTGAAATTAACAATAAATCTAAAAAAAGCTCTAACCGAAAACCATCGGTTAGAGCTTTAAACTTTCCTAGATTATTTTTTTATTTTTTGATAGCTAGTATCTCCTAAACCTTTTTTGGGTGTAGTGTCTGCTTTCACAAAAATAATTTCCACTCCACTTTCCTTTAGAATACTCTCACCATCCAAGACTCCATATCCACTACTGTAATATACTTTCTTTATCCCTGAGTATGCTATTTGTTTTGCACAAGGAGGACAAGGAAATGTTGTAACATATATTTCAGCGCCTTCTAATGAAATTCCTTTTTTAGCAGCTTTAGCGACTGCACCAGCCTCTGCATGTAAAACAGTTGAAAGCTCTAAGTTAACCCCCTTGTGAGCAGCATTACGAGGATCTCCGTTCACATAAGGTGTGTGTGCTGATGGCACATGTCGATTATGCTCAGTGATGATAACTTTCCCATCCTTTATAATTATAGCACCGACCCTCCTCCACCAGTCAGAACTTTTTTCTGCCTCGTCTATAGCAATATTCATCATCTTGTTATCAAACTCTTTTTGGGAAATCTTCATATCTGGCGAAACTTTTACTTCGCTAGTATAGTTATGCTTGTCCCAGCGTAAAAAAATATCATCCCAAACAATTTTTTTATTTAAAAAATATTCCTCTATTAAACTCTCCGTTACATCCTCCTTAGGAGCAATTATTTGAATGTCTTCTTCTTTTTGTAGTTTAGTAATTTCTGCTAAATCCAAGATATTAACACTTTGAAAGATTCCCCAAGTTTCAACCGAGGAGACCACCGACTTCGAATCAAGAGCCCTTACCTCTTTGTAAAGGTAATCAAATTTTTCAATTATTTCTTTCCCAAAAATCCATAATTCAGAATCTTTTGCATGCTCTTGAAAAAATCTCCGATATCCTTCATGTAAAACTGGAACATACGCAATAATTATTTTTTTCATCTATCAATCTTAGGTCTATTTCTTATACTCATGTTCATCACCACTGACTCCCTTTATCTCTCTCAGAACTTCTTCAATTGTTTCAATTAGCTTTGGTCTTAAAGAATTTTCAATCTTGTTAGCAGTCGTAATTTGAAGTCTTCTAATTTTTGCACTAGTTGAGGTGGTTGCCTGTGGATCTAGAACTACAACTTCTTTACAAAGTTTCTTCACATTCAAAAGTTTTTCTGGTGTATAAGTTTCAGCTGTTGCAATAAGCGTATCCGGACGAACAATTTTTATCAACTTCCATTTTAGTGCTTCAACCTCCTTCAAAACGACTAGATCCACACTTTTTAAGTGTTCTATCATTTCCATCCTCTCACCTTCTGGAACAACTGGTCGATCAGGTCCTTTTCTTCTCCTCACCTTTGCATCAGAGTCAACTCCCACTATTAGAACATCTCCATGTTCCTTTGCTTTCGCCATATAACGAGCATGTCCGATGTGCAATAGATCCCAACTGCCCTGTGTTAAAACAATCCTAAGTCCCAATTCCTTGCAATACTTCACAACCTTTTCTAGTTCATTATAACTAGAAACTTGCTTAGAACCAAATTCTTTTTCAGCATCAAATTTACAAACACTATCACCCCCCCTCTTTTCTTTATTAGATTTCACTTTAAAATATATTGAAAATTTATGGGCTACCCTTTTAACTTATACTATATTCTGAGATTTTGCACTATCATCTTCATTCTTTGCTATCTCATTAAAAATTTTCTCAAAAGTTTTTGGATCCTTTTTTATTGTCTCTATAAATATATTTGCATCACCAGTAAAAGCTCCTTCTTTATACATATCCATAACTTTTTTGTAATGTTCTTGAGTAAACTTCTCTCCGTATTTTTTGATTCCCAATGATTCCATTTCTAAATCAAGTTGTTGTTTTCTAGCAAGCATCTCTGTTGGCTCTGATAAATATTCATCTGCCAAACCATATGATGTTTTCTCTCCATACTCCGAATCAAACTCGCTATCATTTGGAGATTCAAATGCCTCGGTCAATTTTTCTTTAGCATTCTCTGTAACGAGAAAAGGTCCTCTCGTACTAGAATGAGCAAGTTCATGAATCGTTCTCTCTGATAATAAACTATTTGGATGAGCCTTCGATACGAATATCTTGTGCTCAGCTGTATCATAATAGCCTTCAACTCCCTGATCTCTCAGTTCTTGAGACCAAGTCTCAGGATCGCTATTAACATCAATCTCCACTGAATTCATCTGATCTATTCTGTTGTCTTGCTCCTCTTCAGCTTTTTCGATGTCACCATCAAATTCAAGTGTTAGTTTGTCGAGATATTCTTCACTCGCTACATGATCAATAAACTGATTCCTCAAAGATTCTGCATGTTCATCTCTTTTCTCCTTATATCCCAAGTGTTCATTACTGACTTCATTAATCTCGGAAGAACTCTCTGGTTTAGTTGTTATGGATTCAACTTCTTTGTCTTCTTCATGTTGCATAAATTTCTGAGAAGTTTCCTCTAAATCAACAGGTCCATCATCTTCAATAATTTCATCTATTTGGCTCAAATCTATCTCGGCTGCTTCTTTTGATTTTCCAGTCACTTCAACATCTTCGCCCATCTCATTCACAATAGAATTTTCATCTCCAATAATTCCCTTCATATCCTCGATGACCTCACTTGAAACAGCTTCTGATGAGGATGTATCTCCAAAACGCTTAACTAGTTCTTCAGTAGCCTTATTAGTCATTACTCCATCTATAACCTTTTCCATAAGTATTACTTCTTTTACACCAGCTATTCCTATCTCTGGAACAGTAGCTTGCAGAACATATAATTTAGAGGCTAAAAGACCAGCTTGCAACAATTTGCTCCCCTTAAATTTCTCTCTTAGTATTCCTAATGCTCCAGAAGTTCCAACTTCTTTTGTAAACTCTTCTTGTACTCTTGATTCATTTTTTCGACACCTTCCTCTACATCGTTTAACGAAAGTATCTCTACTTAAACTCCCTTAATAGATATTTAATAGCTCCTTTTTTCTCTTAAACTCTGTGTCTAGTTGTTCCAAATTACTTTGCTCTCTAAAATCTGCCTCTCTCGGTTCATTGGTTATTTTTTCATTAAGCATATATCTTAAAACTTTAGAGAGTTGATCTTTTGTATAATATTGGCAACTTTTATTTTATCTTTCTTTTCCTGAACCTTTGATTTGCAAATAAGCACCTGTTCCAAAACATCATTTAATAATGCTAATATTTTTTCATGAAGCTTTCTTTGTTTTTCTGAAAGTTTTTTTGTCTTAGTTTTTAGATCTGTTTCATTAATCACATTTTCAAAACTATCTATAAAAACTTTAAATTCTTCATTACTCATTTTAATGATCTGTTCTGTAACTGTTTTCTTACCTGCTCAGAAAACTTTTTACTAGTTTTCATTTTCCCAACAAAAATTATCCTCGCCTTAAGCCATAACCAATCTTGCTGTTTTTCCTTTAGTTCTTTCACTAACACTTGTAATACATTAGAGAGACCATACTATCAAGAAAGTCTATGAGTATTTTTGCTCCTCAGCAGAGAAGTTCTTGTCATCAACCAGCAACGCCACTATTTCCTCCTGCAGGTTTTTCATATAAAACATACTATTATTTATTACTTTGAGTATAACAAAAAAAGTGAATTTATAAAAAGAAGACCAGGCCTAGACCCAGTCTTCTTTTGTAAATTCCTCTATTTCCTTTTGATATCAACCTCTTGCATAATCTTATCAGCTTCAAGCAATAGATATTCCAAATCCTGTGTATTGTTAATTCTCCAATCTGCTTTTGAACCAATCTCTGGAATATGAACTTCTGTACTTCTTGTGTCCAATTCCTGAAACGCTTCAAAAGAAATGTCGTCATCAGTTTTTTCTCCTCTTCCTGTAACTCTCTTCCATCTTAACTTAGAAGGCACTGTTACATACAAAACTTTTGAATCAGGAAATCTTTGCATAAAATCATAATCACTTGGCATTCTGAGTCCATTGATAATAACCAATTCAGCATCAATATCTTCAACTCGCTTTTGAATGGCTTTTGATAAAACATCATCACCAAACCTCTCTCTGAAAACTTCATATAGCCAAGCTTGATCATCCTTTGATAATTTGTCAAAATATATAGACAAAGTGTCTTTCAATGGATCAGAAAAACGCATTAGCTTAGCGTTATAGTTATCCCTTAAATATTCAGCAACAGTATCTTTACCGCTACCAGTTTCCCCTACTAGACCGATAATAGTCTTTTTCATTTTTCTCTTCAAAGCTACACTCGGTAAACTAAAAAAATAGCAACAATAGGTAGCTAGAAAATATTAATGGTTATTTTTAAAAACTTCTGTCAAACTTTTTAAACAATTTCAAAACAATATAATTGTATACTATTCCCAAAAGAAATCAAGGGTTTTTAAAGTGCTAATTAAGCTCTAATTTATTTTGACCCATTTACCTAAATCAGAATCAAAATCAAAAAGCCTTCCCTCATCAACGTCATCAAACAGATCTTCTCCTCTTTCTGCGATCCATTCATCGTCTTCATCAAGCTTTAATAAGCCAATTTCTTCAGTATTTATGTCAGACTCAACTTTAGTTATTTTTAACAAAAGTAAAAATGAGTCAACTTCATCACTTTCTAAAACCTCTCCAATTAAAACTTCTTCATCGCTTCCAATTGCTGAAAACTCAACATAGACATAGTCTTTATTGGGCCATAGATAACTAATAACTTCCCAGTCTCCTTTTTTCTTAGTGAGTGAAGCAATTGAATCGTTAATATGAATCATTGCTTTTTGTTCGAATGACTTAGTTTCCTCATTTATAACTTCTTTTTCTAGAACTTCCCCTCTTTGTGTAGCTTCTATACACTTAACCTGATATACCTCTAGGTTATCACCATCAAGAATAGCCTTCACAATAACACTTCTGTCATCAAGAAATTCACCAAATTCCACTCTTGGGAAAATCAAATTATAACCATTCTCAAACATGTATTTGTTCTGCTCAGTTTCATCAGCAGAGGTCACTACTCCGGAGAATTCTTTCATTTCACGGACAGAAACTTCTCGTCCTGCATCAACCCATTCGCCACTGTCACAACTATCGATTAAAGAAAGTTCAAAAGTAATACCATTATCTTCTTCTTCGTTGAATTCTCCTGTTTGTTGCCAATCTTGATTGTTTATCTCCTGCATCTTTTGGTTAAAATCCTCCTTGGGAGTAGACGCTTCTTCAATAAACAATTTATATATCACAAAAGAAAGGGTTATAACAACTAATGCAAATAAGATTACTAGCGTTTTTTTAATTTTCATCTACTTTAAATTTGATAAAAAATATCTATTTCCCCTCTGCCTTATCTTCCTTTTTAGAAGACTTTTCCGTGTTGTTTTCTTCGTAATTATTTTTGCTTTTATCCTTTTAAATGTCCTTTTTAGTAACTTCTTTTTCCTTCTCATAAACTGGCACAAATTTCTTCAATTCTTTGCCATTCATAAGTTTGTCAAAATCATCCTTCTCAAGAGTTTCTCTAAGAACCAATTCTTCTGCTACTTTTTTCAATATAGCTTTATTCTCAAGCATCATATCTTTAGTAGAAGCATATGCATCATGAATAAACTTTCTAGCTTGCAAGTCAATTTCTTGAGCAGTTTGCTCTGAATAATTTCGTTCCTCATGCATCTCCTTTCCTAGAAAAACCATTTCCTCAGTTTTTCCAAATGTCATTGGACCTAAATTGCTCATTCCAAATTTTGTAACAAGTTTCCGAGCAATTGCAGTAGCTCTCTCTAAGTCATTTGAAGCTCCTGTTGTTACTTCACCGAACATCATCTCTTCAACAACATATCCTGCTAATAAAACAGAAATTTGATCTAAATAATAAGACTTGAATTGCAATGACTTATCTTCTTTAGGAACATTTAGCGTATAACCAGCAGCGTGTCCTCTGGATATAATTGAAACTTTTTGAACACTATCTCCATTAGGAAGTGTCTTGGCTGCTAGCGCGTGTCCTGCCTCGTGATACGCTGTTATTTTTTTCTCTTCGACAGAAAGAATGTGGCTCTTTCTTTCAGGTCCTAAAATAACTTTCTCAATTGACTCACTCAACTCATCAATACCAATTTTTGTCTTATCTCTTCTAGCAGCTAAAATTGCAGCCTCATTCATAAGATTGGCTAAATCTGCACCTGAAAATCCAGGTGTTCTCTGAGCAATCTGCTCAAGATTTATACCTTTATCAAAAGGTTTTCCTATAGCATGGATTTTCAAAATTGCGAATCTGTCTTCCATGTCTGGCTTATCAATTGTAATTCTTCTATCAAATCTTCCTGGTCGAAGAAGTGCTGGGTCAAGAACATCTGGACGATTAGTTGCAGCAATTATAATTACATTTGTATTTGTATCAAAACCATCCATCTCAACTAAGATTTGATTCAAAGTTTGTTCTCTCTCATCATTACCACCACCAACACCAGCTCCTCTATGCCTTCCAACAGCATCTACTTCATCAATAAAAACAATTGCAGGGGCATTCTTCTTTGCTTGTTTGAAAAGATCTCTCACTCTTGAAGCACCTACACCCACAAACATCTCCACAAATTCACTTCCAGAAATAGAGAAAAAGGGAACACCTGCTTCGCCTGCAACAGCCTTAGCCATTAACGTTTTTCCTGTTCCTGGAGAACCTAGTAATAAAGCACCCTTTGGGATCTTAGCACCTAACTTTAAAAATTTCTTAGGATTTTGCAAAAATTCAACTATTTCATGCAATTCTTCTTTTGCTTCTTTTGCACCAGCAACATCATCAAAAGTTATTCTATTTTTTCCATCTTTTGTAGGTATAAGCATCCTGGCTTTACTCGAACCAAACCCCATAGCTTGTGAATTTCCTTTTTGAGCTTGTTTCATTAAAAACCAAATAAAGAAAGCTATCATTAGAAACGGTAACAAAAACGGTAGTATCACTGTTAACCAAAATTGTGAACCACTTGTATCATTAACTACTATATTAACCTTACGTAATTTTTCCTGCTCAACTCCAAAATTTGTAAGTGACTCCAAAAGCGCAGCTCCTCCTTCTTTTTGTGTGATCTCTTTCTTGCCATCGCTCATTTCAATTTTGACTTTCTCTCCTTCAACTTCAATTTCTTTTATCTTTTCACCATTAATCTGTGAAACAAGTTGACTAAAAGAAATCTTCTCAACTTTTTCAACATCAGTTGAATATAAAGAAAAAAGACCTGCAATAACAAAAAAGGTTACGATAAATATCAAGAGATTCTTCCCGTATTTATTCATCTTAATCTTATTTTTCATTTTTATGTTTACTTTAACTTATTATTTTGTTTATTATCTAACTTAATTACTCAAAAGAAATTGGTTATATCTTTGAAAATATTACTTGACTAGATCGACGAATAATTTTTATTTCGCCAATTAAACATTCTTGTTGCTTAGACTTTTTGCTTTCTAAGATTTTATTAAATTCAAAAAAATTGTTTGAGGTGATGTTTATTAGATCACCCTTAATTTCTTTGACAATCTTTCGAAACAATAGTTTCTTCATTCCAACCGAAAGCTCAAGCAAATCAGTCATTAATACTATATATTCTTTCTCGCTATTTTGTACTATGTCATTGTACTTCTTTTCAACAATTTCTTCAACAACTACACCCTCATCTTGCAAATTAATCGACAATTGAAAAATCCTCTCTTTTATTCTAGGACTATACTGATTTAAAATTGGAATTAATTCATTCCTGATACGATTCCTAAAAAACAAATTTTCTAAATTAGAACTATCAACTCTGAAATCTTGACCTATTTCCTCTAAATACTTTAAAATTTCTTTTTTAGAAATAGCTAGAATTGGGCGCGCGATATTCCCCCGCAAAGGGCTCATTGCTGCAAGTCCTTTCGTTCCAGAACCTCTAAACACATTCATCAAAAAGGTTTCTGCTTGATCATCAATATTATGTGCTAATGCGATTTTATCAAAACCTTCCTTTTTTGCAAATTTCTCAAAATGCATATAACGAAAATCTCTTAAATTGGCTTCCTGATTAGATTTTTGTAAAAAAGTTGAATCAAATTTAATCACCTCAACTTCTAAACCATGTATCTTAGCAAATTCACGAACAAACATTTCATCCTTTAAAGAATCCTCACCTCTAAGACCATAATTTACATGCAAAAGTCCTAGTTCCCAGTTTTGTTTCTCTCTTAATTCCAAAAGAACCCTACTCAAAAAAATTGAATCAGGTCCTCCAGAAACTCCAATTAAAATTCTTTCGCCTCGCGAAAAAAGTTTGTTGTGAAATATAAAATTCTGAATTTTTTTTACAAACGAATTCATTTAGTTACATTGAACATGTTACCTACTCTTCCAATAAATAATTTTCCTTTCTTAAAATATCAAAAACTTTATTCATTGTTTCTTCTAATTTTCCGTATTCATTAACAATCTGATGATCATAAAAATCCGCTTCTTGGTCTATTTCTTTTTGCGCATCACCCATCCTTTTTTCTAACTCTTCTACTCCAACATTTGGATCACGATCAAGATGTCTTCTCCTCAAACTATCCAATGACTCGGGTAAGATAAAAATAGTAGTCGCATTATACTTTTCCTTATAATACTTCGCTCCCACAAGATCCGTATTAACAATAACATTGAAACCATTTTTGATCTTATCATTTAAATCTGGCCGATAACTTCCATAATAGGTATCTCTACTCTCAATATATGTATATTCAATAATATTCCCATTTTCAATTTGCTTTTGGAAGTTTTCTTTATCAAAAAAATAATAGTCTATCTTTTTTTGTTCGTTCAATCTTGGCGCCCTAGTAGTAGCAGTAACAAGCCTTTTAAAAATAGGAAATTCTTCAATTGTTTTTTTTGTAACAGTGCTCTCACCAACACCAGTTGGACCAGCAATAATAAGAACTCTTCTTTTTTTATCAATTACTTGCATAAATAAATCTAAAAATTATTTCTTTTAACTTAGATTTTAACAAATCTAGAAAAAAAGAGCCATTCCCAAAAAATAAGGAATGACTCCAAGAATAACAGATTACTTTTCTTCTTTCTTTTCTACCTTCTCAGTTTTGTCTTCAGATTTCCTTGCTTCAACTTTGCCAACTTCTCCAACAAACTTCAATCCCATCCTATGAGATTTAGCTTCCATTGACATAATCTGCCACATATAATCTTCACCATTTTTCACAATCTCATCAATTCCCTTTCTTGGGTAATCATTGAAACCTGAAACATGAGCTAGACCATGTATATCAGCATCAAGATATACAAATGCACCAAAGTGATTGATTCTGTGAACTTTTCCAGTCACAACATCTCCAACATTAAATTTCTCATTAACATTAGCCCAAGGATCCTTCTTTAATTCTCTTACTGACAAAGAAATCCTTGTATCATCAATTGAAATAATCTTCGCCCTAACCTTATCTCCGACTTTGATAATCTTTCTAGGATCTTCAATGAGTTGCCAATCAAGTTGTGAGATATGAACAAGTCCTTCAAGTTTGTCTTCTTCATTTGCATCACTAGATTTTGAAGGAGGAAAGAATTTGATAAACGCACCAAAATCAACAACGCCACTCGCTTCACCTTCAATGATATCACCAACCTTAAGTTCTGAGATAGCAGTTTTTTCTTTGTCCCTGTTTGCTTCTTTCTCTGAAACAATAAGTTTCTCTTCTTCTTTATCAGCATCCAAAATACAAACTGCCATTTCAGTTCCAATGTAAGTCTTCAAGATTTCAAGAATCTTATTCTTATCACCGTCTTCAACTCTTGGATAATGTTCTGAAGTCAACTGACTCACAGGCATAAATCCTGTAACACCATTAACTTCAAGCATAAGACCACCTTTATTTGCGTCAATAATCTTTGTAACAACTGGATCTCTAGAATCTTTCTTATCAAGTAAATCCTTCCAAGCCTCTTCGAGGACAGCTTCACGAACAGAAAGTTCAACATAACCGTCTTCATTTTCAAGGTCTAAGATAACCGCAGTAACAGTATCTCCGTTCCCTAGTTTTTTTCTATTTGCTCCAAAACCGTCTCTGATTTCTTTTCCATAAACGATTCCTGTACCAAACATTTCTAAATCCAAATACACAGCTTTTGAATCCATTCCGATTACACGACCTTCCATTTTTTCACCTTCAATTGGAGTCTTAATTGGATTTTCACGCAAAAGTTGAGCCATCAGAGATTTATCTTCTCCTTCGACTTTTTCTTCAGAGACTTTTTTTGTCTCTAAGACACCGTCAACTTCATTTGCGATGTCTGAATCTTTTTTACTCATACAACGTTAGATAACATAAACAACAAAATAAAAAGCACATTATCACATATGCTTATATTGCTTATGTTGTGATTAATAATTATTTTAAGAATAAGAAGAAATATTCATCTTTTCTGAATTAAATTCTACACTATTTTAGAAATAAGTCAAGTTATTTAGCTACTAATTAAAGGTGTCCTCCTAATAGAATTAACCTAATTACTCACTTTTCTTGAAAGAAATTTTAAAACTATCCCTCTTCAGATATTTTTTGAATAGAACTTTCTGACTATCATTTTCTAGATTCTTCCAGTTTTCAATCTTTACTTTCAAAAAAGTCTCGCACATTTTTTGCACATCATTATAAAAAGTATTTCTCATTAGAACAATAAGATTTTTTTCTTCTGCCTCAATCCTCTTGTTATCGGAAGTATCCATCTTACTAACCTCATAGATTTTTTCATTTTTTTTGCCACCAAACCAACTCCAAACCCCTTCTATTCTTTTATAGCTTTCATCGTCTCTGATTTTATCTTTATCATAACCAAGTTTAAACGCACTTTTACCATCAGGGTATAGCAATACAATCTTCCCATTAGTGTTCAACAGAGAAAAAGAACATATTTTATCGTTGCTAATAATTCTACTTTTTCCTGCGCTTATCTTAAACTTCTTTCTAATACGATGCCTCACTAAAGAACTATATTTTCTTCCGGTTGCTATATAAAAATCTATTAGATTGAGTTCCTTAGATGATTTATTGTATATTTCGATTGTCTCATGATTCCTGTCCCTGCCCTTGGGATTTGGCGTAATTCCAATAATTTCTATTTTTTTACGCGGAAATGACTCAACTTTTACCTTAAAAGTTTTAGAAACACTTCCATACCCATCTGACACCCTTACTGTCACAAAAAAACTTCCTTTTTTCTTGTACAAATGTTTAGTTTTTGCAAGATAACTTTTATGCTGATCTCCAAAATCCCAAACAAATTTAAGCTTATCCCCATCCTTATCAACACTCTTAGAAACATCAAACTCTGCATAAATATCTCTATAAATTTTCTTACTTTTTTTCAATTTAATACTCGGCAAAGTGTTTAGCTTATTGGATTCACCCATTGTCACAACCCTATTCCAACTCCACAAACCATCAACTCCTTTTCCAAAAGACACTCCTGACGGCGAAGAACCTCCAATTGTAACTCTATCTACAATACTACCGTTTGGATCTAATAAGAATAATTCCTCATTGGAATTACGTAAGACAAGTCTAGAATTTTCTATTCTGACAACACCAAAGGAATTTTTCTCAATATAAAGATTTTTTATTCTAAAAACCTTACCGGCACCATTTCTAAAAGCCCAATTTTCAAAATCAATTCCCACAATATCATTATTTATAATTTCAATAAACTCATTTCCTTTGTCCTCGCCTATTGGATTGGCCAATACTTCATTAAAATATACTTTTTTGGAATACTGAATTTTACTTGAAAAAATGTTCTTACTTCCAGGTGTCATAAAACTGGTAATCTCAAAATTGTCATCACTACCTTTTTCTAAGAAAATTTTTCTTGAAAGACTTTCACTTGAATTTAAGTCAATTTTAATCAAATTCTCCTCACAATCTTTCAAGCAATCCCCCCAATAAACAAAATCAACAAGCTGTTCCTCTCCATTATAAAGATAAATTCTATTATCCTTAGCAATAGAATAAGAGGTGCCAGAAAATTCTAAATCGCTTTTTATTTCACCAATATAATTTTTGTTCTTGATAACGAAAAAGTCTCCTGGACCAATTTTACCAAAAAACTTTTTTGAACTTACGATATTACTCTTAGTCCCACCTTTTGTTTTTTTCTTTAAAGAAAATCTATCTAAATCAATCTTCTTTTGCGAAAAGTTATATAACTCTATAAAATCATTCTTAGAGCTAGTTTCGTCTCCAATCACAACCTCGTTAATAACGATTTTTTGTATTTCACTTACTGGCTCAGCTTTAATAATTTCTTTATTTTTAATCACCTCACTCTTCAACTCCTCTGGCATACTCTTTGGATTACTTTCAAAAACAGTTGAAGCTTCATTAATAATTTCTTTTTTTACTATTTCTTCTAGCACAGTCTTATTGATACCATGATTTTTTTCGCTTCCCAATAACAAACTCTCTTCTTTTAAAGCATTTGATTTGCTACTACTCATTTTGGATTCTTCTTTAACTTCATTCTCTATCAATTGTTTTTCTTCCCTTTTTTCAACATTCTCTTCGTCACTATCATTTTTCTGCTTAGGCAAATCGTCTTCTAAAATTTTTGTTTCCGATTTTTTTTCATTAGTATTGCTAATTTCCTTGTCATTCCCATTCTCAATTTCTATGTCTTCTGAACCAGTATCGATGAAATTTTCTGAAAAAAATTCATTAGTTTGAGCAAAACAAAATAAGACTACAAAAAAACAAATTCCACTTACTAGCAAACTCGTTGTCCCAATTTTCTTACTTAAAGAAATTTTTTGCATATTTCTTAGGTAATTATTGAATTATGAAAAATAAAAAAACATATATCTAGCGATATTGCCTTTTTCTCTTGAACTTCAGGTTTTGTAAAAAATATATCAGAAAACATACGGCCAAAAAACCAATATTCCGATAACAGCAGAAGCAATTGCAGCAAGAAACACTGCCGTTGCCATAAGATCCTTTAGAACTCTAGCTTTTGGATGAACTCGTGGCTTTAGCATATTAACTAACTGCTCCAGTGAAGTATTCAACACTTCCAAAACCAAAACACCGAAAATCATAATTACTAACACAATAGCCTCCCAAGCATCAACCTTAACCAATAACATAGCTCCTATAACTAATAGTGCTGCTAAAACTTCTATTCTAAAATTTTGCTCCTTTCTCAAAGCGAACTTAAAACCAGCAATAGCGTGCCCAAAACTGTGAAAGAGTTTTCTAATTTTCATTTTTATTCTTTTTAGCCTTTATCTCCTCAAGTAATTTACCCTGTAAATCAAACATTTCATCTCCGTGTTCAAATCCAATAATATGAAGCAAACTATGAATTAGATTCTTTCTAAATTCATCCATAACATCCAGTTGGTCCTCTTTTGCATATTCTTCAATAACATCGGAACAAAGTAACATCTCACCGTTAATTTCATTCTCTGTTCTATCATAGCAAAAAGAAAGGACATCGGTAAATTTGTTTGCTTTTCTATATTCTGAATTATAGCGCTTAATCGATTCTTTGTCGACTAAAGCAATGCTTAATTCAAATTGCAAATTATCTTCGATAGTCCCTTCTTTTTTAAGTTGAGAAATTCCTTCTAAAAGAGTTTCTTTAATAAATGAATCAGAAACATTTTTATCCAACGGATTATTAATTTCTATAATATTCATTTATACACTTTAAGCTAATAACTTCTGAACAATATCACGAACTCTACCACCATCAGTTTTCCCCTGGAGCACACTCATTGCTGCACCCATAACCTTACCAAAATCGCTCGTATTCTTAGCACTAACATTTTCGATGACTTTTTTTACTTCTTCTTCAATCTCCTTGTCACTTGCTTGCTTTGGCAAATATTTCTCAAGAACATCAATTTCAGCTATTTCATTTTCAACTAGCTCAGGCCTATTAGCCTCAGCGTATTGAGAAGCAGAGTCTTTTCTTTGTTTTATAGCCTTCTGTACAAGTTTAACAATCTCATTATCATCTAAACCTTTTTCACGTTTTCCAACTTCAATTTCACAGTTTTTAATTTCTGATTGCAAAAGTGAAAGAACTCCTTTTTCTAAAACTCTTCTCCCTTTAAAAGCAGCTTTAAAATCATTTATAATCTCTTCTCGTAAACTCATTTATCTACGTATTAGGAATTATTAAGCTCCAATTCGCTTTTTGATATCCTTAAGTTTTTCATCATCAAAAATACCCATCTTCTTATATTTATCAACTTCTTTTTTCACTTTTTGCTTGTACATAGCATCATCTCTTAGTTGAACTCTAGTTTTCTTTTTAGTGAAAAATCTGTTCTTTCTCGCTTGAGGAAGAACTTTGCTTTGTTGAAGCTGACGTGTAAATCTTCTGATAAGACCTTCTGATGTCTCTTTGCCTCTTCGTTCTACTTCTACCATAGGAAACCTCCTTTCTTTGAATCTTTAAATATTTTCATCATTTCGTAAATTCATCAAACATATAAACATCCGTATTATAATTAATACGGTCTGATATCTTCATTAAACTTGGCACCACCAATTAGATGCAAATGAATATGTGGCACTTCTTGTCCACCATGCTCTCCAACTCTAAATAATAGCTTATACCCTTTCTTGGAAATACCAAGTTTTTCCGCTAGCTCCTGTGCAACAGTTACTAAGCGTCCTGATATTATTTCACCTTTTTCATCTTTTGGCAAGTGTGCAATACTCTCAATGTGTTCTTTTGTGATAAGTAATATATGAACAGGTGCTATGGGAGCAGAATCCTCAAAAGCAACAACCAATTCATCTTCGTAAAGAAAGTCTGTTTGGATCTCTTGATTAGCTATTTTACAAAATATACAATCTTCCATAGAATCATTTATTTATTTAAAGCTTTTAACTTTTTTTGAGCATCTTTTTCCTTTTTTGCTTTATTTGCAGCAATGTCTGCACTTTTCTTAAGCCTCTTCTTAACATCATCAACGACTTTTTGAAAAGTAACAACTTCCTGAGAACCACTTTCCATATCTTTCAATATAATAGTTTCGTCAAGAGCTTCTCTTTGTCCAAGAATAAGAACTATACTTACACCTTTTTGATTAGCTAGTCTCAGTTGCGATTTCAAATTCTTTTTTCCAAAACTTTCTGCCACCATAATTCCTGCTCTCTCAAGCTCATCAAAGATTTTTAGACTCTTCTTTTTAGCCAAATCTCCCAACTGAACTAGATATACTTTAGCAACTGGTATTACATATGACTTTGTATTTTGTCTTGCCATCTCCAAGACAACTCGATCCATTCCACAAGCGAAACCAACTCCTGGAGTTTCTGGTCCTCCTAGACTCTCAGCTAAATAGTCATATCGTCCACCACCACCAAGAGCTCCTTGTGTCTCTTCTTCACTACTTTCTGGAAAAAATTCAAATACTGTCTTAGAATAATAATCCAACCCTCTAACTAACCTAGGATTAATTGTATAAGGGATATCTATTTCATCTAGAGATTCTAGCAACATCGTAAAGTGATTCTTACAATCATCACAAAGCTGATCAACTGTCTGCGGTGCTTGAAAAACAACTTGCGCACATTTTTCTTCTTTACAATCCAAAATTCTTAAAGGATTTTTTTTTAATCTTTTCTTACAATCCATACAAAGTGCTGCCTTCCTATTATTCAAATAGCTCACTAAAAGTTTGTTGTATTTAAGTCTACATTCTTTGCAACCAATACTATTAAGCTGCAGTGCAATATTTTTAAGTCCCACAGTTTGAAAAACTCTATAAGCAAGTTGAATAAGCTGTGCATCTAAAATAGCTTCTTGTTCACCAATTGCTTCAAAACCAAATTGGAAAAATTCTCTATATCTTCCCTCCTGTGGTCTGTCATAACGATACATTGGTCCTGAATAAAAAAGCTTCACTGGTTTCTGCTTAGACTGCATTCCATGTTGCAGATAAGCTCGCATAACTGACGGCGTACCCTCTGGTCTCAAACAAACGTCATCTCCACCTTTTGTTTTAAACTTGAACATTTCCTTCTCAACAATATCTGTAGTTTTTCCAGTTCCACGCTCAAACATTTCCCGAGACTCCAAAACTGGCATATCAATTCTTTCGTAGTTATAATCCAAAGCGATTTTCTCTACTACTTTTCTCAGTCTCTGCCAATATGGTTGATCTTTTGGCAATATATCCCTCATTCCACGAACAGTTTGAAATGTTTTTGCTCTTTTAGCTTTTCTTTTCTTCTCTGCTTCTTCTTCCTCTTCTGCTTTTTTGTCAACTTTGGGCATAACTAAAATATCAAAAATTAATACAACTTAAACCTATCTAATGGCCAAGCTCGTAATAAAACCTTTCCCACGATATAATCCCTTGAAAGAATCCCCCAATTCCTGGAATCACTACTATGCGAACGATTATCTCCTAAAACAACATATTGCTCATTTTCCAAAACAAAATCTTCTTCACCTCTTGTTTCAAAATGATTTGGAATATACTCCTTTTCGTCTAATAAAAAACCCTCTGGATGCTCTTCGTTATAAATTTTAATCTTTTTATTCTCAATCACAATTCTTTCATTTGGCAAACCCACGATTCTTTTAATAAAAAATTCCTCAGGATTTCTAGGATATCTAAAAACAACGGGGGTACCACGCTTTATATCCTTAAATGGTTCTACAGTAAAAAACTCTTTTTCTCCAGCAGCAACTACTGTTTTTTTATAGCCAAGCTCATTAACAATCAAATACTCACCATTGAAAAAATTTGGCTCCATAGAAGCACCTTTTACAAAAAAAGGTTGAAAAATAAATGTCCTGATTGGAAAAATAATCAAAAAAGCCATCAGTACAATTTTAACTATTTCAAAGAAAAAGTATATCTTCTTCTCTTGTTTATCTCCATTTACTGCTACAACTTTTTCTACTTCACTTTCCTGTTCTTTATTTTTTTCACTCTTTTCCACTTCTTTTTTTGTCATATTCATTTCTTGTTATTTGAACAAAACGCTATATCAATATCTCATACATTATACTTTATTTTTAACAAAAAGTCAAACCTTAAATACGCCTATTTAAAGACATCTCATGCTTTTCAAAATCTCTCCTGCGAAGATTTATCTAAATTTAATATTTATCTAAATTTCTTCTATTAATTATTCATTTTTAACATTCCTTGGCCGCACAAAAGTCTCCATATGAGTAGAATCTGGAACTTGAATAGCATTCACATTAACATACAAATCAATCTTTACCATCCCTATATCAACTGGATCAATTGGAGTTGAGAGTGGATTATTCGTTGTATCAGTAAGATAATCACGATTGTAATACTGAAAAATAGGCTGTGAAGCATTGTTAACGATACCATTACCAACAATTCTCACGCTTTCATCATTTACAGGATAATCGACTGGAAAACCTACTGAATCGGCAATACCTAATTTTAATTTATTGTCCTCAATAAAATAGTGAAGTCTCTCCGTTACACTGTCATCATCAATGTTGGCATAAAATATCAATTCTTCGTCCTCTGCTGACTTAATCAGATAAGCCCCACTATCAGACTGTTTAGCCTCTCTTAATTTAGCAGTAAAAGACCTTATTGTTTTCTGAACTTCGGCCACATTCATTCCCTGTTCAATAATAAAACGGTTTACATAAAATGCTCTAATCATAACCAATGATAAAACTCCCATTAGAATAACCAAAATAGAAGTAGCCACAATCAGCTCAACGATAGACATTCCCTGCTTGTTTTGTATAATTTTTTTCATAAACAATATAGTTATGGAATCATCAAAACGTCGTATTTAACTAAATTACTGATATCTTTCGTTCCTGAAAAATCAGTAAAACCAGTTGCATTCACCTCAATATCATATTCCTCAGCACTCATTACAACAGGAGGATCTTCTTTTGCTGGAAAATAGACCCTACCATCAACAGATGTATTAATGGTTTGTTCAAATCCAGAAGAATTAGAAACTTTGACTTGAGCACCTTCAATTAATTCATTGGTTACATTGTTTTTTACAACAATAAGCAATGAATCCACATTCTTTTTAGCGAAAATAAAATTAACTTCTTTATCATCATCTGAATTCAAATGCAAAGGGAAGACATTATCCACACCAATATACTCATAAGTTGCATCACCTAGCGTTGCCAAATTTACAATATTATAATCACCTGGATTTATATCATCGAGATCTACTTCTCCTGAGGAATCAGTCGTTTTATCTTCTTCGATAGTAAGTGTTTCTGGTGTAGTTCCTATCACTGGACCACCACTGATTTCGATATTAATATTGTCTATGCCGTCGTCATCAGCAATATTTTTTGCTTTTAGTAATAAGTCAGCTGACTTATTCATTGTTAATGTTTTTATTACAACACCTCCATCTGCAACAAACAGATTACTGTTGACCGGATTAAATGACGAAGATGGAGGGGCTGGGTACGTTTGCACTGTTGCGTAGTCTCCTTTTGTTACAGTGATCCGATACTCTTGTTGAGGTAAACCAGGTAAACGCATGTTACCGTCCGCTGCCGTGTTTGCAGAACCATGAATCGCTGGGGTATCCGTTACACTATCAATTTTCACCATTACACCTTCTATTGGTTGTACGGCTGCATCTATAATATTAACACTAAGAGTTCCTCCTCCAATATTTGTTTCCAGTCCTTCTGGTATAAATTTCGAGATAAAAATAACTTCTCTTGTGTCTCCTCCTAGTGTCCATGAAACTGTTATCTGAGCTTGTTTATAATCAGTTTCCACCGAATCAGCAACACCAACCCCATCAAATGAATCATCAACATACTCAATTGTTGTATCAATCGAGTATGTAAAATCATTTCTTGAAACTGTTTGAGTTTGAACTATGGGACCACTCGGAACCCATCCTTGAGTCCCTACTTGGTCATATTCCAAGTTACGAATAATTTCCATCTGCTCATTTGCTAACGCAACTGCTCCAATTTTTTGTTTAGCGTTACCCATCAACTTAGTCACGTTAAACAAAGCCATATACATACTTATTGCAACAATCCCAATTATTGCAATTCCTACAACAATCTCAATTAAAGTTGTTCCTTCTTGATTTTTGATTTTATTTTTCAGCATTTTAAATATTTGACATCACCGAATAGATTGGTGAAATAATAGCAATTGCAAATAATCCTACAACAGCACCAATAACCACCATTAAAACTGGCTCTATTATCGAGGAAAGGTTTTTAGTAACTTGATCAACTTCTTCTTCGTAAAAATACGCTAATTTTTTCAAAATTTCAGGTGTTTTTCCGGTCTCTTCGCCAACTTCAATCATCTGTATAACTAAATATGGGAAAACGTTTTGATATCCTTCCTTTAATATACCTGAAAGCTCGATTCCTTTTTGAACTTTCTGCGCAGACTCTGAACAAGCTTTTTTATAATAATAATTTCCCAAAGTATCCGAGGTTATATTTAAAGCCTCCACCAAGGAAGTTCCACTATCTAACAACGAACTTAAAATTCTTGAAAATCTAGCACTGTTAACCTTTGTAACAACACCTCCTAAAACTGGTGCCTTTAAAAAAATCTTATGAAAAAATTTCTTACCACTAAGAGTCTTGTAAAAAGCTCTTATTGATAAAATTGAAATAACAATCGAAAATATTGTAATCAAAGAATTTGCAGCCATAAAATCACTAACACTTATTACAATTTTAGTTAAAAAAGGGAGCTCTGCATCAAATTCCTTGAAAATAACTGTGATTTTTGGGATTACAAATGTCATCATTAAAAAACCGATAACAATCATAACAACAATAATAATTGCGGGATAAATCATCGCTCCTCTAACTTTTGAAACTAGTTTATGGTCTTTTTCTAACTGATCAGAAAGTAACACTAAAATATTTTCCAAATTACCACTTACCTCACCCATTCTAACCATTGAAACAAAAACAGAGTCAAAAACTTTTGGATACTTTTGCATCGCATCCGCAAATGTAACCCCCTGTTTTACATCTATGGCAATTTTCTCGATAACACTACGGAAGGTTTTATTTCTTTCTTGTGATGATAAAATCGTAAGTGCTTTTGAAAGAGATAATCCTGACCCAATCATAACTGCAAGATGTCTACAAAAAATCATACGACTCTTTAGAGAAACTTTTCTGAAACTAGAAAAAGAAGAAGATTTTGACTTCTTACGTTCTAATTCATCAATTGAAACTGGCCAAAAACCTCTTTTTCTCAAATCATCAACAAGTTCTCCTTTGGTAGAAAAAGCAGATTCTCCTGTTTCCATCTGACCATCTTTATTTTTTGCCTCATAACTAAAAGTAGGCATCTCTAACTTTTCTCAAACTATTAAATTATTCCTCCGTCACCCTTAAAATCTCTTCTAATGTAGTAACTCCCGTCATTGCTTTTATTAGACCATCTTCAAACATTGAAAACATTCCCTCTTTTCTAGCCAGTTTATCAATCTCAGTGGCAGTAGCATTAGAACTAATTAGTCTTTGTATACTCTCCGAGACCTCCATTACCTCATAAATACCAACTCGTCCCTTATATCCTTCTCCTCCACACTTATCACAACCTTCTCCTTTATAAAAAACTGCTTGCTCCAAACCCTTAACATCTTGCAAAACTTTTAATTCTACATCGTCACTTTTTTGGACTGCTTTTGTAATAATACTAAAATCCAAACTATCTTTTATTCTCTTTAATTGTTTCGCGCTAATCTTCACTTCCTTTTTACAATTAGGACAAATCTTTCGCACTAATCGTTGAGCTAAAATAACATTGACCGTAGAGGCAACTAAAAATGCTTCTGCTTTCATGTCTGCCATTCTAGATATCGTTGCAGCAGCAGAATTGGTATGTAGTGTTGAAAGCACTAAATGCCCAGTCATTGCAGCATTCATAGCAATCTGCATAGTTTCTGAATCACGAATTTCCCCAACCATAATTATATCCGGATCTTGTCTCAAAAGTGCTCGCAATCCACTTGCAAAAGTCATTCCAACTTTTGCCTTTACTTGTGTTTGATTAATTCTAGGCATTCTATATTCGATAGGGTCCTCGATTGTAGAAACATTAACTTCTGATGTGTTTAAGATATCCATAACCGTGTATAGAGTTGTTGTTTTTCCACTTCCTGTAGGCCCAGTCACCAAGACCATCCCATTCGGACGCTTAATCGCTGCATGAATTCTTTCCAAAGATAAACCCCAGAAACCCATACCTTCAAGAGTGAGTCCTTTAGCAGATTCATTTAATACACGCATCACAATTTTCTCTCCATCAAAAACTGGCAAAATAGACACACGGAAAGAAATCTTCTTAGAGTCATCTTCAATCTTAAAACGTCCATCCTGTGGTATCCTATGTTCATCCAACTTCAAATTTGCTAAAACCTTAATTCTCGCAACAATTCCTGAAAGAACTTGTTTCGGCAATGTCATTGTTTCCTGTAATACACCATCAATTCGATAACGTATATGAACTTCTTTTTCATCTGGTTCAATATGAATATCTGAAGCCAATTGCAATATAGCATGCTTCAAAAGAGTATCTACAATTTTAATTATAGGTAAGTCTTGCGCAATCTTTTCTAGACTTTCCTCATCAGCCACAGCATCTTCTTTTTTCTCATCACTAATAATATCACCGAATTCAGCCTTCAAACTTCTCTCATATTGTCTCAACGCTGCGAAAATACCAGTCTGTGAAGTAAAACATGGCAAAATTTTAAGACCAGTCTTTTTTTTCAAAAAATCAATTGTTTGAATATCATCAGGATTTAACATCGCAACTCTGAGCTCTTTTCCATGTTTCTGAAAGGCAACTATATTATTTTTTCGAGCAATCGGCTCTGGGACTAATTGTAAAATTTCTTTTGGTATGATTTCTTTTTCAATATCAACAAAAGGTATACCCAGGATATAAGCATACATCTTGCGCAAGTTTTCTTCTGTTACGACTTTCTGTTTGAGTAAAATATCACTTAAGGGCCTTTTGGTTTCAGCTGCAAGTTTCATTGCATCATTTATAGTTTTTTCCTCAACTAAATCTGCATCAACCAAAAATTCCTTTAATTGTTTTGCATCAACTTTCATTTTCTGATTTTATTTCTTTTTTGTTTTAAAGATCCATCAACTACATTGCACCTTTAATCTTTTTTACTATATCTTCTAAGCTGTAGTTTGATTTAACTAAATAGGTCGTAGCTCCAAGATCCAAAGCTTTTTGAATGTCTGATGGATCACTTAAATTAGTAGACAAAATAACTGGTACATTTCTTGTATTTACATCACCCTTTAACTCACTTAAGACTTCAAAACCATCTTTTTTAGGCAAAATTATATCCAACAAAATAATATCTGGCTCCTTTTCTTTCACTATATCAATAACATTCTCACCATCTTCCTCAGTCAATACTTCAAAATGTCCCTCCTCAAAAGCCTCTTTTAAAGACTCTCTCATATTTTTCTCATCTTCGACTATGAGGATTTTTTTTATTCTTTTGACTTCCATCATTTATAAACTAAAAGTTATTAGGTTATTTTTCATTCATTATAACACACTATTTTCTTTTTTTCTTTGACTTCAAAAATCTTAAAGTAAATTCTGTCCCTTTGTCCACTTTAGACTTCAATGTAATACTTCCACCCATCTGTTCAATTACTTTTCGTGACATAAAAAGTCCAAGTCCAGTTCCTTCTGGTTGAGCTTTTTTTCCACCCTCTCCACGATAAAACTTATTAAAAATTATGATCTGTTCACCCTCTTTAATTCCAATTCCCTGATCCTTAATCTTAAGCGCGACAAAATCACCATCTGGTTGTATGGAAATTTTTATCATATTACCTTTCTTACTATAACTAATAGCATTCTCTATAACATTAACTATAGCTATTTTCATTTTTTCGTTATCAACTAGAATCTTATGCTCCTTTGAGCTATTCTTAAAATCAATTGTTATCTGCTTAAATTTTGCAAAACCAGCTAGCATACTAATACAATCGTTCACAGAATTTTCTAAAATAATATCCGCATAAATTAAATGTTCTGAACGCTTATCTATTCTAGACATATTCAATATATCAGCAATCATATTGGTCAACCGTTCATTCTCTTCATAGATTCTATCAACCTGTAAAAATTGTTTTTCTGTCAAATTACTCGACTTATTCTTCAATAATTCAAGTTGCCATTTCATTGTTGTTAAAGGAGATCTCATTTGATGAGAAATAATTTGAATAAATTCTTTTTTTAATTTATTAGTTTCAACAATTTGCTTAGCAGACTCTGAAAGTACATTTCCTATTATCATAATTATAATTGCCTCGATAGCAACCAAAACGATGATTTTGCCTGGATCATTATCATATCTTGTTGCAACAAAATATGTAACAATCATAACCGCAATATTCATACATGCCATCATCACCAAAACTACATCTGGTAATTTCCAAATCGGAACACCTAACTCAAGGCTATCTTTTTTAAGATCTTTTAAAAGTCCCATTTTCTGTTTTTATTTATTAACAATTATCATTTAGCGAAATCTAGGGTTGTCTATTAAAGCTTTTACCATAAAAATCTTTCTATCAGCTCCAGGTGGCCATGTTGTGCCTAAAGTCAATTCATGCCCTTCATAATCACGGGCTATTCGTAAATCATTGGGTGAGACCTCTTCTGTAAATCCAACTTTATAAATAATTCTCTTTATATCCCCACCACCGAAATCTACAGTTATGATTATTGGGTCCTCTAATTTTAATTCAGAAAGTCGCTCAAATTCACCAGGAATAACTTTCCCTTCATACTTATAACTTCCGCTAGAACCAAAAATATAGCTATTGCCACGAGTCGCAGGGAATGCTGTATCTGGATACAAAATAGCTCCTTGTCCCATACCCTTCAAAAAGGATTCTTTACTTTTGTCATCCATCCAAGCAACTGGCAAATCAACATCAATTGATGGTATTTTTACTTGAACAGAAATTTTACCATCCCCTTTAGGATTGCTTCCTTTCAAAAGCTCTTCTAAATCATTTACTCCATCGGAATCAGAGTCACTTTTTGACTGATCAGTCCCAAAAAATACTTCATGTGCTATCTCAAGCCCATCTCGATCCAAATCATCAGGCATCTTAAACCATAAAGCATCTTTAATTTCTCCTGTACCAGCTGGATTGCTTTTATTTTTAACTTCTATACCGTCTGGTATCCCATCTCTGTCAGAGTCAGAAACTTTTGGATGTGTTCTATATTTAAACTCATCTAAATTATTCAATTCATCTGCATCGAAATCTTTTTTTGCATCATTAGGATCTTTTTTATTTAGACCGAAAAGATTCTCCCACCAATCATAAATCCCGTCTTTATCAGAATCAACCCTTCCAACACCAAAAGGATTAAATCCTTTTACAATTTCTTCATTATCAAAAAATCCGTCCTTATCTGAATCAGCTTTTCTTGGATTAGTTCCAAAATAAAATTCTCTACGATTATTTAATGAATCACCATCCAAATCTTCTGTAGCATCTTTTTGATTCCTGCTTTCAAGTCCATTTTTTTTTTCCCACTCATCATCAATTCCGTCCAAATCTTCATCTTTAATCTCTAAAACTTCCAAACCCTGACTTCGGTCCAAAACTTTTTTCTTAATTGATTGATAATTTGAAATCAAAAAGACAACTATAGTAATCACAAAAAAAACAACTATGATTTTAAGCCAAATAATCCAAGTTGGTTTTTTTGGCGACAAGGGTGCAGCAAAATCATCTGCTTCCATATTATAAATTGTATAAAAATCTTTCATCTATTTTAACCGCTTTTTATTTTTTAAAACTGAAAATTAGCCAATCCTTTTTTGGGCCAACTTAAACTTCCATTAAAATGTATTAATACATTGTTTATTTCTGAACTTGAAGAAATGTCTTTTCTAAGATTAAATATATTCGAACTTAAGAAAAAATCTCCCTCTTGCCACTTCAAATTCTCATATCCGACCAACCGCTTCTTATTTACAAACATATCAGATTTCTTTAATTCGCTCTTGCCTTTAACCAAAATTGCAACTCTGCTTTGTGAATCAACACCACATATAAAATACCTATCATTTCCAACTTCTTGCCAAATCAAGGCATCTTTGGGCAACTTTGTTTCAATTAAAATATTTCCCCAAACCTTTCTAGTCAAATTCTCATCTTCATTTAATATTAGTTTTCCACACCTAATTTCTTTGCCAAACTCACTTAATACTGAAAAATTAGCCTTTCTAGTTTCACCTAAAACATTCACAAGTTTTTTGTCTTCATCCTGTATCACCTCCACAATAACATTCGACTCATTTTGCAAAACAGAAACTTCTCTATTACCAACATCTGACTTGGCTAAAAAACTAAGTTCTGCAATCTTCTCCTTTTTTGTAAAATCCCTGTCGCCAATAGTTTCACTAAAAGAAATTTTTGCTAAACCAATATTATCATCAATTCTTTCTGTATCAATCAAACGAAAAACATCTTTTTCTTGCTTAGAACTCTCGAACTCCAAAAATTTTGGATCAAACTTAATAGCTAAATCTACATCTTTAATATCACCACCCTTTGCTTGCAATAAAACATTAATTTTAATAGACTCATTTTTTTGAAAAAAACTACTAGCTGGTTCTAATATAATTTTTGCATTTTTTTGAGCACCCGGCATAACAGATAGAATTCCTTTACCAAAAGATATTGGGTAGTCTAATAAAACTGATGAAAAGATAAGTCCCAAAGTAACAGTCCAAACAGTTACTGCAACATAACGTATTGTTTTTTGAAAGACAGTGCCATTTTCAGTGTTTAGTTGTTGTTGAGCTTCTTGTTCTTCTAAAACATCCATCTGTTTTATTTGTTCGGAACTAATGACGTCCTCAGCGTGTTTTTCTGCTATTGTAGCAATTTCTTCTTCGTCACTTTCCGTTTTTATTTGCTCTTTTTGCCGTATGTTTTTTGTCCTTTTTGGCGCCTGACTAAGCTGTTGTCTTGTCCAAATTGCCCCAAAATTAAACAAACTCATGCCTAACATAAAAGCTGCCCCTATTCTAGAAAGTATTTTCCTTGTTTTTTGTTTCATCTATTCTTAACTCTACTATTAAAAACTCCTTCCTTTTTAAACATCTCATTTATTGTTCTAAACAAAGTAAAACAGATAATTTTTGGTGCTCCAATCAACATTTTGCGATAAGCTTTTGTCATTTGAATTTTATAGTTTTCAAAAAAATCTGATTTACCAATTGAATTTATAAGAGCTGCTTCCTGAATCTCTTCAACGTTTTTCAAATGCTCAACCCAAAGAAGGTCCAGCACTTTTAGTGTTACAATTTTTTCAACTTTCCTGGTCTTTTCTAAAGTAACATAGTATTCAAAATCACAATAATAAGATTCTGCGCTATCATAAATAAGCTTCCTTAATATACCAATTGGATATTGCCTTCCATTGTCTATCTTAATTCTGAACCACTTATTACCGATAATATTGTTTAATTTTGAAATAATTTTTTCCACATCCATCGACCCAAAAGAAGCTTTTTCAATCTTACAATCTTTCGTAGACTGCAAAAATAACTGTTTCCTTACTAAATCTAATGTTTCTTCCCTAAGATCTTGATCTGTCACAATCCTTTCCCTATGCTTATAAAAAGAATTGCGTTGAGCCTCCATCACTTTATCAAATTCATACCCAACAACCCTCTGATCAAAGAAAATACCTTCCATTCTCTTTTGAGCTTTATCTACAAACTTTTGCAATACTTGGTCTTCAACACCTTCAGTGTAATCCAAGTTCTTTTTTAATTGCAAAATATATTCATCTCTAAGAGAATCTTTGAAAATTTCATCCTCTGCTGAAATGAAAAATTGAGTAGTACCAGGATCACCTTGACGACCCGCACGCCCTATCAATTGACCATCAATTCTTCTTGCATTATGTCTTTCCATACCAACAACAGTAAGTCCTCCTAGATCTTTAACACTCTCATTAAGTTCGATATCAGTACCTCTTCCAGCCATATTAGTTGCAACAGTAACAGCTTGTGGTTGGCCCGCTTCCGAAATAATCTCCGCTTCTCTTCTTGTATGTTTTGCATTCAAAACACTACTAGGTATATTTTTTTCAAGCAAGGCCAAATATGTTCTGTGAGACTTCTCAACTGAACGTGTCCCAATAAGAGCGGCTCCTTTTTTAAAATATTGTTCTTGCATTGTCCAAGATAGATAAGAAAGTTTATCCTCCCACGAAAGAAAAAAACGATCCTTTTTATCTTCTCGTACAATTTTTTTATTAGTTGGGATTTCTACAACATCTTTCTCGTATATCATCAAAAATTCTTTTTCGGAAGACTTTGCTGTTCCAGTGAATCCAGTCATTCCTTTGTATTTTTTGAATAGATGTTGGAAAGTAATCGATGCCAAAGTTCTATTCTCTTGCTGAATCGGAATACTTTCTTTTGCCTCAATTGCTTGATGTACTCCCTGAAAATAGCGATGATGTGGCATAAGTCTACCAGTAAACTCATCGACGATAACAACTTTATTCTCATCAACTACATAGTCTTTATCTCTCTTGAAAAGAACATGAGCTTTCAAAAGGCATTGTATAAAATATATATAGTCAATTTTATTATGTGTGTATAGATTGTCTATATTTAAAACTTTTTCTAACTTTTTAATCCCAGGAATTGTCAAAGAGACTGTACGCTCCTTTTCGTTTACCTTATAATCAAGATTCTTTTTGAGATCTTGAATATGCTTATTTAAATCTTCAAAAATATCTTTATCGTCCCTATTTGTCTTTGGTGAATCAGAAATTACAAGCGGTGTCTGTGCTCCATCAATAAGAACACTGTCAGCTTCATCCACAATTGCAAAATTAAGATTTCTCTGTCTCCTATCTTTTTCATCAGAAAGCATGTTATCTTTCAAGAAATCGAATCCTACCTCATTATTTGTGACATATGTAATATCTGCACCATAAGAGATTCGCCTTTCTAACTCATCAGTTGTGCTTGTTACAACACCAACGCTCATACCTAGAGCCATAAAAACTTCACTCATCAAATCAGCATCTCTCTGTGCTAAGTAGTCATTAGCCGTAACAATATGAACGCCTTTACCACTAAGTGCGTTTAAAAATGCTGGAAAAATAATAGATAATGTCTTACCTTCTCCTGTCTTCATTTCGACAATTTTCCCTTCACTAGCAGCAATTGCACCTTGAAGTTGAACATTATGAGCCCAAAGACCAATTTTTTTACGTGCGATTTCACGAACCAAGGCAAAAGCCTCTGGCAAAAGCAATGCCAACTCTTCCCCTGACTCAACTCTCATCTTCAAAAGCGATGTTTTAGCCGCGAAATCCTTGCCCTTTAGGGTTTCGAATTTTGTTTCAAGTTTGTTTATTTTTGTAACTATGCGCCGATACTGGGCAATGTCTTTATTCATTTTTGTTTTATAACACTCCTAAATACAAACAAGCAAAGTTAGCTGTTTTTAACAACAATAATGAGCAATCACCTTACTTATGTTTTTTAGTCAATTTTTCCTGTTTCTAAACACTTTATCCACAGTATAATTATAACATATTTTTCACATTTTAACGAAAATCTCTTTTGAGACAAAAAAAGACTGGGAATATTACATTGTAACATCCCAGTCTGATTCTTTTACACAACTTTTTTTGAATTACCAATTAGTAGTTCGATTATAGGTTTCTCTTCGTGTCGCTCCTGAAAACTGATTATTCTGCCAATTTTCAGTAGTGTTTATAGTGTGCGTAGTACGCGTTTGTCTACCAGAACGACTCTGTTCACTGTAATATTGTAGGCCACTGTTATTACATATTCCATTAGCAAATCCACCATTCAGATTCTTGAAGAATATCACAACTACTTGACCAGCCGCACCAGTTCCAATACCTCTCAGAATAGACTTGGTTTTTTTACCCTCAATTTACCCATAAACTGCAACACCAAGAGTAGAGGATAGTATATCACCAAAATCATTGGCTTTTGCGGTGTCCACCAAATAAACCATTATAATTGCCGTCAAAATCATCACTACGGTTATGTTCCTCATTGCTTCCTTCCTTTTGTGGTAAAAGGTTGTCCTTACTTACCTTATTATTTATATTGTACTAATTTTATTGACTTTTATCAAATTAACGTCTTTTTTCGCTTTGCTTTTTACACTAAAGAAAAACCGGAACAAACTCATTGAGCGTTCCGGTTTCAGCACATCTTAGTGAACTTTATTCTATTTCCTTATTGATTCCCGAATGCTTCTCCGGGTTTCTCTTCCAAAATCGGTTACGATACCGCTTACAGTATCATTAAAGGTTTTGAAAACATCTCCGATAAAACCGCCGCCGTTCCCGTTTTTTGTAGGAGCAACCCACATTGATTCGGATGCAGCTGAGCCAGCATTGGTCTTATTCATTCGATCTTTATAGCTTTGCATGGCATTGAGCTTTCTCATATACTCGTCAAACTGTGCAGGATTCATGTTCATTGCCGCATTAGGATTGACATTATGAGTGTCGAACTGAGTAAAAGGCGAATTTTCATGCCCACGATATTTTTCATGCCCTCCGCTTGATGCGCAAGATACACATGAAAGTACCATTGCCAATACTACAAATCTTACGATAATATTCATTGCTTTTTTCATGCTGATTCCCCTTTTTCTATCGGTTTGTGTAAATAAATATTTCACTAAATTTTGATTGTATTATACATCATTTCAATGTTTTTGTCAAGGAAACAATTTACCTTATATACAAAAACCTCGGAAGATAAATCTTCCGAGGTTAATTTTGCCCTAATTTAGAGCTAATGTTCTTGTTTTATAGCACTCAAGCTACTTCGTGATTGGCGTAAGAATCAGTTCTACACGCCTATTCATAGCATGATTGCTAGAGATAGGCTGCGATTCACCATATCCAATAGTTTGAATCCTTGCAGGATGAGCTCCATACTGAATTAAAACCGTCTTAACAGCATTAGCTCTCGCTTCCGACAATCCCATGTTATAAGCAGCATCGCCTTGAGTATCTGTATGACCAGCCACCATTACCATTGTCTGGTTAAACTGAGCCAAAATTCTGGCTACACGCTGAATTTCCACAGAGGCTCCGGGCAACAAAGTTGCTGAATCATAGGCAAACATGGTCCTGCCACGAAAAGTTGCATGCAAAACATCTTCAGTTCTCCGAAGAGAAAGTAGATCACTCTGCACTGCAATCTTTTCAAGTTCACGTTGTTGAGAATCCATATAGGCCCCAACTCGATTACCTAAGATTCCCCCGAAAAGTGCTCCTAGTCCACCACCAATCAATGTACTTTCAGTATTTTCACCGATAACCTGTCCAAGAATAGCTCCGGTTCCAGCTCCTATTCCAGCCCCCCATCCTGTGTTGCTACGTTGTCTGGAACCATCAGGTCCCATCCTTGCACAACCGCTCATAAGAATAATGGTCAAAGAAATAATGGTCAAAAGTCTTGCTACTTTGCTGATGTTTTTCATTTTTTTACCTCTTTCAATAGAGTAAATTTTGAAAAAACTAATAAACATAAGGTGCCAACCACCTAGCCACATTATACACTAAAATACTAAATTTGTCAATGCTTTAAAATACCATTATCCCAAGGCACAACGAAAATCTTTGCATGTCAATATTGTACTACAGCAGAACTCTGTGATATTCTAATAGACTATCAAATAAAAAAGATTCTCTTAAATAACAAAATTCAATAAAAATATGCCAGTCAGTGCTAATGAAGCAATCCCATTAATAAAAAAATCCCAGGAGATTCTTTTGATCATCCCTCAGAAACCAACCGATGATATTCTCTCTTCAGCTTTTGCGTTAGCTAAATATCTAGAAAAACATAATAAAAAAAGTTATTTTTTCTATAATGATACATTTCCTGAAAAATTATCTTTTTTAAAAAAACCAGAAAAAATACTTAAAAACTTGAATGGCTCAAGAGATTTTGTATTAATGTTTAAGACAAAATATAACAAAATCCTAAATGTTCATAGTGAAAACATGGGGGAACATTTTGAAGTTCGTGTCACACCAGAGAAAGGTTCTATTGACCCAAGAGACTTCTCTTTTATGCCAGCAGACTTCAAATATGATTTACTTATAACACTTGGAACACCTTCCCTTGAATCCTTACAGGAAATTTATCATGAGAATACAGATCTTTTTTTTGAAGTTCCAAAACTGAACATTGATAACAAAAGTTCAAACGAAAATTATGGACAAGCAAATGTAATAGATGTAACTGCATCTTCAATTTCAGAAATTTGTACCGGACTTATCATTGAACATGACGAAACAAAAATCGATCAAGAAATTGCTCAAGCACTTCTAACTGGAATTATCTCAGCAACTGAAAGTTTCCAGATGGCAACTACTACTCCAAGGGCTATGATAACAGCAGCAAGATTAATGAAGTATAAAGCAAATCAATCAACGGTTATCAGATATCTATATAAAACAAAATCCTTCTCATTTTTAAAACTTTGGGGTCGCGTAATGGCTCACTTGGAGTGGGATGATGAACTCAAGATGGCTTGGGCACTTATTGATTCAGACGACTTTGGGGAATCTGGTGCAAACCACAAAGATATCCCTTATATCCTAGAAGAAATTCAGAAAAATTTCTTTGAGGGTCAAGTTTTTGCAATTTTTTACAACGAAAAAAGTGGAGAAACCTCTGCTCAACTATACTTTGTAGACAAATCTAAGGCAAAACAAATTGCTAAAGAATATGATGTTGAATCAACAGAGAATATTATCAAAATTAGCTTTGACAGTAAAAAACTTGTCACTGCTGAAAAAGACTTTTTAAATAAAATAGAAAATTTAGACTAAACTTAGATAATCACAAAAAGATTACATTTTTTCTGGAACATCAATTCCAAGTCCTCTTAGACCTTTTTCAAAAACTCCAACTACAAAACCAACCAACAATGCTCTAAAAGCCCTAATTTCTTCATCTTTCTCATTTTTGATTGAACATTTATCATAAAAAAGATTGAAATTCTTTGAAAGTTCATATAAATATCTACATAATAAATGAGGAGCTCTTTTATTCGCAGCTTCTAGTAATAATTCTGGAAATTGCATCAACTTTTTTATCAATATAACCTCTTCTTCTTTTAACTGGACATTTTGCAAGTCATTTTTCGTTAGATCTTTTTGATCCAACTTGCTCAATATTGACTTCGCTCTTACAGAAGAATATAAAACAAACGGACCCGAAAAACCTTCGAGTTTAATGAAATCATCTGGATCATAATTGATATTATTATGAAATTCATGCGAAAGGATTAAAAACTTCAAACCAGCTAGTGCAACTTTTTCAATTACTTCCTTTTCATTTCCCTCAAGTGTTGCTCTCTCTGAAATTTTTTCTTTTGCTAATTTTTCTGCCTGATCAATCACTTCCATCCCCGTTGCTTCCACGCCTTTTCGAGAACTAGTCTTTTTTCCATTAACAAGCAACCAACCAAATGGAACATGGACATAGCGATCTTTTATATCTGGATTAATAGTTTCTAAGCAATGTATCACTGCTCTAAAATAATCAATTTGCTCAATTGAAGTTGTGATAATAGAAAGATCTGGGTTGAACTCTTTAAACTTACGAAGACCTAATGCAAGATCTTTTGCTGAATAAGTTGCGTTCCCTTCTCCGGTCAAAAATACCCAATTAGTTAAACCGTCTTTCTTCCCTTCATAAATCCAAGCTCCATCACTCTTTATGAAAAGATCATCCTGATGAGCCTCAACAACTTTTATTCCTTCAGCGAAAACTTCACTTTCTGGATATTGTTTATCATATTCAACTCCTAGTTTTTTAAATACCAAATCAAGATGTTCTAAACTCCAGTTTTTTATTTTTTCATATAACTCAAAATCTTCTCCACTTTTATTGTAAATTTCGATATTAAGCTTTCGAATAGATGCTTCCACGTCTTTGTCTTCCCCAAACTTTTTTGCTCCATGCACATATGCCGTATTAATCCATTTCATTTTCTCATGTGCATTCCAAATTTCAATTTCTTCTGGAAAGCCTAGATCCTTAACCCCCCAAGTCGCCTTGGCAACATGCATACCAACATCACCGTAGTAATTCACCTTGATAACCTTGTATCCTATAGCTTCATATAGACGAACCAAAGAGAGTCCACTTATTGCACTCTTTAAATGTCCTACATGAAATGCCTTGTGCGTGTTTGGCTGTCCAAATTCAATCATCACCTTCTTACCTTCACCTATTTTACTAAGACCAAAAGTTTCTTTATTCTTTTCTGCATTCAATAATACTTTTGCAAAATACTTTGCAGCCATCTTGAAATTCAAAAAACCAGGCCCTGCAACCTCAATTTTCTCAAAATCATCACTTGCCTCTTTTTCTAGCTCTTCTTTAATTTCCCTAGCAATTTCAACAGGCGATCTCTTTAATCTACTGGCTAGTTTCATCGAGATATTAGAACTATAGTCTCCAAATTTTTTTGATGGATAGGCAATTTCAATTTCCTCTTTTTCTAATTTAAGATTTTCAAATATTTTTTGAGCAATCTCAAAAATCAAGTTTTGTAGCTCTTTTTTCATAATAAAATGCTTATTCTAAATGTTTTTCAATATCTTGAGTATAGATTTCCCGTGAATAAAAATCAAGTTCAAACAAAGTCTTGCAAAATCAAAAAAAACGTATATAATTGAGTTTGTTACCTATTCTGGTAATTTTTCAGTTTGTGATCATTCCCGGGTGGCGCAGTGGTAGCGCAGTTGACTGTTAATCAATTGGTCGTCGGTTCGAATCCGACCCCGGGAGCAAGTTGCCAGTGTTGGCATATTCTAAGACACCTTCAAAGGGTGTTTTTAGTTTAAATAGGAGCTTTTTGCCCTTCAATTCACAGTTCTGAAGTAAGAAATTCAAAAGTTGTGTTTTTTCTTCCACTTCAGAACTTTCAAAAATTTCCCAAGCTCGTTGAGATAGATCCATTACCTTCATTGAGGCAATATAAAAGCTTTGATTACCTTGCATATGCTCTTCTAATTGAATCATTAAATCATCTTCTTCAATCTCATATTCTTTTGCTTTTTTATCATACTCTTCCGTAGTAATACGCTCTTCAAGTCTATCTTCATACATTACCTTTCTGTATCTTTTAATCCGTTCCAACCTTTTCTCAATTCTATTTTTACTATCATCAAAATAAGCCTGTTCTGAGCTGTGAATAGCCCTAAGCTCTTTCTTTAGCTCTTGAACCGCCTCAGAACTTAATTTTAAGCCTTTAAGCAACTTTTTAACCTGCTCAAGTAACTCTTCTTGCTTTATCCAATCAAGGCTTTCATGCTTTCCATAGTAGTTAGTGCAATGATAATAAACATACTTCCCTTTTTTTATTTCTGGGCTAATTGTGCAACCACATTCTTTACACCTAATAAGTCCTCTAAAAATATAAGGTTTATTAGTTCTTTTGAATTTTTGACGATTACAAGAAGCTCTTCTTTCTTGAACTTGATCAAACAAATATCTTGAAATTATCGGTTGATATTTATGAGGATGCAATTTTCCTTTCCATCTCATAATTCCATAGTAAAAAGGATTCTTCAAAAAATGCTCAATCTGGCTTGTTGTAAGTTCCTTGCCACTTGTTTGATTTCTCAAACCCCTTGCATTAAGTTCCTTTGCTAATCCTTTCATTGAATGTTTTCCTGCTCCATACAATTCAAAGGCCTTCTTAATCAAAAAAGCCCTTTCTTCATCAACGACAATATCTTTCTTTTCGTTTTCTAAGGTGATATTTTTATATCCAATACAAGCCTTTCCTGGAAATTCACCGTTTCTTACTTTTTGTTCATTGGCTCTTTTCACATTATCGCTAATCGCATCTGAATAATACTTTGCCAAGCCAAGACTCATTCCAAATTGAAACTTTTCTACTGCCGACATACTATTATTAATAATCTGACCATCAGACACAAAATGAAGCTCTATTTCATCAGCAACAGCCTTTTCATATAAAACCCCAACTCTTTTATCAAAGACGCTTCTAGAGAGCCTATCGACCTTATCAAAACAAACTGCCACCTTTTCTTTCTTCGCAATATCTGAAACAAATTCAAGTAATTTATCAAACTCATCTCTTTTTGTTTTATAAGCACTTTCATCAAAACTAAAAGCTTTCTCAATATCAAAATTCTTCCTTTTGCAATATTTTTTCAATCGTTCAATCTGAGCTGGCAAAGAATTGCCTGCTTCCTTCTGTTCTTCAGTTGAAACTCTTGCTAAAATTATTGCTTTCATTTTCATATAGCTAATTTTGATCTAAAGTTATCGTGAACTTTTTTAGAATATTCTTCCATATCTGTAAAATTATCTTCTTTAAGAGTTGTATTGATGAAAGATTGTACGTCATAAGGCTTAACAAAAACTTTATTTTGTTCTGTATTCTCATTAATCATTGCGAAGTTTAAGAACTCTTCGGTATCATCGTGAATAATAGGAGCAATTAATGACAGATATCTACTTTTGCAATTAGAAAACTCATCATTGGAAACAAGGTGCCTTATAATAGAGGTAGTTTCATTATTTAATAATTGTGTTTTATTTCTAATAAGAGTTACTTCAATTAACCAATAAATTGTTCCAGCATAAACATCTATATCTCCATTATTTCCAGGTGCGTGGGAATAAGGCTTACCAATATAATCCACTTTATAATTAGGTCTAATCTTAAACTTATTCTTGTACTTTATAGCTATAAATATTGAAATATAAAACTCTAACTTTAAAGGTGCTGGAATTTCTTTAAACTCCTCGTGAACATCTTCAGTTCTTTGCCCTAAGTTTTTAATACCAGATACAATTTTATTTTCTGTAATCTCATAATTATCAATTATGTTGTAAATCTTCTTGGTATAATCATCTGCATCGATCTTATCCTCCTCTCTATATTTTAAGGCTATATCAATAAAGATATTATTCTTTTCATTAAGTTTTTCAAAATATTTTAGATCATCAATTTTCTCTTCTTTGTTAAGATTAAAATCAACACTAATAATATCCTTTATATAATCTACTTTTGCTTTATTGATCTCAATGAACTTTTTTCCTTGATATCTAATAGTTATAAAACCAGAGATTATAAATAATCTCCTAACCACATCAGGATAATCGCCAGTAACAGTTTTAATCTTATTGGTATTTCCATAATGTTCTGAAACAAAACTATAAACTTTATCATAATCAGCGAAAGCATTGTCCTCAAGAATATCTATTGTCTCTCTAGCTTCTCCAGATTCATTAAAAGTTAGAATTATAAATTGCTCATAACTTAAACATTTGCCTTTACTATTTCTGTCTAACAAAACCTCTAATGCAAGCTTGAAGAAGTTATAATCATTACTTACATTTCTATAAGGAGACTTTCGATTAAACTTCATTGCTTGGATTGAAAATGCCTCCTGCTCATCAATATCAGCCGAAAGAAGTTTTTTCCCTATTCCAGAGATAAGAAACGGTTTATTGTATCGAGCGTACACAAAGCCTAATTCTGACAAAGTTCTCATATATGTCCAAAATCTTGAACAAAAACCTTTTGGAAAACCTCCATCTCCATTTCTAGATAAATTAACGTTGACAACATTTTGTTTAATGCTTTCAATCGTTGAGTTCTTATCAATGACAATTTTAGAACTAGAAACTTCTCCAGCAAGATATAACGAGGAAACTATTTCTAGCAGATTTTCATCATTTAAAATCACTCCTTCATATTGAACAACCGCAGAAAGGATACCTAAATATCTTTCAGGGTTTCTTATGGCTGTCTCAAAAGCCATTTGTTTGTATTTTGCTTCTCTTCTTGTCCCTTTTTTTGTCATATATAGTTGGTTATTAATACCTCTCTAATCTTTTTATTTGAATTATTGTGGTAGCTTATATAATTACTTTTTATTTCGTGAACATTGTACTTCTTAATCCAATCTATTAATATATTATTTTTCTTCCCCCGATAGTGAGTTACGTTTGAAAGTGCAAATTTTACACCTTTCTTATTAAGGTTATCTAGCCTAGCCAAAAGTTTTATCTCATCTTTATCACTCCAAAGTTTATTATATTCACTAAGCGTAATCAGATACGGAGGATCAAAGTAAATAAAATCACTTTTATTGTATTTATGTTTATCCAAAAAAACGTTAAAATCTTCAGTATCTAAGTCTATATTTCTTGTTGAGACAACTTCAAAATAGCTTTCTAGCGCACTCACTACATTCTTATTAAAATCTACATTACCAACAGGAAGATTAAAATTACCTTTTTGGTTAAATCGAAGCATACGATTGAAGCCATAAATTAAAAGTAGATATAAGTCGAGAGGTTTTTTTATCTTTGAGCTATTGTAATCATTCCTCAATTTAAGATATCCCTCTTTGTTAAACTTTGCATAGTATGTTTTCTTGAATTCCTTCTTTAGCTCATCTGGGATAATGTCATTCGAGTATGACCTAGAAAGAGAATATTTATTGACAATAGTATTAACTTTTTTGAAAAATCCAGCCTTTCTCTTTGAATGTGATATTAAAAAAGCGTGGATATTTTGAAGGTCTTTATCTATATCGTTGAGATAATATTCCCTCGCATCAACATTCATAAAAACGCTCCCTCCTCCAGTGAAAGGTTCGAAAAATCTACTTACCTCTACAGGAAATAAAGGTAATATTTGATTTAAAATCTTATACTTATCACCGACATAAAATAAAGGTGATCTTTTTATATTTTTCTTATCCATATACTTTAGTTATAAATAAAAACTCTTGATGATTATCAAAATTAGTATTCCCCGCATTAAAATGTCTATGATTTTTTTTAAAGACTTTAGTTTCCCCTTTCGTATTAAGAGTCTTTTCTATTTCTTCTAAAGTTATTTTATTTTTTGAAGAGTTACTCTTTGGATTATATGTATTATTGTAAGAAACAACGATATACTTAGATTTTATATTCCCAATTAGATCAGCGAAAACTTTCGGTGCTTTGACCTTACAATAATCACTGGAGTTTTCTGTTTCTGGCTTTAATGCTATTCCAAATAGTTCAGGCGCCTCCCATTTAGTTAAGTTTTCTAGAAGATGATAAAAGCGACTATATTGCCTTGAATTATAAGGCGGATCAATATATACAACATCTGCTTCAATCTTGTTAACTAAACTATTAGCATCTTCTTTAAAAATTGATACATTCTTAAAATTAAAAGGTACAACAGTATCAATCTGAAAAGTTTTTTTAGTAGGCACCTTTTTAATATAGGCATCATAATGTCCAACGGTATTAGCAATCTTATCAGTTGAATATATTAATGATGCAAGAAGTATTGAGTATTCTTTCTTTGTTAGTTCTTTCTTGTTAATTTCAAGATCTTCTCTTATATGTCCAATTATCTTAGAGGCATCTTTTGAAAAATACTTACCACCAAAGTTTTTAGAAAAATAATTAACACTAACGTCACAAGGTTTTAATCTGTTATATTTTCCAATAAAATTTGATATCTTAGCGTTACTATACTTGCCCTTACCCCAAAAAGCTTCATAACAAACATTATTTGAATACAGGATATCGTTAATAATTAATTTATCAAAATTTTCCATTGCCCCCACAGAAACACTTCCTGTCCCAGCAAAAATATCCGCGAAAGAACTATGGGTACCGCACTCATTTTTAATAGTTGAAATAATCCAGTCTCTCAGCTTGGTTTTACTACCAATATATCTTCGATTTTCTATTGTAATTTTCTTAGCCATACTTATTTAAAAATAGATTTACTTAAAAATTTCTTAAATTCTTTCTTATCAATACGATACTCCTTGCCAATCTTGTAAACTTCCAGCTTCCCAGCTTTAATATAACGATAAATCGTCATTATATTAACCCTTAGTTTGTCAGCCAATTCTTGAGCTGTATAAAATTCTTTTTTATCCATATTTTTATTTTCCTTAATTACCATTATCATACTTTACTTTTCATTACATAGCAACTAAAGATTTTTAGACCTTTTAGCCTTTCTTTTCTTTGCTTTTTCAAAAGCTCTTTTAACATTAGAATTAATAGCTTTTTTGCAATATTCATCTAAAGCACTTTCAAATTCTTCTTGAAACTTTTTGTTAGCTTTCTTCATTTTTTTATAAATTAGTTATTAATAAAATTAAACACATCACTAAACTGTTCCTTTTTGATCGACTCAAACTCTCTCAACGATTTTTCAATATCTTTTATATAATTCTTAAACTCAAAATCAGGCTCTTTGATAATTTCATTCAATTCTCTGTATTGCTTTTGAATACTTTGATAGCTTCCAACTCCAAAAACATCATCGATAATTTGATTAATCAAAACAGATCCTTGTTTTCTTTGTAATTCACTTAATAACCAAAGATTTAAAGCCTTCAATTGTTTCTTGCCTTTCTTTTTTGCTTGTATTAAAAATTTAATCATTTCTTCTTGTTTATTATTGCTTTCTTTCATGAAAATCGCCTTATTCTTTTCAAGAACTAACTTCTGCCAATAATATTGAAGGATTTTTTGGCAAACCTCTTTCTTAAAAACATTTTTAAACTTTGGACTTTCTTTAAAACCACATTCAGCCAAAATTTTATTCATCTTTCTTTTATTAGTTAGCCTTACTTCCATTCTTAATATTTCAACATCAACAAACCTTCTGGCTTCTCTAATTTCAGCAAATAGACTTTTTTGAAAAGGATTATTTTCTTTATCTATTGCTCTTTTGCTCGATTTCTTCATATCAGCAATTTTGTCATAAAAAACAAAGGAATGAGAATTTGAATAATATTGTAAAGATTCTCCATTAACTGGAAAAATTGTTTTCGTTAGATCAAGCCTTTTGGTTAGATCCACTTTTGCTAAATCTCTTAATACCATTGTTGCTGTTGTGTAATTACTAAGCTCAATATTTTTAGATGGATGAAATACTGAAACATCAGCGTTTATTAAATTTTTCTTATTGATAAACACCCCTTTATTTTCTAATCTCTTTTGTAATATATTTATTACTTCTTCAAAATTGTCTTCTTTTAATTCATCAAGGTTATTTTTATATAAAATTTTTGGAACAGAAAACTCAATTCTTAATCCACACATAAAACCCATTCTTGAAGGACGCTTATACAAAGTCATTCTTGGCGTATAACCAACACTTAAAAAATCTGCTTTTGTTGGATTGTTTATCGCCTTACCTTGACCAAAAGTTTTTAAAAATCCTTCTGCATTTGGTCTAAATAAATATGGTTTTTTGATTTTAAACTTATCAATATCAAAGTTTAAAACAACTGTATCAATCATTAAAATTTCATTACATCTTTAAGTCCTATCTTAGATAAAATAAGAATGTTCTTTTGAAAATACTTCTTTTGCTTTTTTCAAAATGCTTCTCTCGATTTCTTCCATTACATCTTTATTCACTGGATGATAGATATTTATATTTCTACCACCTATTTTTTTAGTCGGAAAAGTCAATCTATATCCGTCTTTATTTAATCTTTTATAGATTGCCACACTTCCTAAATACAATTTTTCATCTAATAGAAAACTAGCAAAACCAACCAATCCATTACTTGGCTTCACTGGAATTATCTGAATTTCTGTTATTTTGTTCATTGTTTCTTTTGTCTATTTTAAAAAGTAAATTATAAAAGCCAACAAAATTTTGTTTTGCTTCAAAAACCTCTTGATCAGAAAGCTTTTGTCCACTTAAATTTTCATAAAATTCTTTGTCGCTTTTTTGCATAATAAAAAACCTGATTATTAACTATAATCAGGATATCAACTAAGCACTTTGCAAAACTTTGCAAACTATTTGCAAACTAAAAACTAGAGATATTTTTTATTTATATTAAGCATTTTATTAGTTATTATTAGAAAATCTTTGATAGTTGTTTCTTCTGCTATCCTCTTGTTGACTTTATACCCTGCATCATAATATCTAGACCAACTATCCCTAGTATATTCATCATACCAATCTTCAGCAATTTCATCATAATTCCAAATTTTACTTTCTTCTTTAAAAACTGTTTCTAACAGTTTATGTCCATTTGAATTTTTAGTTTTTGAAATTATAATTTCTTTTCCTTTAAAAAATAAAACACTTTTATCTTCATCAAATTCTAAGATCATCTCTTCATTACTCTTTTCAGATCTCTTATTAATGCTCAATTTATTCAACAAATAGTTGTGTAATCTTGAGAGATAAAATTTATAATGTTCTCTTATAAAATTATAATACAAACTCCTTTTCTCAAACGGATGTCTATAACTTTTTTCAATTTGATTCATTTCATCTATCAAAGCAAATAAATTCAAACTTAAAAGATTCCTCTCTTTACTTAATTGCTTTAAAGACTTTTCCTTGTCATACAAAACAATCCAGACCAAGTTTATTTTATCCCAAGCATTCCAATATGAAATCTTTTCAATATTTTTTGTTTTTTCAAGCTCTTCTCTATACTCTTTAAGCTTATTTGAAAATACAAAATTTCCATATATATTCTTTCTTTCACTATTATCTTTATTGTACTCTCCAAGCAATTGTTTCTTGTTCAACTCTGCCAAACCTATTCCTATTTCAAAAAGTCTAGAATGGATAAACTCTGGGAATGCTTCCGAACTAATTATATATCCTTCTTTATAACCAATTAAATCGCTAACTGCTCTTTTAATTCTAGCACTTTCTTTTTGAAGCTCATTATCTACCACAATCTTTAATACCTTTTTCTCAGCCTTTAATAACTCTTTTTTTGCTTCTGTTTCTTTCAAAATAAATTCTTGATAATCAATCTCTTTTTGATTCAATAAATTACTAACAATTTCATTCAACTCAGTATTATCTTTTATGAAAATGGCATAATCAGCTAATTTAACAAAAAAATGCCAATCATTTTCTTCATTGATCAATTCCTTATATTGATTTTCCAATAACTTTATTACTTCTTTCATTACATCTTTAGACTTATTACATTTTTGTTTAGTCTAAACCATTTTTTAACAAAATCAAAGTATTAAGCCATTTTCTAATTGTTCACTATCAAACATTTTATTAAATAATTTAAAATCTTCTTCTATTTTTCTTAAATTTATAGTTCTGAATAAGTCCAACACGGGGAGCATCTCTGGACTCTGGGCATATTCATCCCAGAGTTTTGCTTTATCTAAGGGAAGATTGAGAGGTTCTAACCGATTACGGACTTCTTTTTCTTTTTTAGAAGCTTTTTTGATCAAAACCAACTCATTCTTTAGAGAAATAAACAATTCTCGCTCTTTTAATAAGAGGTTCGAACCAAGAGCAGACAACACTGCTTTTTTATCTTCAAGTGTTCCATTATTAAATTTAAACTTTGCTATTTGAGCAAAAGCAAATAATTGTTCAGCCTCAACAATCCAATTATCAATTCTTTTATCAGAATCATCAAACAATTCTTTCAATCTTCTTTTTTCTTTTACAAGAACATCTTTCCTTCGATTAAAATCTTCTGCCTCTATTTCTTCATTTGCTCTCATATCAATCAAGTTGTCTAATCTTTTAATGCAATCAGTATATTCTTTTTGTTGAATTTTAATTATTGTTTTTCTATCAAAAAATTCTTTTTCATTTTCCTTCCTCAAAACACCCAAAGCCCATTCTTTAAATTCTTCAGGAATTGTTAAATCATTTAAAACTAAATTTACCTGCTTTTCTAATTCTTCTTTTCGTATGGTTTTTTGTGTGCAATTTGGATTTTTCCTTTTTGTACAATGATAGTAAGTATAATAATGAACATTTCCATTTTTTTGTCTCTTTATTTTATCTTCTGCGGTAATCATAGCCCCACACTCTCCACATCTAATTAGACCAGTAAAAGCAAACTGATGATTCCTCAATCGAGGACTTCCTTTTCTCCCAAGCAATGCTTGTATTCTTTCATAATCTTCCCTGGTTATCATTGGATCATGTTTTCCCTTATACCAATTTCCACTTCCTTTCGGATATTCAAATTCGCCATAATAAAAAGGATCATTAAATATTCTATAGATAGTACTTTTAGCTATTTTATTGCCTGCCTTAGTTCTTAACCCCCATTCTTCATTAGCTTTTTCAAGTATTTTTGGTGGTGTATGGTTCCCTGTTAACATCAATTCAAACATTTTTTTAACCAAATCAAATCTCTCTGAATCCTTCATTATTTCTTTTTCGCCTTTATGTTTAAAAGGATTATGAATATAGCCAATAGTAGCAAAGGTTGGATACCAACCTCTTTCAGCTTTGCTTTTCAAACCTCTTTTAGTATCGACACTTAGATCCCGAATAAACTGATTTGCCATCCCTAATTCAACCGCCATCACAATAACATTATCAGTCGGATAATAACCCCTCCCAAAAGTTTGAATATGTTGAATTACTCCCTGTTGAATCATCCAGCTCACTTCTCCACCATCAATCGGATTTCGAGCTAATCGATTCAGCTTCCAACAAATAATTCCTTGAGCTTCTCCCTTTTTTATTCGGCTCATCATTTCATTAAAAACCTCTCTTCCAGGTGCTTTCGCTGACTTTGATTCAGAAAAAACTTGAGCGATTTCAAGATTGTTTTGCTGTGCTATCTTTTTTAATTCATTTATTTGCGAATCGATAGATGCCATTTGACGATCTTCACTTTCGGATGATTTTCTGGCATAAAGAAAATATTTATTATTTTTTTGTTTTTCATCTCTCATATAATTTTAATTAAAACTAAAAGGACGGTTCTTGCTTACCCAATGATCCAGAAGATTATTGGAAGAACCGCCCATTTAGTTGAACGATAAATCTTCTGAATATTAAATTGGGTAAGCATTCTTACTATACCACACTTAGAACTTCATACCAATTTTTCCTGCAATTACAAACCAAGAATTATCCATTTTGTCTCTCAATCTCAAATAACGCCTATATTTTCTTGTTGGTTTTCCATTATAATATTTTCTTTTTATCTCGCTATAAGCCTTTTCAACATCTGGCTCTGTCACTGATCCAAAACGAAACTTCCCGCCTTCAAATTGTGCTTGATAAGCAATTTCTCCACAATTTCTACAACCAAACCATTTTCCAATATTATAAATCACTCCGACACGCTTTCCACAATAAACACCGTTCTTGTGTAAAGGACAAACAAACCAATATCTTTCTCCTCCATAATGGCAAGGTGTAGTTACAAGATCAATATTGTAATTCATATCTGTTTTTTCTCCCGACCATCTATCTGTACTCGTATATCGCAAATTTAAATAAGTTTTTTCCTGTGGCGTTCCCTGGTTATTTCTCACGACAGAAAAACTTATATTATTACTTTTACCGCTAATACCATAAGTCCATTTAATGCCACCAGAAATATGACTACAATCTTTATTTAAAAAGCCATTTTTTTTGAGCCAAAAAATACTCAAGGCATTAGACTGTTCTGCAATTTTTCTTGTCATAATTTTTTTATTACATTTAACCGAAATCATTAAAGATTACTTCTTTAAATATCGCTATTCATACCTTAAATAAAGCAATAAATAGCACTTACCTGTTATATGCTGTTATCAGCCTTTTTATAGTGTTAAAAAATTAAACTTTGCTTCTTGTTATCATGACTCTTTTCTTCTCTACACACCCCACCCCTCAACTCACTATTTATTTCTCCATCTTCATCTGCAGTTAATATTGTTGGAAAAATAAGCATTGTTCGTTTATCTCCCAAAGCATCTTTTTCTTGATGAATTAATCCAGCTGTTTCAAGCATAGGAAAAACTTGTTGTCTCATTTGCCAATCTGGAATAAGTCTTCCATTAAGCTCATAATATTTTTTGGAAAAATCTCTTTTTGTTATTCCTTCTTTTACGCCTCTCTGACTATTTTTGTTTTTCTCTTCATAAAGAGGCACAATAATTTCTTTATATAGTTGATAAACATACGGCGGTAAATTATACTCCTGACTTTCTGCTAATTTATCCCAAATTTTAGCTCCTTCCTCAATGTCTTCCTTTGAAGCAATAATCTCTCCTTTATCATTTTTCCTAAACCAAACATTCAAAACTGTAAATGCTTTAATAATAGAAATAAGTCTTCCAATATCTCGCTGATGTCGAGGTTTGAGCATATCTCTCTTTTCAAGAAAAACTTTTTCAATAATTTCTGGATTTTCAAATTTGATTTCTTGAATATTTTCATTTTTAATCGCTCTTATTCTTTCTTTAAGTAGTTTTCTTTCGTAATTACCTTCAAGCCAATCACAATAAGCCTTAGTGTCTGTTTCTTTTTTTAGCTTCATCAATATACCTTCACGAATTTTCTCTCGATTATTATCTGGAGAAAGAAGTAAAAATCTCGTTCCTTCTTGTTCATCAATTTTTAACCCAGCACTACAAAAAATAACAGAAGGAAAACCTCTTATAATAACCGTTTTTGTTTTGTTGCCTCCCTTGTGAACTTTATCTGTAATTTTTGATTGCATCTCCTTTTCGTCATGAGATAAAAGTGATCTCAATCTCTCCAATAAGGCAGTATGCGGTTGATCTAGGAATATAATTATCTTTCTTGATAAATCAATTTTAATTGAATTTTTCTCTTTATCATATTCTCCTTGTTCGTGAAAAAAGGCAGTCGGCGAACAATTTCCAAGTTTAATAACATCGACAGAAGGAAAAAGATTTGACTCTTCAAGAGGAATATAGGATTTGCCAGAAGATGAAGGTGCATTAAAACTAATATTAAACTGAGAATTTTCTGTATAAGCTGAAAGCATGCAAAGAAAAGTGACTAGTTTGTTCTCTTCATCCTTCTTGATGGTTAAACCAAGTATTTCAATTAATTCTTTAGATGTCATTGGCTCAAATTTTGAAACATCTATTGGCTCTACCCCAGCTACCCATTTTGAAAGTTGATAAATAAATTCATCTGGATTTCCATTATATTTGTTAAAATAATCAGAAACATCCTTACCTTCTGTCATTCTATCTGGAAATGTAATTTTATAAAGACTCATTTCCAATAATTCTTTTTCGAGTTTTTTAATAAGTTTTTCTGACTCCCGCTCTCCAGCCTCGTCTTTATCAAAGGCAATATAAATTTCACTAAATGGCTTTAAATAATCAAACCATTCTTTTTTGAATGTTCCTGCTCCCGCTGTTGAGGTTATTGCAGATATACCGAAACTATTTAAAATAAGACGATCAAATTCTCCTTCACAAATCACCAAAGGGGGAATACCGCTCTTTATACTTTCCCAGCCATAAATAGTGGCACTACTGCCAGCGGGATAAAATTTATATTTAACCTCATTACTACTATCATCAGGATCTTTTCTAAGCTTTAAAAATTGACATTTACTTTTTATATCTTTTATAGGAATAGTGATCCACCACTTACCATAAAACTTTCCCCAACCAAGCTCATGATCACTTATAATTTCATCTGTTATTCCTCTGTTATTCAGATAACCTCTTATGCGATCCGAAATAGCCAAATTCAATTCCTCAACAAATTTTGGGGTTATTCTTGCTTTAGTTTTAGCTGGTTTTTGCATTTCAGAAAGAAAAATATCTTTATTGCTATCTCCCAAATGTTCCGCCAAAGTAAAAATATTCCCATTAGCTCCACATTTCTTACAATCATATTGACCTGTCTCTGAATTAAAATAGAGATGAGCCTCTCCTTCTCGGCTATCATCATCACAACCGCCAAAAAGACAACGAACAACCAACTCCTTGCCAACCTCCTTATAGAAAATATTCTTTTTTTCTAAATATTGTTTAATTGTAATTGTTTCTTGTTTCATATAATTTTAATTAATTGATTATTTTTTAACTCTTTTTCGCAATTCTCGAGTTATTTCAACCTCTAAGGCATCTTTTATCAATCTCTCTTTTAAAACCCCGCACAAGCCAATTTTTCGTTAAAAAAATGGAACTATTACTACCTTGGATCATACAAGTCTCTTAAGATTTCACCTTTGCTACTTCCAGCCCAATCTTCCTTTGAAACTTTAGTCCGAAAGTGATATTGAATTTTTTCTTTACTCAGCATTTTCCCAGCTTCTCTCATTTGATATAAAATCACTCGAAGAATTCCAAGATCAGTCATTCTTTCACAAATAATTAAGCCTCTAATATAAGTAAATATTCTACCCACTCCCCAGCCTTTCTTAATTTTTGAATTGATTTTTGCAGACAATTCAGCCGACAAACTTTTATGTATCATTTTATTTTTTATTATTTTTTATTTTTCTCAATTCTTTTCAACTCTTCAAATTTTTCTTTTGACAACGGACTATAAACAACACGCATCAAATTCACAAGCTTAATACCTTTATCTTGTGCTTCTTCTTTACTCACATTTTTGCCAAAATGTTTTCGATAAATTTCTTGAAATTGTGTTGTTTGATTTTCCGTTAACATATTTTTATTCTGAATAAATTCTATTTTTCAACATCTTTGAATTATCAAAAAAAGTTCGTGCTTTAACTTCAAGATGATCAGCCCAATATTGATCAACAACTTTTTCAATTCCATTTTTTCTGTGAAAAATAAACTGAACTTTTCTTGGATTTGATTTATCCAATGAAGCCAATTCAAAATCACAACTCACTAAAGCCGTTGAGCATCCCAAATCATAGGTTGATAGAAATTCTTGATAATTGTCGGCAGAAACTCGACCATTTTCTCCCGTTTTGTCATTTTGGATCATATAATTTTTTATTAATCATTATATTTTAATTATCTCTGAGCGACTGGTCTAACAACAAATAAAAAAATCGCCTTAATTAAGCGATTTATTTTATGCGACTAGGTTTTTACTCTAGTAATATTCTTGTGCTATTTTTTATCTTTATATAAATATTGATATTGCGTTGGAACTTTATTAAATAAAATAGTTTCAACCAAAACATCGCCTTTTAATACGAGATTTTTTTTATCTTCTGATTTCTGAACAAGTGTTGGTTTGTTTAATTTATTTGTTTTAATATATTCAAGTATTGCTTTTTTAGTAAATAATACATTGTTTATACTATTAGCTAAGTTTTTATTATAATCAACTATTTTATCGGGTGCTTCTGATGCAAAATAAGCTATATTATGTAATTTTTTAATATAAGTTTCAGATCCTTCATTATTAAAAACACTAAAACGAACAGGATTTGAAAACCGCTCATCAATAACTAAGAATATCGTATTTTTAATTGCTACTGATTCAGTAATTAAATGAATTGATTTCAGTTGTTTTTTATCATTTTCCTCATTTTCTGTATCTTCGCTGGAAATGACTTTTTGTGACAAATTATTCCTTTTTAATTTGGATAATATTTCTACCTTTGAAGTATATGTTAACATTCTATCCTCGTTAAAATTCCAATTATTCCCCAAATATGAAATTTTTATAAGACCTTGTTCTATAAAGGAAAGTAGAATATGTATAAATAAAAAACTTCTTTTTTCATATCTCTTTCTTATAAATTCTGCTTCAGGATATTCTAAATTAGGAAATCTTTCTTCGAATTTATTTTCAATCGTTATATTATTACCAAAATCATTTTGCATTTTTTGCAAATATTCCCTCAACAACAAGTTGTGTTTTTTGTATGTAAATATATTATGCGATTGATGGACTAGTGCATTTCCAATTCTTTTATGTTTATTATTTCTAACAAGCTTATCCCTTTTAAATAACTCCAGATATTTTTCTATATCCCTCCTTAATTTATTTTCTGAAGAAGAACTCAAAATTATTGAAAAACTAGTATAATCTAATATTTTTTTAAAAATATCTTTTGATAAATATGCCTCGCTTTCTTCATCCTCATATAGAGGAGCTATTCTATCTGCATAAATTAATGCTCGCTCTATATCTAAAATAGAAGCGGTATCTGTAAGGAATTTATTAAAAAGTTTTACTTCCTCTCTGTTGGGCTTTTTTTCTTTTAATTTCAGAATCCATTTATAGGCGCCCCCATATTGCCTCGGCTCATCTGATTTTTCATAATCATCTTCTATTGCTGGAATGATAGTCCTTACCTTTTCAATTTTTAAATTATACTCTTTGCAGACAAATAATAGAAAAGAAATAAAATCAACACTTGTCCACTCAAAGGGTTTGAGAAATATAAAATTAATTCCGATCTTGTCTTTAACGCTAAAAAACCCTTGTAATATGCAATGATAAACAAATAAAGAGTTATCATCAATATAGTTGTTTCCAATTAGACTTTCCTTGTTGTATAAATATTTATTTGGTAATTCAAAAATGCCTAAATAATCATTTTTCTTTAAATCAGCTTTTTTCTCCTGAAAATCATTATCTAATTTATCTTTAATTAATTTTGTTCTATCTTCTTCTAAATCAATTTCATTAAGCAAAAAAACATAGATTTTTTTCAATAAATTAAAATCAACTTTGTTTTTTTGATAAATTTTTATATTCTTTCTCCAAGACTTTTCTTTGCTACTAATACCAAAAAAATCTTTAGGTATAATTTTTTTAGTTAGCAAGCTTTTTTTAATTCCCTCTAGTTGAGGTGTGTTCTGAATATAATCTTTAAAATCATTAAACAAAAATTTTAAGTCTTCTTGATCTGTAAAAAAGAAAGTAGCGTGAATAAGTTTCCATTTACGCTCTAAAATTTTTTTAATTATTTCCATTGTAATTATAATAGTAATGGGTCTTGCCCAGTTTAGCTTAAAATTAAAGGGGCTTATTTCTTAACTCTTTTAATAATAACATATAGATATCTTGTCGTCGATTATTAAATCTCCATTGAGATTCTTTTAGAAAGATTGGAAATCT
>Ga0209633_10000377_pt1 | contig 52788 bp, 55 predicted proteins | sample Cruoilmetagenom1_FD_187290 | JGI IMG/M metagenome (GOLD analysis project Ga0209633, IMG submission 187290) | Oil polluted marine microbial communities from Coal Oil Point, Santa Barbara, California, USA - Sample 1 (SPAdes) (version 2) | ecosystem: Environmental > Aquatic > Marine > Oil seeps ... | reverse complement strand
GTGGATACAGTCAAGCCTCCAACAACCACACTTCCCAAACCGCGGTAGAACTCTGACCCGGATCCCGGGAGCAAGATGAGTGGAAGCATTCCAAACACACTTGTAGTTGTACTCATAAAGATTGGTCTAATTCTTGATCTTACTGATTCAACAATCGCGTCATTGTTTTCCATGCCGTGGTCTCTCATATTATTGAGAGCTTGGTGAACAATTAGAATCGCATTGTTAACCACAATACCTATTAGGATTACAAACCCTAGCATAGTGAGTACATTGAGTGGCATGTATATGAAAAAGTTTAGGATAAATAGTCCCAAAAATCCTCCAAAGGATGCAAGTGGGACACTGAACATAATAACCAGAGGATAGAGAAAACTCTCAAATAACGATGCCATGAGAAGAAAGGCGATCACGGCAGCCAATATGAAATTCCACTGTAGAGCTTCCCTTGTTTTACTTAGATCATCAGCTGAACCGGTAAGGATTGCATCGTAGGCGCCTGAAATTTGCCCACTTTCTTTTAAAGGAGATAATATCTCGTCATTTATAAGATCAATTGCCGACTCTAGAGGCATTTCCTCAGGCGGTATCACAGAAATTGCAATTGTTCTTTGTCGTTCATAATGGTTTATTTGCTCAGGACCAGTTGTTACCTTCACATCAGCAATTGATCCGAGAGTAAGCATTTTGCCGCTTTCTGTATTGATCATGAGGTCTTCAATTTCATGAGTACGGCTGGCGTATTGGTCTTCGCCCCTTAGAGTTAGATCAATCTCGTCTCCGTTGATTTGAAATTCGCTGACTGTGGCGCCGTCTACAAGAGTGTTTAACATAAAGCCAAGCTCCTGGTTTGAAATGCCAACATCGGATGCCCGCTCTCTGTTTAATATAAGTTGGACTTCCGGATTCCCAAGATCAAGACTCGGAATAGGGCGCACTTGGGCTCCAGGAATCTTCTGCATTGCTGTAAAAAATACGTTTTGAGCTATACCCACTAATTTTTCAAGCTCAGGACCAGTAATTTGAATATTAATAGATCTTCCTTCACCAATGCCTCTTTGGAAAATGCTTGATTGACTAACGATAGAAATCATGCCGGGGATTTTTCTTAATGAACTTTGCATAGGAGCCATTAAACCTTTTACTTTGTCAGATTCTTTAGCTCGTGATCCCATGAACGCTTGACGTCCTGTCGCAACATAGAAGAAGTTGTTCATAGGGGGTCCATCTAGTTTTTCTGCCTCAGGAGATCCCAACTCAGCTTCCCAGTAAGGGCTGAGATCATTTTCTATCTGTTTCCCGATATCTGTAAATTCACCGATGTTGTAGCCTGGTGGGGGAATTAATATGCCGAATAGCAAGTTGCGGTTGCCTTCTGGTAGATACTCTGTTTTTGGAACCATAAGCCAACTAAGTACTATCGCACCAATAGTGAAACTGCATACTACGACCAACCGGGTTGTGGTACTGGATAGTATTCGTCTTACCAGATTTGAGATTCCCATTGAAATAGCATCTGCTGTTTCTGTAAGCCCCCAGAGGTTTGTAAAGTTCTTCCCTGCTTTAGGCTTTACTACACTTAGAATTTTTGCTGAGACAGTCGGTATAACCGTAATAGATACTATGAGACTTAATACTACAGAAACACTAATCGCAATTGCTATATCTCGGAATAGCTGACCAGCTTGATCCTGGACGAAAATTACTGGAATAAATACCGCTGCTGTTGTAAGTGTACTAGCAAGCACCGCTCCCCAGACCTCAACTGTGCCGTCATACGAAGCCTGAATACGGGACTTGCCCATTTGCATATGCCGGTAAATATTTTCAAGAACAACAATTGAGTTGTCTATTACCATACCTACTGCGAAAGCCATTCCTGCAAGGCTGATAACATTAATAGTTCTGCCAAGCGCTGACATAACAACAAATGTTCCTATTATACTAATAGGAATTGCCGTAGCGACGATTAGAGTGCTGCTAGCGCTTCTTAAAAAGAAAAGGAGAACTAATACCGCTAGAAGACCGCCGATGATTAAGTTTTGTTGAACAAGGTCGATTGCACTTATGATATAACTTGTTTCTTCATATACATTAAAAAACGTAAGGTCCAGTTTTTGAAGTTCTCCTGCGTTAAGCTCTTCCATTGCTTTTATAAGACCGGCCATAACCTCAATTGTGTTGGCACCACTTTCTTTAACAGCGTTGACCGCAATAGCGGGCTCCCCATTTTGGCGTACAGCGTACTCAGCATCTTTATAACCAAGTTGAACTCTGGCAACATCTCTTACATAAACAGCGGCTCCATTTTTTCTTGTTATGATTACGTTTTCTATATCTTCAGGTGACTGATATTCTCCAACAGCTCTGACAATGTATCTTCTTTTCCCTTCGTCGAAATCCCCTGCGCTGTAGTTATCATTCTGACTCCTTAATGCTTCTGCCATCTCCGAGAGTGTTATGCCGCGCGCTGCAAGAGCATTAGGATCAACAATAACCTGCATTTCACGCTCGTAGCCTCCGAAGACATTGGAAGATCCGACTCCAGATACTCTTTCAAATCTGGGTTTTATAAAGTCTTCTGCAAAGTCGTGATACTGGTAAATATCTACATTGTTCCCCTCTTTGGGCTTCAAGATGAACCATGCCATCGCGCTTGAACCAACATCAGTTGTGCTAATTACAGGCTGATCAACACCATCCGGATATTCCTCTACCTGATTTAATTTGTTGGACACATCTACTACAGCAGCATCAATATCTGTTCCAATATCGAATTCAAGGACGATGTTCCCATTTGAGTCCTGGCTCTCACTTGTCATTTCCACAAGATCGTTAAGGGTTTTTAGCTCGTCTTCCTGCTCACGAATTACTTCAGTTTCTATTTCCTGAGGGCTTGCTCCTTGCCAGAAGGTGCTTACCGTGATAGTTGGTTTGTCTACATCGGGGGTAAGTTGGACGGGAATGTTAAATAGCGCAATAAAGCCAAAGAGTATTACAAAGATTACTCCGACTGCGACACTAACAGGTTTCTTGATAGATATATCAACTAATTTCATCTAAGTCCTCTTGCTCTCTATTTCGTTAGTTAACCTTTTTTGTTTCCTGATCATTGTCATTAATGATTTTTACCGGTTGGTTTGGCATTAATCTTTCATTGCCCTTAACTACTACTAGCTGTCCGGTTTGAACAGGACCTATGACCTCAATTCTGTCCTCATATGCCATTCCTGTGCTAATAGGTAGCGGTTGTGCAGTACCCTCGTTTACAATGTATATGAAGTTGGCATTATTTTGTGTGACGATTGCGTCTTTGGGGACAAGCTTCACTGTGGCAGGTTCACCTATAGGAAAAAAGACGCGCGCTACCATGCCGCTTTTAATAATTCCCTCTTTATTGTCCAACATTATTTTTACAGGGAAAGTCCTGGATTCCCTGTCGGCTTGGGGAACAAGTGATGTGATTTCACCCTCCAGTTTTAAATCTGGTAAAGCATCGAAATTCACGTTTACCTTTAATCCCTTCTTGACCTTGCTTATATATCGCTCAGGCATATCTATATTTATTTCAGCAACTTCAATATCTATTAGTTCAACAACTGGGCCACCCTTCTGAACCCACTGGCCTATCTCAGTAAATTCTTCAGTTATATAGCCACTGAAAGGGGCGGATATTCTTGATTTTTCTATATCGTATGCATAGCCATCAATCTGCGCTTGGGATTGTGATATCCGAGCTCCCCAGGCAGATTTCTCAGATTCTGCGCCCTGGAGTTGTTGAATTGAAGCAACTCCCTTTTTTTCAAGTTCCTGAAAACGATCCAAGTTCTTTTTGGCAAGGTTGTAACGGGCTTGTGATTCTCTTTTGTTTGCTTTAGCTTCATTTAAATCTATTTCCAGAGTTCTAGTGTTAAATTTAGCAATGGTATCCCCTTTCTTAACAAAAGCCCCCTGTTTTGCTGGCATGCTTTCGACTAAGCCTTCTATTTCACTTGCTATAGTGCTTCTCTTGTCGGGTTCAACGGCCCCTACAAGTGTTACAGGTTTTTGAAGGGTTTCTTCCCGTACTTCCTCCACAACCACCGGTGCAGCGGGAGGTGCTTGAGCGAGTGAATGAGATGTCTGAATCAGTAAGAAAATCGCTATTGTAGTTATACTTAAAAAACTCGTCCTATAAGATTTCATTTGTTTTCCTCTCGAAAAATGTTAATTGCTTTGGCTTGGATTAGGTAAATATTTATTGTTCTGGTGTTAGATTCCTCAATTCCCTATTTGGTTTTTATTCCGTTTAGAAAGACAGTTACGAAAGTTTCTACAAGTTCGTCGTTATTAATTTCATTTCTCCTTTTTCCTCCAAAAAGCTCTTGTACAATTATATGATTTACAACCATTCCTATAAATGCCTGAGAAGCGCATAGGGGATGTACATTCTTAAAGGCTCCTTCGGCAATTCTGCCTTCAATGTAATCACAAAGTAGCATATCTACATACTCTACATATGTACTGAAAAACATATCGGAGAGTTCATGACCTTCGAGTGCGCTAAAGTGAAGAAGTCTTATGAAACTGGAGTCCTTTCCGCATTTATCTAGCATTCTTTCTGCAATGGATTTAAAGATTAAACGATCATCTTTGCTATCTTTGTAAGTTTGAATTGGAAGTTCTATTCCTGGTTCATCGTCAATCTTTTTTTCAATAATTGCGCCATAAAGCTCTCTCTTTGTTGAGAAATGTCTGAATATAAGGGATTCATTTACCTCAGCAGCTTCGGCAATCTCTTTTGTTGTAGTACCATTGAATCCTTTTTCAGCAAAAAGCTCAATTGCTGTTTCAAGTATCTTTTCTCGAGTGTTTGTTTTTTCCGGCAGGGTATTATTCAATTTTTCTGCGGCTTTTTCTGTTGACATTTTTTTATATCCCAGTAGGCTGTAAGTAAGTAATTACTTACAAGCTACCAGTTGTGGTACTTTGTGTCAAGATAATTCAAATAAATTTACTGCATGACTCAATTAAGTGGATAACGAATCGTACTGTAACAGATTAACATTCGAGTATAAAACTTTTTGAAATACCCGAATAAATCATCTATATATTGTATGAATATAAATACTGAACTTACTCGAATATTTGAATTTGATGGAGGTCAAAATGATTAAGACACTGCTGTTGATATTCTTTGCAATGACAGCAACTGCCGGAGCTATGGATTTGTCTGTTAAGGATGCTATAACAATTGCCCTTGAGAATAATAGGGATATACAGATTGAGAAAGAAAATGTAGTCGTCTCTGAGGGAGAGATTACGACTCAGAAGGGTACGTTTGATCCGATTCTTAATATAGGCTCGTTTTATAATGACGGTGAGACCCCGAGTGTAAACACCTTTATACCAAGCGGAACAATCAATCAACAGGAATTTAATCTTACTGGAAATGTGGCAGGTCAGTTTTCTACAGGAACATTTTATGACGTGCTTAACTTCTCTTCGACTAGAACTGAGACTGATTCCCCGCTCGATGACTTAAGCCCGAACTGGTTTAATAATCTCAACTTTTCTATAGGGCAGGAGTTGCTTAGAAATTTTGGTGTTAGCGTCAATAACACTTTTGTAATAACCGCAAGAAGATCAAATCGGATATCTATGAAAGAATTTGAAAATGTAGTTACTAATGTGATTCTTGAAGTAGAAAGAAGATATTGGTTGCTTGTAGCTGCCAGACAGAATCTTGAGCTTGAAAGAAATGCTTTGGAATTGGCGCAAGATCTTCAAAAAAGAAATGAGATTCAGGTAGAAGTAGGGGTGTTGCCACCAGTTGCTGTTACACAGGCAAAATCAGAAGTCGCTGCTAGAGAATTAGATGTTATTAGGGCTGAGAATACCCTCCAGGCTACTGAAGATAACCTGAAAAATGTTCTAGCAATGGATTTATCGCAGAAAATAAATGCTGTAGATGAGCCGACTACGGAGGTCTTTGAATTTAACGAAGAAGAGTCTCTTGACGAGGCTTACAGAGAAAGGCCTGAAATTGAGCAGGCTAAGCTAGATATCGAAAATAGGGAAACATTAAAGCATTATTACTCAAATCAGAGGCTTCCAAGACTGGCTGTCGAAGGAAGTGTGCAATTGCAGGGTCTTGGAGGTGATGAGAACCCTGACAGACTTAGCTTTGGTGGAGAGCCAGAACCGATACCGTCGAGATTCTTAGGCTCAAGTGAAGCTTTTAGCCAGATTTTCGGAGCAGACTTTACCACTTGGCAAATACTAGGAGTTTTTAGCTTTCCAATATTTAACAGAACTGCCAAGGGAGAATATGTTAAAGCTACAGCTGAGCTTGATAGAAGTGAAATAACTCTTAAAAAGACAGAAGACGATGTCGCTCTGGATGTGAAGAGCGCTATTCGAGAGATTGAAAATAGTCTTAGAGCAATAGATGCAGCGCATGTATCTGTGGAGCTTGCCAAAGAAGTAGTAATTAACGAACAAGAGCGCTTAAATGTTGGAATTGGGACTACGCGTGAAGTACTTGAGGCTCAAAGGGATTTGATAGACGCCGGTGTGAGAGAGATTACAGCTATTGCTAACTACAACATTGCACTTGCAGAGCTAGAGCGTGCGAAGGGAACATTGCTCGAAAAAGAAGGGGTTATTATTGAAGAGTAAGCTGAATTTTGGATTTTGATTCTCAAGCATTAAGAATTAGTTAAACAATGTGACATACACCACATTTCAGCTATAATATCACTCAAATTTTATTTAAGGAGAATTTAATGGCTAGTGAAGCAATAATTGAAGTGAGTGATTCTAATTTTGAATCAGAAGTTGTAAAAAGTGATGTTCCTGTATTGGTTGATTTTTGGGCTCCGTGGTGTGGTCCTTGCAAAGCGATAGCTCCAATAGTAGAAGAAATATCCTCATCTTATGAAGGGAAGATCAAGGTTGGCAAAATGAACGTAGATGAAAACCAAGCAACGACTATGAAATTTGGTATCAGAAGCATTCCCACAATTATTATGTTTAAAGATGGTGAGGCAGTGGATCAAATCATAGGCGCTGTTCCTAAGGGAGAAATTGAAAGAGTTGTTGAGAAATCTCTAGCATAAGAATCTTAGATTCTGTTATACATCTTAAGTTCCTATTTTTAACAACTGTTGTTCCAGTTTCGCAATCTTAGCATCGAGTGTGTTAATCTCATTACTCTTTAATAAAATTTGGTCTTTATAGTTTGCGCTTTTCTGTTTTTTCCCTGTTTTAGTTTTGTTGTTTTTGACCTTGTTTAAAGAAGCCATAGTTTGTTGCTTATCAAATTCATAGACAGTTTCACGCTCACGATTTATTCTCTTAGAATATTTTCTTGATGTAACACCAAATTTTCCAAGCACCCGTCCTAACCACTGAAGATTCTGTCCTTTTTGTTCAGATTCTGGTAAAGATTTTTGGACTTCAGCAGAAAGTGATTTTGCAGTAATCTTAAATTCTTTATTTGTATTCTCAAATAAAATATTGTCTAGTTTGCCTTCGCATATAGAGTTCAGTATGCTGAGAACAGACTGTTCCCACTTATCAGGTTTAAGTTCTCTAGATTTCTTGGTTTCTGTGATTTTCGCGGATATTAGATCATCCTCTCCATTTGAGGATTCTATTATTAAATGAGCCAACTTTCCAAGCTCAAGTAAAATGTTTTTCTTCTCTGCCTCAAGCTCAGATCTCTGTAGTTTAAGTTTCTGTTTTTCGATAAGCTCCTTGGATTTAACATTAACAGTAGAAATTCCTTTGTCTATTTTGCCCTTTATTTTTCCAAGTAAATCTGCCATTTATCTATACCTCCTAATTAAATAATATACTCAAACGGGTTATGATGTAAGGGGTTATCACTAAACTAAAGTCAGTACAGGTCTATCGAGCAAAAGCTCAAAATTGCGGATATCTTTTTGCTAACTTCAATGTTCATAAAGCATACACAGACGAGTTTTGTAATGATCTTTGGAAAAAAGCTTAAAAATTTGATATAGTTTCTAGCTTATAATTATTAGAACTAAGAGGTGAAGAATGTGGGAAAAAGGATTAACTGTACGACTGACGCAAACTATAGAAGGGAAAAAAGACAGTTTTAATGAAGGGCTTCGGGGAAATATTGTTGAAACTTTTGAAACGCCGAATGGTAATTCATACAGGGTCCAGTTTCAGGATGGAAGAGTTGCCCGTTTTCCCGAGGCATTAATGGACGAAGCTGTTGAAGTTGTTGTGTAGAATTTGTCTATACGTCAAATTCGACGGATTAAAGCCCTAGCAGGGGCTCCATCTGCACCTGCAATCTTAATTGGAAGGCAGTTAAGTTCATAGTTCCCTGAAACAATTTTAGACAGGTTAAGACCCTCGATTACCCATATCCCGGCTTTTAGTATAATGTCGTGGACCTGAACAACGTTTCCGCCATACCCACCGATAGACAAATAATCTATTCCTATGGTTTGCACTTTCCGTTCTGAAAGAAACTTTGCAGCTTCAATAGATAAGTGCACAAACTTTTTCATAAATGGTTTATTGTCCCATCTGGTTTTTGAGTTACTTGTTTTAAATAAAATTCTTTCGCCTTTGCGGATTCTGTGTGGACGAATTTCTTCAACGGTTATTAATTCTTTGTCTGTTATTTCAATAACCCTCGCTTTTCCAATAGCTGCGGATAAGGGCATTTTATCTATTGCCTTACCCGATTTTCTGAAATGACATGGTGCATCCATATGAGTTCCCGAGTGGGCACACATTGAGAGATGGGTTAGATTGTCCTGATCTCCATCTTTCATATCATGTATACGTTTTATTTGTACTTTGGGGTCTGTTGGCCAGTAAGCCATGCCGTTAGTAAGTGGTACTGTAATATCGAGCCAGCCATCTTCTAATGATTTATAAGATTTGTTTTTATTTTGCATCATATTGGTTTTAGTTATTAATTTTGATTGTTCAGTAAATTAAGTGCTTCATCAGCTACTTGCTCGAGTGAAAGATTATCTGTACTTATAATTGCATCAGCTTTTTCATACATCAGAGTTCTTTTATTTAGTAGCGCTCTTGCCGTTTCCACTGGATTATCCACTTGAAGTAGCGGGCGTGAGGTGTCATCTTTAATTCGCTCCCATATAGTTTCAACAGAGGCTTTTAGATATATAGTTATGCCGTTTTCCTTCATCGCATCCCAATTTCTATCTCTTTGCACCACCCCACCACCAGTCGCAATTACTTGATTCTTATTTTTAGCCAATGCTTCAGTAGCTTCAGATTCGAGATCTCTGAAATACGGCTCTCCATGGTCTGCAAATATTTTTGTGATTTTAGTTCCGGCTTTTTCTTCAATATATTGATCAGCATCCAAGTAGCTGTAGCCGATTTTGTCAGCCAGTATTTTGCCCACTGTCGACTTGCCGGCTCCCATGAATCCCACAAGGAATATATTCTTATGTTTTAGCTTATTTTGAGTCATTTGTTAAATTGGTAGATTGAATCTTTAGCATTAGTTCCCGTAACTAACTTTTCTACATACTTCCCTATTATATCGCACTCTATATTCACCGAGCTGCCTTTGCGGAGGCTACCAAATGTAGTAGCTTCTTGTGTAAAAGGAATAATATTAACTATGAATTCGTTTCCTTTAACTACATTAACGGTAAGGCTTACTCCATCTATAGCTACTGAGCCTTTTTCAACAATATACTTGGACAGATTTTTAGGTACGGAAAATCTGAATTCAAAGGATTCTCCCTGTTTAATTCTCGATTTAACCTTTCCGACACCGTCCACATGACCGTTTACAATATGTCCACCCAACTTATCCCCTGCTTTAAGAGCGCGCTCTAAATTGACTCTCTTTCCAACTTTTAGTTTTCCTAGATTGGTTTTTGCAAGTGTTTCGTGAGAAGCGTCCACTGTGAAAGTGTTCTTCCCTAGTGATGTAACAGTGAGGCATGTTCCATTTACAGAGATGCTGTCTCCTAGTATCATTTCTTTTAGGTTAATGTTTTCTACTTTAAATGTGAATACTACGTCTTTTGACTTACGCTTGAGACTTTTTACAGTGCCCAGGTCTTCTACAATACCAGTGAACATTCTACTTGCCTCTTTTTGTAATGAAGGTATCAATTAGTATCAGTATAACACCTATTGTAATTGCAGAATCAGCAATATTAAAAGGGGGCCAATGAAGTGCGGGGTCTCCAAACCAATGAAAATCAATGAAATCGGTTACATATCTTAGCTTAAACCGGTCGATAGAGTTTCCTATGGCACCGCCCAGTATTAGTCCTAGAGAGAATCTGAGTAAGCTGTCTTGAGGGCCAGTTTTCTTAAGGAAGTAAAATATCACTACAACGGCAGTAATAAGCACAACGGCAAAGAGAATTAGTCGGGCTTGTTCAGGCAAATCGCTGAATATTCCAAATGCAGCGCCTGGGTTTCTGATATGTGTAATGTCGAGGAACGGCAAAAAAGGAACTTCTTCATATAGTGGTATGGTTTTTACTACCAGCCACTTTGATAGCTGATCCAATATGACAACAATTGCCGCAACGATGATTGGGGTTCTTAATTTATTCATTTTATGAAGCAGAGAGTATATAGGATTGAATGATTACTTCAACTGATTTAGATTGGATTCTTCATTATCTTTCATCCATCGGGCTCTTTCTATAAAATCAGTTGCGTATTGTCTTGCGGCTTTATTAGTTTCGTTTAGAAGTAGAGTTTCAAATGTTGCTATTGCTTGATCATAACGGCCATTAGCAAATAGAGAAATGCCAAGAATACGCAAGTTCTCATTCTTTAGCTTCTCTGAGGGGAGCTCTAATAGGTAGGCATGAACTAGGTCTGAAATTGCTTCCTGGTATTCACCTTCATTGAAAAGGAGTCTCCCTTTAAGATAGTACGCTGGCGCGTATAGAGGGTTTTCTAGAATAGCCTTTTGAAGATATGTAAGCTGTAAAACTTTGTCCCCGGTAGCAAAAAATTGTCTTATACTCTCTTCAACTTGAGAATTCTGAGATATGGCCAATATCTTGATTTCAAGCTCTCTTTTTGTACTATCCGGTAGTTCTTGATTCAATAGATTCTCAAATATATCTAGAGCTTCTTTCGAATTCTCTGTTTGCCACAGTGAGTTTCCTTGGAGATTTTTCAATAAGTCTTCTTCTATTTTTGAACCGGGGGTAGAACTGTTAACTATTTCAATAGCTCGATCAAAATTTCCCTCGTAGTAATGAGAATAGGCAAGCCAGTTTATCAAGCTAGGATCTGAGCTGTTATATTCTAAGGCTTCTGCGAAATTATTTCTTGCTTCATAATAGTTGTCATTTTCAAAGTTTCCATAACCTTGGTTTTTTAATTCAGCTACCTTTCTTGGGCATGTGGCTTGAAAAATGCTTGGTCTGCTAAACCTAGCTTCAGCTATAGCTTTTGTTTGTGGTGGGATTTCAACCGTTTTGATATATTCTTGCCATTCAAGTGCAAGATCATCTAGATTTTTGCCGTATATTGAAAAGTCTCCGGTTTTATAGACTGTCTTGAATTTGTCAATCCCATAAGTGTCAATCAAGTAACGCGAAAATGAGCCCATAATTGTATAGCTAACTTCAGCAGGGGCGTACCAAAATCCAAACCCGACGATGTCCTCAATTTGAGGAGCAATTTCGATCTCTATCATTGCTTTAGACCATTGATGAGGTGTAAATCTTTGTCCTCTCCAATCGATTGCTACGGCTATTCCCTCGAGTAGTCCGATTTTAGGGCTCAGTTTCAAAACGTCATTGCCAAATTCCCCTGCCATAACGTGTACTAGTTCGTGCTTAAGCACAGGGTGTGGGAATGAGTCATAGATAAGATGTATTTCGTTATGTATAGGGTTAGCAATTGTTGTTTCTCCAGCACCCGAGAGTCTCTTTCTAGTTTCTATATCTGGATATATATAAGATTTTATCTTCTCATTGGAATCTAAATCCATAGCCTCTTTTAACTGCTTATATCTCCACTCATGATCCATGGCTATGAGTTCAATATCCTCAGCCTGAGGTGACCCTGGAGGGTAATAAATAATGAAATTATCTGTTTCTATGGACCCTGAGAGAATGTTTTTGGTTATGTAATCACGAGTATAGCTAATGCCGATTTCAGATTCTTTTAAATGAAATGCGATTATAGCAACCACCAGAATTATGAATAAAAGAATATCCCAGATTCTAATCAAACTATGTCTGAATCCATTTACAATTCTAAGGATAAGAAGTATTAAAATCCCCCAAAGGAGTACTGTAATACGGGAAATTATTAGTGTTAGGGATATCGGAATGGCTTCATCATAAAGGGGACCCGGAAAGAAGCCGAATATTGGATTGTATACGAAAATCGAGACCCCATAGTAAAGTTTCCAGAGTGCATATAAAGCTATTAGTAAGATGGTTATTAAGCTAAGAAGTATTCCCTTTCTTCCAAAAGAGTAGCCTAAGAGTAGTCCCACAGATGTGGAAAAGAAAACAGTTATGGTTGGGATTAGAAGGAAAAAGAGCGTTCCCTCTTTTATGTAACAGTCGTCTTTAATAACTGAGCTTATGAGTCCTATTGTAAAGGCTGTAAGGAGTAATAAAAAGTTGATAAAGAAGATTGAGCCAATAGGGTTAAATGTTTGTTTAGTTGAGCTGCCTCTAAACTGTTCGGAGCTAATGAGAGATGCGGAAACAATAACGGTTAGGAATGACAAGAGAACTGCCGATATTGCTGAAAATTCAAAGCCTAATGTTCCGATTAAAGGGAAAAAAGTCAGCACAATAGAGACGACAAATACAATCGCAAATGAAATTAGCACGGCACGTGAAAATAGCATTCTTTCAAATAACATAGGGAGTCCTATCATCAATAGAGAAAAAAATATTGCTCTTTATAGGGATAGAAATTAGTTTACATCATATGATCTGCAGACATAGCATTTCTTTTAACTACTTTTAAGCTGAAAGGTAATTGGGACAGTGACCCAGCTTGAGATTTCTCTCCCATTTTCTTTTCCCGGAACAAAGACCCAGTTCTTAACGGCTTCAAGCGCAGATTGATCCAAAATTTCATATCCCGAAGGACTTGTTATCTCTATTTTTCCAACTTTGCCATTTTCGAGCACGAATACCTTTAATTTGACTTCGCCCTCGTAACCCCTTTTTCGGGCTGTCCTAGGGTATTTTGGTTTTGGGTTAATGCTGTAGTCTGGATAAGCTAGTTCAGCATTATATCCAGCTATTGTGGTCGCTTGGTCTTTGCCAAGATCAGGTTTCCCTGAGTTGTTTAGAGTTGCTGATGTAGTTTCTTTACTAGAATTGTTGTCTGGTTTAATATTCGAGCTAGAAACTTGTTTTGGTTTGCTACTTGATTTATTTTCAGCTTTCAAAGTTTTTAAGATTGGCTTATAGTTTTTGGTATTCTTTTTGTTTTGGATGGATTGTTTAATAGGTTCTTTTTGTATAGCTAGTTTGGGTTTGCTGGCTTCGTCATTAATTGATTGACTCTTGGTTCTTTTTGATGCTGCTGAGGTTTTGTCGTGTGTTATATCACTGCTGCTAATTATGCCAACCATTACAGTTCCCGACTTTCCACCCGTCAGTGGGTGTTTGAAAAAATAGATCAAGATGGCGGATATCACAACTATGTGGAAGACTACTGATATCAAAATAAATTTATTGAGCTTCTTTTTTTGCATTTTGTATCACTTTTAAACTATTATACAAATTTATACTATAAATTGGAGACGTTAAATTTATTATTATCACAACAGGAGAAAGCTATGGCTTATATTATTATAAAAACAATATTGACCGCTGTAATAATTGTTGGGATTTCAGAGATTGGAAAACGCTACACTACTTTTGCGGCGTTACTCGCGGCGCTTCCTTTGACCTCACTTCTGGCTATGATCTGGTTATATGCTGATACAAAAGATGCGGGACGTATTGCAGATTTGTCGATTGCTATTTTTTGGCTAGTTTTGCCAACATTACTTTTCTTCTTAATACTCCCATGGCTTTTGCGCCAGCAATATAATTTCTGGATGTCATTGGGAATATCCACGGTTGTGATGATAGTTCTCTATCTGGGTTATGCCACAATAGGGAAGAAGCTAGGGTTGCCTCTTTAGATTGATTAGGCTATGAGTATTTCTCTTAATCGCATCATGCCGGTTCTCATCCAGCTTTTTACCGTTCCCAAAGGCTCATTCATCAGCTCGGATATCTCACTTTGGCTAAGTCCGTTGAAATAAGCAAGCTCAATTGATTTCCTCTGCTTAGGGGTGAGTTCAGAAAGCGCTTTGTCTATAAGTTCCCTCTTTTCTCTTACCGAGGCGGTTTCATCAGGAAGCGGGGTGTTATCTATTGAGTCGGTTAGTAGAGGCTCGTTTGTAGTTCTTCGCTTAGCGTCAGATCGGATTTTGTCTATAGCCCGGCTTCGAGTAACGGTGATCAGCCATGCAGAGGGGCTGCCACGGTCAGGTTCATAATCAAGGGCTTTGTTCCAAATTTGCTTAAATACATCAAGCGCTACTTCATCAGCGTCTGGTTTGTTGCTTAAAATTTTATATGCCAATCCATAAACTTGGGAAATTGTATTGTCATACAGTTTCTTAAGAGCAGATTCGCAACCTTTGGCTATTTTTGAAATAAGAATAGCAAGATCGCGTTCAGCATCTGATAGCTTCTTTAACTTCTCGTCTATTTCACCCATTTCCATCCCTGACAAACTTAAGTGCTAATTCAATATTTAAGTCAAGTTTAATAAATATATCAAACTTTTTGCTCAAAAGCCTAAATTTTTCTCCCCTAATTGAGTTTATTGATACATTGATAATAATCCAATTCTGTCATTCGTATCGTAAGAATATCCAAACAACCTTCTGACATCGTAGGTATATTTAAATAGAGCATCATTTTGGATATATTATTAATTAGATTATTATAAGAGGCAAAAGTTGCTGAAAGTATCTTTGGAGATGGATGAAAGATAAACAAGAATTAGAAGAATTGATTTCTGCATATGCTCTTGGTGTTTTAGAGGGAGAAGAGCTTAAAGAAATAGAGGACTTGTTAGCTTCTGACTCAAGCGAAGCTAAGTTACTGCTTCGGGAGTATGAAGAAGTAGCTTCTCATCTTTCTTACGCTTCTAAGGGCTTGATGCCGGAGCCAGAACTAAAAAAGAAAGTTCTTAGTGAAATACTAGGAGACAGGAAAGTGCTGGTTGAGCAAGCACCCCCTCCATTGTGGTCAAGGTTTTGGAATCTTGGGTTATCTCTTGGAGGAGCAGTAGCTGTTGGCCTGATTTTGATGCTATTTATTTCAAACCACAATCTTAACCAAAAGATTGGAGCTGAAACCACCCAAATTGCCGAACTAACCCAAAAAATAAACGAACAGGAAACGTTGATAGCTTCCCTTAAGAGTGTGATTGCTGAAAAAGAAACAGAAATGGGTGAGCTAAAGAATTCTTTTGCTAATCTCGATGAGTTAACCGAATTTTTGGAAGATCCGAATGTATTTGTTATACAATTATCAAACATGCACGATAACCCAGAAGCAGGAAGCGGCGTGCTGGTGGATAAAGATGATGATGAGGCTTTGCTCTATTGTCTTGACCTTGCAGATGCTCCTGAAGGTAAGACGTATCAGTGGTGGGTTAAGGCTGATGGTGTTAATAAAAGCGTTGCGGTTTTTAAGGTTGACGGTAAGGGGAGCCATATCGTCAAGCTCAAATCAGTTTCCGATATGGGGAATATAGAGGCATATTCTGTTACACTTGAGCCCGAAGGTGGGGCTGATAAGCCTGGTGGGGAAATGATATTCGCAGGAAACCATAGAGGTTCCTCTCTTTAGAAAGCGCTCATTGTCTTTTTGAACTTAGTTCTAAAGCTCTCCAATTTCTTGATTGAAGGGCCTTACTATAATCCTATAGTTCGTCTTGTGTGAACAAGTTTTAGTTCAGCTACGGGATTGTTTTTTAACTGATGAATCTCACTAGCTTGCAATTTTTGTCAACTTACTTTAAATTTTCTATGTAATTTTAAATACTGAAATTATTCATAAATAATTCGGAGGCAATAGCATGGCTAAGAAGAGTAACGGCAAAAGCAAAAATGGAAAAGGTAATGGGAAATTCAAACTACCTAAAAGATATGAAGAAGCGTTAAAGTATCCTTTGTTTGATTCTATCTTTAACCGTCGTTCAAGACGTTTTGGTCTCGGGATGGAACTTCCTGATCAAACACTTGGCTTTAAATCGAAGTATGATCCCAAACCCCTTGATGAAATAGAAGAGGCTCTTATAGTTTGGTCCGGAACAGGATTGACAGGGCTTTGTTTAGCCGATCTTCCTCCCGAAACAGGTATCGACCTTCTTTGCCAATGGACGGGTCGCACTTGGCCTTCAGCGTGTAACAACCACGGCACTGAACTCTTTTTCACCAATGATGACGGCCTTTATCACGTAGACGTGAAACATATGCTTCCTAAAAACCATGAGCTCGATATGTTCTTTAAAATGAGCCGTAATGAGAGAATGGAAAGGGTCTTAGAACTATATCGGGAAAGCCTCGTTAAGCTTGAAGATGGAAGAGCCGATCTTCCTGACCGTATGCCGGGGCTTTTTAATTTTAACGAGTGGAATACCAATAAACCTGGGACTTCAGTTTTTATACCAGTTACAGACATTACCGAAGAATATTTAAACCTGCTTCATCTTTACTGCAGCAATACATATGGATTTACAATTATTGACGATCTTACAGGTAAGCCCGCCGGTGTGAGCAAGTGGATTAAAAAGGGCAGATTAAAAGATAGCGTTAAACTGTCTCTCTTTGACCTTGAGTCAAGGGTTCTGACTGGTCTTAATGTTGAGCAGGCTTTTATATGTCAGAATATGAGCCTCGCACTTCAGGCACTTGGTCTTGCAGGATGGACATTTAGTGGGTTTATCCCACGATTCGCCTTAGGCGCCTCACCTGAGCTTTTTAAAGGACTAGGGTTTAATTTCATCCAGCCAAAGAAAGGAGTCATTGATCCTCCTGCTACCGTTCCGGTTGGAAGAGACGGAGTTTTTGAAGGTTACTGTCCTCCATATTATAAGAACATGGATGAGGCTATTGATGCTTTTCATGAACATAAAGATGCTAATTGGGAATCTACTAAACCTTTCCCTTATACAGAAGCTGACAAGCACTTAATGAGGGCTCCTCAACCAACAGAAACTACAAAGCAGATTGTAAAAGATGTTGCCAATTATATTTATGATACATACGGAAGGTTCCCGGCATTTGTTGATCCGATGTATATGCGCTTAGTATTTCAAGCTATGAATATTGATACTGAGTTTTATGATGAGCACTATCCTAAGGGGTCTTACTCAGATGTGCATAAGAAGTCGTTTTTACGTAACACTAAAGAAGCCAAAGGTAAGTCAGGTAAAAAAACAGCTAAGAAAAAAAACGGAAAGTCTAGTGGGAAAAAAGCGGCAAAAGCTTAATTTTTTTCTACGTAAGTGCTTAGTTAATTGATGTTCTATTGATGGAAAAGTGTTTCTTAAATAGTTGTAACTATCATATAACACTTGACAAACATTTAAAAATTATCTAAAGTGGATTTGGGATGGGTATTTTTTAGACTCACTTAATTTGGATGGGGGTCATAGTATGAAGCGATCAGATATTGAAAAAGAATTAGCTGATAAATTTAATTTGCAGCCTTCACAATCAGAACAAATACTCGATACTATAATTGAGCATATGACTGAAGTGCTTGAAAATGATGGTAGGATTGAAATCAGAGGGTTCGGAAGTTTCTTTACTAAAAGCTACGGATCTTATGAAGGCCGTAATCCAAGAACAGGCGATAAAGTTACGGTTTCTTCAAAAAAACTCCCTCATTTTAGACCAAGCCGGGAATTGATTGGCAAGCTCAATGATGAAGAGTAGTCCTGTAGTTTATTTCTTCTAGGCAGATATATCAAACCTTAAATTAGCAATTAGTTTTGTCTCTTTAACCAAAAGTCGAATTGACAATTCTGCCCTTTTCGATAGCCTTCTTTTTGTATGCCGGAACTCAAAATTCTTACTTATCCTGACCCCGTGCTCAGGAAGAAATGTGACCCAGTTGAAGAGATAGACGACGCTCTAATTCAGCTCTTAGATGACATGGTCGACACTATGTATCAGGCACCGGGGATTGGGCTTGCTGCGCCACAGGTAGGTGTTGCCAAAAGGGTTATAGTTGCTGATATAAAGCCAAGAGAACGCGCTGAGGAATCTACGGAAGAGCAAGAGATCCTTTTACCCCCTGACAGATCGGAGCTGATCGAACTCATAAATCCTGAAATTGTCTTTTCAGACGGTGAGATAGTTGGAGAAGAGGGCTGTCTTAGTATTCCGGGTTTTGTGAGTGACGTTAAAAGAAAGTATGAAGTTGTTGTGGAAGGCTATAACCGAGACGGGGAGCTTATAGAGATTAAATGTGAAGATCTTCTTGCCCGGGTGTTTCAGCACGAAATTGACCACATAGACGGAATACTCTTTATTGACAGACTAGGACGTCTTAAACGTGAGCTTCTGAAAAAGAAGATTGAAAAAGCTTTGGGGAAAGAGGAGAAACATGCAATGTTATAATGCATAACCGATCTCACTTATCGTTAAACATAAAAAATATGTATCTTAATATAAAAACCGCCAATACATCATTCTAGACAACATCTGTCTTATTCCTTATTATTAACCTCCATGCCGTCACGACTATCTGATGAATTGTCCCCTTTTTATGTTATGGAGGTGTTAGAGCGGGCTAAGGAGATCGAATCTTCTGGGGAGAGTGTCATACATTTTGAAGTCGGAGAGCCTGATTTTCCAACTCCTGATGTTATTGCCAATGAAGCTATAAAGTCTATAAAAGATGGGGATACTAAATACACGCATAGCTTGGGCATACCTGAGCTTCGAGAAGCGGTTTCTGAGAACTACAAAAGCAGCTATGGTGTATACATTGATCCTGAGTTAGTTGTTGTTACTATGGGCAGCTCGCCAGCTCTATATTTGTCAATTATTTCAATAATAGAACCAGGAGACGAAGTCGTAATTACCGATCCGCATTACGCTTGCTATCCACAGATTATTAAAATTGCAGGCGGAGTTCCTAAAACATTTAGGATTTTTGAAGAAGAAGGATTTCAAATTGATATTGATAGACTAAAGAAAGTTATTACACCAAAGACAAAAGCCATAATAATTAATTCTCCGGCAAATCCTACGGGAGTTGTTCTAAAACCTGAAGTGATGAAAGAGATTTCTGAGCTTGGAGTAATGGTGATTTCAGATGAAATATATCACGGACTTGTTTATGAGGGAGAAGCCGGAACAATATATGAAGTTACTGATACGGCTTTTGCCGTAAATGGATTTTCAAAATTCTACTCTATGACTGGCTGGAGGCTGGGTTATATAATCGCTCCTGAAGAATTTATTCGACCCATACAAAAACTTCAGCAGAATTTATTTATTTCCCCAAACTCTTTTGTTCAAAGAGCGGGAGTTCAGGCATTAAAAAATGCAAAAGCTGACGCGTTAAAAATGGTTGAGCTTTTTGATGAGAGAAGAAAAACAATGATTGAAGGAATAAAAGAGCTTGGTTTTAATTTAGGAAGTGAACCTAAGGGCGCATTCTACGTGTTTGTTGACGCAAGCAAAATCAATCCTGATTCACATGAGCTTGCTTTTGATATTCTAGATAAGGCACATGTTGCTGTTACACCCGGGATTGATTTCGGAGAAGGCGGAGAGGGATATTTAAGGCTATCTTACGCAACATCTACGTCGAATATCAAAGAAGGGATTCGGCGACTAGGTGATTATATAAAGAACAAAGGCATTACTCTATGACACTACCCTCAATAGCAGAACTAGATATTGCAGACAGAAGAGTCCTAATTAGGGTTGATTTTGATGCGCCTCTTGGTAAAGACGGTGAGGTTTTGAACGAAGCCAAGATTCTAAGCGCAATTCCTACAATAAAATATGCTCTGGGCCAAAAAGCCAAGGTTATAATCGCTTCGGGATTAGGTAATCCAAAAGGCAGGTATAACAAAAAATTTAGCCTCGAGCCTGTAGGGAGAATCCTTTCAGAGATGTTGGATGCTGAGATATTCTTTCCTGATAACTCTATCGGTGAAGCAGTCAAAAAAATTGGGTCTGATATGCAGCCCGGTCAGGTTGCGCTGCTTGAGAATCTGGAATTTCATAAAGCAGAGTTAGAAAACAGTGCCGAATTTGCGAAGAAACTTGCAGACTGCGCTGATATATACGTCAATGAGGCTTTTGCTCTTTCAAGTCAGAGAAGAGCCTCGTTAAATAGTATCTTTGGGTATTTTGACAAACTTTGTGTGGGCTTTCAGTTTAAAAAGGAATTAGAAAACTTAGATCGTATTAGAAACCCGGAAAGACCTTTTACAGCGGTATTCGGCGGTAGCAATGTATTAGAGAAACTTGATATTATGGAAAGCATGTTAGAATACGTTGACATGGTCTTAGTTGGCGGAGTTTTGGCAAACACATTTCTTAGTGTGCTTGGTGGAGAGACTGGTAAATCTAAGATAGATGAGACTGCAATATATAGTGTTAAGAGGTTTATGTCTTCTGCTGAAATTAGAAACATTAGAGTTATTCTTCCAGAAGACATAGTAGCAATTGATGGTGAGTTGAACAATTACTCCAGTTCCTTTATAATTTCTGGCGGCCGTGTTCCGGAGGATATGAGGGTAGTTGATATTGGGCCCGCCGCTCAGGCTGATTTTGCAAAAAGGCTGGCAAAAGCAAAAACGATTTTATGGGCTGGACCTTTAGGTGTTTGTGAAAACGCTGAGTTTAAAAAGGGAACGGAATTTCTAGCAAAAACACTAGCCGAAACCGATACTTTCAATGTAATTGTCGGACAAGATACTATAGAAGCCGCTCTTGAGTCAAATGAAAAGGGGATGAGAAGTTTTATTTCCCAAGGCGGCGAAACAGCGCTCAATTACATCATTGGAAATAGATTGCCGGCTATAGCCGCTATGGAAGAGAGAATTAAATGAGGAAAAACATGATTGCTGGAAATTGGAAAATGAATATGCTCCGTCATGAAGCGCATGAGCTTACTCAAAATATTATTTCTGGTGTAGCTGATGTGAAACATGATTTGGATATTTTGCTTGCCCCACCATTTACCTCACTAGATGTTGTTCGTGGATTAGTAGAGGGTACAAAAGTTAAGCTATCCGCCCAGAATGTATTTTGGGAAGATCGAGGTGCTTTTACAGGTGAGATATCACCTGCCATGTTAATTGATGCCGGATGTGAATGGGCTATTATAGGGCACTCGGAGAGAAGAGGTATTTTGGGAGAGACTGATTCCATAGTAAGAAAAAAGATAAAGGCTTCACTTAATGATGGGCTAAATGTAATAGTTTGTGTTGGAGAGACACTGGAAGAAAGAGAACAGGGAAAGACTATTAAAATTGTTCAGTCGCAGGTGGAAAGTGCTCTTATGGATATAGAGCTAGAAGATTACAGTAAATTTGTCATTGCATACGAGCCAATATGGGCAATTGGGACTGGAAAAAATGCGACACCGGAAGAAGCTGAATACGTACATGCTACAATTCGTGAAATAACAGGTAATATATTCGGTCAAGATTCTGACCTTGTAAGAATTATTTATGGGGGAAGTGTTAAAGTAGATAACATTAAGGAACTATTAGCAATGGACAACATTGACGGCGCGCTTATCGGAGGTGCCGGTCTTAATGCAGAATCATTTGTGAAAATAGTAAAAATTGCAGGAGAGTAGAGAAAAGTGGAACTAATAATTTATTCAATACAAGTTATACATGTATTAGTAAGTATACTTCTTATTCTGGTTGTCCTTCTTCAACCCGGTAAAAGCGGAGACCTGGGTTCGGTCTTTGGCGGGGGAGGATCAAGTGAATCAGTTTTTGGAGCAAGTGGAGCCGTACCTTTTTTGTCAAAGGTAACTAGAGTGCTTGCTGTTTTGTTTTTGCTGAGTTCTCTTACACTCGGGTATTTTGCTGCCCAGAATGTAAGTTCTTCAGTTGTAACTGATGTTCCTGCTACACAGCAGACTACTGATATTGCGCCACCGGGTGAAGTTTCAACACCTGAAACGTCTGAGGAGCAAAGTGCGCCGGCTGAAGTAACACAGGACGGCGGAGAAGCAGCGCCCACACAAAGTGAAGGTCAACCCCTGAAACGTCTGAGGAGCAAAGTGCGCCGGCTGAAGTAACACAGGACGGCGGAGAAGCAGCGCCCACACAAAGTGAAGGGCAAATGTCTGCGGAACCAGATGCATCATCAGGCAATGAAGGATCATCTCCTGAAAACACTGAAGGGACTCAATAGTAAACTTGATTTAATCAATCAATTTATTGCACGCATATAACCCATTCAGTATATTAATTTACTATAATGATTCGGAGGTATTAAAGAATGGCATACATAATTGCAGAGCCATGCATAGATGTAAAAGATAAAGCATGCGTTGAAGCGTGCCCTGTAGACTGCATTTACGAGACAGATAACATGTTGGTTATTCACCCTGAAGAGTGTATTGATTGTGGCGCCTGTGTTGATCCTTGTCCGGTTGATGCTATTTTTCATGAAGATGAACTTCCTGAGAAATGGAGTGAATATACTGCTATTAATGCCGACTTCTTTGAAGGAAAAGAGGGACTTGAACCGGCTCGTAAAGACTAACAAATTTGCAAATTAAAGTTATTTAAAGGAGACCAAAGGGGATATGTCCAAAGCATATCCCCTTTTTTATTTTTGATAACGGTTAGAGTTGAGTTGAAATGAAAAAGAAAGGGTCCATAAAGAACAAAGAAACACTTTCAGAGAAAAAAAAGAGGGCTGTTAAAATTCTCTCTATGCTTGAGAGTGAATATCCTGAAGCAAAATGTCATTTAGATTTCGACGGACCTTTTGAACTTCTAATTGGATGTGTTCTGTCAGCCCAATGTACTGACAAGAGAGTAAATGAAGTAACACCGGGATTATTCAAAAAATATCCGACTCCATTTGAATTCTCCAAAGCTGATCAATCAGAACTAGAGCAGGAAATACATTCATGTGGGTTCTTTAGAGCTAAAGCTAAATCAATTTTAAACTGTTCAAAAGCTTTGGTTGAAGAATATAGCGGAGAAGTTCCAAGAACTATGGATGAGCTGACAACGCTAGCAGGTGTGGGTAGAAAAACCGCAAATGTTGTTCTTGGTAATTACTTTGGCATTCCTGGAATAATTGTCGATACTCATATAAAAAGGCTCTCAACCAGACTTGGTTTAACAACTAATTCAGACCCAACGAAAATCGAGTACGATCTCAATGAATTAATACCTCAGAAGAAATGGACCATATTTTCAAATTCCCTCGGAGATCATGGTCGTACTGTCTGCCATGCAAGAAAACCTTTGTGCGGAGATTGTATGATTAGTCATCTCTGTCCTTCTGCGGGGTTGGTATAATGCAGCGCTATAATACTTACAGGCCATATATCAAAGAAAAGCTCGGATACAGAGTAAACAAACTCTCAGTTGATATGGGATTTACATGTCCCAACCGTGACGGGAATTTAGCCGTTGGCGGGTGTGTCTATTGCAACAACGATAGCTTTGTTCCTCCCTATGCAAGGGCACGCTTTTCCATGGATCAGCAGATAACAAACGGAATGGAGTATCTCAGAAACCGATTTAAAGCCGAAAAGTTCATTATCTATTTCCAATCCTACACAAACACCTATGATTCAGTTGAAAAGCTAGAACAGATGTACAGGGATGCGTTAGCTTATGATGATGTGATCGGATTAGCAGTAGGCACCAGGTCCGACTGTGTGGACGCAGAAAAATTAGACATGTTTGAAGAGCTGGCAAAAGACTACTATGTGTGTGTTGAATATGGCATAGAGTCGATATATGACAAAACGCTGGACTATATGAACCGTGGGCATGACTATCAGTCAGTATTAGACACTATAGAGATGTCAAAGGGTAGGGGTTTTGAGATAGGCGCACATGTAATAGTGGGGATGCCTACAGAAACGAAGGAAGAGATGCTTAAAATGGCAGATGAAGTTTCCTCATTAGGAATTGATGTGTTCAAAGTCCATAATCTGCATATTGTACGAAACACTCAACTTGCCAGGATGTATAAAGAAAAACCATTTCAACTTTTTACCTTTCAAGAATATGTCAATTTCATCGTTGATTTTCTTGAGAGAATTTCGCCAGATATGATAATTGAAAGACTTTTTACTGATACGCCTCATCAACTGCTAATAGCTCCCGATTGGGGAAAGTCACATCTTCAAATCTTACAAGCCATAGAAGCTGAGCTAGAAAAGAGGGATACTTATCAAGGAAGGCTTTATCAAAAGAGCGCTTAATTCTTTTTCATGTAATTATCACAATCGAATGATATAATATTTCACTATAAATACTAATTTCAATGATGACTACTTATTAAACCGGAGGCAGTAGAAATGAAGAGTTCTAACCCAGCCCTAGGTGGAAAAACTTTTGAACAGTACCAGCCAGGCATACAGTCTGCCGGTGCTATGACAATTAACGGCACTATTAATAAAACTCTAATACTCCTAGCGCTAGTTGTTATTCCGGCTGTTTATGTATGGGATATGTTTTATCAGAGCGGTATTGATACTGAAGGTGGGTTACAAAATGCTAGTTTGATGTATTGGCTATACGGCGGGCTTTTCGGGGGATTAATATTTGCTTTCATTACTATATTTAAGAAAACCTGGGCACCATTTACTGCCCCTATTTATGCCGTTCTAGAAGGTTTGTTCATAGGCGGGATTTCTGCAATCTTTGAAGTACAGTTTTCTGGAATTGTGTTTCAAGCCGTAGCACTTACCTTCGGCACCTTGTTTGCAATGCTAGTTACATATCGATTGGGTCTTATTAAGGTTACAGAAAAGTTTAAGATGGGAGTTGTTGCTGCGACAGGAGCTATTTTTGTAGTTTATTTGCTGTCATTTGTACTCAGTATGTTTAGCGTAAATGTTCCTTTTATACATTCGGGCGGTACAATTGGAATACTTTTCAGTCTTTTTGTTATAGTTATAGCAGCGCTGAACCTTGTTTTAGATTTTGACTTTATTGAAAAGGGTGTTGAGCATGGTGCACCAAAGTACATGGAATGGTACGGCGGATTCGGGCTTATCATAACTCTGGTTTGGCTATATATTGAGTTCTTAAGACTTCTTTCAAAGCTAAGACAATAAATCAGATTTAGAATATGTTTAAATCATTAGCAATATCTAAGAATTGTTAAAGGAGAGGGAAATGTTTAATAGTATAGGCAGATTTTTCTTAGAATTCAGTGTTCTTGTCATCATATTGTCAGTTGGTGTAAAAACGGGTCTTGCCCAGCCGAACCCAACTCCAGATGCTCTTGCGAAGACAATGGTAAGTAGTATTAATGCGAGAAATCAACAAAGCGTACAGGCATTGATTCACCCACAGGCAGTTTCTTACTTGAGAGTGACTGATCCTGCTATGCTGAACAATATTACAGCCTCTCTTATGGGACTTGAAATTCCACCGGATTACAAAATGGGAGTGATTAGTCTGGATGATATAGTGAAGGGCGGTAGCGGAATGGCTCAATATGATAAAGCTACACAGGTTCTTACTCTGATGGGAGCGCCTGCCTATTATAAGATTCCACCAAGCCACTTAATGGTTCTTGTTGTTGAAAAACAAAAAACTGTTGAAGTTGATGGAAAAAAAGAAAACAAGATTGTTAAAGTTCCCCTTACTCCGACTCCACTTCCCATAGGTCAGTATCAAGGTAATTGGTATATCGTTATCGCTGTAGGTAAGAAATAGATAGTAGAAAGTTCTTCCAATTAACTAATTTTTAGGACATCTTATGAGTATCCCTGAAGTCCAATATCCAGTGATTTTATTTGACGGAGTTTGCAACTTATGCAATGGCTCTGTTGAGTTTATTATCAATAGAGACCGCATAGATGAGTTCAGGTTTGCTTCCCTTCAATCAGATACAGCAAAACATCTTATCTCAAAATTGGATATTCCAAATGATACAATGGATTCGATTATTCTTGTCGAGAATAATAAGCAATATTTCAAATCATCTGCAGTGCTCCATATTTGCAGAAAATTAGGTGGACTTTGGTCACTGCTATACATTTTCATTCTAGTTCCAGTTTCAATCAGAGACTATTTTTATGATATAGTAGCTAGAAATAGATATAGGTGGTTTGGAAAAAGAGAAAACTGCATGGTTCCAAGCAAAGAACTTGAAAGTAGGTTTTTGAATTAATATTAACAAGAGATGAAAACAAAACTGGAATTTAAAATCGCAAGTGAAGACTGGGAGTTTGAGCAAATAAATGAGCTTAACTACAAGACATTTGTAGAAGAGATCCCGCAGCATGATAGAAATAATGATAGATCACTATTAGATAAGTTCCACACTGAAAACACCTATATTATATGCACTCGAGGCAATAAGTTATTAGGTATGATGGCTGTAAGGGATAAACGCCCCTTTTCCCTGGATTCTAAACTCAATGATCTCAACTCTTATTTGCCTGATCACAGTTTTGCCTGTGAATTTCGCTTGCTATCAATTGATCAGGGAGTTCGTAACCTAAGAATTATTCAGGGTTTGTTGGTAATATTAGCGAGATTGGCAGACGAAAAGGGGTATGATATTGCTCTTATTTCAGCCAATGTTAATCGGATCAGGTTCTATAAACAGTTTGGATTTAAACCTTTTGGTCCAGAAGTGGGGACACAAAGAGCACTTTACCAGCCTATGTATTTAACTTTGGAATCATCCAGGGAGTTTAGAAAAAAATCAAAGATATTATCTCGATTGCCTAGTAACTTCTCTATTCAAAATAATGAACCTGTAAATCTCTTACCTGGTCCTGTAGATGTGAGTGATGAAGTTAAAAGCGCAATGAACAGACCTGCTGTATCCCACCGCTCAGAAAAGTTCAAAAGAGACTTTAAGATTGTACAATCTCAACTTTGTGAATTAACAAGCTCAAAACGAGTTGAAATACTAATGGGATCGGGATCACTTGCGAACGATACTGTGGCGGCTCAATTATCCCAAGAAACAGGTAAGGGGCTGATTCTCTCAAATGGAGAATTCGGCGAAAGACTTATTGACCACGCAAACAGGGTCGGGCTTAACTTTGAATTGCTAAAACTTCCGTGGGGTGAGGTCTTTGATTATAAGCAAATAGAAAACCTTCTGGAACATAATTCTGATACTAAATGGCTCTGGGTAGTTCATTCAGAAACTTCAACCGGAGTTTTGAATGACTTGGACAGATTAAAAAAGATATGTTTAAAAAGAAATGTACGGATATGTGTTGATTGTGTTAGTTCTCTTGGAACCGTGCCTATTGATTTTAATAGAGTTTATCTTGGATCTGGAGTTAGCGGCAAGGGGCTCGCATCATATCCCGGGCTATCATTTGTTTTTTATAACCATGAAATAATGCCTTCAAACTCGATACCAAGATATCTTGATATAGGTTTTTATAATCAATCAGAAGGAATTCCTTTTACTATATCCTCTAATCTTATCTATGCATTAGGTGAAGCACTTAAGGCTTGCGGTAATGCGGATAGATATCAAGAAATCATAGAGATTACGGATTGGGTAAGAGATAAAATACAAGATATTGGTTTTGAGATTATTGCGAGTAAGAAAGATGCCAGCCCTGGACTGCTGACTATATCGCTGCCGGATTGGCTTAGTTCAAAGGAACTAGGACAGAAATTGCAGGATAAAGGCTTTCTTCTTCACTGGAGGAGCAGGTATCTGCTTGAGAGAAATTGGATTCAAATTGCACTCATGGGTAGATATTCCAAAGATCAAATAACCCCACTATTTAGATATCTATCTGATAATGAGAATCCAATCCGAAGAGCTCTATAAGAAATAAATCTTATGAGTCTTTGACGAAATGATCTGAAAGATTTATTATTTTTAAATCAAGAAATCCCTAGGAGGTTAAAAGATGGCTAGTTTAATAGATCGTATGGTAAGAGCTTCAAAACTCGATATTAATCTATATGAAGAGGTGGAAGCTGATAAGAGTTCTATGGGGCAGGCCATTACAGTCGTTGTTCTTTCAAGTGTGGCTAGTGGAATAGGAACTATTGGAATTTTGGGTATTCAAGGTCTTGTTATTGGTACAATTTCCGCTCTAATAGGTTGGCTTGTTTGGGCTTATTTAACTTACTTAATTGGAACTAAACTTCTGCCTGAACCTCAAACAAAAGCGGACGTAGGAGAACTTCTTCGTACTATTGGATTCTCTAGTGCTCCGGGAGTACTTAGGATTTTCGGGTTCATACCTCTGATAGGTGCAATAGTAACTTTTGTTGCAGGTATTTGGATGCTCGTTGCAATGATAATTGCTGTACGTCAGGCACTCGATTATAAAAGTACTTGGAGGGCAATTGGTGTATGTGTAATTGGCTTTGTTGTATACCTAGTAATAATAGCTGTAATATTTTCAGTATTAGGACTTCCTGCCGGATTCTCGGGCTAAAATTTGTATGTTCTTGGATCGGGTCTTTCTATAAATATTTATGTAGTATTCATATTTTTGACTAATATGCCTGAGCCGATTATGTTCTTTCTAGCATCATAATTAGGAAATAGGAGAATCAAACTATAGTGTTCATTTCCCGAATAATCAGAGCTTTATTGTTGGACATTAATCTGTATGAAGAGGTTGAGAACGACAAGAGCTCTATCTGGCAATCCATGGGTGTGGTTTTTCTTGCTAGTCTGGCCGCCGGTATTTATACATATGAATTAGGTGGGCTGAGCGGTTTATTCATAGGAACCATCCTTTCATTTGGAGGATGGATCGTGATGTCTTTTATCATTTATCTTGTTGGGACTAAACTCTTCCCAAGTACGGAGACTAAAACTGATATTGGGGAAATTCTAAGAGTGCTTGGATTCGCAGCATCCCCCGGCATTTTTCTTTTAGTAGCACTGATTCCCGTAATAAGTAGCTTTGTATGGGTTATTATACTTGTTATATGGGTCTGGAGACTGGTGGCAATGATAATTGCTGTAAGACAGGCCTTGGATTTCAAAAACACCTGGAGTGCAATCTGGGTTTGCGTGATAGGTCTAATCGCCTATTTGCTGGTATACATCATCCTTCTGTTTGCCTACGGACTGCCTAAACCTATCTGGTCTTAATTTTGAACAATTACAAGATTATATGCAGGGTATAATTACAAACCAAGTCGGAGAATTAACCCCTGGCTTTGGTAGCTTTCTTAGCTTCGTCTTTAAGGATTTTGTAATCGATGCTATCTATGAGTGCTTTCCAACTGGCTTCAACGATGTTCTCCGAAACTCCAACTGTGCTCCAGTCGCTCTCTGCATCTCCTGACTCAATAAGCACTCTTACCACAGCGTCTGTGCCTTGTTTTGCAGACAACACTCTGACCCTATAGTCTTTGAGTCTTACCTCTTTTAGACTTGGATAGAACCTTTCAAGAGCTTTTCTCAGCGCTTGATCCATAGCATTGACGGGGCCGTTACCGCTAGCTACCATATGCTCTGTTACTCCGTCTACCTCAACTACAATTGTAGCTTCTGTACTAGGATCTTCATCATTCGAGCGTTTTTCGGTAATAGTTCTTGCACTTTGTAGATGAAAAGGCTTTCTGTATTCTCCGATGGCTTTTCTTACCAGGAGTTCAAATGAAGCATCGGCTCCTTCAAATTCGTATCCTTCATTTTCAAGTTTCTTAAGCTCATTTAATATTGCAATGACACGCTCGTCTTTGGGGTCAAGATCTACCCCAAGCTCTTTTGCTTTGTAGAGTATATTGCTTCGACCTGATAGATCCGATATTAGAATACGTCTTCTGTTGCCGACTACATCGGGTTCCACATGTTCATAAGTCAGTGGGTTTTTCATTACTGCACTTACATGAATTCCACCTTTATGGGCAAAAGCGCTTTCACCAACGAATGCGTCGTGCTTTATTGGAGGCAGGTTAGTTAATTCATGTATGAAATGTGAAACGTCATAAAGATTTTTAAGTTCTTCATTTTCTAAACATTCCACATCCATTTTGAGTTTCAGATTTGGTATGATCGAACAAAGGTTAGCATTACCACATCTTTCTCCATATCCATTCATGGTTCCTTGTATTTGAGCCACGCCGCCCCTGACAGCATATAAAGTGTTTGCAACCCCAAGTTCTCCATCATTGTGAGTATGAATGCCCAGGCTTGGGTTATCTAATTGAGAATTGACATTGCTTACTATAGATTCTATATCCCAAGGCATTGTCCCGCCGTTAGTGTCACAAAGGACTATAACGTCGGCTCCGGCATCCTTAGCAGCCTTAATTGCCTGTATTGTGTATTCAGGGTTATTTTTGTAGCCATCAAAGAAATGCTCAGCATCAAAAAATACTTCGTCTACATTTTTCTTTAGATAAGTGACAGAATCGTGGATTACCTCTAAATTAGCCTCAAGAGATATTTTTAGTGCCTCAGTTACATGGAAATCCCAACTCTTGCCGACTATTGTTACAGCTGGTGTTTCCGCCTGTAGTAGGGCTTGAATGCTACTGTCTTCTTCACAAGTAACCTTTGCTCTTCTAGTACTACCGAAAGCAGCAATTTTTGCTTTCCTAAGCCTTAATCTTTTAGCTTCTTCAAAGAAGCCCTCGTCTCTTTCGTTGGAACCCGGCCATCCACCCTCAATGTAGTGCACGCCAAGTTCATCTAATTTTTGAGCGATACGGAGTTTGTCATGAATAGAGAAAGAAATGCTTTCTCCCTGAGTCCCGTCTCTTAGAGTTACATCATATATCTTTACCGTACTATCGCTCATTTTTCCTCTCCTAATTCAAATGCATCGTGGAGCGTCCTAATGGCTAGCTCCGTATATTTCTCTTCTATTACACAGGAAATCTTTATTTCCGATGTACTAATCATCATAATATTTATTCCCTCTTTTGCAAGAGCCTTAAACATTGTTGTAGCCACCCCTGAATGTGTTTTCATGCCAACTCCGACCAAAGATACCTTGGTTATCTTGTCATCTGAAAGTATATCTCTTGCACCAAGATTTTTTGCAGTCTCTTCCATAATAATAATAGATTTTTTGAAATCCGTCCTGGGCACAGTGAAGGTCATATCAGTATGCCCTTCTATGCTTACGTTTTGGACTATCATATCAACAACGATACCGTTATCACCAAGAGGGGTAAATATTTTAGCTGCAACCCCGGGGCTGTCAGGAATTCCAGTGATGGTAATCTTTGCCTGATTTTTATCAAATGAAATACCGGATATAAGTATATTTTCTAAATTGGACATTTCTTCAGTCTCCTCTACAACCCATGTTCCTTCAGTATCTGGATCAGAAGTGGGTCTTACGTGAAGTGGTACCCCAAATTTTTTTGCGAATTCAACAGCTCGCGCCTGAAGCACTTTTGATCCAAGGCTAGCCATTTCAAGCATTTCTTCATAAGAGATTTTGTCGAGTTTTCTAGCTTTTGGAACCATTGCCGGATCTGTGGTATATATGCCGTCCACATCGTCTTTGTAGAGCTCGCAGGAGTCGGCATCTAAAGCCGCTGCAAGTGCAACTGCGCTTAGGTCAGATCCACCTCTTCCAAGAGTTGTAACATTTCCATTGTCATCAACACCCTGAAACCCCGCAACTACAATTATATGACCATGAGCTAGTGAATCTTTTATTCTCTCTGCATCAATTCTCACAATCTTGGCCTTAGAGTGGGCATTATCGGTAACAATGCGCACTTGGTGACCTTGAAACGATAGCGCTTCATGACCCAAGGACTTGATTGTCATTGAAAGTAATCCCGAAGATACCTGCTCACCGCTAGATGTAATTACATCCAGCTCTCTTTCATCAGGGGGGTCCATGACTTGAAGGCACAGTTTTACCAACCTGTCAGTCTCGCCTGCCATTGCAGAGACTACTACAAGAACGTCGTTCCCTTTCATTTTTGTATTTACGACATGCATGGCTACCGACCTTATTTTTTCAAGGTTGGAAACGCTTGTTCCGCCGTATTTTTGAACGATAAGACCCATTTTGTTACACCTTCGATCCTAATATCTCTCTGTTTTTCTGAATCCTCACTTTCTGACTCAGGTATTTTAATCTCAATATTTATTGTGTCTTCAGGGAATATATTCTTAATCCTGTCAGCCCATTCTACAGCGGCAACTCCGTCGCCAAAGAAATATTCATCATAGCCTATTCCCAACAATTCTTCTTCATCTGACAACCTATAAAGATCAAAGTGATAAAGAGGTAATCGACCTTCATAGCTGTTCATTATTACAAACGTGGGGCTATTGGGCTCTTCTTCAATACCTAGCCCCTTAGCAATCCCTTTAACAAGCACTGTTTTGCCTGCTCCAAGATCACCCACAAGGGCAATAATACTACCGGGATTTAGAGATTTTCCAATAATCTCACCAAGTTTGAGGGTCTCATCAGTATTGTTTAGTTGTAATTCTATAGTTTCTCTTTCTACCATTTTTGTTTGTTAAAGTTTTGGATTTATACTAGCGGATTTTGGTAATGAAGTTGTCATCCATTTTGGGGATTTTTCTAATAGCATTAGGCAATTTATTAGCGACATCGCTTGCTATTATCCCAGCCTCACCGCTTTGTTCGGCAGCAAGGTCTCCAGCAAGACCATGAGCAAAGACGCCAAGTTTGCATGCATCAGCAGGTTCTATACGTTGTGCCAATAATCCGCCAATAATTCCAGTGAGGATGTCTCCCATTCCACCTGAAGCCATTCCCGCATTGCCCGTTGTATTTATGAAGATTTCGCCTTGAGGTGTAGAGATAACCGACCGGGCTCCTTTTAAGACTAAATAAACGTTATATTTTGTTGAAAAATCTAGAGCCACCCCGATTCTATTGGCTTGCACCTCTTCCGTAGAAATTCCCGCTAATCTAGACATCTCACCAGGGTGGGGCGTCAGAACAATCGGAGCTTTAGCTTCATTTAAGATTTTTGGATTATCCCCTACCAGAGTTAAGGCGTCAGCATCTATAACCATTGGCAATTCTGAGTCTCTGATTATCTCATATACAAATTCACGAGTCTCATTAGTTGTGGATATGCCAGGACCGATTGCAATAGCTGTTTTTTTATCTTCTGCAATTTCCATTGCTCTATCTAGCGAAACAAGTCCAAAGGTCTCAAGATCGGTTTCAGGCAATGGTTCAGTCATAGCTTCTGTGGTTTTCTGCTCCATAATTAGGTTTAAGCTTTTTGGAATTCCAACAGTAACCAATCCAGTTCCTGATCTCTGAGCACCTAATGCTGATAGGGCAGCAGCGCCTGATTTGCCCGGTGACCCAGCCAATATAAAAAGGTGTCCATAAATACCTTTGTGGGTGTCTTCGTATCTGGGCTCTATGATATCAACTACTGATTCACTTGAAAGAAGCTCATAGGGGATATCATTCTCAAGAAAATCAGGAGTTGTAATATCCGCTACATATATTTCTCCAGCAAATTCTACACCCGGATAAATAGATATGCCTAACTTTGGAAGAACAAAAGTAACAGTAATGTCTGCTAGAATAGCTGTACCTAAAGGGTAACCGCTATTAGAATCAAGCCCAGAGGGTATGTCTACAGCAATTGTAGGTACGCCCTGAATATTAATAAACTCAATTACTTTTTTATAAAAACCAGTCACTTCGCGGTCAAGCCCAGTGCCGAATAATGCGTCAACAATAACATCCGCCTGTTTGTATTTTCTAAGATTATCTTTGAGTTCAATAATATTTCCGCCTATTTTCACAAGCGCTTTATAGTTGGTAAGAGCGTCCCCTTTGTATTTCTTTGGATCAGAGACTACGTAGGTGTCAACATCCAAGCCCTCCGATATTAAATGCCGGGCTACTACAAACCCGTCCCCGCCGTTATTCCCGCCACCTGCGAATATGGCGACTTTGTCGGCGTAATTAAAGTTGTCCAATAATACGTCGGCTACAGCCCGTCCAGCGTTCTCCATTAGTACAAGACCGGGAATGCCGTATTTCTTTATAGTAAGTCTGTCTATCTCTCTTACAATTTCTCTGGTTGCTATTTTCATGACCTTCTATAAAAAATAACAAATTATCAGATGGTTGTATAGGGACTGAGTGGAACTATGTCTAAAAAGATCTTGAAATTTAGTGATCACTTGAGCTTTTGTTATAGGACAAGACTAGTAAACAAATATTTCTTCTATTACATGCCCATCTATATTTTGAGGTTGTTTTATACCCAGGGCCTTTAGGACAGTAGGTGCAGTATCGTAAATGTTTACTTGCTCTTGTATTACATAATTTCGTTTCACTTTTTTCCCAACTGCAAGCCATGGGATGGTTGTTACGTAAGGATGGTCCCCTTTGTGGGTATCGCCTTTACCGCCGTGATCAGCTGTAATAACTAGAAATGTCTTTTCATAAATGCTAGCCTGTTTAAGTGAATAGACTATTTTGCCAAGTTCAATATCAACTCTGTTAATCGAGTTTAAATATTCTTCTGACATCCAGCCTTCTTTGTGTCCAGGTATATCCGGTTCCGGAAAGTGTATAAGTGTAACTCCGGGCATCTTCTCTTCCATATATGAAATAAAACTTTCAGAAATTTCCTCAACACTTGTTGAGCCATATTCTATGACTTCTAATTTGTCAATGCTTCCAGGAACAGCTATAAAGTTGAGCTTGTCTTTACCGACAAACATTGCGGTACTAAAACCCTCTCTCTTGGCTATTGTAAATATTGTCTCAAACTCTGTATAGCCCATCCCCTCTATCCATTCATTAATAATGGTAAGGTGTTTTTTGGGGACAAGACCTGTTACGAGTGATGTGTGGGATGGCAGAGTTTTGGGTGGATCCACTGTCTTTGCAGTTGGACTGTAAGAGCCTTTTTTGATTAACGCTTTAAGGTTAGGTGCATCAGCTCTTAAAATTGCGTCTGGTCTAAGGCCGTCAATTGTGATAACCAGCACGTACTCTGCGCTCTTGTTCCCAGGAGCTTTGATTGAAGTTAGAAATACCGGAGTAAAAAGTATGACTAATACTAAGACTATATTTCGCACTACTTAATAATACCCTAATCTATGTTTAGAAGAATTACTTTGCCATACCTGCATATGCGACAGGACGCGTATCTCCAAAGGCATTAATAAGAGTATCCATGAATTCTTGTGTATGGTCTTCACAGAAATGATAAATGAGTGTCTCTCGTCCACCTCTGCTAGAAACTGAAACCTGCTCATAATGTCTACTGCAGAGGTCTTTTTTGCAGAGGGCACATGGCTTGATTCCCTGCCGTTCCCCTTCGCTGTCACATCTTGTGCCGTCCTCGTGTTCATAATCGCATTGGTACATTTCAACTGTTATTGTCTTTTTGGACATGCATATTCTCCTTATTCATAGAGCGTATTTTTATATATAGCTGCCGTTATTTGATTACAAGCATTTTAATTCTCGTAGCCATTTGAGGCAACACTTTATCAATTAAACTAAATCCTAGGGAATAAGTCAATATAGTTTTTAGTAGATCCGGGTTATTGATCAGATCGTTAGTTCATGATAAACCCATATCCAGACCCAGGTATTGGTCTGGTATCGCCAAATTTGTCCACGAGAGTTTTTAGAAATTCATCATTATGGCGCGGGCAGAAATAGTATGTAAAGTGGTCTCTTGTTGACTGGATGGTAACAGTAGTTAAATCGTAATGTGTGATGCAGAGGTCTTTATTGCATATACTGCAGACTTTTATTGCCAGATCATCTCCCTCACTAGCGCAGCGCTCGCCATTTTCGTCTTCGTGATCACACTGGAGTATTTCAAGCTCTATCTCTTTTTTTGACATATCTTTCTATTAAACTAAATCCTTGAATATAAGTCAATCTCAAAAAGTCTGGAATTTGTTAAGTTTGTTCAACACGTATTTATATGAGAGATGTGCCGTCGCCTACGTTGGGTAAGTTTAATCCCTCACCGTATCGTTCTACTACTGTATCTTTGAATAGATCAGAATGTTCACTGCAGAAGTAGTAGAGGAACCGCAGTCGATGTCCATGAAATAAGCGCTCACTGGATCCACCGGCTTGCAAGAATACAACTGTAGTAATTTGGCAATGTGACTTGCAGAGATCCATATGACAAATGTGACAGTTTTTAATTACGTCTTCAGTGCCGTCATTTGTACAACACTCACTATTCTCGTCAACGTGGTCACACTGTAGCATTTCTATTTCTATTGTTTTCTTTGACAATTTATACCTTTGATCTTAAGATTTTAATTTCTGTCCTTTATTTAACTAAATTCACGAATATAAGTCAATATTGTTTTATGCAGATTGTTAACATTCTCTCTGTTTCAACATAAAACTTAAATAAACTAGTTTCGCAATTAAAAAAATTGTTGACCTTCGAAAGTCATTGTGCTAATATTAAACAAGATGCTGGGAATTAGTGCATATGACGATTTGTTAGAAATAGCTATTTTTGATTTTAGAAATATTTTTATCCTAAAACACACTGGCTAAAATAATAGTGTTAGTAGTAAGTGCTTATTGCAATTTAATGAAGTGGTCAAGGAAATAGTATCAATAATTAGATTTATTGGGGTTGCCCATCCCATATTTTATAGAATAGTTTATAATTTGTCCCACTTCTAACTTGATAAACTGCTTGTAGTAATGTATAAAATACCCTAATGATTTCACCTCAAGAAAGCTTAAAAGGCGCAATTAAATTTTTTCACACAAAAGCCAAAGGTACCCCAACACTCCTAAATTTAGAGATTACAAAACTTTGTAATGCTAAATGCGACTTTTGTGATTACTGGCAAACTAGGCATGAAGAACGTTTATATGATTACCGTCCTGTGATTAAAAAAATTGATCCTCTCGTAGTAGTTGTTACTGGAGGGGAGCCTATGCTTCGCAAGGATCTGCCCGATATTATAAGGCAGATTAAAGAGTGTTCTTACTTTATTTTTACTTCCATGGTAACTAAAGGTGATTTGCTTACTGTAGATAAAGCTCAGGAGCTTTTTGACGCGGGTATAAATCAAATTGCTGTTTCATTAGATTTCCCCAATGAACAACATGACGTTTACAGAGGTGTTCCGGGTTTATGGGACAAGCTGTCTAAGTTAATGCCTGAGCTGGGGAAGAGGTTCCCTGATCAAAAGATCACAATGAACACTATCATTATGGAAGATAACCTGGAGCAAGTCCCGGAGCTTGCGCGTAAAGCGCATGAATGGGGAGTAGGTATTTCCTTCAGCTCGTATTGTGTTATGAAAACTAATAATGAAGAGCATTTTGTTCCACAGGAAGAAATACAAAAGGTTCAAAATTTAGTAGATGAACTCATTCGCATGAGAAGGGAGTATAAAGGAACAATACTTTCAACTGAATATTATTTAAATGAAATACCCCGGTATTTTGAATCAGGTGGGATTCCAGGATGCACTGCTGGGATTAGCCATATACAGGTTACTCCGAGCGGTCATTTAAAACGCTGCTCTGAGATGCCGGTCACAGCTCATTATTCTGAATATCATCCTAAACTCTACGGAGAGACCAAATGCACTGAGTGCTGGTATAGCTGCAGAGGAGAAACTCAAACTTCTGCCAGTATTAAACGCGCACTTGAGTATATGGGTGTTTGGGTTTAATTCTTTCCTTAGGAAATAACAACTTCTAAAGTTCTACTATGATCTAAAAGTGAAAACTATTTAACACGCCAGATTGTGCCGTCGGCTTTATCTTCTAGCACTATTCCTTTCTCGTCAAGCTCGTCTCTAATTTCATCAGCACGAGCCCAGTTCTTCTCTTTTCGGGCTGCGATTCTTTCTTCTATAAGCTGTTCGATGTTTTCTTCTGTAATTTCCGTAGAAGCTTTTTCAAGCTTATGAGACTGCAAGTATTCATTTGGATCATATTCTAAAATACCAAGTGTCTGTCCAAACTGATTAATCTCTTCAAGAGCAGTTTTTAATGTTGGTGTCCATCCGTTAGAATCAATCGATCTGTTAATAGCTCTAGTTAATTCAAATAAATTTCCAAGCGCTTCAGCCGTGTTAAAGTCGTCACACATGGCACTTACCCAGCTCTCTTTAAAAGCCCCAATACTAGCCTCTAATTCTTTATCTGCCTCGTTTTCAGTTTCTGTTAAATCACTGGCTCGTTTTAAGGTCATATAAAGCCTTTCAAGTGCAGCCTCAGCTTCGTTCATTGTCGTATCTGAAAAATCAGCCGGATTAAGATATTGATGGGACAGGAAAAAGAGCCTTATTGCTTCTTTGCTCCACATCGAAACAGCTTCATGTACATTTAAAATGTTTCCGATAGATTTGGACATCTTTTCGCGGTTAATTTGAATTAGTCCGTTATGAACCCAATACTTTGCAAACGGTTTGCCAGTAGCCGCTTCAGACTGAGCTATCTCATTTTCGTGATGTGGAAATATCAAATCTTTTCCGCCCCCATGTATATCAAAACTGTCACCTAAGTATTTCGTGCTCATTAGTGAACACTCAATGTGCCATCCAGGGCGACCGTTGCCCCATGGGCTTTCCCAAAAAGGCTCGCCGGGTTTGGCAGCTTTCCAGAGTGCAAAGTCTAGTGGGTCTTCTTTCTTTTCATTTATATCGATCCTGGTCCCAGCCATCATATCATCGGGGTCTCTTTTGGAGAGTTTCCCGTAGCCGTTAAATTTCTTAACAGAGAAAAATACATCACCTTCTGACTGGTAAGCATGCCCGTTATCAATAATCTTCTGGATCATCTCGATTATCTCAGGGACGTGCTCGGTAACTTTGGGTTGAATAGTAGGAGCTTTAACTCCAATAGATGCCATATCTTCTTGATATTCCTGAATATATTTCTCTGAGATTTCGTTAGCAGGAATCCCCGTCTCATTGGATTTGGCTATGATTTTGTCATCAATGTCTGTGAAGTTTCTTACATATGTAACTTCATATCCTAAATGTGTCAGGAATCTTTCAATTACATCAAACGTAACTGCAGCTCGAGCATGCCCTAAGTGAGCCGAAGAATAAACCGTAGGTCCGCAGACATACATCTTTATTTTGTTTTCTAAATATGGGACTAACTCCTCTTTTTTTTGAGTTAGTGTGTTGTAAAGAGTTACTTTTTTACTCATATGATTTCCTGATTAGATTAGGTCTTCGCCGCCGTCTACCTTAATAACATTTCCGGTAAGAAAATGTGTTCCCGGTCCGCTTAAAGCAGCTATTGCTTCTGCTACATCTTGGGTTGTGGTAAGCCTGTTGGCGGGGTTTACTGCAATGGCGTGTTTAACTATTTCTTCATTTCCCGGGATTTTTTCAAGTGCCGGTGTTAAAGTGACTCCGGCTTGAATTGCATTAGCTGTTATCCCTTTTGGTGAGAGCTCATAGGCTAGCTGACGTATATGTGATTCGAGTGCTGCCTTTGAGGCAGATACAGCGCCGTATGTCGGCCAGATTCTATGTCCGCCTGCGCTAGTCATAGCAAAAATTCTGCCGCCTTCACCCATTAAACCTCTTGCTACAACTTCTTGAGTCCAATAAACAAGGCTATGGGCCATTACGTCCAAAGTCATATCAAAGTTCTTGCTATTCAAGCGTGATCTCTCGTCTTTTGAGATATAAGGCTTAAGAGTTCCAAAGGCTAGTGAGTGAATAAGTATTTTCAAACTTCCTGGATTTCCATTTTGATCTAGTACCTGCTCCATCTCAACAAGAACTTCATTGCGCTTATCGGGATCTGATGCGTTAACATTAAAGAAGTAGGTTTGTCTACCTTTTGCTTTGATTTGCTCCTGTATCTCTTCGACATGGGGCATTGTGCCTTTTCTATCTAAATGCACGCCAAAAATGTTCATCCCCTGGTTTGCCAATTCTAATGCTGCGGCTTCTCCAAAACCGCTTGAGGCGCCTAGTATTAATGCCCATTTGTTATCTAATCCGTTTGCCATAATTAATGTACTCCTGTAAATGGTTAATAAATGCAGTACAGATTCTACGTGTTGTGCATAGAATTTCAAGCCAACCTATTATGATTAATGATTAGAATCAGTCGTTTGCATGGTAGTTTCTTGACAGCTTCGATCAATGATGCAAACTCCTTTTTAAATGAATCTTAAAAAGTTTGTTGCGAAAATTATAGCGACTTTTTTCTATGTAGGATTAATACCCATAGGGCCGGGAACATTTGGCACACTCGCGGCAATTCCGCTTTTCTATGCACTTACGTTTACTCCACTATACTTATATTTGGCAATTACAGTTGTAATAATCTTAATATCAGTCTGGGCATCGACTATTGCTGAGGAGATTTATGGCAAACATGATCCTCAGCAGGTTGTAGCGGATGAAGTCTGCGGACTGCTTGTTACCATGATATTAGTGCCGCCAACTATTACTAATATCTTCTTTGGTTTTTTACTATTCAGGATATTTGACATAACTAAGCCCTATCCGGTAAGGAAATTCGAGAAGTTGCCGGGCGGTTGGGGGATAGTAATAGATGATGTAGCTGCAGGAGTGTATGCCTGTATAACCCTGCATATTCTAGGAAGATGGGTATTCTGGACATAATATGAAAATAGAAATCCTTACAACAGGCGATGAACTTATGAGTGGGCTCACCCGCGATGGCAATTTCCAGTGGGCTGGTGAGATGTTAACTGCGCTTGGGTTTGATGTTGCCTATCATACAACCGTGGGCGATGACATGATCACACTTAAATCTGTCTTTAACACCGCAAAAAATAGAGCTGATGCCGTAATAGTAACAGGAGGGCTTGGACCCACACCTGATGACCTTACAATTGAAGCGGTCTCTAATTTTCTTGATGTCGGAGTTGAGCTGAACCAGCCCGCGCTGGATATGATGACTGAGAGATTTAGGAAAATAGGAAGAACTATAAGCGAAACAAATATGAAACAGGTTTATCTGCCTAAAGGATCAACTGTTTTACTAAACAAATGGGGAACAGCTCCGGGGTTTAGCTATGAGGTTGAGGATACAGTCTTCTTCTTTCTCCCAGGGGTGCCTAAAGAATTCAGGGCAATGATGGCTGAGTATGTACTTCCTGAACTTAAGAAAAGAAATCCCCAAATGAAAAAATCGTGTATGAGACTTGTAAAGACCTTTGGACTTCCTGAATCTGAAGTTGCTCAGAAACTGGAAGGAGTTGAGAGGGAAGGAGTTAAACTAGGATACAGAGCCCATTTCAGAGAGATTCATTTGAGGGTATCTTCTTTTGGAGACACAACTTCTGAGGCTCAAAAATTAATGGATGAGTTTTTAGATGAGATTTCTTCCAAATTGGGACACCATATTTTTACAACTACTGGGGAGATGCTGGAAGGAGTGGTTTGTAATATGCTCAAAGAAAGAAACATAACTCTTTCAACTGCTGAGTCCTGCACGGGAGGTCTTCTCTCGCACAGAATTACAAATATTCCAGGGAGCTCGGAATATTTTCTTGAAGGTGTGATTTCATATAGCAATGAAGCCAAATCCAAAATTCTTGGAGTTCCAATGGCTCTTATTGATTCTTATGGCGCTGTTAGTGCTCAGGTTGTAGAGGTTATGGCAAAGGGTGTAAAGGAATTGGCTGGTTCTGACATAGGTATAGGGATTTCAGGTATTGCCGGTCCAGGAGGAGGTACCCCTGAAAAACCAGTTGGGACTGTGTATATTGGTTGGTATAGTGAGACAAAAGGTGCCATTTCACATAAATTTCACTTCCATGGGACAAGAGAAGAGATCAAACTAGTAACAGTTTTAAACGCACTTGACATGATTAGGCAAACTTTATTAAATAATGTATAATCTGGAGGTATTATGGCTAAAGAATCAACTACTAACACTGCATTAGAAAACGAAAAATCCGGAGAAAAAGAAAAAACAATAGACCTCGCGATCTCGTCAATAGAGAAGCAGTTTGGAAAAGGGTCTATAATGAGGCTTGGTTCGGATTCTCCTATCCCTCAGCTTGAAGTTATCTCTTCAGGCTCAATTGGTCTTGATGCCGCACTCGGTGTAGGAGGTTTTCCAAAGGGGCGGATCATAGAGATTTTCGGACCTGAATCTTCAGGGAAGACCACTCTTGCTCTACATGTGATTGCAGAGACACATAAAAAAGGCGGCATAGCTGCGTTTGTTGATGCTGAACATGCATTAGATCCGAATTACGCTAAGAAATTAGGTGTAAAAATTGACGACTTATTAATATCACAACCGGATTTTGGTGAGCAGGCTCTGGAAATTGTCGATACACTTGTAAGATCTGGAGCTGTTGATGTTATTGTGCTTGATTCAGTTGCAGCACTAGTTCCTAGAGTTGAAATAGAAGGGGAAATGGGAGACACCCATGTTGGTCTTCAGGCCAGACTCATGTCTCAGGCACTCAGAAAATTGACAGCTACTGTGGGGAGATCCAACTGTATTGTAATATTTGTGAATCAGATTAGGATGAAAATTGGCACTTTACCTTATATGAACCCTGAAACTACTAGTGGTGGGAATGCACTTAGATTTTACTCATCTGTCAGGATTGATATTCGCCGGATTGGTTCAGTAAAGGAGGGCGATGTGGTGATGGGGAACAGGGTTAGAGCCAAAGTGGTCAAAAATAAAGTTTCGCCTCCTTTTCGTAATGCAGAGTTTGACATAGTATTCGGAGAAGGGGTATCACAAACTGGCGAAATAATAGATATTGGTACAAAAGCTAATATCGTAGAAAAGAGTGGGACCTGGTATTCTTATGACGGAGAAAGACTTGGTCAGGGTAGAGAGAACTCTAGAGCTTTCTTAAAAGATAATCCAGATATTTTGGAAAAGTTAAAACATGAAATATTAGCACATAGCGGTCTAATAAAAGAGAAACAGGCAAAAGACAAAACGCCTGCTGAATAATTTTCCTCTACTAGTAAATAATGATTAGGAAGTCTCTAGTTAAAGTCTGTTTTATCAAGACTGCTTGATTATAAACAGTAATTGGGTTGGTAAATCTCCAGAAATTGTTAGACTAAATTCAGGTTTAAATATATAGGGGTTCTAATCTAATTTGATAATAGGTTTTCTAGAATCAATGCAGTTTATCGCCTAAGAGATATAAGTGCATAAACTTAAGGAATTATGCATACTTTAAATCACATTTGTTTGATGCAAATAGAGTAAATCATGAAAATACTAGCTATTGAAACATCAACGTATGCCGGGAGCATCGCCGTTTTAGAAAATGAAAGGATATTAGGCGAGTATTATTTTGATATAGGCCCCGCTCATACTGAAAAATTAGTTCCATCAATAGATTGGCTTCTTTCTGAATTAGCAATTGATAAGTCTGATCTGACAGCTGTAGCTGTGTCATTAGGACCCGGCTCTTTTACTTCATTGAGGGTTGGGATTTCAACAGCTAAGGGGCTTTGCTACTCCTTGGGAATCCCACTTGTTGGTGTTTCTTCGCTCAAAGCATTAGCCATGAATTTACTTTTTAGTCCTTATAATATTTGTCCTCTCATAGACGCAAGAAAAGGGGAAGTTTTTGTAGCCCTATTTCGCTCAAACAGAGGGATATTAGAAAGACTTCTGGAAGATGTGGTGGTTTCTCCTGAAGAATTGGTAAATTTAATAAATGATAATACAATTTTTCTAGGTGATGGATCTTTACTTTACAAGGATTATCTGGAAGATAATTTAAGTCATGATATAATGTTTAGCCCTGTAAATATAAATTTTCCAAGGGCATCAAATCTGGTGCTCTCAGAAATTGGAAAATTTAAAGAGGATCGGGATAATAGTTATCTTTGCAATGAGATAATGAATCTGGCTCCTCACTATTTAAGGAAGTCTGAAGCAGAAATATCAAAAGAAGGGAGATAGAAGGGAGATAAGATGAACGAATCAGAAATAATAGAAAAACTGCTCGAAGAAGATGAAAACTTTAAGAAGATCTATTTTGAGCATAGAGAACTTGATGAAGTAATAAGCAAACTAGAAGAAAAGGAGAGTTTGACCTTCGATGATGAAGTAGAAGTTAGAAGACTAAAGAAGATTAAACTTTCACTTAAAGATCGATTGGAATCGCGTATTCACGAACTGAAAAATAAATAAAATACGTATTGGGCAATACATACCACACGGGGGTAATTCTGAAATGGCTAGAATGATTGGCGCCGAAATGTTTTTTGAAACTCTTATCGAAGAAGGAATAGATGTAATATTCGGACTTCCCGGCGGTTACGTGCTCAAAGTGTACGATGTAATGCCAAAATTTGAAGGTAAGATAAAACACGTTCTTACCAGGCACGAACAAGGTGCTACCCACATGGCTGACGGATACGCAAGAGCTTCGGGTAAACCGGGTGTTGTTCTTTGCACGTCAGGTCCTGCTGCTACAAATACAGTTACAGGGATTGCAACAGCGCAAATGGATTCGTCTCCTATAGTTGTATTCACGGGACAGGTTCCGTTGCCTTATCTAGGAAGTGATGCTTTTCAGGAAGCAGATCATATAGGCATTACGCGTCCTTGTACAAAACATAATTACCTTGTAAGAAAAGCAATCGATCTCCCTAAAACAATGAAAGAAGCTTTTTATATTGCAACTTCTGGTAGACCAAGCCCTGTTCTTGTTGATATGCCAAAAGATGTAATTCTTGAAGAAGATGAGCTTATTATCCCGGATGATATTAGCTTAAGAGGTTATAAACCTCCAACTAAAGGCGATCCAAAGCAAATACAAAAAGCAGTTGATATGATTTTGAAGTCAAAACGCCCGATAATATTTGGCGGAGGTGGCATAATTCATGCAAATGCTAGTGCAGAGCTTAAGGAATTTGCCCACAGGTTGGAAATACCCGTTACTTCTACTTTAATGGGCTTGGGGGCTTATCCTAATAACGATCCTTTATATGTTCACATGCTTGGCATGCACGGATCCTATGCTGCTAACATGGCTGTACATTCAAGTGATCTTGTAATATCTATAGGGGCTAGGTTTGATGACAGGGCTACCGGAGGTAATTTTGAAGAGTTTTCTCCGAATGCCGAGATTATACATATAGACATAGACCCATCATCCATTGATAAAAATATTGTAGTTCACTGTCCTATAGTTGGGCATGCCAAATTAGTTCTACAGCAGCTTCTCGACGCGCTTCCTAAAAAAATTGATAAAGACCGTAAAGAGTGGCGTGATCAGATAAAAGAATGGGATGATAAACATCCGATGAGCTATAATCAAACTGGAGATAAGATTTTAACTACCTATGCAATAGATACTTTGAGTAAAATAACTGATGATGATGCGATTATTGTTTCAGACGTAGGCCAGCATCAAATGTGGGTAGCACAGTTTTATAAATTCAATCATCCTAGAACGCATATTACCTCGGGGGGACTTGGGACTATGGGCTTTGGTTTTCCGGCAGCTATGGGAGCCAAGTTTGCCTGTCCTGATAAGCAGGTTGTTTGTGTAAGCGGGGACGGCAGCTTCCAGATGAACATGCAAGAGCTTTCCGTTGCGGTTGAGCACAACCTGGATCTTACAATTATGCTACTTAACAATGGCCATCACGGGATGGTAAGACAATGGCAAACAATGTTCTTTGACGGCAATTATTCAGCCTCACGTTTTGGGGTGTTGCCTGATTTTGTTAAGCTTGCTGAATCCTTTGGAGCCAAGGGACTTAGGGTTGATAAGCCTGAGGATGTAGAATCTACTCTTAAAGAGGGTTTATCTACAAAAGGAGTTGTCCTAATAGAGGTCATGGTTGACTGTGAAGAACTTGTTTACCCAATGATTGCTCCAGGTGGAGCTATGGACGATATGATATTAGGCGCTACGCCTGATGTGGCTTAATTTAAAGCATTAAGTATAATATGAAAGTTTTTTAAGTATTTGGGATCTTGTTTTGATTCCCTTTTAGTAAAATAATTTATTTTAATCGATTAATTCTGGAGGTTCATAATCAGTGAGGCATACAATATCTCTATTTGTAGACAATGAATCAGGAGTGCTGTCCAGAGTTGCTGGATTGTTCAGTGCTAGGGGCTTTAATATTGAAAGTCTAAATGTTGCAGAAACACTCGATCCGGATACATCACGTATAACTCTTGTTACCACAGGGGACGATTTTATTATCGAGCAGGTTATAAAGAGATTTGCTTTAATATTGAAAGTCTAAACGTTGCAGAAACACTCGATCCGGATACATCACGTATAACTCTTGTTACCACTGGAGACGATTTTATTATCGAGCAGGTTATAAAGAGATTTAATAACATGGTGAACGTCATTTGGGTTGATGATCTTACGGATGACAATAGAGTTGAGAGAGAAATGATTCTAATCAGGGTCCAATCTAAAGAAAAAACTAGGGCAGAGATATTAAGAATGGCTGATATCTTTAGAGCTAAAGTTGTAGATGTTGGCACGGAATCTTATTCGCTTGAACTAACAGGGGACAAAGAAAAAGTTAATGCTTTTATAGAACTCTTAGAGCCTATGGGTATTAAAGAAATAGCTCGTACTGGTACGGTTGCTATGAAGCGAGATGCTAAAAATTCTAATACATCTAATACAGGAGATAAGTAATGAAGGTTTACTACGATAAGGATATAAAACAGAGCAAACTTAAAAAAAGAAAGATAGCAATTGTTGGCTATGGTAGCCAGGGACATGCCCATGCTCAGAACTTAAGAGACAGTGGTATGAAAGTCGCAGTAGGTTTGAGAAAGGGAAGCAGTAGTTGGGATAAAGCCAAAGGAGCTGGTTTTGATGTTATGACTGTGGATAAAGCCAGCAAGTGGGCTGATATTATTATGATTCTTGCACCAGATACAAGCCAAGCTGATATTTATGATGAAGGCATTGTTGATAATCTAAGCCCTGGTGATGCACTTGTTTTCAGCCATGGGCTCAATATTCATTATGGTCAAATTGTACCTCCGCCAAATGTTGATGTATTTATGGTAGCTCCTAAAGCACCCGGCCATACAGTTAGGGGACAATACGAAGATGGTGCAGGGGTACCTATGCTGGTGGCTGTACATCAGAATGCAACTGGTGAAGCTAAAGATATTGCTCTTGCTTATGCAGGCGCTATCGGAGGTGGTAGAGCCGGAATCATTGAGACCACATTTAAAGATGAAACTGAAACTGATCTGTTCGGCGAGCAAGCTGTACTTTGCGGAGGAGTAACCGCATTAATCCAGGCAGGTTTTGAAACTTTAGTTGAGGCAGGTTATCCACCTGAGATGGCTTATTTTGAATGCTGTCATGAAGTAAAACTTATTGTTGACTTGATATATGAGGGTGGCATAACAAATATGCGTTACTCTATAAGTGATACCGCAGAATATGGTGATCTTACCAGAGGCCCAAGAGTAGTAGATGAAGATTCTAAAAAGGAAATGAAGAAGATCCTAACTGAGATTCAAAATGGCGAATTTGCAAGGGAGTGGATACTTGAAAATAAAGCTGGACGCCCTGTGTACAATGCGCTTCTCAAAAAAGGACAAGAACATCCTATTGAAGAGGTTGGTGGTGAGCTCCGTAAAATGATGAGCTCTCTTTTTAAGTCCAAACTGGTTGATAAAACAAAGAACTAATGAAGATAAGGCGGGCGCCTGTAGCCTCTGAGGGATTTGTCTACATAGGCATTTTGGCTCTTCTAGCCTGGGCCACTGCTATTGTTGGACTAACAGTATTATCTTTTATCTTAGCGCTGCTTGCGATTCTGAATGTTCTTTTCTTTCGCGATCCAGAGCGCAACATTCCTGATGATAAAAACGCATACTTGTCCCCAGCAGATGGGGTGATTATCTTTGTTGAGGATTCCTATGAAAGGGACTTCCTAAATTCTAATGAATTAAAAATAAGCATATCGCTTGCAGTGTATGACTGTCATATTAATAGAATGCCGGTAACGGGCAAAGTTGCAGCAACGAAATACACTCCAGGAAGCTTTCATGTTGCCAATATGCCCAGCTGGTTATATCCAGAGAATATGAAAAAGAAATCTGAAGATAATGAGAGATTGTCTACTCTCATAGAAACTCCTGATGGTAAAAAAGTTGTAGTCTCACAAATAGCAGGTTTCTTAGCTCGTAGGATCGTTTCATATGCCAAACCAGATATGGAATTTAAAAGTGGTGAAAGATTTGGTATGATTAAGTTTGGTTCCAGGATAGATTTGTACCTACCTGAGGAATCCTTACTAGAGGTTAAAGTAGGACAAAGAGTATGGGCCGGTGAAACCATACTGGCTAGGATGGGGAATTAAATGAGAGAAAATAGAAAAAAGTCCAAACGACAAAGAGTCATACCTGTACTGCCAAACCTGTTTACAACCGGGAACCTATTTTGTGGGCTTTTGTCAATTATGACCTCAATTGAGGTTATAGTTGCTGTTTCCGCAGGAGGGGCATCTGAAGAGTGGGTTTTTAGAAGGTTTTGGTGGGCAGCGGCTTTTATAGTAATCTCAGCTTTTCTGGATATGATGGATGGTAAGCTCGCCAGATTTTTCAATCATGAAAGCAAGTTCGGACTCTCTTATGATTCATTGTCGGATCTTGTATCATTCGGTGTGGCCCCAGCTGTGCTTATATATTCTTGGGTACTTATGGGATCAGGGAGAATTGGCCTGATGGCAGTATTGTTTTATGTTGTGTGCACAGCGCTTAGGCTTGCAAGATTCAATGTGCAGTCTGGCAATGAAGAGAAACTCAGTTTTACAGGGCTTCCGAGTCCCGCAGCAGCGGGATTGATGATCGCGCCTGTTATGTTGCTAACAGCTCTGAATATTGTGCCTGATTCTAGAGTAGTGTGGTTTTTTCTTATAGCAGCACCAGTAATAGGGCTCTTGATGGTTAGTAATGTTAGGTATAGCAAGAGACCGTATTTTAATATAGGCGGACCTTTCAATGCGCTCGTAGTCGCTGCAATAATCATAGCCGCTATTATTACACACCCTGAGATAATGTTTATTTTTATAGTTTACTTATATGCTGTTATCGGGCTGGCATTGCATGCTATAAAACAACTAAAAGGCAAGCCAAAGCTTGGTGATGAAGTAGAAACACCAGAGAGCGGTTCTTAAAATAGTAGTGGTGTTCTGAAAACTCCCGGATATATTATTATGTGTAATCTTATTTGGTCTCGGTCAATTTAAACTTTTATCGGTATTAAGCCTAACAAATTTACTAAAACTGAGTTCTGATTAGTTACATATAGAGTATAAAATCATCAATAAGGGTAGACATATGAAATTTGAGAATATATCAAATCAATTATCAGGGATATACCAAAAAAACAAATCATTAGCTAAATTAATCTCGTTCTCTTCAATGTTTTTAATCTTAGGTATACTGATCGTTTCTTGTAACCAAGGGGAGAAATCAATGGATAGTCAGAATGTAGAAACAGTAAATACAAACAAAACAAGTGGATTAGCAGAGTCTGAGGGTATAACTAAATACCAGCTTGATAATGGCTTAACGGTTATTCTAGAGGAAAACCATTCTTCGCCTGTTGTAGCCGTAAATGTTTGGGTTAAGACTGGAAGTGCATGTGAAGTCGAAGGAGAATACGGACTTGCTCATGTTCATGAGCATATGCTGTTTAAGGGTACAGAGAAAAGAAAGGTTGGCGAGATTGCTAGAGTTATAGAAAGCAGCGGGGGAGATATAAATGCTTTCACCTCTTTTGATGAAACTGTCTATTATGTAGTAATTGCAAGCAGATTCCTGGACACTGCACTAGATGTGCTAGCTGATGCAATGCAAAATTCTACTTTTGATCCCCAGGAGCTTAATAAGGAACTTGAAGTTGTGGTTGAGGAAATAAGGCGAGCCAAAGATTCACCATCTCGAAATCTTAGCGAAAAAATGTTTTCAACTACGTTTACTGAACATCCTTATGGAAGACCTGTAATAGGCTCTGAAGAGAGCGTCAAAAGTTTTACTCGAGAAGGCATTACAGACTTTTACAAAAAATGGTATGCACCAAATAATATGGTGCTTGTTGTAGTCGGAGATTTTGATGCTGCCGAAGTTGTGCCTAAGATAGAAGAGCTTTATGGAAAATACCCTTCAAGCGAACTTCCACAATGTGTAATAAAGGAAGAGCCTGAACAAGAGGGTATGAGGACCTATGTTTTAGACAAACCGCTTCAGGAGGGCTACTTCTCCCTTGCTTATCATGTGCCCAACGCTAAACACGAAGATACTCCAGTTATGGATGTGTTATCGAATATCTTAGGGGGCGGTGAGAGTTCAAGATTATTCAGAAATATAAAAGAAGACAAAGGATTGGTTAACAGCATTTACGCTTATGCCTTTACACCCAAATATGAGGGGCTCTTTGCAGTAGGCGGTAGCGTTGATCCTGCGAGTTCGAAGGAGGCTTTGTCAGAAATAATCAAAGAAGTAAATCTTCTCAAGTATGAGCCTGTCAGTGATGACGAACTCCACAGGGTTAAAGTAAATCTAGAGAGTGACGCATTATATACAAAAGAGACAATGCAGGGGCAAGCTCAGAAGCTTGGCTTTTTCGAAGTGGAAACGGATGACTTCAGATATGAGCAGGAGTATTTGGATCGGGTTTCTAAGGTAACAAAAGAAGATATTATGCTTGCTGCCCAAACATATTTTTCAGATGATAATTTAACTGCAGGATTTTTGCTCCCTTCAGATAGAATTACAATTAGTCAGGAAGAAATTGAAGATATAGCACAGAAGGCTTCCAAGGAAGTTAATGACAATAATGCGGGAAATGGCGAAGTCCTAGTTGAAGAAGACACAATGGCAAAAGCAGATGTGCCACCGGCGGACCCTTCCAATATCAGACAAACCCAAAGCGAGCCGCAAGCCGCAACTATTGGCGACGTTAATAAACATGTTCTGGAAAATGGCATCACCGTTCTAATAAAGAGAAATGATTCTGTGCCTTTATTTGCTGCTAGAGCAGCATTTTTGGGAGGTGTGAGATATGAAGATGAGACTACCAACGGAGTTTCCAATTATGTGTCCCGCATGCTTACAAGAGGAACGGAGAACAGAAGCGCACTTCAGATTGCTCAGGAAATTGAATCCGTTGCCGGAGAGATTGATGGTTTTTCCGGAAGGAACAGCTTTGGTGTCACCGTTGAGTCACTCAGTAAAAACTTTGTTCCTGCAATGGATATCTTTGCGGATGTTATTCTCAACCCTAGTTTTGCTCCGGAAGAGGTAGAGCGTGCAAGAAGAGAGATCCTGGCGGATATTAATAGGCAAGGAGATAATCTCTTAAGGACCACTGTAAATCTTTTTTTGGATACCCTTTACACAGATCACCCATATAAATTAGACCCACTCGGTACAGTTGAAAACGTGAGTGTTTTTGATAGCAAAACTTTTGGTGAATTCTATGAAAAATATGCCTGCCCGGAAAACATGGTTATTACGGTTGTAGGGAATATTGATGAAGCACAAGTGCTGGAGACTATTAAAAAAGATTTTGGTGCAATGAAGAAAGGAAGTGCTCCTAGTCCGGTTATAAAAGCTGATGCGATGCCTCAAGAGATAAGAGAAAAAATTGAAACTAAACAGGATAAAGCACAGACCCATATACTACTTGGGTTCCAGGGTCCAACACTTATGGATGAGGATCACTACGCAATAGAAGTTCTTAATACAATAATGTCAGGGATGGGAGGAAGGCTTTTCCTTGAACTAAGAGATAAAAAGAGTCTTGCATACACAGTAACTTCATTTTACACCCCAGGGTTAGAGCCCGGGTTCTTGGGGGTTTATATCGGAACAGCGCCTCAAAAAGAGGAAGAGGCAATACAAGGTATGAAAGAGCAGCTAGAGTTATTGCTTAAAGAAGGTGTTACGGATGAGGAGATCTCGCGTGCACAAAACTACCTTGTAGGCAATTTTGAAATAGGGCTTCAGCAAAATTCATCCCAGGCTGCAAAGATTACATTTGATGAGCTATACGGCATAGGATGGGAAGAATACAACTCTTACCCCGAAAAAATCTACGGAGTTACGAAACAAGATGTATTAAACGCAGCCCATAAATATATTGACCTTGATAAATATACTCTTGTGATTGTGAAACCTGAAGATGAGTCTTAATTCGTTCTGCTTTATATCTTTAATTAAAAATACCGCCAGTTGAAAACAAATTTAGGATTTGTTCTGAAATAGAATTGCCCTATATCTACTCTTGAATTTTTCTCTGAAATTATAGTATAATGAAAAGTTAAGGAGCCCGGGGGGTCAAATCTTACCCATACAATCTCATTAAAGGAGGGTTTCATTTAATAGAGAGGGTTTGATTTAAGAGATATGGAGAGACCCCCGGACCCGATTCTATATGTCTGAATATCCAATTATTTCTCTTTACCTTTTAAGTATAGCGGAATATTTCTGACTTGCAGGATTATTTTTATTCCAGAATCAAATCAGAAGATACTCTTATCCAAGAAGTGCTTATTGCCATAAAATTATAACCTTATTGATTTTAACTACAGGCTAATTATAATAATCCATCCTTTGCTGAATTTAACGGGCTGTTAGCTCAGCTAGGTAGAGCAGATGACTCTTAATC
>Ga0209633_10000376_pt1 | contig 52794 bp, 41 predicted proteins | sample Cruoilmetagenom1_FD_187290 | JGI IMG/M metagenome (GOLD analysis project Ga0209633, IMG submission 187290) | Oil polluted marine microbial communities from Coal Oil Point, Santa Barbara, California, USA - Sample 1 (SPAdes) (version 2) | ecosystem: Environmental > Aquatic > Marine > Oil seeps ... | reverse complement strand
TAAAAAGGAATCCATGATTTAATTCTGGCATAATGCGATAAAGCTTCTTTTACAGTAATCGTATCTTTGTTCGTTCCTTTAAGATAGGGCATCACCTCACCCAAAGTCTCATCCAATCTAAACATTTTGTGATCAAAAAGCTTCATCATTAAAGTAGTGGACGCCATCACTTTGGTTACCGAAGCCAAGTCATATAAATCAGTCTTTTCTACCTTTCTTTTATTGTCATAAGTTTGATAACCATAGGCTTTTTCAAAAATAACTTTTCCGTTTCTTGCCGCCAATACCACACCTCCGGGCGCTGCCAATGTATCCATCATAAATTGCATCAATGAGTCAACTCTTTTTAATTTATGACTATCCATTCCTACCTGCTCTGGAAATCCATAAGAAAGACGCTTTATATCTTTCGTAATAATTCCGCTATTTACAGGATATTTCTTACTAATAGCTACCGGTAATTTTCCTTTAAATGGCAAAGCACCAAAAATCATTTGAGGTGAAATTCTTTGTGGATAAAAATCGTTTTGATAAGAAATAACAACTGCTTTGGCAGGCAAATCATCCATGCTACCTATTAAAGAATAGGGCGAAGTAAATACATCTACAACAGTCGGCTTAGCTTTACAAATTTCTTTTAATAATTCCTTATCATTTTCGGTAAACTTATAGGAATTCCAAGGCGAATCTGTAGGTTTGTGAAGTCCTAAAACAATCAAATCATAATTCTTTAATTTCTGATTGATTTCTGCTACATCCTTGATTTCAACACGTTGAATATCAGCATATTTATTCAAATACTTATAATAAACATCCGAAGTGCCACCTCCTAAAGAAATACAGGCTATTTTTTGTTGTAAATTTTTTATAGGCAACAAATTATTTTCATTTTTTATCAATGTAATAGCATTTTCAAAAGCCAGCTCGTTTAACAAACTATCTTGTATTGTCGGATAAAAATCTTTAACTGTCTTGGCTTGCCAATTTTGCAAATTAGCCCAATATTTTGCCATTAAAATTTTCTTAACCGAATAGGCCAATCTTTTTTCAGAAATCAATTTACTTTGATATGCATTTTTAAAATCCTGAATTGCCATTTTTAACTTTACAGTTCCCAACAATATATCATTGCCTGCTAAAAAAGCTTGTAAATCTGCTACCCCCGAAGGCGCATAATTTGCAGCACCTTTCATATTCATAGCATCTGTAATAATAAGCCCTTCATAGCCCAATTGTTTTTTTAACAAACCTGTTACAACTCTATGAGATAAGGTGGTGGGCATTCCCATAAATTCAACAGCCGGAATTCTTAAATGTGCCACCATTACACCGGTAAGACCTTGCGGAATCAATTTTTTATATGGATATAATTCTACATTTTGAATACGTTCATAACTAAAATTAACCGATGGTAAGGTTTTATGCGAATCCTGACTGGTATCTCCGTGTCCAGGAAAATGCTTAGCAGTTGTCAAGATCGTTTCATCTTGCAGTCCATTCATCATCATTAATCCTTTACGAGCGACATTTTCTTTATCCTCTCCAAAAGATCTATTGCCAATTATAGGATTATCCGGATTTGTATTAATATCAATTACGGGCGAAAAATTCATTTGATAGCCTACTTGCGAAACATTTTTACCAATACGCCTGCCAATTTTATAAATAATGCTATCATTTTGAATAGCACCCAAAGTTAAGTTCCAAGGAAATTTTGGTGTAGAATCCAATCGCATAGCCAATCCCCACTCTGCATCAATAGCCGTTATAACGGGATATTTAGAATTTTGCTGAATAAAATTATTAAGAAATTGCTCATCTGTTGGTTCTCCTTTTAAAAAAAAGAAATTTCCAATATACAGACTATCGAGTAACTCTTTGATATACGCCCTGTTTTTTACTGTATTATCTGAAGGAATAAACGGCATAAACAACTGCCCCAACTTTTCGTCTAAACTCATTGAATTATATAAGGAATCTACCCATTTTAACTGCGCTCCACCTTTATATAAAGGATTGTATTCCTGTGAAAAACTATTGAAAAATGCAAACAGCAAAAATGTAAAAATAACTTTCTTCATGACAATTTTTATTATTAAAAATCAAAATTACATTATTTTGTTTAACTAAAAAAAAGATTTGTCTTGTTTGTCTAAGTTTTGTAAATTGCTAAACAAAATAAAAAACACATCATTATGATTATTACTACAACAGATTTTATTCCGAATAAAGAAATAACCGAAATCCTAAGCGTTGCTAGAGGCAGCACTGTGCGTGCTAGAAATTTTGGATCTGATTTTATAGCAGGTCTAAAAAATTTAGTGGGCGGAGAAGTAAGCGAATATACAAAATTACAAGCACGTTCTCGTGAACAAGCTATGAAAAGAATGACCGATGACGCCCAAAACCTTGGAGCTGACGCCGTCATAAATGTTCGTTTTACCACTTCTATGATTATGCAAGGCATGTCAGAAATATTGGCTTATGGTACAGCCGTAAAAATAAAATAAATATGAAATCATTTGTATTTATTTTTTATGGTGCTATTATTCTAATAAGCATTGTTATTCTTGTTTATTTAATTGCCAAAAGGTTAAATGAAAAGGAAGATTTTGAACAGAGAGACAATTAGTTTTATTAGAAAAAATATTTCAGTATTATTATAGGGGACTTTTAATAATTAGTTCAAATCAAGACTTTCATAAAATTTTGTAGCCAAATAAAATTTGTGAGACATATAGAGAAACGTTGAAATAGAATTTGTCTAGAATACGAAATATTTATGAAAGCCCTTTGAGAACAAATATAGCAAACAATCTACTGCGTTAAAATTTTTATAGATAACTACGGCTATTAATAAAAATTTATGCCTTGTATCTTATTCACTATATTTGTTTCTTGAAAAAAATAATTTTTAAAAGTCCCCTATATTGATTTACAAAACGCTAATATCATTTATATCAAATTATAAAACATCAAAAAAATGAAAAGAATTATTCTACTGGCTTTAGCTTTCATTACGTTGCAAGTTTTTGCGCAAACACCAAAGAAAACGAACATCGGCGGATTATTGTCAGATGTCAGTTTAAGAAATATTGGACCAGCTTTTATGTCCGGACGTATTGCTGATATTGCTATTCACCCTACCAATCACCATATTTGGTACGTAGCGGTTGGTTCTGGCGGCGTATGGAAAACAACCAATTCTGGCACAACTTGGAAACCTATTTTTGATCAACAAAAATCATTTTCTATTGGTTGTGTAAGCATTGACCCCAATAATCCTCACCGAATTTGGGTAGGCACTGGCGAAAATGTGGGCGGCAGACATGCTGGTTTTGGCGATGGTATTTATCGCAGCGATGACGATGGCAAAACTTGGCAAAATATGGGTTTAAAAAAATCTGAACATATTTCAAAAATCATTGTACATCCAACAAATTCAAAAATTGTTTGGGTAGCTGCTCAAGGACCATTATGGTCAAAAGGTGGAGAACGCGGTTTTTACATCACCAAAGATGGTGGCAAAACTTGGAAACAAACACTTGGAGACAATCAGTGGGTAGGTGTTACAGATATAGATTACGACCCTAGAAATCCCGATGTAATCTACGCCGCTACTTGGCAAAGACACAGAACGGTAGCCAATTACATAGGCGGTGGCAATAAAACCGGTATTTTTAAATCTGAAGATGGCGGTATGACTTGGGAAGAAATCAACAAAGGAATTGCCAAACAAAAAAGAGGTAAAATTGGCTTAGCTGTTTCACCTATCAATCCAGATGTTATTTATGCAGCCGTTGAAGGCAACCAAAGAGAAGGCGCTTTTTATAAATCTACTGACAGAGGCGCACATTGGCAAAAACAATCCAATGCTGTATCTGGTGCAACAGGTCCTCATTATTATCAAGAATTATATGCAAGTCCACACCGGTTTGACAAAGTATATCTAGCAGATGTCCGTATGCAAGTTACAGAAGATGGCGGTAAAAATTTTCATCAAATGATGGAAAAAAATAAACATTCAGACAATCACACATTAAAGTTTCTAAAAGACGATCCTAATTATTTGCTAGTTGGTACGGATGGTGGTTTATATGAAAGTCTTGATGGTGCCAGAACTTGGCGATTTATCAACAACCTACCTGTTACACAATTCTACAAAATTGCAGTTGACAAAGCAAAACCTTTTTATAATGTTTACGGTGGCACACAAGACAACAGCACCGAAAGAGGCCCTAGCAGAACAGATAATCTTCATGGAATTGCCAATCGCGATTGGGAAGTCGTATTATTTGCAGACGGCGACCAACCAGCTATTGACCCAGAAAATGAAAATATTATCTACGCACAATGGCAAGAAGGTTTTATCATGCGAAAAGATTTAAAAACAGGTGAAATGGTCTTTATTCAACCGCAACCCGATAAAGATGAAACCTTTGAAAGATACAATTGGGACGCCCCCATATTGATCAGTCCATATCAATCATCTACTATTTATTTTGCTTCGCAACGCGTATGGAAATCAAATGATCACGGCGATAATTGGACACCCATTTCAGGAGATTTAACCCAATATAAAGAACGTTTTGACAAACCCATTATGGGCAAAAAACAAAGTTGGGATTCACCTTGGGATGTTAATGCAATGTCCACTTTTAACACCATTACCTCTTTGGCTATTTCGCCTGTTAAAAAAGGTATTATCTATGCCGGTACCGATGACGGACTTATACAAATGAGCACAGATGAAGGAAAAAATTGGCGAAAAATATATGTAAACCAATTACCAAATGTTCCAAAACACGCTTTTGTCAATGATATAAAAGCGGATTTATTTGATGCCAATACAGTCTATGTTTGTTTAGACAATCACAAAGAAGGTGATTACCAGCCTTATATTTATAAAAGTACGGATTTAGGAAAAACATGGAAAAACATCAATGGAAATCTTCCTAAAAAACTCCTTACTTGGCGATTGGTTCAAGACTATAAAAAACCAGAATTATTATTTGCCGGAACAGAATTTGGTTTATATTTCACCAATGATGGTGGAAAAAATTGGTTCAAGCTTCGCACCAATGCAAATATTTCCTTTAGAGACCTCGCTATTCAAAAAGAAGAAGATGACTTAGTTGCAGGTAGTTTTGGTCGCGGTATTTTCATTTTGGATGATTACAGCTTTTTACGTGATATCAATCCAAATCAACTATCTAAAAAAGCTACTTTATTTCAACCCAGAGATAGTTGGTGGTATTTTGAAAAAGGTATTTTGGGTAGAGAAAAAAAAGGATCGCAAGGTGCTGCTTTCTATTTAGCTAAAAATCCGCCACATGGAACAACATTTACATATTATATAAAAAATGGTTTTACTTCGATAAAAAGCAAACGTCAGAAAAATGAACGCAAGCTAAACAAAGAAAATAAAGATATAAATTTCCCAGGATGGGAAGCAATTGATGCCGAGAATAACGAAGAAAAACCAAAATTATTTTTAACAATTTTGAACCAAACAGGAACAATATTAAAAAATATTCCCCTAAAAAACACAAAAGGATTTCATAGAGCCACTTGGAATTTTACACAATCATCTAAACAACCTATTAGCGACTCAAGAAGATATGGAAGAAGCGGCGTACTGGTACCTCCAGGAAATTATAAAGCTGTTATGATTGAAGAATACAAAGGTGCACAAAGCATCAAGTCAGACACCATAAATTTTGTAACAAAAAGGTTGTATCAACCTGCCTTACAAGGAAAAGGCATTGAAAATGCCGCTAATTTTTGGATAAAATTGGATAAGCTATTCGCTTCGGCAAAAATCTTAAGAAATCAAATATCTAAGGATACTAAACTTGTTAAATCACTTGAAAAAGCCTATCAAAAAACAAACAGATTGGATCAAGATTTACTAAAACAAATACATCTTATAAAAATTGATTTACAAAACTTACAAACCGCCATTAACGGCAGTCAAGCTAAAGATAAAGTTGGTGAGAAAAACAAACCTCGTATTTCCGAAAGACTTAGTACGCTTATGATGGGCACACGTATGTCCTCATACGGACCAACAGGCACACATTTGAAAACATATCAAATTGTTCAAGAAGAAATCGGCACTTATCAAAATAAGATTAAATTGATACATCATCAAATAAAACAAGCTTATGATCGACTCCTTACATTAGGTGCACCGGTCATACCAGAAATAAACGGAATTGAATAAATTAAAAATACCCTAAAAAAAATCGAGATGCAAGCATCTCGATTTTTTTATAAGTTAGTTAGCAATCTTATTTTACTTCTACTATTTTTTCTTCGCTACGCCACACACCGTGTTTTGTACAATAAGCCAAAGCTTGTAATTTCATTTTACGTTTAGGTACTACAGAAAAAGTTAGTTCCAGTTGCTCTGATTGATTACCCAAAGTTCCCGCAGGAATAAGAGCGTCACCTAACAATCTTTCACCATCAAACAGAGAAACTCTATGAATATAATGGTCAAAATCATCGGGGTGTGAATATTCTTTACCTACTACAACCTTCACGAATGATTTTTTACCTTTCTCCATTGAATCATCACAATAAACAAAGGGTGAATGACGGTCAATATAATCTCTTTTTGCTTCTTTATCGACGTGGTCGATACCTGTGTATTGATTTATTTTCATAATCTATGTGTTTTTAAAAATTCGATTAATTTATTTTGATGTAAAAGTACGCCGTTAACAGACAAAAAACAATTATTTTTTATTGTATTGCTTTATATAAGTATAAAAAAAAATTATGCTTACATTAAACGTATTTGTTTTCATTATTCCATATTATTCATCAAAAGCATTTATCTGCTAAAATTTAAGCTCAATAAAATATTTTTTTCTTGAATAAAACTCAATTACATTTTAGCGTCAATCATTGTTAGAATCTTAGCTTCTCTTTTTTTTGTTTTTTCTAAAATATCATTGGCTTGCTGTACCAAATCACCTGATTTATTCTTATCTTTTAAACTACCTGCATTAATTTTAACATTGTAATAAGCACCATAAACACCGGTACGGGCTGCCATAGCACCTACGGCAACATCTGAAATAGAAGCTGGCAAACCATTTTCTGCCATCGCTTCCATAACTTCCATTGAATCATAAGCATTTTGCATAACTTTTAGAGGAATTTCAGTCGCATATAAAGTGGCAACTTCAATCGCTTTTGCTCGTGTTACTTTGTCTTCTTCAGTTTTTTTTGGCAACTTAAAAGCCATCATTATTTTATTAAAAGCTGCTGTATCTTCATCGACCAAATGCAACAAAGTTTCCTTATATTGTTGCCCTTTGACTGCCCAATCGGAATAAAATTCCCATTTATCATCCCAACCGCGTTTATGAGCAGATAAATTGGCAACCATCGTTCCTAAAGCGATACCCAAAGCGCCTGTATATGCAGCGATAGAACCGCCACCGGGCGCTGGCGCTTCAGATGCGGTTAAATCAGCAAAATCAGTTAAACTTAAATCAACTAATTTTGATGAGGTATCCGTTTCCAAAAGATATTCAATAATTTTTTCCTTAGGGTTAAAAGCTTTCAAATCATCAACACCAAGTGATTTAACGGCAATTACTATTTTTTCACTTTCAGAAATACCCAAAGAACGATTTTGTTTTTTAAGAAAATAATCAGCTGCATCAAGCATTACTTTTTTGGGTACTAATCCAATAATTTCAGAACCTGTAACACGCATACCTCGTTTTTGTGCCGCTTTAACCGATTCGTCAAAAACCAAATGAACAGGTGCCACCTTAATATCCGTAATATTGTAGGATACTTGCGCAATACCATATTCTTCAATAAACCAACCAATACCCTTAACACCTTTAAATTTACCTGGAACCCGAACCGACTTTCCATTTTCATCCAATGCTTTTTTTCCGGTTATAGGATTGCCTTCACGTTTGACACGACCAGCTTCTCTAATATCAAAAGCGATAGCATTGGCTCTACGTGTAGAAGTTGTGTTCAAATTAATATTATAAGCTACTAAAAAGTCTCTTGCAGAAATAGCAACAGCACCTGAGTGGGCAATTTCATCATCGAATTTTGTAGGACCAAAATCGGGTTGCCATTCCTGATTTATTAATTTATCGGCTAAACCCTCATATTCACCAGCGCGCACATTTGCTAAATTACGGCGTTTATCTTCCGTAGCGGCATTTTCATAAAAATACACCGGAATATGCAAATCCTCACCTACTCGTTTGCCTAATTGTCGGGCAAATGTTGCTGTTTCTTGCATTGTAATATTGGCAATAGGTACCAAAGGACAAACATCAGTTGCCCCAAAACGCGGATGTTCACCGAAATGCGAACACATATCAATCAATTCTTTAGATTTCTTAATCAAGCGAAATGCTGCTTCTACAACTTGCGCCGGTTCACCTACAAAAGTAATGACTGTTCGGTTGGTTGCTTTTCCCGGATCAATATCGAGCAATTTAACGCCTTCAACTGTTTCTACTTGCTTGGCAATTTCGTTTATTTTATTCATATCTCGTCCTTCACTAATATTCGGAACGCATTCAATGAGTTGTTTTTGCATAATTATTAATTTAACGAGCTAAAAATAGGAAAAAATCTCTTAAATCTACTATCTATTTGTTGTTTTTTGACAAACTATTTCACACGAAATAAGTTCTCACTTTTATAATGAAAACTTTAAAATTTTAATAAAAACAATAAACTATGAAACTTTAAACATTTTGTGTTGCCTTAATTCATCTGAATTTTGTAGATAAATAAACAATTCAGGCTTATGCAATAAAAAATTTTGTAGCCAAATATCCAATTCTATTCTTTCTTGAGGCAAAAATGATCGGTAAGCCTTTTCTAATTCTTTTTTAAAAAGTGGCGCATCAAAACTCACTTTTTCTAAGACCATTAAGGTATAATGATAATATGATCTAGCCATAATTAATTAAGATTTGTTTGTATAAATATAATGCAATTTTTAGGTTTTTTATTGTGCATCTACACATAAATTTTTGTTAAAAATAACGGTCAAAATAAATTAAGACCGTTACAAAACTATAAAAAAGATAATTCTTTGCCCAACTTTTTCGTTATAAAAAAAAATAACGTCCTCATCCCGATAGCTATCGAGACTGCAGTATTAAATCTCTCTCTATTCTCAAATTTGAACAAATAACCGCCTTTTACAAGGATCTTAAATTATCATTTCTAAACGCAATCATATAAAATATTACCTTTGTTCTTTTCGTTATAATATCAAAATTATTTGAAACACACTCTTATACTTATCGTGTTTTGCACAAGTTTGTTGTCCTATGGTCAAGAAACCGGATATTTTCATTTGCAAATCAAAAAGATATTGGTTAAAAGTACACGTGTACAAATAGATACTTTTAGCATCCAAGCTTACTATTTTGAAGCCTTTGACGCACAACAAAATCTTATACCAAAAACAGATTATAAAGTCGATTATGTCAATGCCTATATAAATTTTATAGATTCTCAAAAATATAATAACCAAATCATCACCCTTAAATATTTGATCTATCCTGAATTTTTAAGACGCACTTATCAAATTATCGACCCGTCAAAAATTGACACTATAAGCCGACAAATAATTAACTTAAACCAACAAAAGATTTACCAAGAAAAACCCTTTGAGGGTCTAGAAACAAAAGGATTTATCACACGTGGATTTACAGCCGGTAATAATCAAAGTTTGGCAATGCAATCAAAATTAGACTTACAAATTCAAGGAAAAATTAGTGAAAAAGTAAAAATTAAAGCCGTATTAACCGATGACAACTTGCCACAAGGATACAGTGGTATTTCTCAAAGTTACAAAGAGTTTGACCGAATTTATATGCAACTTATCACGCCCCATTGGATAGCAAGTGGCGGTGATATTTATATGAAATCACAGGACAATTATTTTTTGAAATTTTTTAGAAAAACACAAGGAATTTCTCTGCAAATAGGTAAAGATAGTAGTCGTTTAAAAATAGCCGGTGGTATCGTTGAAGGCAATTTTGCCATCAATAGATTTAATGGCATTGAAGGCAATCAAGGTCCTTATGTACTCAAAGGAACACATGGCGAAAATTATATTTTTATAATTGCCAAAAGTGAAAGGGTTTATGTAAATGGCAAATTGCTACAACAAGGGAATAACAAAGACTATAGCATCAATTACGAAACAGCTGAATTGTCTTTCAATCCTACTTTTCCCATCTCTCAAAATCAACGAATTGCTGTTGAATTTAACTACTCTAATCAACACTACCAACGTTATCTAAACCTTAATCAATATCAACATTTAGGCAAAAAACTCGATTTTAATGTTTATACTTTCTTGGAAAATGATAATAAAAACACAACATTATTATTCGATTTAGACGCTTCACAACACAATATTTTAAAAAATGCAGGTGACCATTTAGAAGATTTATTTGTGCTTTCGGCAACACCGACCACATTTAATTCAAACAAAATTCTATATCAAAAAATTAGTGATGCACAAGGTTTTCATTTTGCATATACAACAGATGATATTGCTGATTTATACGATGTTGGGTTTAGTTATGTAGGACAAAACCAAGGTGATTATAAGATTCAAGAAATCATAGCCAGCGGAAAAATATTTGAATATGTTGGCACAAATCAAGGCGATTACGAACCAAAAACAAAGCTAACTGCCCCAAAAAGTCAACAATATGTCGGCGTTAATTTTAACTACCATCCAAACGAAAATACGTACCTTAAATATGATGGTATTATTAACTATAACGATCAAAACCTATTTTCTTCAAAAGACGACCAAGACAATACCGGATTTGCTTCACACATAGATATCAAACAAAATTTATGGCAAAAAAACGAACAAAAATTTTCTATAAAATTACAACACGGTTTTACACATAAAAATTTTGAAATATTAGATCCTTATCATCCTGTTGAGTTTGGAAGAGAGTGGCAAATTGACAGTATTTTTGGGAAGCAACAATTGCTCGATACAAAAATATCTTATACATATAAGAATTCTGAAATAGCATCAGGATTTAAGTATTTTCAACTACGAGACAGTATCAAAGCGACACAAATATTCTTACAAAACGATTGGCACTTAAAAAAAACAAATTTCACAGGCGATATCCGTCAAATTGATCAACAAATAAACAAACAAAACAGTCTTAAAGCGACGTATTTTCATCAAGAAGTAAATCAAAATATAAAAAAATACAATTTGACGTTAACCGGACACTATGAAGACCGCGACCAAACAAAGGATAATATTAAAGACAGTTTAAATTATCGGTACCGCTATGGCACTTTTAGCATCGCAAAAAAAGATAGCACGCATCTTGAAATAAAAATAGGTTATAAAATATCTCAAAACGACAGTATTTATCAAAATAACTTTAAAAAAACAACCCAAAAACAAAATGTTTTTGGACAAATACAAATTCGCGGCACCCATCATAAAGCAAAATTATTCATCAATTATAGACACATAAATCACTATCGTCAATCCCAAGAAAAAGATTACTTAAACTTAAACCTATCCTGGCAACAGTTTTTTTTTAAAAAAGTACTCATGACGCAAATTCAAATGAATTCTTACAACGGAAACACTTTGCGAAACGAAGTCGTTTTTGTAGAAACACCCCCCGGGCAAGGCACGCATCAATGGGTAGATTACAACGCAAACGGCATCAAAGAAATCAATGAGTTTGAAGTAGCTGTCTATACAGACCAAGCCAATTATATACAGGTATTGCTACCTTCTAAAAACTATATTAGCACAACCAATAACGATTATAATTTTAGTTTTATCCTAAATCCTAAAGCAGGTGGCAGCAAAAAAATGTGGAAGCGATTTTATAATATTTTCCAAATAAGTAAAAAACATCAAGTGGAACAAAATTCAGAATTTCACCCCTTTATATGGCAAGCAAAAAATGCTTTATATCAAAACAGCCTGATTCAGAATGATTTTTTTATCAATAGAACACAAAAAAAGTTTTCTTTTCATTTTACTTATCAAAACCTTGCTCAAACCCAACTTTTATATGTTGGCAAACAAAGTCATTCCATAAAAAAATATCAATTGATGAGTAAACATGCTTTTTTACCCAACCTTATTTGGGAGCAAAGTCTTTCCACAAGTGAAAACACTAATAATTCTGAAGATTATGCAAGCAAAAATTACAAACTCAACGATAAAGAAATATCAGAAAATATCATTTTTAAACAAGCAAAAAAATCAAAATTTAGCATTTTTTATAAATGGAAAAATTCAGAAAATTTATCTGGAAATGAAAAATTACAAATGCATGTATTGGGTGCAAAATATCGTTATATGGACTTTAAAAATAATCGTTTTGAAACCAGTTTAAGTTGGATTGACAACCAATTATCTGGAGATACAAATTCACCAGTAGCTTTTCAAATGTTAGCCGGATTACAAACCGGAAAAAATTGGGTTTTAAACAGTATTTACCATCAAAAAATAAATTCATATATGGAAATGAATATCCATTATAGCTTTCGCTTGTCACAAAAACAAGCTGCCATTCACACTGGTGGCATTGCTTTAAAAATGTTATTATAAAAAATATTTTTTCAAATAATATTAACAACTTATTTCTACCTTTGTTATACAAAAAATCACAAATATCATGATTCACGATTTTAACAAATACCAAGCACAAACTTCTAATCAACCTATGGCAGTACAAGTAGCTTCTGCCAAAGGAAGTTATATTTATGACGTCAATGGCAAAGCCTACCTCGATTTTGTAGCTGGCGTATCAGCCAACGCACTTGGCCATCGTCCTGATACAGTCATTAAAGCTATAAATCAACAACTAGAAAAATATATGCATGTAATGGTTTATGGAGAATTTATCCAAGAACCTCAAGTAGCACTTGCCAAAAAACTAGCCGAAATAATGCCAAACGAATTAAATAATACTTATTTGGTCAACTCGGGCACAGAAGCTACAGAAGCGGCTATGAAATTGACAAAATTACACACTGGACGCCCCGAAATTATCGCTGCCAAAAATGCTTATCACGGCAATACACAAGGCAGTATGTCTGTTATGGATTATGCCGAACGCAAAAATCCGTTTATGCCACTTATTCCTGGTATTCGTTTTATTGAATATAACAAGTTGACAGATTTAGAAAAAATCAACCATCAAACGGCTGCTGTTATTCTAGAAAGCATTCAAGGTGGCGCCGGATTTATAGAACCAGAAAATGACTACCTAAAAGCTGTAAAAAAAAGATGTGAACAAGTTGGTGCATTGCTCATTTTAGACGAAATACAAACAGGATTTGGTCGAACCGGAAAAATGTTTGGTTTTGAAAACTATAAAGTTATTCCAGATATTGTCATTACTGGTAAAGCCTTAGGCGGCGGCATGCCAATCGGTGCGCTAACAGCTTCAAAAAAACTGATGGAAAATTTCACCCAACCAGCTATGGGACATGTCACAACATTTGGCGGACATCCTGTAATTGCAGCTGCTGCACTAGCAACACTTACTTATATTGAAAAAAATAATTTAGCTGACGAAGCACTTCGCAAAGAAAAAATAATTCGTAACAAGCTCAAACATTCAAAAATAAAAGAAATTCGTGGACGTGGCTTAATGCTCTCGCTCATCATGGAAACACCCGAACAGGCAAATGAACTCATTCTATCAGCCCTTGACAAAGGATTAATTTTATTTTGGTTGCTCTATGAAAAAAGAGCTGTTCGCATCACGCCACCCCTAAGCATTTCGGATGAAGAATTGCATAAAGGTATCAAAATCATTTTAGAGTTGTTAGCATAAATTTTTCTACAAAATTTATGCTTCACTAAAATTCAAATTTCTTGAATATACTGTGCTAAATCATCAAATTAACATCGATTTTGCAACAAATACATCTACATACTTCACATCTAAATTTTGATGTAATACAGAACTGTCATCGTCATCGTATTCATATTCTATTTCATGATGCCTACGCGTGTTTTCTGACAAATAAGGCAAGGTAATCAATGCTATAAAAAATAGCACAATAACAGCCGTTTCAAGATAAGCTTTAGTTTGGATTGTTACGGGCAACATGCCAACGCCAATATAAATTAAAGCAATAGGCCATAACCTAAAAACATCTCCAATACTGAAATGAAATAAGTTAAAGTTTCTCAAAAGGAATAATACGCCTAAAACGACGAAAAATATACCGATAATAATATTGTTAGTTGATTTCATATGTATAGTTTTTTATATTTTATTTTAAATGATTAAAATTTGTCTTTGCTGTTAGTATCTTGATCGTCAGACTTATCAACATCCTCATAATTAGACAAACCGTTCTGTTTTTGAGCATCATAGATAATAATGATTCCAGTAATCACTAAGAGCAATGGCCACCAATCTTCCATATCTATTTCCGGAAAAAATTCATTGATTAAAAATATAAATCCGAGTATGATAAACATAACACCTGACCATAACTTTCCTGTTTCTTTTGATTTCATATGTTTAATATTTATTGATTATTCGTTTTTTGATTTAACAATTTTACACTATCACTTCTTTTGGTTTTTTGGGCATTAATTTGAATACCGTTTTCATCTATTTTAATATGCGTCCGCTTATTGCTATCATCATCTGTGTATAGGTCTAGACCGTCGTCTGTAATTTTTATATTGACATTTTTACCATTAATCCTAATCACTTCATTTTCTTGATTCTCATCGCTTTGCCAATCTTCATCTGTGTTAGCATTGTCCTCGCAAATAATTTTTCCATTCACATTTTTCAGTAAATTATCTCCTTGACAATAAAATTTATAAGTATGATTGCTTACGCCATCTGTCATCTTAATATATTTATTATTCGGCACAAAAACATTAACAAACACTTCGTGTTCCTGCACAAAATCTCTATTTGGATACAATAATTTATTAGAAAACACTAATTTAGGTTGCAATGAATCTATTTGATATTTATACAAAATATTTTCTGCTTTAAGTTTTGCTTCGGGCACGTCAATTCCTTCAGATTCTTTTTCAACTTGTAGGTGAAAAGCATCATCAGTAGAAGCTTTAAAATAAAAATGAATACGCTTATTACTATTAAAATTATTCTTAGCCATTAGCAAATGTTTGTCCATAGACAAAAATAAAGTGTCTGTTTTATAAGATAATTCCTTTTGCTCACTAATAATTTTTGCACTTTCATTTTTGTGTGCCAACAATGAAGTCGATTTTACAATAGCAAAAACCAGTGTTAAAAACCAAATGGTTCCACCAATTACAAATATATTCTTTCCGATAGATTTTGCATTTGGAAACAACATTTTTACACCTAATAAAAACAATAGCGCTACTGGAAAGCCAACCAAAACAAAAGCGATAGAATTAAGCCATCCAAAAGGCATATTCAATCCCTCATAAAAAGGAGTGTTCACCACAAAAATATGCATATCCGACATAGAAGATAGACTTAAAACAGAAACGATTAATACCAATAAAATACTTCCGGTTATAAAAGCAATCAACAGACCAATAATTCTAGCAAATACTTGTCCAAATTCCTGTGTAGAATTTTCAAGTTTTGTTCCTAAATTATTTTTTTTTTTATTAATCGGTTCATCGGTAGAAACTTGATCAACAATACTATCCAAATTAACTTTTTCGCCTTTCATTCGTAATTTATCACTTGCTGTTTTAGCCTTTGGAATGACAATCCACAAAAGTAAATAAATCAGACCAAATGAAGAATGGGAAAAAAATAATATCAGGACAAAAACAATTCTCATCAGCGTAATATCCATTCCTAAATAATGTGCAAAACCAGCTGCAACACCCCCAAAAACTGATTTATCCATATCGCGAAACAGTCCTTTTTTTATCCTATAATTCTTTGCAGAAACCGGTTCTTCAACAACATCCTCATAGTCTTCGGGCTCCCCTAATACCGCTATAATTTCATCGATATTCTTATCGTTGATTACCTGTTGCGGATGCACTTGTTTTTCGCCCAATAATTCTGCTATTCGAGCTTCTATTTCGTTCATCACTTCATCCACATCCTCTTGATGTTGCAGTGAAGATCGAACCGCATTAAGGTACTTTCTAAGTTTACGATATGCCGTTTCATCCAAGTGAAAAAGGATTCCTGCCAAATTAATATCTATGGTTTTGTTCATTTTATTATAATTTTGGTTGTGTTTTATTAGCTTTTATATTTTTTTTACTGATATGATTTACGGCTTTCACTAAATCCGCCCAAGAAATATCCATCATTTTTAAAAATTCTCGACCTTTATCCGTCAATAAATAATATTTCCTTGGTGGCCCAGAAGATGATTCCTCCCATCGATAACTTAAATACCCAGCATTTTTTAATCTTGTAAGCAGTGGGTAAACGGTTCCCTCTACCACAATCATCTTAGCCTCTTTAAGTTCCTTTAAAATATCAGAAGTATAAGCATCGTTTTTATCCAGAATATTTAATATACAATATTCCAAGACGCCTTTACGCATTTGTGATTTAATATTTTCCATTTTCATTTATTACTATAATTTACTGTAAATCAATTAAATACAATTAATAATTATTTAAAAAATTGAATTGTCAAAGGATAACGATACCAATTACCATCACCGGATTTTATAGCAGCAATCACAATCAATACGTATCTTACAATTGATAACAAACCAAATCCACTGATTAAAATAAGTAATCCGGGCAATGAAAGCATAATCGCCACAGGATTATCATCTTGCTGCATCATCACTAAAAAAGGTGACAAAAACATCACCAAGCCAATCACTAGCAAGATTATTTGATAAATAGCTATACTTATATTAAAATTCATTGCTTGCTTACCATGATAATCAACAAACTTACTTTGATCTCTCCAAACCATCCAAAAAACTAACGGTCCTAATATACTTCCAAAAGGAATCACAAAAGAAGCAAACGAACTCAAATGAACAATCGCTGCATGCGAAGTCTCATCAGGTCTTAATTCGGTAGTATCTGCATTAAATTTTGTCAAGGTTTCCATAATAAATGTCTTTGTTTTATACTCTAACGATATGCAAGCAACTTTGTTACACCTGCAAATATACAACAAATAGTATTATGTATTACAAAGTACTATATATTTATATACAAACCAATAAATTCAGTAGTAAATACTAACAATTGATGAATATTTATACTAAATATATTCAAAAAAATGATAAAAAATTATCGTGTAATCATCAAAAAATGTGTACTTTTACAAAAAATCATACACTTGTACAAATAATCATTACCTAATTTATATATGGTAGAATAAATAAGCTTATGAAATTTACACCCTCTAAAATTAATCGTTTTTTATTTTTCAAATTACCCAGTGCTTGGATTGCCGGTGTACGGGTCAAAGAAATAAATGATTCCAAAGCAGTCATAACAGCCAAACACAGATGGCTAAATCAAAACCCCTTTGGCTCTATGTATTTTGCTGTATTGGCCATGGGTGCCGAACTTTCAACAGGGATTTTGGTGATGAAAAAAATACATGACAGTAAAAAACAAATATCTATGTTGGTTACCCATAACGAAGCAACATTTACCAAAAAAGCACGTGGTCGTATAAAATTTATATGCGAAGATGGCGGCCTCATCAACAAACACTTACAACACACAATTCAAACAGGTGAAGGGGTCAAAATGAGTTTAATTTCTAAGGGTTATGATGAGACTGGAGATTTGGTTTGTCAATTTAGTTTCCAGTGGAGCATAAAAAGAAAATAATCATTTTTCTTTGATATAACTGAGAATTTCACATTTTTAGATTCCTTTTTTTATGTATCTTTAGTGCAAATTAAAATTATTACAATTTAAGCACTAAAAAAATTTAGATATGCAAAAAATATTATTAGGAAATGAAGCCATTGCGCAAGCTGCAATTAATGCTGGTTTATCTGGCGCTTACGGTTATCCGGGCACACCATCTACTGAAATTATAGAATATATTATTGCTTCAAAAGAAGCAAAAAATAAAGAAATTACTGCCCACTGGTCAACCAATGAAAAAGTGGCTATGGAAGAAGCACTTGGCATGTCTTACACCGGAAAACGCGTTATGGTAACCATGAAACATGTTGGGTTAAACGTTGCAGCAGATGCTTTTATTAATATGGCCATATCAGGCATCAATGGTGGTCTTGTTGTGGTCGTTGCCGATGACCCCTCACAACACTCTTCGCAAAATGAGCAAGATTCGCGCTTCTATGGAAAATTTGCTATGTTACCCACTTTGGAGCCTAGCAGCCAACAAGAAGCCTATAATATGATGTCTTATGCATTTGATTTGTCCGAAAAAACCCAGCTTCCAGTTTTGCTACGATCCGTAACACGTCTTTCACACTCTAGGGCAAATGTTCGTATTGACAATAAAAAAAATCAAAATAATTTACAACTATTAGAGGACACCAAGCGCTTTGCGCTTATCCCCGCTTTTGCAAAAGTGCAATATAAGAATCTTATTGAGAAGCAAAAAGAATTAGAGAAAATTGCAAGTGATTCCACTTGGAATAATTTTCAAGAGGGAAACGGAAAAGAAAAATTAGGCATTATAGCATCCGGAATTGCCATCAATTATTTACTTGAGAATTTTCCAGAAGAATTACCTTATGATTTACTTAAAATTTCACATTATCCCTTGCCAAAAAAATTAGTTGCAGAAATTTTTGATCGCAATGAAAAAATATTGGTTTTAGAAGATGGCTATCCTTTTATTGAAGAAATAATTGGGGATTTTTTGGGTAGATCCCAAAAAGTTATTGGAAGATTAACCGGTGACATTCCAAGAACAGGAGAATTAAACCCTAATATTGTAGCGCACGCATTGGGCTTAGAAGACATAATCGATGAACAAATTTTACCTATTGTAAACAATCGTCCCCCTCAATTATGCCCCGGATGTGGTCATATAGATTTGTATGAAGCACTCAATGACATTATTGCTGAGATAGGTGACAATCGCGTTTTTTCAGATATTGGGTGTTATTCTCTTGGCGCATTAGAACCTTATGATACTGTAGACACTCTAATTGATATGGGCGCATCCATACCTATGGCAAAGGGTGCTGCTGATGCCGGATTGTTACCCGCAATAGCCGTCATAGGCGACTCTACGTTTACACACTCCGGAATGACCGGATTGCTAAGCGCTGTATGGAGCAAAACACCTATTACAGTAATCATTTCAGACAATTCAGCAGTTGCTATGACCGGCGCACAACCATCAGCGGCTATGGGAAGACTTTACGATATATGTAAAGGATTGGGAATTGAAGAAGAACACCTTAAAGTAATCACGCCATTAAAAAAATATCATGATAAAAATGTAGAAATAATTAAAAATGAATTAGATTTTAATGGCGTTTCGCTAATTATCGCCCAACGCCCCTGTGTAACCATGTCAAATGACAAAAAGGATTTGGCTAGAAAATTTAACACCTTAAAAACTAGTTATTAACAACAATTATTAGCAAATTCAATTTAAAAACAATCAATCATCATTATGAAAAAAGACATCATCATTTCCGGTGTAGGCGGTCAAGGCATTTTGACCATATCAGCTGTTTTAGACACCGCTGCCTTAGAAAGTGGATTTAACATAAAACAATCTGAAGTACATGGCATGAGTCAACGTGGCGGAGCCGTTCAAGCGCATGTTCGCATTTCGGACAAACCAGTATATTCAGACTTGATTCCAATGGGACAAGCAGATTTAATTTTATCCGTAGAACCAATGGAATTACTTCGATATTTACCATACCTAAAAAAAGATGGTTATATGGTAACGGACAGCAATCCTTTTAAAAATATTACCAATTATCCCAATGAACAAAAATTAACCAATCAAATTGAACAGTTTTCAAACCATCGTATTATTGATGCAAGAAGTTTGGCTAAAAAAGCTGGAAATTTTCGAGCAGCAAATATTGTTATGATTGGTGCTGTTTCAGACCTATTGCCTTTTGAAGATAGTGTTATAGAAAAGGTTATCACAGACTTGTTTAAACGAAAAGGAGAACGCATCGTTCAAATGAATATAGATGCTTATAATCTAGGAAAAGAAGCTATAAAAAAATAGCACGTCAAAATATTATTATTGTATTTATCTCATTTAGAACTAAGCCATATTATTCACTACAAGCATTCTAAAACTAAACCCGACAATTAAAAAAAATATTATCTCTTAATTATTTTGCTTCCAAATATAGAGATTGATTGAATAATATAAGTTAGGTCTTAACTTTGACACAATAAAACGCATTACATTTTTTTAAAATTATCAAAAAAAAACACCCCCGATGGCACAGCCATCGGGGGTGTAAATATATTTAGAATAGTTTTAACTATTCCTTCACTACTTTAAAAGCAGTTGTTTGATCATTAATACGAACTTTTACAAAGTACATACCGCTATTTAATTGAGACATATCAATTTGAGCATCTACATTATTTGGTTCGATATTCATAATTTGTTTACCCGTCATATCAAATACCATTACATTACTTATGGCATCTTTGGCTGATAAATTCAACAAATTATTAACAGGATTAGGATAATAGCTAAATCCATCAATTTTATTGTCACCAACAGAAACCAAATCAGTTGTAATACTTAAAGTAAAAGGTCCTTCAAGTTTATCAGACCATTTGGTATAATGTGCATTGTTCAATAAATAAACCGTTCCGGCAACAGAAGGAAAAGTTAATGTTTCTGCACCACTAGTACCATGAGCATCTTTTCTTGCTACACAAGTAAGATTTGCACAATCACCAGTAAATACGGCAATTTCGTTATCCCAACCATCAGGGTCGGCAACAATTGTAATATTACCGCCATCTCCAACAAATTGATACCAAACACCATCATTCATACCGTTATTACAAGTACTTTGAGGCATCATGCCGGTTGCATAAGTAGCATCCATTGCATCATCATAAGGAATAGAGGGAACAATTTTTGCATTTACACAATCATCATTTTCAGGACGAAGTGGTGCTATTTCTAAAGCAATACTAAATGCACCTACGTCAGAACCCTCATGCCAAGCTTGTAGATAATAAACACTACCAGGTGTTAAATCTCTATAAACTTTAAGCAAATTATCACAAGCGACTTCGTTACCGCCACATGCATCCCAAATAGCTACTTTAATATCACTACCAGTTGCACCACCAATTAAAGCTATAACGTCTGTTTCGTTTGCTGGCATCGTAAATTTATAAAAATAATCTAGAATAGGACTTGTAGCACATGTAGCATACACACCGCTATCAGTTGCAAATTGTGTATCTGCATTTGTTTCGTTTCCTACTGAATCACCCATAGGAAATACAGGGAGATTCCAAGCGCCCGAGCAAACATCGTTTGAAGGAGGAACAGGCATTTTTTCCAAAGCAATGGTAAAATCTCCTGCATTAATATCATCATGCCAAACTTGTAATGTGTAAGCTTGTCCACCCGTTAAACCGGTAAACACTTTTAAACTTCCTGCTGCTTTACATTCTAACTCAGCATTACCACAAGCATCATAAATAGCTGCTTCTACATTTGCGCCTTGATCACCATCTGTTAAAACCCTAACTTTAGTTTGTCCAGGAGGCAAAAGGAATGTGTAAAATAAATCTAAATTAGGACCTGAAGAATCACAAGCAGTATGATTACCACTATCAGAAGCCCATGCAGTACTTGCACTTGTTTCGTGTCCTACAGATTGACCAAAATTATATAAATCTAAAGACGTTGCGTTTGCACAATCATTGTTAACTGGTGGTGGAGGTGTTTCAAAAATACAAAGATTAAAATCACCAAAGTCATTATTATTATATTCAAAAACTCTTGCATAAAGCATATCACCAGCTGTTAATCCATCTAAAACTACTTTTGAAAAAAAGCCTTCTCCACCATCATCATCACAATCTAACTCTACTAATGCACCACAAGTGCCTGAATAAACAGACATTCCTGTATCAGAAATTCCACTACCTGCTACTGCAGATGTTTCAAAAGTTAATCTACCAGATGCTGGAACTACTACTGAGTACCATAAATCACCACCGGCATAATATGAACAACTTGGATCAGAAACACCAGAATCGCTAGCCACTGTATTATTCCCAATTACAGAATGGTTACAAGTAAGATCAGATACTTCTACAAGTATTGCTCCTTCACAATTATCATTTATAGGTGCTACTACGCCAATAGTAAAAGCACCTTGATTGGAACCTTCATCGTGCCATACTTGTAAAATATAAGTAGCTCCGGGGGTTAATCCGTCAAAAGTTTTAACATCAACGCCACCCCATACACTAACACAGCCAACTTCGTTTCCGCCACAAGCATCATATAAAGCTGCTTCTAATAAAGCTCCTTTATCTCCTGCTGTTACAACAGAAACCATTGTTTGACCTGCTGGTACTGTAAATGAATAAAATAAATCAGTATTTGGTCCATAAGGATCACAAGTCGTTTCATTCATATCACTAGCAGAAGCATAATTAGTATCTCCTGATGTTTCATTTCCGGCAAGTGCTGTAGGCGTATAAACATCTAACGAAATAGCACCTGCACAATCATTATTAAACGGACTATAATATAAAACAATATCAAAAATACCAGCATTAAAGTCATCATGCCAAGCTTGTATTGTATATGTAGATCCGGGTGTTAAATTTTCAAATGTTTTTAATTCGCTTCCACCTTCACAAGCAAGCTCTGTACCACTACAAGCATCAAATAAAGCCGCTTCTATAGAACTTCCGGCAGCACCGGTTGTCAACATATTTACACTGGTAGCACCTGTAGGTACGGTAAAGGTATAAAACACATCTAAATTAGTTCCATATTGATCACAACTTGGATCGGTAGCCGTTGCTCCGGCTGTAGCAAAACTTGTATCTTGTGTTACTTCATTTCCTAACATACTTCCATCAGGTGGATAAACCGTTAAGACCATTGCGTTTGCACATTCGTCATTTGCCAGAGTTGTAAATGTAGATAACATACTCGCTTCACTTACATCGCCACTTCCACAATCTGAGATGACATAAACATCATAATTTGTTTCTGGCGTTAGTCCTGTAATCTGATATGCAGGTGTTGTTGTAACATCTGCCACATTGGTTGTTGCGCTAAAATCAGGTGTAAAACCTTGAGGTCCCCACGCAATTTTCCAATTGGTTTCACTACCACCAGCTGTCCAAGACATATCTAATGTGCTACCGCCTTGTACCGCTTGCAATGCTGTAGGCGCTATACAAGTTACTTCCTTAACTTGCATATCATCTATATAAATATCGTTACCCCAACCTGAAATACCGTTCAATCCAAATTTTACAGTTTGTCCAGCATAAGCAGCAACATCTACCGCTTGCTTTTCCCAACCGCTATTTCCGTTATATCTAGAAAATTCAGGACCTACATTTATCCAAGCAGTTCCATCAAAAACTTGTACCTGTACACGATCATTACTTGAAGTGTATGAACCGTCATGATACATATAAAACGACATTATAATGGCATTGGTTGTCGTTGGTAATACAAAATCAGGCGAGACAAATCTTGCTTCACCACCACTACTCACAGAATAAGAATTAAAGTATAAAACATTACTTCCTGAATGAGCCGTAACAGAAGAAGGATGTGTTGGGCTATCCGTAGTTTGCCATTTAGCAGAAGTTGAAGTTGTTTCTACTGAAAAACATGTAGGTATATCTGGTGGTGTTACCATATCAAAATCCATCAAAGCAGGTAATGCTGTAATAGGTGGACAAAGCGTTGTAAAATCGGCACCTTCGACTATTGTACTAGAACCACTTGGACCACAATCTTTTGTTAATTGCCAATTATAAGTTGTTGTAAAGGTTAAGCCTTGTAAATCATAAGGGCTGGTTGCGTTGGCAGAAGCCGTTATCCAAGTACTTGAAGAAGCTTCTTTGTATTCTAACAAATAAGCACCTGGATCACCTCCAGCATCTGTCCAAGACAACTGAGCCGAATTCAAAGTAATGGTATCTGCTAATAAACCTGTAGGATCTAAACAAGCAGGCATTTCAGCTACTTTAATATTATCTACATGCGGATTGGAATATCCCCAAACACTTGTTCCCCTAAAAGCAATGCTAACATTTGCTTGTCCGGCATAAGCAGACAAATCAACTGTAATCTCTGTCCAAGGACTAACACTTGTGGGCGTTGTAAAAACAGAAGTATAACTAACACCATCCGTAGATACTAATACCTCAACTACATCATCACCACCTTCATCATAACCGCCTGCATCATAATACCAAAATTTTAATTCAGGAGCCGTTGCAGCAGACAAATCAATACTTGGTGTTATCATATCGGCAGTTGTACCAGTCGAATAATCATAATCATTAAAAAATGCACAATAATCACCTTCTTGGGGAGCACCTGGACCATAATCCGTACCGTCATCTATAGCCCAATCATACGTACCATTTGTCAAAGTCCAACCAGCAGGGAAATCACCAGCATTTTCAAAATCTTCCTCGAAATATGATCCGGAAGGAGCTGAAGCAGGCACATAAGCTTGAATGCCATCCATTGTGATTTCAAAAGTATCTCCTCCTTGGCAAGTACCACCTCCATTCAAAGCACCATTGGCAGCCCACCAGTTATTTGCATCAAATGTAGCATCAGGACCCGTAGCATCAATCCGTTTGGCATAGCCATCTTTATATTCCCAAGATAAACCGGTACCATCGCCATCACCAAAAACATCTACCACATCTAAAGTAGCAGTTAACACAATTCTTACTGGATCATCTCCATTAATACTAACCGTTTGTGCTGCATGTGCATCAATCATAGGTTTGGCTGTAGCTGATGGAAATTCATTGGCAAAAGCACCTGCATTGGAACCTTCGTCATAAATATACACAAAATCATCGGTTACAGTGCCTAATGCACTTAAATCAAGCGTACTTCCCCAAGCACCTCCATTGGGAGATTTTTGAAGAGAAAATAGCGTAAAATCAACTGCTCCATTGGCATAAATTTCCACCACTTTTGGTGTACCTCCAGTACAATCTCCATCCGCTACCATCGAAATAACAGGCACGCCTTGTCCGAAAGACAAAGTGCTTATTATTAATAAAATAAATAAATAGATTTTTTTCATAGTTGTTATGTTTTAATTAATTTAACTCAAATTTATGATTTTTTTTTAACAGCACAAAACTTTATTTGTATTTATGTCATTTTAATATAAAAAAAGAGGACTTTTTAAAAAAAGTCCTCTTTTTGTTGCTAATAATTAGCAAAAAATTATTCCTTCACAATTTTAAAAGCTGTTATTTGATTAGCTATTTGTACTTTAACAAAATAAATACCTTGTTGTAATTGTTGCATATCAATTTGTGTCTGCAAAGCATCGGGATGCAAATTAAGTACCTCTTGACCAGATACATTATATATACTAATATTTTGTATGTTGCTTTGTGCATCTAAATTTAATGTATGACTAACCGGATTTGGATAATATTTAAACCCGTCAATTTTATTATCTGCAACTGACACATTAGCATTATGCGCGCATACACCAATATCACCAAAGCTATTATTACCATATTCCCAAATTCTTATGTATAACACATCTCCGGGCGTTTGACCTGTAAGGTCTATCATTGAAAATAATCCATCAGAACTATCATCATCATCACATTCAATTTGTGTCAATGCGCCACAAGAACCACTATAAACAGCCATACCTGTATCGGTAACACTTGAGCCTGCTACTCTTGTACTTTCAATAGTAACATTGCCATCAGTAGGCACTACTACGGAATACCAGATATCACCTCCGGAATAATTAGCACAACTCGGTGTTGTTTCATTAGAATCGGTCGTTGCAAAATTATTACCAATGGTAGGTTGAATACCATTATAAACCGTAATAGGGATAGCACCCGAACACAAATCATTGGCGGGAGCACCAGGCAAGGTTTCTATCAACACATCAAAATCTCCTGCATTAAAATCATCATGCCAAACTTGTAAATAATAAGTTGTTCCAGCAGTTAAACCGTTATGTAATGCAGTTCCTCCTCCATTACAATCGAGTTCTATACCACCACAAGCATCGTACAATGCAGATTCTAGACTGCCTCCTTCAGCGCCACCAAATTTTGCCATAAAGCCAGTTTCACCAGCAGGAACCGTAACGGTGTACCATAAATCTAAATTGGTACCTGAATTATCACAAGAAGGATGCACGCCACTATCAGTAGCAGCTAAAGTACTTTGTTGCAATTCATTACCAGCACCTGTTCCATAAGGGTAAACCGTTAATCCTATAGCATTAGCACAATCTCCATTTCTAGGTGCAGAAGGGGCATCTTCAACAGCAATATTAAAAGGTCCTTTATATCCTTCATCATGCCAAACTTGTAACGTATATGTTGTTCCGGCCGTTAAACCCATAAACATTTTAGCATTTCCTTGCCCTTGACAATCATATTCAGCACCCCCACAAGCATCATATAAAGCAGCTTCAATATATCCGCCTTGTGCACCTCCAGTGATGACTTTAACACCATCTTTGCCGGGAGAAACCGTAAAAGTGTACCATAAATCTAAATTTACACCATAATCATCACAAGAAGGATGGTTACCACTATCAGATGCACTAGTTGTGTCACCGTCAACTTCATTACCGGCAGAAGCATTTTCAGGATAAACTGTTAAATCAATCGCACCAGCACATAAATCGTTGGCAGGTGGTGGCGGTAAAAGTTCTAAAACAATATCAAAAGTTCCTTTGTTATAATCATCATGCCAAACTTGTAAAGTGTAGGTTGTGCCACCGGTCAATCCGGCAAAAATTTTACTGGCGCCTGTCCCTTGACAATCCATCTCAATACCACCGCAAGTATCATAAAGTGCTGCTTCAATATAGGCACCTTCTGCACCGCCTGTTATAACTTGCACACGGGTTTCACCAGCTGGCAAAGTAAACGTATAAAATACATCTAAATTAGTGCCTGTATCATCACAAGAAGGGTGTGCACCACTATCGGTTGCATTTGTTGTATCACCTGCTACTTCATTACCTACACCCGCTCCATCAGCATATACCGTTAAATCAGTTGCATCAACACAATCATTATTTGCTGGTGGTGGTCCTGAGGTTACCCCTACAGTAGGACCTGCCCAATCACTTTGGTTGTATGCAGCACAAATCGTTCTTACATATATATCATAAGAAGTAGTTTGCGTTAAACCGGTCATCTGATAGGTATTGCCCGTTACAGCTACGGGTGTAACCCCTGCTCCATCAGGATCAAATCCTAATGCACCCCAAACAATTTCGTAATTGTCCATACCAAGAACAGCATCCCACCTAACATCTAAAGTGTTATCTGTATAAGCAACCACATCGACATTTGCTGAGGGTTCACAGTAAGGCATTGGCGCCACGCCAACATCATCGATATAAAAATCATGCGCATGATCACCTACATACTTAAAAGCAATATAGATTTGGCCAGTATATGAAGATAAATCATAAGCAGCTTCACTCCATTGCAGCCAAGTATTTGGATAATTTGCAGGTGATAATTCTTCCAACAATGTGAAATCACCCGGATTGGCTACCGGATCACTTGATGTTGTAGAAACATAAACACCTGTAAAATTGTAACTGGAAGTCCATTTTCCTCTCCAATAAAATTTTAATTCGTAATTATTGGATAAAGCATAAGCAGATGAAACCACCCAAGAAGTAGAGGTCGTACTAATATCATCACCCAAATGCGCTAAATATTGCGAACCTGAATGTGCATAACCTACCTCATCAGCCACCATAAAACCAGCATCATCAGCTTCTGATTGTTGTGCCGTCCATCCTGTTGGCAAGGATCCAACTGTTGCATTTTCAAAGCCTTCTACTTGTGCATTCGCGTGAAAAACGAAAACAGCAAAAATAAAAGAAAGCAAAATTGTAATCTTTTTCATAGTTATTTGTTTTAATTATTTGTTTAAATATTCGTCTAAAATACAAAAAAAAAGTAACACACTAATAAACGCCCGATTTTTTTTATAATATATTAATAATATTTCCTATTTTTGTCATAATTATTGGATTTTTTTACGAAATTAATATTGATATTTTTTTTTAATCTACTATAAATTCCTATTTAAATTTTACAAAAAACTTATAACAATTGCATTAACTATCAAAAAAAAATATTTTGGTTTATGTTGATTTTTCTAAAAAAAACACGATTATCCCAAGAGCAAGCTAAAAAAAATTATGCTATAAAAAATAGATTTTACCCCAGTGGTGGTGTTCCTGCATTTGTTGCAATTGATGCTTCAGATAACTACATCGATAAAAAAATAGGCTATCGCTTTAATCATCCTGAAATACACATAGCATTTTTAAAGAGTATTATTAAACGCTAATAAAAATAGCCGCTCAATTTATTTCAAGTGGCTATTTTTTTATTTTTTTTAGGATACCCTTATTCATCTTTTCGATAAAATTGCAAATCATTTTTTAATATATTATTTTGCTTTTCTAATTGATCAATCTTATTTAATAAATTGATAATCACATCTATACCCTCCATATTGATATGTAAATCAAAATGTAAACGCATTATTCTTTCAACTTGAGGCAAAGTATTTTCTTCTATGTAATAGATAGCACCTTCTTCTTGTAAGGATATTATTTCGTAGTTTCTCAAGTCTTCAAAAAACGAAAATGGGACATCATAACTATCACATATTGTTTGAATAGATATTAGTTCTTGTTTAATCATGGTTTTCTGTTTATATTAATCAAATTCTACTATACAAGCAGCAAAAAATATCTGATATTTTATTATAATTCTGATAATTGTTTAAACAAGTCTTTTTGTTTCTTATTTAAATCTGTTGGAATTATTACATTATAAGTAATATATAAATCACCAAATTCATTATCTTTTTTATATTTTGGAAATCCTTTTCCTTTTAGCCTAACTTTTGTACCGCACTGCGTGCCGGGTTTTACTTTTAATTTCACTTTTGAAACCATCGTAGCCACTTCAACTTCACCACCTAAAACAGCTTTATACAAATCAATATCAACTGTATTATACAAATCGTCTTGTAGTCTTTTAAAATTTGTGTCATTTACAATCTTAAACTTGATATACAAATCGCCATTAGGACTGCCGTTTACACCTTTACTACCTTGATTCTTTAGTCTAATAATTTGTCCATCCTTTATTCCCGCTGGTATGGTAATTCTAATTTTTTTACCATTAACAGTAAGGGTTTGCTTATGGGTTTTGTATATTTCACTTAAATTTAATTGCAAAGAAGCATTTAAGTCTTGCCCCTTAAATTTTACCCGTCCACCGGTAGTTCTTGTTCTACCACCAAACATAGATTGAAAAAAGTCAGAAAAATTCTCTTGGTCATAGCCATTACCACCAAAGCCTCCAAAGCTTTGGCCGCCATAAGATTGTTGGTATTGTTGTTGTTGCGCTTTTTGTTTTTCTATTTCGTCGGCATGTTCCCAATGTTCACCATACTTATCGTATTTCTTACGGTTTTCAGGATTGCTCAACACTTCGTTGGCTTCATTAATTTCTTTAAATTTATTTTCTGCTTCCTTATTATCTTTGTTTAAATCGGGGTGATACTTCCTTGCCAACTTTCTATAAGCTTTTTTGATATCGCTTTCAGAAGCATCTTTATTAATTCCTAATATTTTATAATAATCTATATACGACATATTTATATGTTTCTCTTTACCATTATTACGTAATTTATTTTAAAATGTTACAAAAATTTATTCTTTTTCGGTCATGAAATTCTCAATAATCTGTTTAAAATTAGGATCATAAAGGTTCAACATACTTTGTTTAATCTTAGCTTGCCCAACTAGATAAACCTGCGCTAAATGAAAGGGTTTTATCTCTTTAATCCGACGTGCATCACGCACTTGAAAATATAACAATCCATCATTATCAGGAATTTGCATTCTCCAACTATCATAATCATCCGGATTAAGATTTAAAATCATAATATTCAAATTGGGATAATCGCTATGTAATTGATATAATTTTTTAAGATTTTCGGTAAAATTTTTTCGATAATGATAATTCCAAAATGTTACTAAATACTTGCCTTGCTTAGTAATCGTATCATTATTTTGCAAATGCCTATATTTATCAATTAAGTTAATATTTGGAAAAACATTCCCTTTTTGCATTTTAGCATTTTTAATAATTTTTTTTCTACAAAATTCTTTATATTTTTCTTTACCGATTTCTTGCATAAAATGCTTAACAACCACATCCTCTTTCGTTATTTTCTTTGATTCTATATAAGCGCCACAATATTTGGTTAAAATATTATCTCTCATATTCTTATCTTTAATATTATTCTTTGCAAAGTCAACAATTGCAGCATAATATTCCTTAGCATTCATACCAACTTTTGAAACTTTATTGTTAATTAATCGATCTATAAAGGAATATAAATCTATAACACCTGCATCGGCAATAGGTTTATTAAAAATTTTTCTATATGACAAGAAGGCTTCTGAAAAAAGCAATTTTGGATGATTTTTCACATATTGTTCTTTCAAATTATACGTAACACTGTTGGCATATAAATCAACAATTTTTCTGAATTTTGGCGATGTTAATTTTATAAGTTCGTGATTACTCATTAATAATTTCTTCTTAATTTGATCAAAAGAATCAATCTTTTGTAGAAACGCTTCCAATGAAAATTTCTGTTGTCTTTTGTAAAAAAAGTAATTCTCTTTTTCATTGATTAAAAACAAATCCATCAATAAATTATTTTCAAAACCAAGTCCTTCTGAAAAACTTAAGGATTCATCAAACTCATCCACATTAATATGAAATGCCAAAGAATCATTTGGTTTTAAATAAAACAATTGAAATTCCGGAAAAATACTACACAAATAAAGTCCTTCGTGATCTATATTGATTGTCGTGTTAATTTTATTAGTATTATCTACATTTAATGTATCCACTTCTATCATCAAGAAATCTTTAGATACATACATTTTGGATGTTCTGGGATTGACAATTTTACCGGTAATTTTTACAACTCCTGAATCGGATTTAGAAAAATGCCCGCAAGACATAAACCCTAAAAATATAAATAAATATGTGAATTTTATTAATCTCATTTATGCTAAATTATTAATTATTTATATTTCGTTGTCGCACTGCTTCGTACAACAAAACAGCTGCCGAAACAGAAACATTTAGCGAGTCTGCTTGTCCTTTCATAGGAATATAAATTGCCTGATGCATTAAATCTCTAAAACCATTTGTCAAACCTTTATCTTCTGCTCCTACTGCAATAGCTGATGGTGTTGTAAAATTCTCACGATAATAAACATTTGCATTTTGCAAAGTCGCAGCATATAATTTTATCGAATGTTTTTGCAAATAGTTCGATAATTCTTCTAAACTTGCCAATGCTATTTGCTTGCTAAAAACCATCCCCAAACTTGCCCTTATGACATTAGGATTGTAAATATCCACTTTAGCATTAACCCATACAAAAGCATCGGCTCCGGCACCGTCTATACTGCGAAGCATTGCACCCATATTTCCGGGTTTTTCTATAGATTCTGCAACCAACAACAAAGGATTAGCTGTCAACTTAAGGTCTTCTATTTTATGCAATTTCATATTGACAACTGCTATTACACCTTCTGTAGAATTGCGATACGACAATTTTTTAAAAACATCTTTTGATATCTTAACAATCTCAAAATCAGAATGATATTTATCTATCCAATCGAGCAAAATACTTTCGTTAACCAATTCAGGATAAAAATAAATAGTTTTTACCTTAAAATTGTTTTTTAAAGCCGCTTCGAGTTCTCTTAAACCTTCAATTACAAATTCCTGCAATTGATGTCGCAGAGATGATTTTTTCTGCAATTGTACAATAAATTTTACTTTGGTATTATTTGTGCTAATAATTTCTTGCATCGATATTCTTAATTTATTAAACGTAAAAATAGCACAAAACTATTTCTACAGATAGTATTTTAAGAAAAGATTAACCCATAAAGTCAAGGATTTAATATATATATATTAATTTTGACCAAAATTTGATAAAATGATTATCGTTTTTCCATCTATTATTGCACATTCTTTTAGCGCACTAAGCATCTACCCCTTTATTTTTTTAAAAGATCCAGCTTTTAAAACGGATTATGTTTTAATCAATCACGAGAAAATACACCTAAAGCAACAATTAGAACTCTTTTGGCTTATTTTTTTTGCATGGTATTTTATAGAATATTTAATCAAACTGATTTATTACAGAAACAGCTATACAGCATACAAAAACATTTCCTTTGAGAGAGAAGCTTATCTTCATGAAGATGATTTAGATTACCTACAAACTCGACCTAAATTTGGTTTTTTCAAATATATTTTATAAATCTTTATTTCTTCTTATTGGCAAAGTCATTCATACGCTTCTGCCATTCATTAGTTTGAGATAAAAATGCAAAATTATCAGCAGCATATAACTTGGCTGCTTCAATTTCCTTTTTGGTTGTAAAATGAACCGTATTTTTTGTATATAACAATGCTAAATTTGGCGCTTCTATAATTTGTTTAGCTTTTTCTATAGCAAAATCTGTTAACATTTCTTTGGTTGTGATGTAATTGACCAAACCCATTTGAAAAGCCTCATCTGCTTGCAACATTCTTCCGGTAAGCAATAAATCCATACTACGTCCTTCCCCAATCAAACTATTGAGATACATCGTACAAGTTGCCGGCAAAATTGCACCTAATTTTACGGCAGGATAACCCACTTTTGCACTTAAACTCATAATGCGAATATCGGCAGCGGTGGCATATCCAAATCCACCACCCAAAGCAAGACCATTGACCAAAGCAATGGTAGGTTTTGAAAAATTATATATTTTTTCTGAAGTGCTTTCTAGTAACAAAGCAAATTCTCTGGCTTGTTCTACCGTTTTTAAATCTAATAATGATTTAAGGTCAACTCCCGACGAAAAAGCCTTTCCTTCTCCGCTAATAATCAGCACTTTAAGCTCATTATTTTTATCTTCTTTGGTCAATAAATCCGATAATTCTTCCAACAATTCCTTATGAAAAGCATTGTATTTATCTGGGCGATTAAAATTTAAAAAACCAATATTATTTTCAATTTTATAACTTATATGCGACATAATTATGTTTTATTTTTAGGCAAAGCTAATCAAAATAAATATACTTTTTAGAAACTGATGTTGCTTTAATTAAAATGATTAATATTGCAAAAAAGAGCACAATTATGTTAAACATTCAGCAAGAAGCTATTATTCAAAAAACTAAAGAATTTGTTCAAAAAACCTTAGAAAAAGCAGAAGCAGGACACGATTATTGGCATATTTTACGCGTGTTGAAAATGGCTAAAAAAATCAATGCGAAAGAAAACGGAAATAGTTTTATTGTACAATTGGGTGCCTTACTACACGATATTGCAGATTCAAAGTTTCATAATGGCGATGAAACTATTGGACCAAAAATAGCGCAAGATTTTTTAGAAAGTTTGAAAGTAAACAAAAAAGAGATTGAACACATTGTTAAAATTATCGAAAATATTTCTTTTAAAAACACCTTTTCAGAACAAATATTCACGAGTAAAGAGTTGGAAATCATCCAAGATGCCGACCGACTAGATGCCATTGGCGCTATTGGTATTGCACGTGCTTTTGTATATGGCGGACATAAAAATAACTTAATTTACGATCCAAAATTTACTCCTAAAGAAAATCTGAGTAAAGAAGAATATAAAAAGGGTAAAACCGCGACTATTAATCATTTTTATGAAAAGCTGCTCAAATTAAAAGATTTAATGAACACCTCAACCGGCAAGGAATTGGCAACAGAACGGCACCAGTTTATGCTAGATTTTTTGGCACAATTTTACCGCGAATGGGAAATTTAATAAACTTTTAAAAAAAGAACTATTAAAAGTATCATAATATAAAAAAAAGAATATATTTGTCGCTTTAAAACCGCATGAAAATGTCATACACTTTTGCACAAACTTTAGAAGAAGCCAACGAATTTATAAGAGAAAATCCTGCTGTATTGGTTTTCTTTTCTGACGAATCTTGTAATGTTGGCGATGCTTTATCTCCAAAATTACAAAATATGGTTCAAGATCAATTTGCTGAAATACAATTTCTAGAAATTAATGTACAAATGCTTCCTGAAGCACGTGGGTATTTTAACGTTTTTGTGATTCCTACAATATTAGCATACTTTGACGGTAGAGAAACTATTAGACATGCGCGTCATATTAGCGTGTCTCAATTGGCAGGTGAATTGAATCGTATATATAAACTAATGTTTAGTTAGACATTTCTTACCTTATTATATCACAAATGACAAACTGTTTTTCTTGTCATTTTTTTTGTTGTCTTTTTTGTTAAAATAATATTATGTTATGTTAAAGCGTCTTAATTATTCGTTAAATATGGCAAGACACTTTAGTGATTATCTATTTTATATCTATACATTAGCACTATTAATCAAAAAAAAATTATGAGAACAAGAATTTTATTTATTAGTGTAGCTTTATTAATGAGTATTTCAATTTTGGCACAAGAAACCGATTCGCCTAAAAAAATATTATTAAAACTGAAGTGCTTGATTTTCTAATAACAACCAATTATCATTTAAATACTTCCTATGAAAGGTTAATGTCTAAACATGCTGGATTAGAATTTTCATTTGCTTTTAATAACAAAGATGATGCTTACACAAACTACAATGCAACTGCCGGGCTGGCATATCATTTCTATTTTAGAGGCGACTACCAAGCAACCGGTTTATATTTTGCGCCTTTTGTACAAGGTAATTTTAGTCATTATTGTACTCTTTCAACAAATGGGTACTACAACATGATTAAACACAATAATTTATGGATGACCGCAGGAACAAACATCGGTTACCAATGGAAACTCAAAAATAATATCACCATTGATGCTTATACCGGTTATGAAATGAAAATTGACAAACCAAATTTCGATTTCTGGAATGGATTTAGAATGGGTGTAAAGATTGGTTATAGATTCTAATTTTTTTTTATTAACCGTGATTACCATTTTGTATGGGACGTTATCGCACAGAGGTTATGAAAAAAATCCCGCGAAATTAAAATTTCGCGGGATTTTTATATTTCCGTTATTTTATTGTCGCCGAGTAGAAACGTTGCGCCGCAACGGCTCTACGGTGGCAACTACCGTTATAATAAAAATATTTACTACTCTTCTACTTCTTCAAAATCAGCATCTTGTACATCGTCGTCAGCTTTTTGATCTTGCGAAGGTTCTTGTTGTGCTTGCTGTTGTTGTGCACCGGCATCAGCTTGTGCAGCATTTTGAATATCTTGCCCAGCTTTCATCATCACCTCATCAGCTTCTTTGGTTGCTGCTTCGGCTAAATCAGGATCTTTTTTGTCAAAAGCTTCTTTCAATTTTTTAACAACATTTTCCATAGCTGTTTTATTATCGTCAGAAATTTTATCTTTATATTCATCTAATGTTTTTTCCATTTGAAAAGCCATTCCGTCTGCTTTATTTAATTTTTCGGCAGTATCTTTTGCTTTTGCATCAGCTTCTGCATTGGCTTCGGCTTCTTTACGCATTTTTTCAATTTCTTCTTTATTCAATCCACTTGAGGCTTCAATACGAATATCTTTAGATTTACCCGATGCTTTATCAGCAGCCGTTACGTGAATAATTCCGTTGGCATCAATATCAAAAGTTACTTCAATTTGCGGCTCACCTCTACGTGCAGGTGGGATACCATCAAGATGAAAACGTCCAATAGTTTTATTATCGTTTGCCATAGGTCTTTCGCCTTGTAACACATGAATTTCGACACTTGCTTGGTTATCAGCCGCTGTAGAAAACACTTGTGATTTTTTGGTTGGAATAGTTGTGTTTGCCTCAATCAGTTTGGTAAATACACTTCCCATTGTTTCAATACCCAATGATAATGGTGTTACATCTAGTAAAAGTACATCATCTATATCACCCGTCATTACAGCGCCTTGTATGCCAGCACCTTGTGCTACAACCTCATCGGGATTTACATTTTTCGAAGCTTTTTTACCAAAGAATTTTTCTACTTCGGCTTGTACTTTTGGAATACGTGTTGACCCTCCTACTAAAATTACTTCATCAATATCACTTGGACTTAATTTTGCTTGACTCAATGCTTCTTTTACAGGTTTCATTGCTCTAGCTACTAAATCGTCTGTTAATTGTTCAAATTTTGCTCTTGATAATTTACGAACTAAATGTTTAGGTCCTGAGGCAGTTGCTGTAATATATGGTAAATTGATTTCTGTTTCGTTTGATACTGACACTTCAATTTTAGCTTTTTCGGCTGCTTCTTTTAAACGTTGCAATGCCATTGGATCTTGTTTCAAATCAATACCTTCCTCATTTTTAAACTCATCGGCTAACCAATCAATAATACGTTGGTCAAAATCATCACCGCCGAGATGGGTATCACCTGATGTGGATAACACTTCGGTTACACCATCACCAATATCAAGGATAGAGATATCAAATGTACCACCACCTAAATCAAATACAGCAATTTTACGTTCGCCATCAGTTTTATCCAATCCGTAAGCCAATGCTGCGGCTGTTGGTTCGTTGATAATACGACGCACATTTAAGCCTGCAATTTCGCCAGCTTCTTTGGTTGCTTGACGTTGTGAATCGTTAAAATATGCCGGTACGGTAATAACCGCTTCTGACACACCGTGTCCTAAATAATCTTCGGCTGCTTTTTTAAGTTTTTGTAAAATCATTGCCGAAATCTCTTGTGGAGAATATTGTTTCCCTTCAATTTCGACACGTGGTGTATCGTTTTTTCCTTTAACAATTTTGTAGGCAGCGCGTTTAATTTCTTCTTGCACTTCCGAATATTTGTTACCCATAAATCTTTTGATAGATGCAATAGTTTTTTCGGGATTTGTAATGGCTTGACGTTTGGCAGGATCTCCTACTTTAATTTCGCCTTTATCGGTAAATGCCACAACCGATGGTGTGGTTCTGTTTCCTTCTTGATTTGGAATAACGACGGTATCATTACCTTCGCGTACGGTTACAACCGAATTGGTCGTACCTAAATCTATTCCAATAATTTTGTTTGCTGTGCTCATTTTATATAATTTTATTTGTTTCTAATTTTAGCTCGCTTTGTTTTTGACAAGGATTGTGCCATAGATAAAATGGGTATTTTTGTCAGCAAGTATATAAAAAATAGCGTTAATCACTGTCAGTTTGTCAGATTTACTTGGTAATCAATCGTAATTATTACAATTTATAGTGTAGTATAAACTTAATACAATCATTTTTCAAATAAAAAAATAATGTATCTTTGAAAAGTTGTTTATGCAGCAAACCAAATGAAACTAAAGAGAAAAAAAGTAAAAAAGAGAAACACCAAAGGCATTGTATGTCTTAATTGCGGTATGCCTATACATGGTGATGAAAATACAGAATAACTTATTAATTTCTCAGCTAGATAGCTACTTTCTACTACGATTATTACGTGAACGGTTGCCTGATGATTGTGGTCTTGGTTTGCGTCTGCCGCCGCCACCGCCTTGTTTTAATGGCGGTAATTCCTTGCTGTCGTCGTGATAGGCATGTGTAAGCACTTGTGGAATTTTTTGCTTGATAAGCTTTTCAATATCACGTAAAAAACTACGTTCATCGGCGGCACAAAACGAAATGGCAATACCACTCTCCTTTGCCCTACCTGTTCTACCAATTCTATGTATATACGTTTCCGAAATATTGGGCAAATCGTAATTTACCACCAATTCTAATTTAGAAACATCAATACCGCGTGCTGCAATATCAGTTGCCACCAACACTTGTAAATTTCCCGATTTAAAAGCTTTCAAACTTTTTTGACGAGATGCTTGTGATTTGTTTCCGTGAATAGGTTCGGCTTTTATATCTTTACGCGCCAATAATTTGACAATTTTGTTAGCGCCATGCTTGGTTCTGGAAAATACCAATACTGATTTTGGATTTCTTTCATGAATCAAATCAGCCAACAATTTTATTTTATCGTTTTTGCTTACAAAATATACTGCTTGATCTACCAATTCGGCAGTGGCTTGTTGCGGTTTAATCGTAACACGCACAAAATCTTTTTTAAGAATGGTTTTAGATAATTCTACAATTTGCTTTGGCATAGTTGCCGAAAAAAACAATGATTGTCTATTCGCTGGCAATTTTACCAATAATTTTTTAATATCGTGGATAAAACCCATATCAAGCATATGATCGGCTTCGTCTAAAACAAAGTAACGAATATCTCTAAGTGAAATAATTCCCTGTCCCATTAAATCGAGCAGTCTGCCGGGTGTTGCTACCAAAATATCGACGCCTTGCTTTATTTGCGCTACCTGCGAAGCTTGTTTTACGCCACCAAAAACAACAGTATTCCTCAATCCGGTGTGCTTGGCATAAGCTGTAAAATTTTCGCCAATTTGTATTGCTAACTCTCTGGTAGGTGTTACTACCAAAGCACGAATTTTACGTTTGCCTTGCTGATTTTTACTATTTTTATAAATATGTTGAATAATAGGAATAGCAAAAGCAGCCGTTTTTCCGGTACCAGTTTGGGCACTTCCTAATAAATCTTTATGTTGTAATAAAAATGGAATTGATTGTTCTTGAATAGGTGTTGGCTGTACATAGCCTTTGTTTTTGAGCGCTTTTTGAATAGGCTCAATGAGTTGTAAGTCGTTAAATGTCATGTATATATTTTAATTATCGTCAAAATATATCCATGACGATTCGGATTTGTGAGCGGCAAAGGTAGGTTAAATATATTTAATGCGCTTTTAACCAAAATGATGCTTCATAAAAACAAAGTGTATCAGGGTTTAGTTTTTAATAAATTCAATAATCGCATTTCGTTTATTACGCATTAACAATTTGGCAGACAATCTATTATCTTTATCAATACTAATAGCTACTTTACTAAATTTACCAATATTATTGTTTGTGTAAATACTTCCCTCCGACTGCTTTTGATAAGCTTTTATATCAAAATACAAGTCAAAATTTGAAGAAATTGTTGGTTTATTTATAACCGATTTGGTATATAAATACATTTTATTCTCCGTAGTAGTTACATACGTTTTTACGAATGGAAAAGATGTAAAAATAGTATCATTTTCAACTAGCTGCAAAGCATGCTGATTGATTAAATAGTTTTTTAAAGAATTGTTTGTACCCAAACACATTGCAAAATCAGGCATAATGTTTTCTTGCACCGCAATTTTTTCAATCTTGTTAAAATCATCATCATATTCATAGGTTTTAATCGTGTCTGTTTGTTTGATAAAATTACGTAGTTTAAAATCTAAATGACCATTCCAATAAGTTTGAATACTATCAAAATTCATTTGTGTTACCTTTGCAAACTTATCACGATTTATTGTTTTTATAAATGATTGATAAAACGAGTTGTTCTTATTGATATTAGCATTAAAACCAATAAGCCCTTTGTTTGTATTTGTCGTTACAGTATTAAACAAATCAGATTTAAGAGTGCCTTTAAAATCAATAGCACCATCAACAAAATCACATTTTATTAAAGTACTATTATTCGTTACAAAAACTAAATCGTTAGGTGTTTTTTTCAATTGATTAAACAAATCGCTTTTCTGATCAAGTAGGCTTGATTTTTCTTTATAGAAAGGTACAATATGATTCACATTTTCAGCAGAAAAACACAAACTTATATGCTTATCTTCAACAAAAATATAAAAATTATCTCTTTTATAGACAAGAACCTCTTCTAACTTTACTTTTTTAAATTTTTTACTTGGCAAATTAAACAAAAAGCTTTCTTTATCTGTTAACAATAATGGCGTACTAAACCAAGTACTATAATTGTTTTGTGTTGTATAAAAAAATAAGTTTTTAGGTAATTCTACAGCTTCACTAAACTTAAATGAAGTTTTTTCTTTGGTTTTACTTGGTTTTTTATTAAAATATTCAAAAGGGCGCTTTAAAAAATCGACCAATAAATGATGTTCTAAATTACGTAAATTAATATTGACAACAGCCACAGCATTGCCAGGAATGTTGTGACTGATGTCGCTACCTGTTTTGTAGCGTAGCAAATATATACTTAATAGAATAATTGCTATACTACCAATAATATACAGGATTCTTTTTTTCATTATCTTTTAGCAGCAAGACTTTCGATTAGTGAAAAAATCAAACGCAATGAATTTTCACTAGTATCAGCCGTTTTTGTAACATATTCCGAATACATTTTTGTACCTTTTACTTTTGAAAATGTAATGTAAGTTTCTTTGATATTATCTTCAACTAAACCTGTTAATTCTCCTATTTTCATACCCAATTCATTTTTGGGTAATTGCGCTATAATTTTTTCTGAATTAACATAAAATGTTGCCATATTCTTTTTAAAGAAACGCTTATGTTTACCTAAGTCTGAATCTATTGATTTAGCAACAATTTTGTGCATTTGTCCTTTAGAATTAGTTAAAAACACAATGTCGTCTTGTATGGTAAAATATAAATCAATCGGACTTTTTGTCATTTTTTTGTTAAGTGTGAAAATATTATTGCTTACATCTGCAAATTTATGTTTTGCAGATAAGCGCAATAATTTATCAACAAATTTTTTGTTTTCAGAACCCAACATAACTGTAAAAACAGGTAATGTTTCATCTTTTGTTTTAGTTACTTTGGATCGTTTATAATTTTCATCATATTTGTATGTAGTGTAACTAATTTCTTGTTTTTCAATGCCATTTAATACGAATAAAGCATCACCGGTGATTAATTTACCTATAGCTTCTTCATCTAAAAGAATTGAAATTAAATCACTAGCTACATCAATCTCTTCATTGTATTTTGGCAACACACTACCATAGATTTGTTTAATCATTTCAGGATATATTTTAAGTGTTTCTTCCATATTTATAGAAGAACTTAAATATGCCAATACATTTTTTTGATCAAAATATTGATAAAATTTTCTACTTAACTTAGTGTTATACATTTTCTTTGCTTGCGCAGCTTTTTCATCGGTCAAATTAAAAACTGACGAAACGCGAACTTCATCTTTATCAAAAAACAAATTGGCTTTAACGTCTTTTATACCAACCATTTTTTTATAAGACATATTCATTCTACTATATATTGAATAAGGTGATTGTGTTAGCTTAGTAATATCGTCAATTATTTCGCCATAATTAGCCACCCAAACATAAGCCGAAGATTTATTTTCTTTACCCGAAGTATAACTGCTATTATTCGTAATTGAATTAGATGCAGTGCCACGCAATAGTGCCATCACGTACTTACTGTTTTCTAGCTGTATTTTGGCTCTTTCTGCAGCTCGCTTAGCGCTTGCGGCTTCCCTTCTTTTTTTTCTTGCTATTATTTTTTCTTCAGATTCTACTTCTTCTACTTCAACAACTTCTTCAGGTTGAATGCTTTCTACTATTGTTTCTTCTACTTCTTGAACAGGTTCAGCAACTTCTTCAATTTCAACTTCTTCAATTTCAACCTCGTCAATAGCTTCATCTGCTACTACTTCGGTTACTTCTGACCTATCAAAGATATATCTATTTGAATAATTACTCCTTGGTTTAACACGAATACTTATAACTAACAATTCATCATTCCAAGCAGTCGTAAACTCGCTATTAAACAAAAAACTATTGCCATTTACAGTAGTTATTTTTTTCTTTTGATATGGCGATAATTGCGCTTCAAACTTAGATTTATCGCTCAACTTTATCATAAAATTATGATATTGTTTTTTATCTAAAACCTGATAGAAATAATATGCCTTTTGTTCAAAGTCAATACCCAAATCTTTAAGTGTATTTATTTTTTTTGCTTTTAATATTTTTCTAACTAAATCTGAATTATCCAATACTGACATGGGTAATAATTCAAATATTCTGTCACCATTGGCAACAACAACAGCTTTGGCTGATTTTGGGATTTTGTTTTCTAAATTTTGAGCTATTCCGTTAAAACTCAAAAATAGGATTACTACGAGTAAAATTTTTTTCATTGTCCAAATTATTTTTTTAATTGAATGGTATTTTTAATATTCGTTTTATGATTAATCATTTCTTTCACGCTTACGCTTAGCATAATTGCTTTTTTATTTTTTGATATACGTGCTACTTTATTTTTTGACATCGCAATCGGCGATTGAAACCTGTAAATAGTTGTAATGGAAGCATCTCTTAAAACTGCCCTGTCCTTTTTGCTTATTTTTTGCATTTCTCGCGCCAAATTATACTTGTATGTACGCACAAATGTCTTCGTGTTTTTGTTATAACTGAATTGTTTAGAATTTGTTACAGCATTTGCCTGATTTCTTGTCGTAAAATGCAAAATAACTTTGTTTAATACATCTACATTGGCAAAATCACACGAAACATTAAAAATAAAATCAGTAAAATCTGTGCTGTATTTTACATTTGATACACCTTTAATACTTTTTAACGCTGTTACAATTTCTTGTATATGTTTTTCAACCTCCCGTTTTTTAGGCACTTTATATCCATTAATTGTATCCATCAACATTATAGAGCTTACTTTTGTTTTACTTCGACTTAAATTAATTGTCATAGAAATATTTCCTGAGCCGTTATCGTTAAGTGAAATTTCTTCAACCACCTCAAAACAGCTTGTAAATAAAAAGCTTATTGACAATAGCACAACATTAAATATATATTTTTTCATAAGTATTAAAATTTAACAACATCTTAGCCATAACACTGCCAAAACGAATTGCAAAAATATGCTAAATTTTCTTTGCAAATCGAAGCAATCTATCTTCATAAATAATAGGTGTAAATTAATTGATAACTAATCAAATCCTCGAAATTATCAGTTAAAACTAATAACCTGCCAAGACAATTCCATTAATATTTTTATACAATTCTACAGCTTGTCTGTCCGTCATATTACTAACAAACATGGCAACATTTAATATCTTTTCGTAATCGTTTGATCCATTTTTATATTCTTGGGGTAATAACTTATAGAATATTCTGTACTGTTTTGGAAATAATGTTGCTTGCACAAATTTATTCAACAAATCAGGTAATACTTTCATGCCAGCTGCTTCAATCTTAAGCACCGGTTCTGACTGATAAATCTTATCGATACTGATATCAATAATTCTTTTTAGCTTTTTCTGTTTGTCCATAGGTAGTAAATCGAGCAAAGCTTTATCGAGTTTTCCCGATAAGAAATCTGCTTCATTATCTACAAAAATTTGTGCTGTTTGCTGCACCAACTGGTTGATTGACAAACTTCTTAAATAATTTGCTTTTTCGCGTTGGCTTATAATTTTTTGATAACGCTGCTCGTATTGTGCTTTCCAATCTATCAATTCGGAAAAAGCGGTTTCTAAAGTATAAAAATCTATAAATCCGACATTAAATCCATCTTCAAAATCTATGATGTGATAACAAATATCATCGGCTGCTTCTACAAGGAATGTCAGTGGAAAACGCTTCCAAGCCCTATCGTTATAAGCCTTTTGCGAAATCAAATGTAAAGGTTTGGCAATCTCGTTTTCAAACAAATCTATTTCACTTTGGTAAATGCCAAATTTTTTCAAACTGGCTTGCTTTTCTACTTTTCTATTGGGCAATGATTCCTTTGGATATTTTGCAAAAGTCGCGTAAGTTCCCAAAGTCAAACGCAATCCTCCTTTTATTTCGGATTGATTTTCCAAGGTCTGTGAAATAATGCGTAAACCGGAAGCATTCCCTTCAAAATTTTGTAAATCTGCTTTTTGTTTATCTGTAAGATTTTTAATTAAATCTATCGCATTTTCACTTTTAAAATAACTGCTAATAGCTGCTTCTCCGGCATGTCCAAAAGGAGGATTCCCAATATCGTGTGTCAGGCAAGCTGCTGAAACCAAATGTCCAAAATCAGTGGCATAAATTTGCAATTTTGAAACCAAATCAGGATATTTCGCTATAATTTTTTCTCCAACAATATTACCTATTGATCTTCCCACAGAAGCGGTTTCTAAACTATGTGTCAATCTATTACGAACATAATCAGATTTGGGAAAAGGCAGTACTTGTGTTTTGTTTTGCAACCTACGAAAGGCAGATGAAAAAACAATTCGATCGTAATCCATTTGAAAAACAGAACGATAAGATTCATTATTTTTTTTATCGTCAAATAATCTTTTTTTGGCATTTTCAAAATAACCTAACCACATCGTCATAAAAATAGGATTTTAATATTATTTTCTAGAGGGTAAAGGACTAATAATTCTTACATCATAAAACTCTATAGCACCTTTTACAATTCCTTTTATTGTTTTAAACAAAGCTTCGGTAATATTCTTTTTGTATAAATCCTTTGCATGAATCAAACTCACTTCACGAGCTGGCTCGGGTTTGGTAAAATTTCGCAAATATTTTTTATCTGATTTACACAAATCTTCGGTTTCAAGATAAGGCAAAAGCGTCATGCCCAACCCTTCTTTTGACAACTTAATCAAGGCATCAAAATTACCAATATTCAATTCAAAACCTTGTTCGCTTTTTGAAATAGTAGAACAAATATTCAAAATATTATCTCTAAAACAATGCCCTTCATCCAACAAAAGAATATCTTTTACATCCAAATCTTGTTCGGACAATATATTCTTTTTAAACAACCTATGTGTTTCAGGAATAAAACCTACAAAAGGTTCATAATACAAGACTTTTTCAACAATTTTTTCCTCTTCCAAAGGTGTCGCAGCAATACCTGCATCAATTCTTCCTTCAAGAATATGTTCCATCATTTGTTCGGTAGGAATCTCGATAATTTGCAGATGAACCTTAGGATATTTTTTATTAAATGTTTTTAAGAACATCGGCAATAAAGTTGGCACAATGGTAGGAATAATCCCCAATTTATAATCGCCACCAATAAAACCTTTTTCTTGTTGCACCAAATCATTTATTCTTGCACTCTCATTCACAATTGTTTTTGCTTGCTCAATTATTTTTTTCCCTATTTGAGTAACTTTTATGGGTTTTTTATTTCTATCAAAAATAATAACACCAAGTTCTTCCTCGAGCTTTTGTACTTGCATACTCAAAGTGGGTTGTGTAACATGACACTGCAGAGACGCTCTCGTAAAATTAAGATATTTTGCTACGGCTAATAAATATTTAAGTTGTGCTATGGTCATAATAATGTACGTTTAAATTGCATTGAACAAAGATATTAATATTTTTTATTCATTTTATAGTTATTATGAAATTTATTTATACTTCAAAATAATTACATTTATAAGTTTATCATAAATAATATATTATACTTAACACTATAAAAAAAATGAAAAAAATGAAAAATTTCCGTCAATATCATTTATCTTTGTACTAGACCAAAATGCTACCAACCATGTCAAAAAAAAGAGAAGAAGCTAAAATTTTTGCTATTTCGCAAAGTAAAGATTTAGCTGAAAAAATAGCTAAAAAATATGGTGTTCCTTTAGGAAAAATGCACCTTCAGCACTTTAAAGATGGAGAATTTAAGCCTTCTTTTCAAGAATCTATAAGGGGAAAAAGGGTTTTTATCATTGGATCCACCTTTGCACCATCTGACAATCTTATGGAATTATTATTGATGATTGATGCAGCCAAACGCGCATCTGCTCTTTATATCAATGCCGTAATTCCTTATTTTGGTTGGGGACGACAAGAACGAAAAGATGAACCACGTGTGCCTATTGCTGCAAAATTGGTTGCAAGTATGCTTGAAGCAGCGGGCGCTTCGAGAGTCATTACTATGGATTTGCATGCCGACCCTATTCAAGGATTTTTTGAAATTCCAGTAGATCACCTATATTCAAGCACCATCTTTGTACCACATATTATCAATTTTAAGTTAGACAACTTGGTTATTGCTTCACCTGATATGGGTGGTTCAAAAAGAGCTTATGCTTATTCAAAATTTTTAAATTCTGATGTCGTAATTTGTTATAAACAAAGAAAAAAAGCAAATATTGTAGGCAAAATGGAATTAATAGGAAATGTAAAAGGGAAAAATGTAGTTTTAGTCGATGATATTATTGATACCGCAGGTACCCTTGTAAAAGCCGCAGATTTAATGATGTCAAAAGGTGCCAAAAGTGTTCGTGCTGTTGTAACACATGCCTTGCTATCGGACAACGCACAAGAACGAATCGCACAGTCAAAAATCGAAGAAATTATAGTTACCGATTCTATCCCAAGAAAAATTTTGTCAAAAAAAATAAAAGTTCTATCTTGCGACTCGCTTTTTGCGGAAGTCATGCACAATGTACATTCGCATAAATCAATAAGTAGCAAGTTTATCATGTGATTGATATTCAAATATTTACATAAAGAATAAAATAATAATTAAAAAACAAAAAAGTAATGAAATCATTAACAATTAAAGGATCTAAAAGAGAAAGCGTGGGCAAAAAAGCAACCAAAGCCCTTCGTAATGCTGGAGGTGTCCCTTGCGTTTTATACGGCGGAGGAGAACCTTTACATTTTTCAGCTGACGAACGTCAATTTAAAAATTTGGTTTACACGCCTGAAACGCATACTGTTGTGGTTGCGTTAGAAGATGGATCAAAACACGAAGCAATCTTACAAGATATTCAGTTTCATCCTGTAAGCGATCAAATTTTGCACGTAGATTTTTATAGATTATTCCCTGACAAAGAAGTAACGGTATCTGTACCCGTTAACATTGAAGGTGTTGCACCCGGAATTCTTAACGGTGGTGCTTTATCTTTAAATCTGAAAAAATTAAAAGTAAGAGCTATTCCTGTAAATTTACCTGATGCTATCACTATTAGTGTTGACAAATTAAACGTTGGCGGAAAAGTTTATATATCTGAAATAAGAACTGACGCATACAAATTAATGCACGCAGACAATGTTGTAGTAGTACAAGTAAAAATGTCTAGAGCTGCCTTAAAACCTGAAGAAGAAGAAGAAGAAGAAGTAGTTGCTGAAACACCTGTAGAGGAAACAGTTGCTGAATAACATTATTATAAATTATATTAGATAAAAGGACTGCACAAGCAGTCCTTTTTATATTTGTTCTTTTTCAACAAAATTTATTTATAGTCAAATTAGAATATTTTTAAAAAAATAAATCATCTATTAAACCAGGGCAAACTCATACTTTTTAAATTTTACTGATAATCAACACTTTATGTGTTAGAAAAAAATCAATTTTCAAATTGACAAAAAGTTAATACTTTGATAAATAATAAATTTTGCTTTTAAAAATAAAAGGGTTGCGTATGCAATCCTTTTTCTTTTTGTATATATTTTTTTCAACAAAACCTACTTATAAACAGTTAAGAATATTTTAAAAAAAATAAATCATCTATTAAACTGTATTTTGTATTTTTACAAAAAAATTATCTGTTTGTCAAAAACAACATATCATCATAAATTTAAAAATCCAAGAATAAACTTATTACATCAGCTACATATATTGCCAAATAAGTATTAAACAATACACAAATGGAAAAGAAAAAAGGAAAAAAATCACTTCTAAAAAAACTTTCATATCATTACAGAATTCTCGTAATTGACGATGATTCATATGAGAATAAATTAAGCTTCAAACTTAACAGATTAAATGTTTTTGTCGGTACTTTTATTTTTGCAATGTTACTAATTGTTGGCACTTCATTATTAATTGCTTTTACACCTATTAAAACCTACATCCCCGGATACACAGCTCCTGAATTAAGAAAAAATGCGCTGCTTCTTAAACTAAAAACAGACTCTTTAAAAATGGTCGTTAATCAAAATGATTATTACCTACAACAACTTCAAAAAGTGTTGCGTAATGAGATTTCCGTTGAAAATTTCGAGAAAACTATTCATCAAAAAAAGCTTATTTTGGACACGCTCAACTTAGCACCCAGCAAAGAAGATTCACTACTAAGAAAAGAAGTTGCTGATAGGGAAAAATTTAATATTAACCAACGTAAAAGTCACTTGGTTTACAACTTTGTAGCACCCGCAAAAGGCGTTATAACCAACACATTTAATCAAAAACGCAAACATTTTGCTGTTGATATCGCCTTAGAAAACAACACACCTATAAAAGCCATCGCCGATGGTGTTGTCATTTTTTCTGATTGGACACAAAGTACAGGACAAGTAATAATCATTGAGCACAACAACAATGTTATCTCAACCTACAAACACAATAACAAATTACTTCGTAAAACCGGTGATAAAATTACACAAGGCGAAGTAATCGCTTTATCCGGCAATTCAGGACAAAAAACTTCTGGTCCGCATCTCCATTTTGAACTTTGGATAAAAGGTTACCCCATAAATCCTACCGATTTTATTAATTTCAATAAATAAATTATGAGACTAAAATCCATATTAGCAAAACCTTACGCAAAATATATTGTAAAAAAAAATAAAAAATGGATTGACAATCCCATAGAAACACAACAAAAAATATTTCATTCACTGATTTCATCAGCAGAACATACAAATTTTGGCAAAGATCATCATTTTGAAAAAATCACAAATTATGAAGATTTTAAAAATAATGTTTCCATAAATACTTACGAAAATATAAAACCATATATCGAAAAAATCATCAATGGCGAATATAATGTGCTTTGGAAAGGACGTCCCATCTATTTTGCCAAAACCTCAGGCACTACTTCAGGAGCTAAGTTTATTCCAATTTCAAAAGAATCGATGCCTTATCATGTTAAAGCCGCCAAACATGCCCTCCTACATTATATATATAACACCGGAAAATCAGATTTTCTCGATGGAAAAATGATTTTTTTACAAGGCAGCCCCGTTTTACAAAAAATTGGCAGCATTAAAACCGGCAGATTATCTGGAATTGCAGCACATTTTGTTCCTAATTATTTACAAAAAAACAGGATGCCGAGTTGGGAAGCCAATGTTATTCAAGATTGGGAAACAAAAGTTGATAAGATTGTAGATGAAACCCTTCAAGAAGATATGACACTTATTAGTGGCATTCCTTCTTGGGTACAGACTTATTTTGAAAAATTAATCAAAAAAACTGGAAAAACAGTAGGAGAAATTTTTCCAAATTTTAATCTGTTTGTTTATGGCGGACTTAATTTTGCACCTTACCGAAATAAATTTGAAAAACTAATAGGAAAACAAGTAGATAGCATTGAACTCTATCCTGCATCCGAAGGTTTTTTTGCCTATCAAGACCAACAAAACAAAGACGATTTATTATTATTGGTCGATAGTGGTGTTTTTTATGAATTTGTACCTGTTGAAGAAATATTTAACGAACAACCTACAAGATTGTCCTTAGTCGATGTCAAAACCAATGTCAATTATGCTTTAATACTAAATACTAATGCCGGTTTATGGGCTTATAATATTGGTGATACGATTATGTTTACCGCTACCAAACCCTATCGAATTAAAGTTACCGGACGTATTAAACACTTTATTTCTGCTTTTGGCGAACATGTGATTGCCAAAGAAGTTGAAACCGCAATTAGAGAAGCTATGGAACAAACCGGTACAAGCATTACCGAATTTACAGTTGCACCACAAATCACACCCAAAGAAGGACTTCCTTATCACGAATGGTTTATTGAATTTGAAAGCAAACCCGATAATATTGAAGTTTTTACACAAATTATAGAAAATAGCATGCTGCAACAAAACGTTTACTACAAAGATCTTATCGATGGAAAAGTATTGCGCTCACTACAAATTACACCTATCATAAAAGGAGGATTTGACGTTTATATGAATTCTATTGGAAAATTGGGTGGTCAAAACAAATTGCCAAGATTATCCGACAATAGGAAAATTGCTGATGCTTTATATGAATTAAATTTAGTCGACAAATAACTTATGTATATTTATAACATCACTTTTAACGTCGAAAACGAAATAGAACTTGAATGGCTTAATTATGCCAAAAACATATTTATTCCTAAAGTATTGGAATCAAAATATATACAATCTGCCTTAACCAGTAAAATCATTTCAAAAGAATTGGAAGGCATCTCCTACTCCATTCAGTTTACAAGCAAAAACAAATCTAAACTTGAATTTTTTATCCAATCAGAATTCCAACCTACTTTAAACGGTATCTATCAAAAATTTCATCCAAAAATGTTATTTTTTGCAACGGAATTGGATGTTATCGACCAACAATAACTAACTAATAGTCATTCCATTAGGAACTTCATCATCCGGATTGACAAATACCAATTTGCCATCAGCAGTTTCTGTCATTAAAATCATACCTTGACTTTCAACCCCTCGTAATTTTCGTGGTTTTAAATTGACCAATACCAATACCTTTTTGCCAACAATTTCCGCTGGTGTAAAATATTCGGCAATACCGGAGACAAGCGTACGTATATCTATTCCCGTGTCGACTTTTAACACCAATAATTTTTTTGCTTTTGGCATTTTTTCAGCGCTTAGAATTGTAGCAGTACGAATATCCATTTTCATAAAATCATCAAATTCTATTTCATCTTTTTGTGGCATCGCAATTTTATTTTCAATTTCGTTTTGTTTTTTGGTATCCAACAATTTTTGCACTTGCTTTTCAACCATTTCATCTTCGATTTTTTCAAAGAGCAATTCGGGTTTTTCTATCTGGTGTCCTGAAGCAATTAAAACTTCTTTTTCCGCTACCGCATCCCAAGAAATATCTTGTAAATTAAGCATCACCTTCAATTTTTTTGAAGTAAAAGGCAGAAATACTTCGCCTAATACCGACAAAGCTGCTGCTATTTGTAAAACGACAAACATAATCGTTTTAACACGTTCAGGATTTACTTTTACTTGTTTCCAAGGCGCTTCATCTGCCAAATATTTATTCCCCAATCTTGCCAAATTCATATATTCAGAAAGCGCTTCTCTAAAGCGATAACGTGCAATAAGATTTCCAATTTTTTCGGGATAATTCTTTACTTGTTTTAATATTTCTACATCAACATCGGTAAATTCTTCAGGTTGTGGTACAATACCCTCATAATATTTTTGTGTCAACACCAAAACACGATTGATAAAATTACCTAAATTTCCAACCAATTCATTGTTATTTCTGGCTTGAAAATCTTTCCAAGTAAAATCATTATCCTTGTTTTCAGGTGCATTGGCTGTCAATACATATCTCAATACATCTTGTTTTCCTGGAAATTCTTCCAAATACTCATGCAACCAAACCGCCCAATTTCTAGAGGTAGAAATTTTATCACCTTCCAAATTCAAAAATTCATTGGCAGGCACATTATCGGGTAAAATATAATCGCCATGCGCTTTGAGCATTGCCGGAAAAATAATAGTGTGAAATACAATATTGTCTTTACCGATAAAATGCACCAATTTTGTTTGTGCATCTTGCCAATAAGGACGCCAATCTTGTTGGGTATTATTCGCCCATTCTTTAGTGGCAGAAATATAACCAATAGGCGCATCAAACCATACATACAACACCTTTCCTTCTGCATCTTTGACCGGAACCGGCACACCCCAATCTAAATCACGGGTTACCGCACGAGGACGCAAACCGTCATCTAACCAAGATTTTACCTGTCCTCGGACATTAGGTTTCCAATCTTTTGCGTGTCCTTCTAATATCCATTCGCGCAACCATTTTTCGTACTCATTTAAAGGCAAAAACCAATGTTTGGTTTCCTTAACAATAGGTTTGTTTCCTGAAATTGTTGAAACCGGATTAATTAATTCCATCGGACTTAACGAAGTACCACATTTTTCACATTGATCACCATAAGCATGTTCGTAACCACATTTTGGACAAGTACCCGTTACAAATCTATCTGCCAAAAACTGTTGTTCTTGTGCATCGTATAATTGTTTTTCCGTTTTTTCTATAAACTTATCATCCTCGTATAACCTCTTAAAAAAATTAGAAGCAGTTTCGTGATGAATAGGTGCAGAAGTTCTACTATAATTATCAAATATAATTCCAAAATCTGCAAAAGATTTTTTAATAATAGCATGATATTTATCCACTACTTGCTGTGGCGTAATACCCTCTTTTTTTGCTCGAATGCTAATAGGCACACCGTGTTCATCCGAACCACATATATATATAGCATCATTGCCTTTAGCTTTTTGATATCGTGTAAAAATGTCTGCAGGAATATAAACACCCGCTAAATGTCCAATATGAACAGGTCCATTGGTATAAGGCAAAGCGGCAGTAATTGTATAGCGTTGTTTTGTATTCATTATAGTGTGTATTTTAATAAAATGCAAAAATACAAATAAAAAAGCTTTCTTATTTTTTAATTTTTTAGGCAGAAAAAATATTTAAAATATTTTTTAATTTTACACCACATCATCCGTACAGACGCCCAAATTGGGCGTCTCCACATCGCCATTATTCCGATCCCGTTCCCACATTTCAGGATTTTTCATAATATATTCGCGAATGCGGTTTAATTCATTTTCATTGCGAATAATACGGTCGTGAAAACGCGGTTGCCAGGAAAATGTAGAGACGCGATTTATCGCGTCTCTATCCACCATAATCGCGTCTTTACCACCAACCGCGTCACCACCAAC
>Ga0209633_10000375_pt1 | contig 52895 bp, 52 predicted proteins | sample Cruoilmetagenom1_FD_187290 | JGI IMG/M metagenome (GOLD analysis project Ga0209633, IMG submission 187290) | Oil polluted marine microbial communities from Coal Oil Point, Santa Barbara, California, USA - Sample 1 (SPAdes) (version 2) | ecosystem: Environmental > Aquatic > Marine > Oil seeps ... | reverse complement strand
CTGCCTGAGCGACGCGGAACATTGGCCTACTTCACCCGTCTCAGTTTCACCGACCCGACCGTTATCAGCCCGCGTCGGCCAAGGAAGTGCCGGGTTGAGACAAGTCGAACCGACTGGCGCGGCTGGGTGTCCGCGTTGGGCGCCACATAGGTCTTGCCGCTGTCGCTGCCCGCGTCCCATGCCAGCAGTTGAAAGTCCGCGGCTTCGGTCCATTTGCCATCGAGCACAAGCGGGACGTCGCTCAGTCCCGTAAACCAGTCAGGACTGGGTGCCAGCATGGTGACGAAGGACAGCAGCGGATATTCCTTGGTGGCCGAGACGATCGCCTTCATCTGGCCCGGAACCTTATCCAGGCGCGGCAACTCAAATATAGTGCCGACGCGGCTGCGGCGCTGGGCGTCTAGCAGTTCGGCCTTGAGGATGTCGGGCCGTCCGATTTCGGCCAGCGCCTCAAGGCCCGACGATGCGGTGTGGCCGTCGCGGAACATGGAATAACGGTTGCGGTGTGTCGCGCCGACAAGCCGGGAGAGATGTCCGCCGGCTTTCGGGTATTCGAACGGTGCCGTCCCCGGGCTCCAGGTGATGTTGATTGTGAGCTCGAACGTCGCCTTCTCTTCATCGGCCAAGGCTGGCGAAAGCAGCAATGCAGCCAAGAGGAGTGCGATTGAAGCCGAGACAATTGTGCGAACCGAAGCGGGCATTTGTTACTCCCTGAAAAGAACAGAACCGGCAATCTCCCCCAGCTTCGCCGCGCCCGCAAGTATCATCAACCCACTCCTGCCAGCCCTTTGAAGAAGGGCAGCAGCCACGCCACCGGGGTCCAAACCAGCCACTGGAAGATATTCAGGTCAATGCCCAGCTGTCTGCCCGCGAGCGGCAGGATAAAGATGACGCCGATAAGAATAAGCATGCCGTAGCGCTCAAGGCGCGCCAGTGGCCTTCCCAGTGCCGGGGGTAACAGCCCGACCGCCACCCGCCCGCCGTCCAGCGGCGGGATCGGTAGCATATTGAACACCGCAAGAACGAGGTTCAGGATGATCGAGTTGGACAGCATCTTTCCCGCCCAGGCCACCCCGGTCTCCGGGACCAGCCACAGGAGATGGAACAGCAGTGCTGACGCCACTGCGAGCGCGAGATTGATGGCGGGGCCGACTGCGGCCACGATGATCATGCCGAGGCGCGGGTTGCGCAGGGCCGCGAAATTGACCGGAACCGGTTTGGCCCACCCGAACAGGAATGGTGCGCGCATAAACAACAGCATTGCGGGCAACAGGATGGTGCCGAAGGGGTCTATGTGCTTCAGGGGATTGAAGGTGACGCGTCCTTGCGCAAGGGCGGTATTGTCCCCGAGTTTCCACGCGGCATAGGCATGGGCTGCTTCATGAAACGTGATTGCCAGCAGGATGGGCACGACCCAGGTCGACGCCGTGTAGATGAACCCGGCAATATCCATTGTCATGTTTCTCCGCTGAATTGCCCGATACGGCGCCCACGCGTGCCAATGACTCGCGGACCTGAGCTCTGTTACCTTTAGCATATGCGTGGGCGCAAAGAAGATTCCCGCACAGGCCCAAGGTAAGGTTGCACCATGAAGCTCTATGTTACCCAGACATCCCCCTTTGCCCGCATGATACGCATCATCGTTCTGGAAAAAGGTCTGGGAGATCGAGTTGAAATTATCCCCGCGCAGACGCGCAAATCCGACAGCCCCTATTATGCAATCAATCCGTCGGGACGCGTGCCCTATCTCATCCGCGAAGACGGGAAAACGCTGGAGGAGTCACAACTGATCTGCCGCTATCTGGATCATCTAGATGGCCAGCCGGTATTCGACCACCCTTCAGGCGACGCGGGTTGGGAGTCCCGGCGTCTTGAAGCGCTGGCGCGGAGCATGATGGACGGCTTGAGTGTCTGGGTTAGAGAACTCAAGCGCCCGGTTGACGACCAGTCCGCGACAATCATCGAACATGAGCGCCAACGGGGTATTCGCATGAGCGATATGTGGGAAACCGAGATCGACAACCCGCTCATGCAGGGCCCGCTCAACATGGCGCAAATCACACTTATCTGCGCTCTGCAGCTTGAGTTGCAAATCCCCGGATTCCAGTGGCGATCAGGGCGACCGAAGCTCACACAATGGGCAGACCGTATCGGTGAGCGCGCGGCAGTTGAACAAACCCTCCCCTAATACCCATCCGCGTCCTTTGTGAGCGGGTCCGTTTTGCCAGCGGTGACCCGGCGGCAGACGAGTTGCATGCCGGTAAACGATTTGCCCTCATAGTGCATGACCACGCCGACGCCGATCATTCTGTCGGGCTCTGGGCAATATTTCGGCTCGGTCTTGGCCGTGGTGCCGAAGTCGCCGCGGTTTGTGTGTCGATCCTTTGATTTTGCCGGTATGGGAAGGCCGGGTGGTTTCCAAAGATGCACGACGCCGTTCTTGTCAACCCTGACGGGATGCAACCCCAGTCCCTTGATGCGTTCGTTTTTGTTGGTCTTGGAATCGCACACCTGGACACCGTTGACGAAATGATCCTGCAGATGACCGACGGAGGGCAGCAGCATGTGGATTTTGGTGCCCTGGCCGATGGCCAGTGGATTGACCAGATCGCCGATGTTGAAGTGCATGCATTTAGAAAGCCTGCCTTCACCGAGCAGGCGCCCCTGAGGTCCTTTCAGCGGATCGAGCACACCGCCGTAAAGCGCCACCTGGCAGGGCTTGTCGTCATCTTCAGTAATCAGCACCGAGGTGATGCCGTAGTGGCGCAGCGGGTCGTTGGGAAGCTTGACACCGTCACCGATCAGAACGCGCAGCTTGGTTCCCGCGGTGCCAGCCACAGGTGAGAGAAGCTGTTCGCCCTCCTTGATTTTTTCGGTGAACACCACGTCGTCCAGTTGCGGGTCGAGCCCCGCCGAGCCGCAGATGAGTTCCAGCCCGCTTGCCCCGTCCTCGTCGTGATAAATCTTGAGGCCGACCGCCACATGGGCGGTTGGACACGCGGAAGCCTTATGCCATTCGGCGCAATTGGCGTTTTCGTACTCGCCGGTGATCTTAGGGACCGTAATCCATTTGCCTGCATACTCGGTGATCTCGCTGGCACTGGTGATTGCGACCCCCTTGAGCTTACGGTTGTCTTTCTTGTTGGTGCACACCTTGATCGCCCGGATCGCCGATTGCGGCGGAGCGAGCGCAAGGCGCGTCTCGTCGTGGCTCTTGGTGCGTTTCGCACCACAGGGACCGCGGTGCCACTCGGCGGTGAACAGGCGATGCTCGGAGGCGTTCTGGCGCGACCAGAGCAGTTCGATATAGCAGGGATTGTCGCCCTCCTCCGATCCACCGATGCCATAAAGGATGGCGCCATTACCGGGTTGGCGCACGTCGTTGTGTCCGTGGCTTGGCCAGCCGGAAACCGTGCCCGCATCCTTGATGGTTTTCTCATCGACGATGATGTGGTTTCCGTCGGCGCGAGCGAGTCCGGTTGTCACTGCCAGAACAAGCACGAGGCTGAGCCCAAGCATGAACGCCTGCAGTAGCCTTAAGGCATGGCCGTGAGTGGGGTGCGTGTGAACATGAAATGGTGTCAGTGCGCTTTGCGGCGCAATCGGCATCTTCGGCATGGGGGTCCTCCCGCAAAAGTGCGGCGGCACGCCGGCGCGGGAAGCCGTCTATGGGGGGATTCCGGCTCGATTGGGTCTCGCGGTTGCAATGACCTCGGGATCATTAGCCGGCCTCCCCCTCCCCCAGGGATCCGCCGCATGATCAGTATGCGGAAGAAACTGGCGGATCATTAGGGCTGAATTGGGGAGTACGTAGAATAGGCAGGAGAAGCGCATATGATTGCCTTGTCTCCTGATAGAGGTGGGCGGGAACAGTGACAATTCCCGCCCTCCTGTGTCACGAGCGGAGGGATCGCTCTTCAACACGTCCCCGTGCGTACAGGGTTTCTGCAACACGACAACGATCAGAACGATAATTTATTCCCCGAGACAGAAACACCCGGTCGCTCAAGCCGGAAGTGGGGAGGAAGGGGTGGCAGACAATGGAGTGTGGCTGTTCCGGCGTAATTCCCTTTAGACTGGGCAACCAGCGGATAGTTATTCAGGATACACATGCCCGAAAACACGCGATTTGAAACGCGACAATTGTCGGCTGATGACATTGATTTGTTTCGTCAGCTCCTCGCCACCTTCGGCAGGGCATTCGAGGACACCGACACTTATGAGGGAGCGCAGCCGCGCAGGGCCTATCTGAAGGGATTGCTCAGCGGCAATCAGTTTATCGCCCTGGCAGCTCTAGATGGAGACCGCGTGATCGGGGGCCTTGCAGCCTATGAACTGAAAAAGTTCGAACAGGAGCGCAGCGAACTCTACATTTACGATCTGGCCGTTGATGAAGCGAACCGCCGCCAGGGCGTCGCGACCGCGCTTATCGAACATCTGAAGAAAATCGCGGTCAACCGAGGGGTCTATGTCATCTTTGTCCAGGCAGATCTTGGGGATGATTCCGCCATCTCCCTCTATACCAAATTGGGTATCCGGCACGACGTCCTGCATTTTGATATCGCGCCGTCATAGACAGCGCTTTGACCCTTACTGTGTCTTCGCCTTCTCACTTGTTCCAGCGCTCGTTTCGGTTTGAGCTTTCCCAGCATCCGCTTCGGCCGGGACTGTGGCGGCTGGCGGATCGGGCGCAAATCCGGCATTGCACTCGCATCCCGGAACCAACTCCTTGCGGAAACGAAAGGCGTTTTCCAGATCCACATAGCGCTTGCCCTGCAAATCAACCGCGCTGGAGACCTTTTGCCCCGGGTTGCGGTGAACGAAGAGACGTGCATCGCTCCCGCAACGCTCGAGGCAGGCGTCGCTGTCGGCCTTGAATTTCGAGCGGGAGGCCTTGAAGCTGATGGGAAAGAAAAAGCCGTCGCAGGTGCGCACGCAGAGCGTGCGGTAGCGACCCCCGCCGCCGGGGCGCGACGGGCGTTTCTGCTTTTGCGGTGCGGGCTGAGTTTTCTTTGGATACGGTGGCGGCTGGGTCTGTTGCGGCGGAGGGGTGCGCCGTGACGACCATGGCCAGAATCCTTGGGCGTAAGCCGCACCGTCGCTCAGCATGAGAACGGCGGCAAACCCGCTCAGGGCACCTGCAGTAATGCGCATTTGCTTGTTCATGATCGTTGTCCTCTAAGACGCCTGGCCTTGCGAGGCATGGGAGACAAGTCAAGCTGTTCGCTTCTATTTATGCAAGGTCGCTGCAATCACAAGTGGGTTTGCGTAACTATGGTTACGCAAGCGCAGACCCCGCGTCAGGCCAAAAGTGGCGAACCACCCTCGGCCTGAACCCAGCGGGCCTGGCTGCGCGCTCAGGACGTGTCTTTCATTCCAGACGTCAGCCGGGAGCAATAGGATGCCAGGAACTTGCCTGTGAAGTCACATGCGCAAACGGCCGGAAGACTCCTCCAACACCAATGCTTCCGTCGCGGGGCGATCCTGCAGGGCGTCAACGAGGTCGCTCGTAGATGGCGTCCCCTCCATTTCATCGGTCCAAACTTTCAGGCGGGTCAGCTGATAGTCGCCAAAGGTCGTCATCATTGCGACGTCAGCGGCATCGCGCCCGCGCACCATGAGAATGCGTCCGATACGCGGCGTGTTGTTTCGCGGATCGAACGCGTACCACCTTCCCTCCAGATAGACTTCACTCCATGCGCAGAAATCGCCTGTGCTTGCGGTTTTGACGCCTATTTCGCTGAGATAACCGCTGGCATAGCGCGCCGGAAAATTCATTGCGCGGCAAAGGGCGATAAACAGATGCGCAAAATCGCGGCACACGCCCGTTTTTTCCTGAAAGACGTCGACTGCGGTTTTTGTAGGCCGGCCGAACCGATAGTCGAACAGGACATTGTTATGAACCCAGTTCGAAATCGCCTGCACCCTGGCCCAACCGGTGGCTGTGGAGCCGAAGAGGTCCCAGGCCTTCTCAACAAGCTCGTCGCTCTCGCAGTAGCGGCTGGCCATCAGATAGGGAAGCGTTTCGACGGGGAGATCGAGGATTTTATGCTGGCGTGCATCCCAGTTGTATTCATCCCGTTCGCCAGTGTCCTCAACAATGCAATCGGACCAGAGCGTTGTTGACCCGGGCATCGCCTGGATGCGGGCGCAGCGGTTTCCAAATATGTCGGTATATTCTTCAAGCCCGGTCTCCGGCTCGGTGCGAATGTGATCAGAGCCGATCTTCTCGCGACCAAGCGAGGGATGCGGGTACAACGCCAGGAGCATGGGCGTTGGTTCCGGACAGTTGACCTCGATTTCAAAGCCTATGCGAATGAATATTGCTCGCTCCTTTTCCTGCGTTGGTCGCAGAGTGGCCGGTCGGCCGCCCTTGAGGGCAATTGTCTGTAATTGGTTATCCAAGGCTGTGAGACCGGCATCTGCCGCAATCAGCCTAACATGATCACAAGCCAGGAGATACGGAAGCCGGCACACCGTCAGAGCCGTGACGGGGGCAAGCGACTCAGTTCTTCTGGGTGACACGCCTTCGGCCTGAGCCCAATGCCCCGAGGGATTGCAGCATCCCGCGCAACTCATCTCGGCCCTCTGTTGAAAGCGACGCCTGCGGTGGCAACGGCATGCCGACATCATAGCCCTGCAACTCCAACCCGCCCTTGACGCAGGCGGCAAGGTTGTATTTTGCGAAGGCCTGGTTCAGCGCCCACAGCTCCTTCTGCGCGGCCATGGCCTCATCCCATTTCCCCTGTCGGCACAGCTCATAAAGGGCGACACTCTGCGAGGGTGCAAGACAGGCTGGTCCCGCCATCCAGCCCACGCCGCCAATGAGCATGACGCATGCCGGGATATGGGCGGATGCCGCGAACACCTGCAACCGGTCACCGACCTTGTTGATAATCGAGAGAAGCCGCCCGGTGTTGCTGGAGGCGTCCTTGATGTAAGCGATGTTGTCGATGGCGGCGAGCCGCTCAATGACGCCCAGCGCGAGATCGGAGCGTTGGAAGTTCGGGTTCGTGTAAAGCACCACCGGTAGCGAAACGGCCTGGGCGATGGCGTTGAAATAGCCGAAAGTCCCCTCATCCCCTATCGGAAAATAGGCTTCCATGATGGCGAGGATGCCGTCGCAGCCCATTGCCTGAAACGCGGCCGCCTGACGTTCAGCCTCCACCACCGTTGTCGCCGCCACTCCGGCAACCACCGGCACGCGTCCTCCCGCCGCCTCCACGACCGTTTCGACGATGACGCTTTTCTGTTCCCAGGTGAGGTAAGCGAATTCCCCGGTTGACCCCAGTGGTGTGAGGCCATGCACCCCGGCCTCAATCAGGTCCCGGCACAACCGGGCCAGAACATCCCGCTTGACCGCACCCGATGCATCAATCGGGGAAACCAGATAGGGAAAGACGCCGCGGAAGGAATCATGGGTCATGGTGGCTGCAAAAACTCCAAGTTGGCGGTTTGTGGTCAATCAGCGGATCAGTGCAAGGACCCGGAAAAGCGTGTCCCACCCCCACTTTGCTTGGCCTGAACCCGATGGCACCATGATGTGGGTCAAGCATGTAATATCTCTGTCATGATAGGCATGCAGTTTCAGGCACAGGCAGACAACCAGGGGGCCAGGCAGAATGAATGAGAAGTCGAGTGATTCCGACCAGCGCGAATGGGTCCGACAGGAGCTCGAAGACAGTTTCGATGAAGAACTTGAAATGGAGCTCGATGACAAGCGACTTTACGGCGAATTCCGTGACGTTGAAGTCAAGGAAAAGGAGGCGCCTCTCGACCGGCAGGTCTATTTCCACGAATTGCTTCGGCTGCAGGCGGAACTCGTCAAGCTGCAAGACTGGGTCATCCATTCAAAATACAAGCTGGTGGTGATTTTCGAGGGCCGGGATGCCGCAGGAAAAGGCGGTGTCATCAAGCGCATCATGCAGCGGCTCAACCCGCGTGTCTGCCGGACCGTCGCCCTGCCCGCCCCCAACGAGCGGGAAAAGACCCAATGGTATTTCCAGCGCTATGTACCGCATCTGCCAGCCGGCGGCGAGATCGTGCTTTTTGACCGCTCCTGGTACAACCGTGCGGGCGTCGAGCGGGTCATGGAATTCGCGAGCACCGATGAAGTCGAGCGCTTCTTCAACGATGTGCCGGAATTCGAACGCATGCTGGTGCGCTCCGGCATCAAGCTCGTCAAATACTGGTTCTCGATCACTGACGAAGAGCAACAGTTGCGTTTCATGATGCGCATCCACGATCCGATCAAGCAATGGAAGCTGAGTCCCATGGATCTGGAGTCACGCGTACGCTGGGAGAAGTATACGCGCATGAAGGAGGAGATGTTGGACCGCACCAACATCTCCGAGGCGCCGTGGTGGATTGTCGAGGGCAATGAAAAGAAGCGCGCACGGCTCAATTGCATCAGCCATTTGCTGAGCCAGGTGGACTACACCGACGTGCCGCACGAAGACATCACATTGCCTGAACGCGTGTTCAACCCTGACTATGAGCGGCGCGTACTGCCCAATAAACTCTACGTGCCTGAGATCTTTTGACGCGTGACGCTGACAATGGTCGACGCTAGGATTGTGCCTGCACAGGGCGAGCGTCCGGTCGTCCGAAACGCCGCCCCGGCAGTCAGGAAGTCTCTTGGTGGTTCTTCAGAAAATAAACCTCTTGATTGTCGCCCTGCTCAGCCTGACAGCGGGTGCTGCAAAGGACCTGCGGCTGCCGCATGAGGTGAAATTCTTCGAAGAAGCGGGCTTGAGCGTCACCATGCTCGTGCTTCTGGGCGCGGCCCAACTGATCGCGGGCCTCATGCTGCTGTTTCACAATTCGAGGCAAATCGGTGCTGCAATTGCGGCCCTTTGTTTCCTCATATCCTCCGCCATAATCCTGGCGACCGGCAACCCGATCTTTGGGTTTTTCTCCCTTGTGCCCGTCATCATGGCGAGCTGGATCGTCCTCAGAAACGTCGAGTTGCATCCCGCCTGGCGCTAGCAGACGGACGGTTGGCAGCCAGGACTGCGGACGCACCTCCCGTGTTTGCCCGCGATTGCGTCGCATCCGCCTAACGTCCGCAAGCACCCGGTAACGTATCCTTGAGCGAGAATATCGTTGTCAAATAGTTTCAATTCTTATACCTATCTATCGATAGGGCGATACACCTTTATTCAAAAACGATTGACGCAACAGATAGCGGTTCAATCCAATCCAACCTGAAGTCGGAGAAGAGATGATGAAAATTTATGATCTGGAAGCCTTTCCAAACCCTGCACGTGTTCGCATCGCCCTGGCGGAAAAGAACGCTACCGACAAGGTGGAATTCGTCGAGGTGGATGTCATGGGCGGCGAACACCGCACGCCTGAATTTCTGGCCAAAAATCCGGGCGGAACGGTCCCTGTTCTCGAACTGGATGATGGCACCACGATTTCCGAATGCACGGCCATTACCGAATATATCGACCATGCATTCGAGGGCCCTTCCCTGAGCGGAAAGACACCGAAGGAACGCGCCGTCATCCACATGATGCAGCGTCGTGCGGAATCGAAGTTGCTTGATGCCGTTGCCGCCTATTTCCATCACGCGACGCCCGGCCTGGGCCCCGATATTGAGACCTACCAGAATAGAGAATGGGGCGAGAAACAGAAGGGCAAGGCGCTCGAAGGCATGCGCTATTTCGACAAGGTTCTCGGCAACCAGCCCTTTGTCGCGGGCGATGACTTCAGCATGGCCGACATTACAACCTTTGCGGGTCTTGCCTTTGCGGACTTTGCAAAGATCGATGTGCCGGAAGACTGCACGAACCTGGTTGCATGGCGCGAACGCGTGGCAGCCCGTCCGAGCATCGCGGGATAACGCTTCCTCACAATGTGCTCCAAGTTGCCGGCATCGATCCGTTTCGTTGATGGGTGCCGGCACGTCTTCCACCAACAGATTGTCCCGTCCCCTCTCTACTCCGCGCCATCCCTTGATGTTAGTCAGGCACCTGCAGCTTCTGCGACAGGCTGGGAGAAAGCTCGCGCAACAACTTTTTCCTTATGGTTGTGGCGATGTCCTCGTAACTGCTCGTCATAAGGACGAAAGCGCCCCGTCCACCTGCAACCTGCGCGCTGTAGTAGACGTCAAGCATCTCATCGGAGTTGGTAATTGCCAGTCCATTGATGGTGATCCCGGCCGATACGACAGCGTCACACATAATGGCCGGTTCAGGGCCGCCATTGCTTCGGCCGTCACCCGATACGTCGATAATCCTGCGTCCGCAGTGAAAGCCGTTCGCCTCAATGAGATTGGCCGCATATGACATTGCCGCGCCGATAGCAGTCCCTGTTCGATTGAATTTTCGCGGCGCGCTGTCGATTGCAGAGGCAAATTTGTCAGCAGTGGCTTCATCCATAACCTGCGCCCATTGGACTGTCTGATCTTGCTCAGTTGCGTTGCCCCATTGCATCAGCGTGACAGCGACACCGCCTGGACCGAGTGTGTGAATAGCCTGAAGGACGCTTGGATTGCGGAATGCTGCCGAATAGCCGCGCATCTGAAGATTGTAATTATAGTGATCGACACTTCCCGATACATCGACTGCGAGCACGAGTTCGAGCGCGCAATCCGTCTTCTCCGCATGGGTTCGGTTGCCCGCATCGACTGCTGTGATCCCAAAAACCATCGAGCAGAGTGCAATTGCATTCTGTCTGCCGCGCATGCGAACTGCCCCTAACCTACCGGCCCCAAACACTGTGGAGGCCTCTGCCAGGATAAAGCCTATCAGACCGGGCCTGACTTCGATCCCGAAGCCGTTTCCCAAAGTGACCCCGGGGCCGTCGACGAGCGCGGTTTAAATTGGCAGCTCGAGTCAGTTCCCCGACTTTTCGTTGAGACAGTGCGGTGATGGTTGTGTCGGTAACGGAACCGCACAGGGCGATGAAATGTAAGAGGGCAGCCAAAGCAGCCACCCTCTTTCCTCATCGCATTTTTTGAGCGGCGGCATCAGCTTGCTTCCGCCGTTGTGGTGGCGAAGGCTTCGCGATCGAGTTGCGACAAATGTCCCTCCTTGACCCAACACAGGCACCCTTCAGCACTGGCCTTTGCCTGCAGATCGGTACCGACTGGCAGCCGCAACCATGATTGCCCCGAAAAAGTTTCCCCGCCCTCTTCAAAACCACCTTCTATAACGAACACCTCAAGACCGCCTTCCGGTGAATAGCCAATCGTCGCGCCCGCGTCCCATTTTTCCAGGCGGACATCCTCCCGGCCGTCCATGAAGAGCGGTATGACGCCCACACTGTCCCGGCCGGGGACCGCCTGGGGATCAAGCTTGTTCGTATCAATGACGATCTGTGTTCGATCAGCCGCTTCAAATTGCCAGAGCTTCACAAGAATGGTGCAACCCTCATCTGACCCCGGCGTGTGCTCGGATTGAGGAGGGTTGCGGATATAGCTTCCTTTCGGAAAGTTGCCATGCTCATCCTGAAAGACGCCATCAAGAACCAGAAACTCCTCGCCGCCCGTGTGCACATGAGAAGAGAATTTGCTGCCGGGTGCATAGCGGACAATCGTTGTGGCCCTGGCGACCTCGTCACCAATCCGTTCAAGCATCCGGCGGTCCACCCCCTTCATGGGTGACGCCTGCCATTCCACCTGCGCACCATGGACAGACGCACGTTCATCGAAATTCGCGTTCAACTCAATTTTTTCCATCGTCCTGCTCGTTTTGTTAAGCGTGGCTTAATTATCCATGTTATATACCTATCTATAGATAGATTGCAAGATTGACCGGTATCACATTTTATGTGAATCTCTACCTACTGATAGGTTCCTAACAGGCAATAATATGAGCACGACAGATAAATTGCTGGATGCAGCCGAGCACAGAATGCGGCGTGGCGGTTACAACTCCGTCAGTTTCCGTGACCTTGCGGCAGACATGGATATCAAGAGCTCGAGCGTTCATTATCACTATCCTCGCAAGGAGGACCTCGGCGTTGCGCTGGTGGAACGTTATTCGCAGCGTTTCTTCGATACCCTCGCGAAGGCGTCAATCGGGGCGACCAAACCAAAGGAGAAACTGCGGGCCTATCGGTCCGTCTACCGCATGGCTCTGGTCGAGGACGATGCGGTTTGCCTATGTGGTTTGCTGGGCGCTGAAATGGCGGGCTTGCCGGATGCTCTGTCCCAGGGTGTCCAGTCTTTCTTCAATGCCAATATTGAATGGGTGATGCAGGCTCTGCCGGACTCCCTGTCGGAAAAACAGAGGCGCAAGAAGGCCAGTGCCATTGTCGCGACCCATCAGGGTGCGATGATGCTTGCAACCAGCCTCGATGACAGGAAACTGTTCGACACTGTCACCAAGCACCTGATTGATATCGAGCTTGACCGCGATTGATCTGCTGAGATGAGCACGCCAGATACCGACGTCGAGACTGTGGTCATCGGCGCAGGCCTCTGCGGCCTCGCGACGGCACTGCTGCTTGTGGAGTCCGGCAGACCGGTCCGTGTCATGGAGGCGCGCGACGTCCCCGGTGGGCGCATCCGGTCTGTCTTCGATGACAAAAGCGGCGATACGCTCGCCGACCTTGGTCCCACCTGGATATGGCCGTCCTTCCAGCCTGTCGTTGCACGTTGGGTTGAGAAACTGGGGCTCACGCTCTTTGCGCAGTTTGAAAGCGGTAATGCGGTCCTCGATTATGGACCAGGCAGCGACCCTGAATATCGCTTCTTGCCCGGCCAGTTGGGCAATATGCGCGTTGCAGGCGGATTGCAGGCAATGATTGACCGCCTTGTCGCCATGCTGCCGGAAGACGTGCTCCTCACCAACGCGCCCATTCGCACAGTCACGACTGACGGCTTAGGTGTGACGCTGGATCTCTCCAGCGATGAATTTCCGCATCTGAGCTGCGAGCGCGTGATTGTCGCGGTCCCTCCCCGGGTCGCCGTGGAAACCATTGACTGGATACCTGAACTCCCTGCAGCGCTAACCTGTGCTCTGGAGGCGACACCCACCTGGATGGCACCCCATGCCAAGGTGGTGGCGCTCTATGAAACACCCTTTTGGCGCGAGAAAGGACTATCGGGGCGCATTGCCAGCCAGGCTGGGCCGATTGTCGAAGGCCATGACCACTGCGGCGTTGACGGTTTGCCAGCCGCCCTGTTCGGCTTCATCGGATGGCCTCATGATATGCGGGTAGAAGCGGGCACGGACCTCAAGCAGCATGTACAAGCACAGCTTCTGTGGTGCTTTGGCCCGGGCAGTCCCGATCCTCTCTCCATCCATATTGAGGACTGGGCCTCGGACCCGCTGGTGGCCAGGGCGCCTGATCTGACCGGGCCCGGGGTTCATCCGGAGGTCGGCCCTCAAATCTTGCGCCAACCTCATGCCGACGGCGGGGTCTGGTTTGCAGGTTCCGAAACCGCCCGGCAAAGCCCTGGACTGGTGGAAGGTGCATTCGATGCCGCCGAGCAGACGGTAGCCGCAATCCTGCGGACAGATAGCGCTGTGGCTGCCGAGACGGTCTGATCCGGATGCTCCTGCCGAAGTCAAAGAAAACTGTCGCTTGCATGTGAGCCAAGCTGACGCTTTACAGCGTCAATATCACCGAGAACCCAAAGTGCTGTGATTTGACGGCCGTCACCTTTGAAGAATGCGCCGCCCGCCCAAGTAATCGTCTTGCCGGTTCCCGGAACGTCAAAGAAAAGCCCCTGATGGGTCCCCGAAAAGCACATCTTCGCCGCGGCTGAAGATCCGGCATCGATCACCTCTTCAATGTCACACCGAAAGTCCGGTAAGCCGCCGCGAACTTCATTCATATATGCGATGAAGCCCTCAGGTCCGGTTCGCACGGGCCCGAGCGAGGCACGAAAACCAAAATCTTTATGGAGAATTTCGCGCGCGCAATCATCGTCATTCTGATTCCACGCCTCATTGTAGAAACGATGAATAAGCTTGGTGAGATGTTTGGAAGAGTGCTCCAACTTCGCATCCTTTGTTTTGTCCTTCTCCATCCTATTTGAATGACTGCGGATTGTGAAAGCTTCCCGACACCTGAGAATAACCACTCGGGCGCAGAAGCAGACTCAATGCATCGCGTCAATTGGTGCCCGGAAATGCTCTTAAACTTCCGGTTTGTTCACGAATTTCCGGCACGCTGAAACGTATGTCCAAGGTAAAAATCCAGGAAACGGACCTCTACGCCCCGATCAAGGTCTTGCTCGAGGCCCAGGGCTATGACGTGAAGGGCGAAGTGGGATCAGCGGACGTTGTCGCCGTCCGCGAGAACGAAGAGCCTGTTGTCGTCGAGCTGAAGTGTGGTTTTTCCCTCACCCTGTTTCATCAGGCCATAGACAGGCAGCGTATTACGGATGCCGTTTACGTTGCGGTGCCGCGGCTGACGGCCAAGGGATTTCGAGCCTCGCTCAAAAAGAACATCAAACTCTGCCGTCGCTTGGGGCTGGGTTTGATGACGGTCCGGCTCAAGGATGGCTTCGTCGAGGTGCCGCTTGATCCCGCACCCTACAAACCGCGCAAAGCGAAACGCCAAAGGGCGCGGCTGCTGAAGGAGTTTGCCAAACTTGCCGGTGATCCCAATACGGGCGGGTCCACGCGCCAGGGCCTGATGACCGCCTATCGCCAGGACGCCCTTCGTTGCCTGTGCTGTCTCCACGCATCAGGTTCAACAAAAGCTGCCGTCGTTGCCGAACAAACCGGGGTTGAGAAGGCGCGGCGCTTGATGGCGGACAATCACTATGGCTGGTTTGAGCGGGTTGAGACCGGTATCTACGGCTTGAGCCCCAACGGCCAGCACGCGCTCGATGACTATGCGGAAGAGATTTCACGCATTCGTGCCACTCAACCGGTTGAGGACCCCTCATCTGAACTTCAGCCGGTGTTGGCGAGCTAGCTAGTCATTTAAGCTTGGACATCACCATGTGTGTGGTGAACGCGGCCACATTCTCGTCCGCGTGGAAGAGGCGGTCTGTCAACTGGGTATATTCTTCCATGTCAACGACATTCAGGATGAGCACGCACCCCACCTCGCCTGCCACCATGTAGCATTGCGACACGGCCTCTTCTCTTTCGAGCTGGTCGAAGAAGTTCTGCCGGAACTGGGGGCCGTGGCGTTCGAATTTGACGGTTACGACCGCACCCAGGTGGCGTTCCATGCAATCGGGATCGACGATGGCAACGATCTTCTGAATAGCGCCAATCATCTTTAGCTGCGCCACACGCCGCAAGCACGCGGATGGGGACAGGCCGACTTTGTCGGCCAGCGTCTTGTTCGCCAAATCGGCGTTCTCCTGCAACACCGTCAGGATTCGCCGGTCGATAGGATCGAGTTCGTTCGCCATGCGATATTATTGCGTGAAACTGTATTGGACACAATTATTAGGCGTAAACGACGCAAGAATGCCGCTCAATTTCAATCCGCCTGCGTATACTGCCGAAAAATCAATGAGGGACACTCACATGACGCAGGCAGCATCTTTCATCGAACCCAAGACGGGCGAGACCTACGCGCTCGACGCACCGCTGTGGCGTGCGCCGAATGGAAACCCGTTGATGGTAAGCGACCTGCCCGGGATTACCCGGACGGAGATCGATGCGGGTAAAAGATCCATCTGGCGTTATGCCGGGGCTCTGCCCCTGACTATTGATGAGCCCATCACGCTTGGTGAGGGGTGCACGCCGCTGATCGCGCCCGACATCGATGGGTTAAAACTTCATCTAAAACTCGAATGGTTCGCGCCCAGCGGGTCCTTCAAGGACCGTGGCGCGTCGGTGCTGATGTCGTTCCTCAAGGCACAAGGCGTCAGCGCGGTCGTGGAGGACAGCTCAGGAAATGGCGGCGCGGCAATCGCCGCCTATGGCGCGGCCTCAGGTATGGCGGTGACGATCCTCGTGCCCGCCTATACCCAACCTGCCAAGATCATTCAGTCCCGCGCCTATGGCGCCGAGGTCGTTCTGGTACCAGGCGCGCGAGAGGACACCGAAGCTGCAGCCATCGAGATGGCGGAAGATGTCTTCTATGCAAGCCACAACTGGCACCCGATGTTCCTGCAAGGGACAAAGACCCTGGGGTATGAGCTCTGGGAGGATTTGGGATTTGAGGTGCCCGACAACATTGTCATTCCCGTGGGTGCCGGCAGCAACCTTCTGGGGTGTTATATGGCGTTCAGCGAGCTGATGCGCGCGGGCGAAACCGACCGTATGCCGCGCCTCTATGCGAGCCAGCCGGAAAACTGCTCCCCGCTCCACCATGCGCTTCAGGGCACCCCGCAGGAAAGCTTCGCGCCGACGGTCGCCGAAGGCACCGCAATCAAGGCACCAATTCGGCTGGATATCATGACGCGGGCTATACGCGAGACGGGCGGCGGATCCGTGGCGCTCTCTGAAGATGAGATCGTTGCCGCCGCGAAAAGGCTCGCCAATGCCGGGATCTTCACCGAGCCCTCCTGCGCCCATGCCTGGGGTGGCGCAAAAAAACTCATTGAATCGGGCGATATCGCCGCGTCTGATCGCACGGTCGTTGTCCTGACCGGAACCGGGCTCAAAGCGCAATCGGTTTTTTCCGACTAGGTATCCACACTGGCGCCAAAGATTGTATTGAAACCTGTTGAACCCAAACCGATGAATCGGGTTATGTCTTCATGGACTGGCCGCATTAGACCTTTTTAATCACGCACACGAGATCATGGACACGGCAACAGCGCAAAGAAAGTGGCCACAAGGGCGCGGACCGTTCGGCTTTTCGCGCAAGACCTGGCCCTTCATAAAGGTTCTGGTCGCAAGCTCTGTGTCCGGCCTCGTCTTCTTCGTCAGCACGAAACATATGATTCCCTGGCAGCCTGAGAGTTGGGATGCCGCCGGGCGCCTGGCGCTGATCACCAAATGTGCGATCGTTGCACTCCTGCCGGTGGTTCTGGCGGTCATCATCGTGACGGCGCAGCGTCTGCGTCCCGATCGCAAGGTTGGCCGGATCGTGGAGCCCTATACATCCCTTGATATCAACACACGCCTTATTCGCAACACGACCGAGCAATTTGTTCTGCTTCTGGTCGGTCTGAGCGGTCTGAGCGCCTATGTAACCAAAAGCGATGCGCTCTCAATTCCGGTTCTGACCGCCCTGTTTCTTATCGGCCGGACCCTGTTCTGGTTCGGCTATCACCACAACACCTTCCTGCGTGCCTACGGCTTCGGCCTCACATTCTATCCGACCGTGGTGGTGTATTGCTGGTTGATGATCCGGATGGTCTTCGGGATCTATATTCCGATCTAGGCATTAAGGCGGGTGCTTGCGAACAGCCGCTGCTATTGGTCATGACGGGGATTGATCGCGTCACTGGTATATGCAGAACTCCCTCCCGGCCGACACATCCGTATTACTTTTGCTGCCCTTGAAGGAATAATTCATGACCACAACAATAACCGATGTTGACGTCTTCATTCTAAGAGGCCCGAAAGACGAACGGCCTCATTGGGTCAGCAATTTCACTGTCCCCACGGCTAATGAGATCCTGCTGCGTGTTCGCACCAGTGACGGCGTCGAGGGGTTTGGTCTGGCAACCAGCTACACCGATGCGACGCCAATCCTCAATGTTTTTAAAAGCGGTATTACCGAACGCCTCATCGGTGCCAACCCCCTGGCACCGGAGCGCATTTATGAAGATCTGTTTTCCCTGACGTCCAAGCGGCTCGCGCATGAAAAGGGCTGGGGCCGCGAGGCGCTGATCCGCATCTCAGCCGCTGTCGATGTCGCGTGTTGGGACATTATCGGCAAGATGGCGGGTATTCCCCTCTACCAGCTCTTTGGCGGATATCGCGACCAGGTGCCCTACTACGTGACCTGCGCCTATTACCGCGACGGCAAGGATCTGGCTGAGTTGCGCGACGAGATTACGGAGCTGAAGGAGCAGGGTCACAAAGGCTTCAAGGCCAAGGTTGGCGGCATGGAGTTGGCCCAGGACATGGAGCGCCTCGAAGTGGTCCGCGACGTGATCGGTGACGACCTCGAGCTGATGGTCGACGTCAACCGTGCATGGGATCTGGAAACCGCAACACAGGCTGCCGAAGCGCTTATTCCCCTTCGCCCGCGCTGGCTCGAAGAGCCGCTTCGATGGGCCGATGATCGCCGTGAACTCAAGTTGCTCTCGCAACGCACGCAAATCCCGCTGTCGGCAGGCGAAAGCGAACTCACCAGCTACGGGTGCCGGTCCATGCTGGAGGAGCATGCCATCCAGATCCTGCAATTCGATGTGACCATGTTCGGCGGTTTCACCGAAGGGCGCAAAATGGCTGCGCTGTGCGAACTCAACCATGTCGAGGTTACGCCCCATCATGACTGTTTCATTCACGCCCAGTTGGTGGCCTCGACCCCGGCGGGTGCCTATGTTGAAGCCTTCACCAATCCCGAACGCGATCCGCTGCAGGCGGAGCTGTACGAAAACCCGCCGAAACTCGCTGATGGGTGGCTGACGCTGAATGATGCGCCCGGATTGGGATTGACCCTCAGCGAAGACGCCGTATCCAAATTTGGCGAGCGCGTGCTCTAACGCGCCACTTGCCGCCGCCTCTCATCACCGGAAACAGTGACTACATTTCAATTATCGATTGGAAGGATGGGTCAATGCAGTCCATCATCCAGGCAGATGAAATCCTTCAGGGCGGTCTCACAAATGGAATCTACAAAAATTTTGGCGCGCGAAATCACAACCCTGGTCTTCGACCAGTATGGCACGGTTGTGGATATGCAGACGGGGCTGAGCGAGGCCGTGGCGTCTTTCCTCAAAGAGAAAGGCTGGGACGGCGAGCCGCACCGTTTCGTCACCTGGTGGCGGCGGACGCATTTCGAAAACTCGATGATCGATGCCCTGTGCGATCGCGGCCACACGCCCTATCGCCAGATCGGGCATCGGGCAGTCTCCTATGTGATGGACCGATGCGGGATGAGCTATAGCCAGGACGAGGTTTGCTGGTTGGTGAGCCAGATCGAGACCCTCAAGCCCTTCCCCGACGTAATCGCCGCTCTCAAAACCTTGCGCGGTGCCGGATACAAACTGGCCATTCTGTCCAATGGTGATCGCGACATGCTCGAGGCGGCAAAACCGCATATCGGCTTCCCCTTCGATCACGTCATTTCCGTACAGGAGGCGGGCTATTTCAAACCGCACTGGAAAACCTACGCTTCGGCGGAAGAAATCATCGGAGAAGATCGCTCATCCTGCCTCTTCGTGGCCAATCATGCGTTCGACTGCATCGGTGCCAAATCGTTCGGTATGCGCACGGCCTTCATCGATCGCCGCAAACGCCCGTTCGGCGAGACGCCACACCAGGCCGATCTGATTGTTGCCGATTTCAAGGAACTCGCAGCGTCCCTGACCCGGAAATAGGATCGCGCCCTTCTCTCCAGCGTTGGGGCAGCTTCCGAAGTGCTGGCGTTTGTTAGCCCCTCGCCAATCATCGCTGAAGTCACTCCCATTTCCTGGTGGGCACAAATGCGGCCAGCGGGTACCATCTGATCGTGCGTGCGCATGGGGTGAGCGGGATGGATCAATCTGCTGATACAGATCAGGACCTGGCCAAAATCCTTCAGGACAAGAAGGAGCAGGTCATCGGTGTGCTCGGCGGCAAGTTTATGAACGCATGGAATGCTTCGGGAGATATCCAGCAAACCATATTCGTGCTGACAGACAAGCGATTGTACCAGCTCGGTATCTTTTATGACCGCGACGCCGAGGAAAAATACAGGAAACACAAGGGTGAAAACGTCATTCCGGTTAAAGATCTGACCGGCTTGAGCATCACTGACAAGCCGGTGGGCCGCTCAATCATGACCATCGGTCTCGGCCTGACGGTCATCGGTCTGATTATCCTGCTGGCCGGACTGATTGAGGGAAGCGGCGTGGGGTTGGCGCTCGGGCTGTTTATCGGTGCCGTATGGATGGTCGTCCCCGGAGCACTGATGTTGTTTCACGCCAAGACTGGCGGGCAACAATTTTTGGATGTCACCTATCGCGACGGCATGATTGCCACCACCTGTCGGCAGTTCACCGAAAAGGACCTGGAAGCGTTCAAGGAGAAGCTCGCGTCGCGGATTAGCAGATGACGCCTTGCTCCATGCAGGAACTAACCGGTTTTCACGCAGCAACAAGCGACAGTTTCGTAGGGGAATGTCACCTCATCGTGCCCGGAAAGAGACGGTGTTGCCTGAATGAGCTCTTTTAACTGAACTTCGATGCGATGCTGCTCCGCAGGCGCCAGGGCTGCAACAAAACTCACCGATAGAACCCGGTCGATGATGACTTGTTCGGGTGATCCAATATGACCGAATGGAAAATGGCGTTCCTGAAGGGCCCCAAATCCACTGGCCGGAAACAACCGCCGCCAGGTTCCGTGATGATAACGCGGCGTCTCGCCCTCGAACGGGGCCATGATGGACGTCAGTGCGGATACCCAGTCGGTTCGTTCATCGCGCACATTCCATATCAGGCCGAGGATGCCGCCGGGTTTCAGCACTCTCCTGATTTCTGAGAGCGCCGCATCGCTTGCAAACCAATGGAACGATTGTGCGCACACGACCGCATCCACCGTCTCCTCTTCAAGTGGAATGTCTTGAGCGGTTCCCAGCTTTGCATCGGCGTGTGGCGCCGCGCGTTCCAGGATCTCCTTCATCGCCGGAACCGGTTCAACAGCAATGACATTCGCCCCTGTTGCCAGCAGGCGGCGGGTAAATTTGCCTGTTCCCGCACCCAAATCGACAACCTTGGCGCACGGCCCAACCCCGAGCGCATCATGCAACCAGTCATCGAGCGCCGCCGGATAGTCCGGCCTGCCACGATCATAGGTTTCTGCTTTTTCACTGTATCCTTGCGCGGCGGATGGATGGATGGCAGGCATGGTTTCCCCTTGATCGCCCCATTTTGTTCCGGTGGTTTTGTCCCTGTCCATGGTTCATTTGACCGCCCGTTCACTACCCAAACGCATTCAGGGCGCTGCCTCCGCACCACTGGTGTCCTCAACCGTGGGGGAACTCCCCTTTCTGCGGGCGAGCAGGACCTGGGCCCACTTCTCGATTTCGAGCACCAGAAAGACCAACATGCCAGTAGCGATAATCTGGACGCCTTGAACGAGGCTCAGCGGCCGTGTGTCGAACAGCGTCTCCATGATTGAGGTGTATGTGAACACAATCTGCGACGCCGTCGCTGCGCCTACCGCGATCAGTACCGCCGGCGTCCCCAGCATGCCGCGCCATGTGATCGACGATGTCTTCAGATACCGGACGCTGAACAGATAGAAGATCTCCAGTACAACGAGCGTGTTGACCACGACAGTGCGCGCTTCCTCGATACTTGCGCCTTGAGCCTGCGCCACCGCGAACTTCGCGGTCAGTGCGCCGAGAAACAGGATCGAGACGAATACGACCCGCCAGACCAGAAACCCTGAAAGGATCGCCTCTCCGGGAGCGCGCGGTGGACGGTGCATGACATCGGGCTCAGCAGGCTCAAACGCAAGCGCGAGCGCCAAAGTCACCGCCGTGACCATATTGACCCAAAGGATCTGGACAGGCGTGATCGGCATGGTGGATCCGAGCAGAATTGCGACAAGCAGAACAAGCGCCTCGCCGCCGCTCGTGGGCAAAATGAAAAGGATCGCCTTCTTCAGATTGTCATAGACGGTGCGTCCGGCCCGGACGGCTTGCGCGATGGTTGCGAAGTTGTCGTCAGCTAGGACAATCTCGGACGCTTCCTTCGCCGCCTCGCTGCCGCTGCGCCCCATGGCGACGCCCACATCGGCGCGTTTGAGCGCGGGTGCGTCATTGACGCCGTCGCCGGTCATCGCCACCACGGCTCCTTCCGCCTGGAGCGCCATCACCAGCCGCAGTTTGTGTTCGGGGCTGGTGCGGGCAAAGACCGCCGTATCCTGCACGCGAAGCCGGAGTGCTTCGTCATCCAGCGCGTCGAGATCGGCGCCGGTGAGGATGGCGCCGTCGTTTTCCAAACCAAGTTGGCGTGCGATAGCCATCGCCGTGCCGGCATGATCCCCGGTAATCATCTTCACGTGGATGCCGGCAGCCTGGCATTCGGCGACTGCCGCGATTGCCTTCTCGCGTGGCGGGTCTATCAGGCCAAAGAGGCCCAGGAAGATGAAACCGTTTTCGACATCGCCGAACTCAAGGTCCGTGTGGGATGCCTCCACGGACTTTACCGCGACGGCGAGGACCCGCTGGCCGCTACCTGCGATCTCTTCCGCTTGTGAGCGCCAATACTCGGTGTCGATTGCATCATCGCCGTCGAACCCGCGCTGCTTCGCGCACATTTCGAGAATACGTTCCGGCGCGCCCTTGACGTAGATGAAGCCATCGCCGGTCTGGTTCTGGTGAAGAACCGCCATGTAGCGTTGCTCGGCATCGAACGGGATGACGTCGATGCGCGGAAAGTTTCTGGTTTCTGCACCTTGATCGAGGCCGGCCTTGCAGGCAACCGCCAGCAGGGCGCCTTCCATCGGGTCGCCTTCGACACCCCACTCGCCATTCACCTCCTGCAGGCTCGCCTCGTTACACAGAAGCGCTGCCCGCGTCACTTCCTGCAAGAGTGGATAGTCCCTGACTTCAATCTCGCTCCCGTCCAGCGAGAAGCCGCCATCAGGCGCATAGCCGTTGCCGCTCACGGTGAACAAACGTTTGGCAGTTGCGACAGAGACAACCGCCATCTCGTTGCGCGTCAGTGTCCCGGTCTTGTCGGTGCATATGACGGAGACCGATCCAAGGGTTTCGATTGCCGGCAAGCGCCGGACGATAGCGTTGCGGCGCGCCATACCCTGCACGCCGATCGCGAGGGTCACGGTCAGGATTGCCGGAAGCCCTTCGGGCACGGCCGCGACCGTCAACCCGACGACCGCCATGAAGATTTCGGTGAAGCCGTAGTCGCGCACCAGGACACCGAATGCGAGGACAAGAGCAGCGAGGCCCAGAATGAATGCCGCCAACCATTTGGCGAAGTCCGACATCTGACGTGTCAGGGGCGTCTGCAGTGTCGTGACCTCCGACAGCATGCTGCTGATCTGGCCGATTTCGGTGTGAGTGCCGGTGGCGACGACGACGCCTTTGCCCTGACCGTAGGTCACCAGCGTTCCGCTGAACGCCATCGATGTCCGGTCACCCAGCGGCGCCTCCTCGCCAACCGGCGACGTGGATTTTTCAACCGCGACCGACTCCCCCGTCAGAACGGCCTCGTCGATCCGCAAATTCTTTCCCTCTGTGAGCCGGACGTCCGCGGGCACCCGCTCACCCGCTTCCAGCAGAACGATGTCGCCCGGCACAATCTGGTCGCCCGCGACGGTCTTGCGATGGCCCTCCCGGATGACACTGGCTTGAGGCGCCAGCATGTCGCGAATTGCTTCGAGCGCATTTTCCGCCTTGTTTTCCTGGATAAATCCGATGACGGCATTCACCAGAACAACAGCCAGGATAACCTGCGCGTCTATCCAGTGGCCCAAAAGCGCCGTAACGACAGTCGCGCCGAGCAGCACATAGATCAGAGCATCATGGAATTGCGCAAGCAATCTGAGCAACCAACCCCGCCGCTTTGGCTGCGGCAGCCGGTTTGCGCCGAGCCGCGCCAGGCGCCCGAACGCCTCCGCCTCGGTCAGGCCACTGGGACCGCTTCCCTGAGCCGCCATGGCCTCGTTGAACGAAACAGCCTGCCAAGGCAGCTCGATGGCCGGGCCGGCGGATGCGTCCGTCGGCATGTCGGTTGGCTGATGAGCCGTCATGGGGATCCATTCCGATCGATATACGGATTGCAAGAGAACGTACGCACCAGAGTCTGGAAACGGTCAGGTGTTGTCGTTTGCCGATTCCGGGGTCGGCGATTTGGTTGCATGCGCGTTTACGAACGCTTCCAGGTCCCTGGCCGCGACTCGGAATTCGCGGCCCAGCCTGATGGCCCTCAGAGTACCAGAATGAATCCAGCTTCGCACAGTCGCTTCGTTCACTTTCAGAAGGTCGGCGACCTCATGGGTGGTCAGGAACGGTTTGCTCAACATGGCCAAGCTCCGATCATCGATGCTGACGCTGTTGAGCATCGTTCGACTCAACTGGGCGGTCTTTGATCCAAGTCAATGCCGTTGGGCATGGCTCAGTGCAACTAAGCGTCATCCACGCATGCGTGCAAGGAGGCCGGTGTCGTTCGTGCCGTCTCCCTGTCATCACCACAATGAAGGACGTCGGGGGCGTGTTTCCCAAACCCGGATGGAGCCAACACATGAAGAAATTTCTGATGGCGACCGACCTCTCACCGCGTTCCGATCGTGCCTTGGCGCGTGCCATACGCCTCGCATCCGAACACGGTGCGGAACTGATAATTGCCCATGTGGTTGATGAGGGCTTCCCGGCGTTAATAGCCGATGCACAGGAGACGGCGGCCAGGAAGATCATTCAGGACCATGTCGACGCGCTCATGCAGGACAACGACATAAATGTTTCGGTCGAGATCATTTTGAGCCAGGCCCATGTCGGTATTCTCGAAATGTCGGAAAAAACTGGTGCCGAATTGATCGTGCTTGGCGTTCATCGTGAGGACGCGTTCAAGGACATGTATCGGGGCACCACGGCCGAACGCGTCATTCGCGCCAGCAATGTCCCCGTCCTTCTCGTGAAGGAGCTTTCCAATGAGGCATATCGGCGGGTCATGGTGGGGGTGGATTTTTCGATCTATTCAAGGCGTGCGGCCCAATTCGCGATCAGATTTGTGCCGGACGGTCAGTTTCATCTCCTTCATGCCTATGACGTACCGTTCAAAGGGTTCATGCGCGGTCAAGAGACGCGAAGACAAGTCAACCAGGAACAGGAGGCGCAATTTCGGAAAATGGTCGAGGAAGAGATGGCCAGTTTCTTTGCAAGCCTGGAGACGAAGGCGCCCGAACTTGAGCGCGTCATGAAAGAAGGTCCGCCACGAGAGGTCCTTCTTGACCAAGCTCGCCGGATCAAACCGGACTTGCTCGTTATCGGAACCCATGGTCGGACCGGTATCGCCCATGTTTTTCTTGGAAGCGTTGCCGAAGACATGCTCAGGGCGCCGCCATGCGATGTTCTGGCGGTCAACGCCGTTTAAAGGTCCCTTTGATATAGTTGGTGGCGGGCTGATCGAACGCGCTGAAGGCGTTTGTACTGAAATTCTTGGACGGGCGGGACTTCTTCGTTAGGTTGAGACGGCGCAGAGTGGCAACTTATGCGCTAAGCACCGATTGAATACCTCACATTGGAAAACCGGATACGCCAATGACCGAAGCCGTTCACCCCGCCGCTTCACACCATTTGCCGGGGTTTATCACCGCGTCGGGTGAAACCGACGTCCTGATGGTCGTATCGCTCATCTCGCTGGTCGTCATCGTCGTCGGCATCGGAGTGTTCTATTTCAAACTGCACGCTTAGCCTGAACAGATCGCTCATCAGACCGACAAGATACAATTCCAGGTCGTGGCCGTTCTCACGCTCATTGCGTTGTTCACCCACAACCATGCTTACTGGATTGCGGCTCTGATGCTGGCGCTGATCCGGTTGCCGGATTTTACGACGCCATTGACGGGCATGGCGAGTTCCCTGGCACGAATGGCTGAAACAAAAGTCCCACGCCCAGCGACCGAAGCGCCGCCTACGCCGAAGCGCGTCACGAAAAAGTCGGCCAAGGCCGCGCCCGAAAATGCGGCGAAGGAAACCAGCGATGTTTGAACTGACCCTGTGTTCGCTGTTCACTATCCTCCCGGACTATCTGTTTCGGCGCTACGCCCAGGGAAAGCGGTTTGGCCACGAGATCACCCTGTTTTCGGTCTGGTACGAGCTGCGCTGGGGCATCACCGGATACCTGATTCTCACCACCTTGCTGATCACTACTATCTTCTATTTTCACCCTGCGACAAAGAACGCGGTCTCATTCTACCGCACGGTGCCACTCCTACCGGAAGGAAGTGGGCGAGTGGAAGAGATCTTCGTCAAGCTCAAGGACGAGGTGAAGGCTGGCCAGCCGCTCTTCAGGTTGGAAAGCTCAAAGCAGGAAGCCGCGTTGGAAACTGCCCGGCGGCAGGTCCTGGAGGTGGATGCCACGATAGAACAGGCAAAGGCCGATGTACGATCAGCCGACGGCAGCGTCCAGGAGGCGCGCAGCGCCCTCAAGCAGGCTCAGGACGAGTTGGAGACGAAAGAGGAGCTGAATGCACGCAGCCCCGGGACGGTTGCCGCGCGCCAGATCGAAAAACTCCAGGTAGTCATCCAGTCACGCGAAGGCACTCTGGCCAAGACGCTTGCCAACAAGGACTCCGTCGATACCAAAGTCAACGTGCTGCTGCCGGCGCAGAAAGCGAGCGCTGAAGCCGCACGCGCGCAGGCTCAGGTCGCGCTGGACAAAATGACCGTCTATGCGGGCATCGACGGCAGTGTCGAACAGTTCACGCTGCGCAAGGGGGATATCGTGAACCCTCTCATGCGCCCGGCCGGCATCCTTGTTCCGGCGGAGGCTGGGCAACGCGGTCTTGTTGCCGGTTTCGGACAGATCGAAGCGCAGGTTATCAAAACCGGAATGGCCGCCGAAGCCCTGTGCCTTTCCAAGCCACTGACCATCATCCCGATGGTGGTGGCAGATGTTCAGGAAATCATCGCCGCGGGCCAGTTGCGCCCCACCGATCAGTTAATTGATGCGGCACAGGCAAAAAACCCCGGAACGATCACCGCATTTCTTGAACCGATCTACTCGGGTGATTTTGATGATGTTCCAGCCGGCAGCCAGTGCATCGTCAACGCCTATACCAACAATCATGATCGCCTTGAGGACAAGGATATTGGCTTTGGCAGGTGGCTCATGCTTCACGCCATAGACACGGTCGGGCTCGTCCACGCCATCATCATCCGCATCCAGGCATTGCTTCTGCCCATCAAGACGCTTGTGCTCACCGGACACTGACCACCACGCCGAACGATATCACTGTGAAACGTCCTGTTTTGGATCGGCAATTGATCTCGCAATGTCGGCTGACAGCCGGTACGCTTGTGCCTCACAAGAAAAAAAGGATCTGGATCATGACTTTCCGCATCGGCCTGTTGATATTCCCCGACATCATGCAGCTCGATATGACCGGGCCGCATGAAGTGTTCACCAAAATGCCCGACACGGAAGTGCTGATGGTCTGGAAGACGCTCGATCCGATCACGGCGGGTGGGGGCATGCGAATATTGCCCGATGTCACCTATGAAACCTGCCCTGCCCTGGACCTGATCTGCGTTCCCGGCGGGGCCGGAATGAATCCACTCCTGAACGATGAGGAAACCCTCGACTTCATCCGGAAACAGGCGGAGAGCGCGCAATACGTTACATCGGTTTGCACCGGATCGCTTGTTCTGGGGGCCGCCGGGCTCCTCAAGGGCAAACGTTCGGCGTGCCACTGGATGTCGCGGGACATGTTGAAGGAGTTTGGCGCCATTCCCGACAGCTCCCGCGTCGTGATTGACGGCAAGTTCATTTCCGGTGGCGGCGTTACCGCAGGCATTGATTTTGGTCTGGCAGTTGCAGCCAAGATATTGGGGGAAGAACAGGCAAAGGCCATTCAACTGGGCATTGAATACGCACCACAACCGCCATTTGATGCCGGCGAACCTGAAACGGCGGGCAAGCAGATCGAAACGGCTGCCCGCGATGCAGCACAGGCCCGTCAGGAACAGCGTCTGGCTGACGTTCAGAAAGCCGCCGCCAAGCTCTGATTCCTTGCACAGCCTGTTGCCTGCAGCTCGCCGAGTGTGGCGAGCCCCAGGGTCAACAGATGATGTCAGCCAGCCTTGCCGTCTGCCGCCATGGCCTGCACGCCGGGGTAGTCGACCTTGCCCGTTCCGAGCAGCGGTATGGCATCGACCGATTTGATGTTTTTCGGGATCATCAGTTCGGCGATTCCCTGCGTCTTGGCATAAGCCAGAAGATCCTTGCGTTGCGCGTCATGCTTGTCAGTGATCAGGATGAGCTCTTCGCCCTTGCGGGGACATGGAACGCTCGTGACCGCATGCATATTGTCGGGCCACACGGTGCAGGCATAATTTTCAACCGCGGTCAGTGAGACCATTTCACCGGCAACTTTTGCAAACCGTTTTACTCGTCCCTGAATGGTGACAAATCCCTGATCGTCCACACTGACAATGTCACCGGTGTCATAGCGACTGCCGTCAACGCGTTCTATGACGCCCGGGCTCTTGTGATGCAGATATCCAAGCATCACGTTCGGACCCGTAACGATCAGTTTGCCGCCCTTGTCGATGCCGGGCACCGGTTCCAGTTCGTAGGAAAGGCCTGGCATGAAGCGGCCAACGGTTCCGGCTGCATAGTAAAGCGGCGTGTTGACGGTAATTGCCGGCGCGGTTTCGGTCGCGCCATAGCCTTCAAAGATGCGCAGACCGAACTTGTCCGCCCAGATGCGTCTTGTCTCTTCCTTGACGCGCTCAGCGCCGGCGAAGACGTAACGCACACTGTAGAAATCATATGGATGCGCGACACGGGCATAACCGGTGAGGAACGTATCGGTTCCGAACATGATCGTTGCATTGGTGTCGTATACAAGCGCGGGCACGATCCGGTAGTGCAACGGAGACGGATAGAGGAAGGTTTTGACCCCCGACAGGATCGGCAACAGGGTTCCGCCGGTCAATCCGAAGGAATGGAAAATCGGCAGCGCATTGAAGACGGTATCGGTGGGGTTGAAATCAATCCGTGCACCGAGCTGGTAACGGTTGGCCAGCAGGTTTTCATGGCTGAGGACGACGCCTTTGGGCGTACCTTCCGAACCTGAAGTGAACATGACCACGGCCGGGTCATCGTATTTGGAGCCGACCCGTTTGTGGATCCAGCGGCTGAAAGGCTTGAGGGCGAGAGCAGACAGCTTGTCGAAAAATGTGATCTGCTCCTTCAGATCATCCAGATAGACAATTTTCACATCTTTGCTCAAAGCCTCAACTGTATCCTGAAGGTTGGCCATCTCGACAAACCGGCGTGAGGTAAGAACGGTCTCTACGTCTGCGGTTTCCAGCGCGGCCCGCATATTCTTCAGACCCGTTGAGAAGTTGAGCATCGCCGGAACGCGGCCATAGGCCTGCAGCGCAAAGAAGGTCACGATAGCGCCAACGGAATTCGGCAGCAGGAACCCAACGAATTCGCCCTTCCTGGTGAATGTGCGGAGCTTGCGGCCGAGGGTCATCGAACCCAGGACAAACCGGCCATACTTGATGGGTTTACGCTCGATATCTTCCACAATCGGATGGTCGCGGCCATGAATGGCCTGTGCATCCAGGACAGCCTCGAAGAGTGTCTGCCTCCGGTTGCATGTTTCAAAAATCATGTCGCTCATGACGTCATAGAGCTTGGCACCCACTGCCTGGCGTCTGGCGCGTCCGGAGAGCTCTTTTGAGACTTCGAAATTTTGCGGCGGCAGGATTGTCATGGTGATCTTGGGGAAAAGCCTGATGCGTATCTTTCCCTTCATCCTTGAAAAGGGCGTGTACTGCGCGCCGTCAATTCGAATGGGAATGATCTGGGCGTCAGCCTTGTCGGCAACCATGCCCGGCCCTTCGAAGACTTTCATCAGGGCGCCGGTAACGGTGATGCGGCCTTCAGGGAAGATCACGCAGTGGCGGTCCTGCTGTACGGCCTTGATGAGGGATTTCATGGCCATCGGGTTCGTCGGATCGACCGGAAACGCATCGACAAGCGTTAGGAAGGGTCTGACCCACCAGGCCTTGGCGATGTGGGTGTTGACCGCGAAGATCGGTTTTACCGGAAGAAAGACGGCCAGCAGAAGCGGATCGAGAAACGACACGTGATTGACGACGATAACCGCGCGCTTGCCGGCCTTGGCATAGTGCTCCATGCCGCGGATCTCGATGCGGAACAGAACTTTCAGGACCGAAAACAGAAAAGCCTTGATGATGGCGTCGGGCAACAGTTTGCAGATGTAAATCGCAACCACACCGTTCACCACGCCCATCAACAACAAGACTGTGGGAACAGTGAGGTTCAGCGTCAGGAGCCCGGTTGCCGCAAGCGCTCCGACGACAATGAACAGGGCATTGATGATATTGTTGGCGGCAATGGTGCGGGCCCGATACTCCTCATCGCTTTGCGTCTGAAGGATCGTATAGAGCGGCACAATGAAGAGACCGCCGCAGATCGAAATGCCAAGGAGATCGACGAGGATACGGTAGTTGGCGGGAACGCTCAGAAAATCTGCAGCACCCGCCAGGGAAGCGGTCGCAGTGCCGGACGGCAATCCTCTGCAAGCAAAGTAGAGATCGACGATGAAGATCGTCATGCCCATGGCGCCGAAGGGCACGTACTTCGCCGTTACCATTCCCTTCAGCAGCCTGTTGCAAAGGAGCGAGCCGAGGGCGATCCCGATGGAAAAGACCGTCAGGAAAAGCGTGACGACGGTCTCGTCGGCCTGCAGAACATCTTTTGCCAGCGCCGGGAACTGCGACAGGAACGTCGCGCCCACGAGCCAAAACCAGGAAACGCCCAGGATCGACAGGAAGATATTGCGTTCCGATCCCGCCCTTTTGATCATGGACCATGTTTCGCCCATGAAGTTGCGGTTGATGTGAAGATCGGGTGCGGCCGGGGCAGCCTTGGGAATTTTCAGGCTGGTCAGGAAGCCAAGCACGGCGAGCGATATGACCAGGACGGATATGATGAGCGTCCCCTGATCTCCCAGGATCAGCAAACCACCTGCAATGGTCCCGGCCAGAATGGCCAGAAACGTGCCCGCTTCAATCAGGGCGTTGCCGCCGATCAATTCGTCTTCCGACAAATGATCCGGCAGGATCGAATATTTCAGAGGACCGAACAGGGTCGACTGGGTCCCCATGAGGAACAAAACCCCCATCATCAGATAGATGTCGGCAACAAGCAGGCTCGCTGCTCCGAGCACCATGATGGCGATTTCGGCAATTTTTATTTTCCTGATCAGACCGGACTTTTCGAACTTGTCGGCCATCTGGCCAGCCGTTGCGGAGAACAGGAAGAACGGCAGGATGAATATGCCGGCAGCAGCAGTCACCAGTATCTGCCCGTTCATTCCGGCCACATCTGCAATTCTATAGATAATCAGAATGGCCAGCGCGTTCTTGAAGACATTGTCATTCAATGCCCCGAGCGCCTGCGTTAGAAACAAGGGCAGGAAACGGTTGGTGGCAAGAAGGTTGAACTGTGTCCCGGACATCTCTGTATTCTCCGCCTAATTTGCGAGCGTGCCGCGTTTCAGGAAATGGATAGTTGCTTGAATTGTTTTAGGTTGGCTGACCAGTGCGGTGTGCGTTGCCTTGACCAGCAGGAAGTGTTGCGTGCCGGGCAATTTGGTTTCAGCCACCCGCACGACGCCATCGTCGTCACCTGGCAGAAGCGGGTTAAACCCCTCTCCGTCATTTTTGCCGCCTGCAATGATCGCGAATGAATGTTTCAGGAGCGGAATGCGCGCTGCGTTACCCGGTGTGAGCTGCTGGCCTGCATTGCCAAGTATCCACTGGTATGGTTTCAGGTCCGCCGCCCATTCAGCGACCTCCGAACCCAGATGTGGTGGCGCGATCTGCACGATGCGACCTATTTCGATGTGTTTCTTCCAGGCGCCATTCCTGTGGAGAAGATGCCGAACAACGAGGCCACCCATGCTGTGGGTTACGAATGAGACCTTTGTTGTTCCTTCAACCCTGTTCAGCACTTTTTCCAGCCCCGCTGCATGAGCCTCGATCGCCTCACGGGTGCTTGGGTAGCTGATGGGGATGGCATCATAACCGGCACGGTCAAGCGCGGCCTTCATGGCACTAAACGTCCCGGGTTTGGGTGCTATTCCATGAATGAGCAGAACCAGATGGCGGCTTGACGGTGTGATCCGGCCCCGTCGCTGCAGATCATCAAAAACTCTCTTGCAGTGGTCATAGGTTCCCCAGGCGCGTCTGGTATTTTCCGGATCAAGCAGGCGCGAATGCCCAGTGATGACATTGCGTTGGATGCGCCATCCCGCGTGAAGGTAACTGTCGGACCATAACTGGGTGCCCCCGAACGTCTTGACCGGCACATTCCAGTTGCCTGTGTCTGATCTCGGGTCCGCAGATGCCGGTGAGGATAATCCCCAAGCAAGGAATGCAGACAGGAATAGGGCGGCCAGCGTCCGGATGATGAGGGATTTGAGCCCGTCATTTCCCAAGCCAATCCGGTCAAGAAGCGTATGGTCTGATCGGTGAAGCATGTCTGGGAACCCTTTTGCATCCAATTTAATGAACGTTGTTCACAAGAAATATATGTTACCCGAACCCGACATTCAAGGAGTATTGTGAACATTGTTCATTTTTGTATCCCTGCTAAGAAAACAACCAGCAGGAATGCCGGTCGCATACGCGTGGAGGCAGAGCCATCAACCGACGGACTCCGCCTCCGACGTGCTCAATTGTGCGTCTTAACCCTCGGCAACTGGGTCAGAAACGTCTCGAATGAGCTTCTCGGTTTTGGCGTCTTCAAGACGATTGATAAGCCGGTCGCCCTCATAGTTGTCACGCAGGGTCTTGGTTACATTGATGGAAGATTGAACAAGAAGGACCATTCCGATCCACAAATAAGCGCGAATCCAGAACTCCACCGGCATCAAGAATATGCCACCACCAACAAAAAGGCACGCTCCTGCAAAAGATGCATAGGAAAACGTCACCCATGCCTGTGAATGCTCTTTAAACCGCTCACTCATGATTTGTCTCCTTTCGAGGTTTGCTGAGGTTGATCGGCAAATGCGGATCACTGGAATTCATTCAGGCCGCGTCGGGTCTGGATGACTTCTGCTTCGTTCTTTCGGCAGGTTTAGCGCTTTTGTTTTTCGCCTTAAGGCGTTCCAGGACGTCGTTGGCGCTTTTGCGGGATGGAGAACCAAATCCGGCGTCTGCCATCCTTTCGCTTATGGTCCGGGGGTTTGACTCCGCCTCGAGTTCTTCCAGCACGTCCGTTGCATGATCGATTTCGCTTTGGCGGGACTGAAGGCGCGCGAGTGTTGTTTCAGCCTCGGAAAGCGTGTTTCGGTAGGTTTCTCCGGCAATCAGCCCCTTGTCGCGCAGTTTGAGCACGGCATCGTTGGCCTTTGCGGCCCTGCGGCCGCTCTCCAGATCCTTGAGACGGACCTCGGACGTGCGGACCATGCCCCGCAACCGCTCGCACTCCTTGGAAAAACCCGACAACGTCTTCGATGCGGAGTCCCGTTCGTTTTCAAGCGACGCAATGGCTTCAGCCGCTTCCAACGCCAGGTCTTCCTTCCCAGCTTTGAGGGCCAAACCCGCCCGCTCCTCCAGATCAGCGATCTGGCTGGAAATCTTCTGCAGCCGCCCTTGCTCCTGACGGTTCTGCGCAACGGCCACAGCCAACGCCTTGCGCGCCCAGCCCACGGCTTCTCCGCAATCCCTGATCTGCTGGTCAAGGATAGTCAGTGCATTTTGGTCAATCGTTGCATCGACGGCACGATTTGCCGTACCCCGCATAAGGGTCAAAAGAGATTTGAACATGTGTCCATCCTTTCTTTGTGAACGATGTTCATGATATTTAAACTTGATATGAACAATGTTCAAGGTATATTTTGAACAAGGTTCACAGGAGACAGTTTTATGGTTGGAGAACACAAGGCCACGGCCGAACGCCGGCAGGCGCTTCGAAGTGCCTTGATAGAGGCGGCTGATATGAGGATCGCGAAGGACGGGTTGTCCGCACTGACCGCGCGCACGGTTGCGTCAGACGTGGGTTGCTCGGTTGGCGCTATCTACAATGTCTTTGAAGATCTCGATGGCCTGATCATGGCTGTCAACTCAAAGACGCTCGCGCGTCTTGATCGCGAGATTGCCACATCACTCTCATCGGTTTCCGAGGACCAGAGCCCGGTGGAGAGCCTTGTTGCGATCGGCCTCGCCTACTGCCGCTTTGCAGCCCAGCATCCCCGTCTGTGGTCCGCCCTGTTTGAACAGGGGCAGAAAACCGATCGGGTAATTCCCGACTGGCATATGGACGAACATATCCGGCTGTTTACGCATGTCCTGACCATACTCAAGGAGCTCGCGCCCGAGCAGAGTGATGAGCAAACCTGGTCTCAGGCACGGCTGATGTTTTCCGCCGTCCACGGCGTCGTCTCTCTTGGCATGCACGAGTTGTTTATCGCGGTTCCATCTGACGAAATAGAAATGCAGGTGGAGGTGCTAGTCCGTGCCACGGCATGCGGTCTGTTTGAGAACTAAGTCGCGGCAAAGTTCCAAACCAGACGTTTACGCCTCGCCCAACAGGAAGGTGCGGTCTTCCTCGATCAGCCTCGTCAGGTACGCCATCACCTCACGCACCCGCACAAGGTGCAACAGGTCCTGGTGGACGGTGAGCCAGAAATCCCGTTTCACCACCACCTCATCTTCCAGAACTCGAACGAGCCGCTTGTCGTGCCCGGCGACGAAGGTAGGCAACATGGCGATGCCTAGTCCTCCTGCAGCCGCATTGTATTGAGCCACAAGACTCGTGGAGCGGAAATCCGCCGGTGGTTCGTTGATCATGTCGGACAGCCAGCGCACCGCCGATATCTGAACAAGCTCGTCGATATAGTCGATCAGGCGATGCTGCTTGAGGTCATCGATGGTTTCCGGGATGCCTCGCTCTTTCAGATATGCAGGTGTTGCATAAAGATGAAGCGCGAATTCGCCGATCTTGGTGACTTCGATGCGCCGCCCCTGGGGCTTGGGGAACGAGATCAGAATATCGGCCTCGCGCTTTGAGAGATTGATCCAGTGAGACGCGGTCACCAGCTCGATGCGCACCGATGGCTGCTCCTTGTAGAGTTGCGCCATGCGCGGCGCGAGATAGAGGCTGCCGAGCGCTTCCATGGTCGCCAGCCGGACGATACCGCCGGGGGCCGCACTCGTTTCGGTAAACTCAAGGGCAATTGAGTGGGCATGCTCTTCCATGCCTTCCGCATGCTGCAACAGGGTGTGCCCAGCGTCCGTCAAAAGGAAACCAAGACGGGAGCGCTCGAACAGCGTGGATGCAAATCTTGCCGTTTGCAAATTTGCAATTCAAGATCAAAAATGTGCACTGGACTGTGCATTTATGCACAGTTGAATTCCACGACACCGTCCATGGTGTAGCACAGCGCGTGGCTCAACCATGACGGGTGCCGAAGCAATCACCCGGAATGCGGCGTTCTGAATGTCGTGCGTGGAAAACGGATATCCCGGCTCAAGGATCAAGAGGCGGCTAAATGCATTGCCTCACCAGAGGCACAATCAGCGTTAGAAACAGCTTTATCGCTGGAAACGCGATAACTCTCACCCTGACGGATGCCGATGCCATGAGCCGGAGGCAAGCATGCCGCTTGCCGGAGCTATCGCCGTGTGAGGTTGACGGTCGCCGATCCCTTGGCGCTGGTCGCCCTGATTTTCTGACTTCTGCCGTTCACGCTTATGGTGACCTGGCCCGCGACGTCATGCTGCTCGCTATACAAACGGCCTGAATAACGCGTGTTGCTCAACTTGACGACGCGCCCGGTGGTCTTGAAGATGCCGTGGGCGTGCGAGCAGGTTACGTGAACGACGAGGGTTCTCCCGCTGCTCTCCTCATAACGCATGCGGCAACGGATTCTCTCCGATTGTCCTGTGGTCAGACTGACCAGACCTTCGCCACTCCAGGCACCGGCGATTGATCCTGCCTTAGCAGCATCCGCACCTGTTGACATGATGAAGATAACGGCAAGTAAGCAAGCAAAAACATAACGCATAATAATTCTCCCATCTGCCAAGGGAGACTGATTCGCGCAGCGATAGCAAGCAAACGGAGGCTCTTGTTTCGTATTTTACGAAACCGGGGTGGCGCAGGTGCCACAGAGGGAGCCCGTTGAGGCTCCCATGACTGCTGCAACTGGCCCTTGCCTCGCCAGGGAATGAGCCGCTTCTCCAGCAGGCGCATCAGGATTTCAATGGTGAGCCCGATCAGGCCGACAATGATGATGCCGATGACGACAGGATCAAACATCCCGCGCGCAACTGACGACAACCCCGTTGCCAGGGAACCGCTGTACGATCCCGGCAATGAGAGGCTTAGGGCCTGAACATTCACTGAGAAGTCGTTACAGCCGATACCTCTTGCGAAGACACGAGAGCCACGGCGCCTTCATCAAGGGCAGCAAACGGTTCTAGGAGCAAGGGTGCGGATCAGTTCGTGTCAGTGAGAACCGACCTCTGCCCTCATAAGGACATTCTCAAGCCAGGCCGAGGCGACCAAGGGTCTGCGGCCCGGCGATTCCATCAATATCCAACTCGTTCCGGTCCTGGTAATCCATGACGGCAGCCCTGGTCATCGGTCCGAAACTGCCATCCACAATGATTGACAATGCCTTTTGCAGCCGCCTCACATCCGAGCCAACACTTCCCGGGCGCAGGACTGCGGTGATGGGCTTATCCGTCTGGTCATCGCCGAGCAGCGCCATAACATTCATACGCTTGCCGCTTGACCAAAGAACGCGGCCTGATTTTGTCGCCCTCAACACCGTCGCGTATCCACCGCTCGTATAGGTGCCGTTTCTGAAAAGGGACTGCTCTCTTCTCCGGCGACCTATAATTTCCGTCGGCTTGCGCCATGCCATGAATTTATCTGCTGCGCGCGCACGGTCGCCCTTGTTGAGTGCTTTGGTCAGACTTGCCCGCCTGATACCGCCGGTGTTGTAGTGAAAGCTCACCAGGGCATCGAACTCATGCTGCTCGACCGGCACTTTGACCGCGCTGAGTACGTCACGCGAATACCTTCCGATGTCTTCGCGGAACAGGTCGAACACCATGTCCAATGGTTGGGCCACGCCACGGGGAAGCTCTTCCGGAAAGGGTTCGCCTGCAAAACGGGTATGACCAATCCCGAAAGTAAGGACGCCCACGGAATCGAAATACGGCATCGGCACGATGCCCTCGTGACTTGCGATTTCAACCAAACCCTTTGTGCTTACTTCCACTGCCATAATGCAAACGCGTCGTCACCGCCAAAGAAGCGGCCCGGCGGCCTGAGAGCTGGGGACAGAGAGAAGACCGCCGGGGCCGCAGTGCGACTATCCCCCAAAGGGGCGCCAAGGGAGAGCAGCAGATGCCGGAGGCGACCTCACTTCTGCGGGCGCGGTCGCAATAGCCGCTTCGGGCTCTGACGCAAACAGTCACAATCATGAGGGAAACATTTCTTCTGGGCCGAAGCGGGTCGGAACAAAGAAATGTTTGTGGTGCATTTGCGGCAGGAGTGCTGCGGGGAAGAGGCCGCAGCACTGCGATCCCCCGACATCTTAATCCTCCACCGCCTATCACAAAGTCATAGATGCTTTGCGCACAGCGAGCATTGCCTATTGGGTCAGGACAAACCAATAATGACGTGTTCGGATTATTCGTTTCTGGACGCCCGTATCGTTTTGGGAGGAACTATGGGTAAGCGTGCATTACCGGCACCATCCAGGGTGTCGGCCTAGGCTATGGCGCAGGGCGGCACCCAGGGCACCATTCGCGACCACGCGGCAAACGCGACAATTACGCTTGTGAGCGGGATGGTCATTGGCATCCTGCTCGTCACCTACGCCATTTCCTTTTCCGCCATCACATTTTCCGGCGAACTCTCCTTTCTTCTGGAGAGAGCCATCGGCATTGGCCTGTTCAGCGCCGCGGTCATGGCAGCGATCACATCGCTTACCGCATCCTATCCCGGCACGATCGGCGGGCCACAGGACGTTGCAGCCGCCGTCATGGCAATCACAATCGGTACTGCAGTGGCGTCCCTTCCGCCAAACGCATCCCCGGAACAGGTTTATGCAACCGCCTATGCGACCCTCGCCACGGCTTCCCTGTTGATCGCGGTAACGTTCCTGTGCCTGGGGTATTTCAAACTCGGGAACCTGGTGCGCTTCATCCCCTACCCCGTCATGGCCGGTTTTCTGGCCGCGACCGGTTGGCTGCTCCTGAAAAGCTCACTCGGTCTCATGGCGGGCCTCACACTCGACTGGAGCACACTCTCAGGGCTGCTGAACGGCAATGCCATGGCTGTATGGGTTCCCGGCGTAGTGCTGGGACTGGTGTTGCTGACCTGTTCCTGGCGTTTCAAGCAGCCCGTTATCCTGCCGGGGCTGATCATCGGTTCCATCGTGGTGTTTTATGCAGTCATAGCGGTTCTCGGCATCACTCCGGACGCCGCACGGGCCAATGGATGGCTGCTCGGCCCCTTCCCCGGAAAAGGCTTCACCGACAGCATCGACCCTTCCCTGATTTTCCAGGCCAACGTCATACCGTCGCTGCGGACCTTCGTTGAAATCGTCACCGTCGTGATTCTGTGCGTGCTTGGTATCCTGCTGAATGTGTCCGGTATCGAGGCCGCGACCCGGAAGAATATCGATCTGAACCGCGATCTCATGTCCAGCGGGTTAGCCAATCTTGCGGCGAGCCTCGGCGGCGGGCTTATCGGATATCAGCAGTTGAGCCTTACTATGCTTGCGGACCGCTTCGGCGCGCACAACCGGCTGGTCGGGCTTCTGGCAGCAACCATCTGCGCACTCGCCTTTTTCTCAGGCGCAGACGTTCTGGCCTATTTCCCCAAGGTTGTTGTCGGCGGCATCGTCGCCTTTCTCGGTTTTGACCTTCTGCTCGGATCGCTCTACCGGGAATGGAACAAACTGCCGATGGTCGATTTTCTGATCATCCTGTTGATTTTTGTCGTCGCGACAACAGTCGGGTTCCTGGAAGGGATCGCCATCGGCATCGTCGCCGGTGCCATCATGTTCATCATCACCTATTCCAAGATCAACGTGGTGCGGCAGGAATATCTGGGAAGCGAGTTCCGCAGCAATGTCGACCGCACCAAGGCAGAGGAAGAAATCCTGAAGGAACATGGTGACCGGACCGTGATCCTGGTGCTGCAGGGTTTCATATTCTTTGGTACGGCCAACCAGATTTACGACCTCGTCCGGGCGAAAATCACCCGCCGTGGTGTAAAAAAACCGATGCATGTGGTCATTGATTTCAGACGGGTAACCGGCCTCGACTCTTCTGTTGTGCACAGTTTCATCAAGCTGGTGCAGTTCATGCAGGAGAAAAATGTCACCCTGGTTTTCACCGGACTGCGCAAAGAATTGGCACTCCGCCTCGGCGACAGTGAGTTGGACTTTGACGCTGTTCCTGCATTCAGGGATCTAGACGGTGGCATTGAGTGGTGCGAGGAGCAGACGTTGGAAGCCTTTACAGAGGGTTCGCGTGCCAGCCGGGCATCGCTTGAGAGTTACCTTGTCGGCGACATCTTCACCAAGGCCCAGGCAAGGGAATTTATTAGCTATCTGGAATCGAACATCTACGAGCCAGGCGATCACCTGTTGCGCCAGGGCAGTCCCTCCGACGATATCCTGTTTATCGAAATGGGTCGCGTCACAGTCCAGCTGGAACTCCCCGGCGGAAAGAGTGTCCGCCTGCGCTCCATGGGTCCGGGCACGGTCGTGGGCGAAATCGGCACCTATCTCGGATTGCCGCGAACGGCGTCCGTTGTTGCCGACGATCCCTGTCACGCGCGGCGTCTCACCCAGAAAGGGTTCAAAAAGATCGAGCGCGAACAGCCGGCACTTATTTCGATATTCCACAAGTTCATGGCCCGGCGCCTGTCGCAGAAACTCGCTGACAACAACCGCATGCTCGAGGCCGTGCTGCGGTAGGTTGGCGGAGGCGCTGGCGACAGTCGTCGAGGAGCTGTTTCAACCAGCTCCCTGATCCGCCCGCTTACGCGGCGGCGACGTCCTTGAGGAAACTGTCGACACCGATTGCGAGTGCCACAAAGAAAGTCGCGCCGAGAATGAATACAGGGAGTTTGATTGTCAGCCGCAGGTTATTCAGTTGTGCTATCACGGCAATACCCACCTATGGTTGCAATCGATGCCGCTTGTCAACCATGCAGGTTAATTTGGTATGAAGTCTCCAATAACGGGATTTAGAATTTCAATTGTGATCACAGCTAATCTCACCCATGCACAGCGATCGGCCAAAATTCAACTCCACTTGATCGAGCACCCCATGCTGGGGTGTTGCTGACGCGGGCCTTCCCCCGTCTCGGCGATCTGGCGCATGGCGTTGACGAGCTCCGGCACGCGGTCCGCCGGATCGTTCATACCGGCGCTGTCCAAGCGTCCGCGATATTGCAGCTCGCCGCGCTTATTGAAACCGAAGAAATCTGGCGTACAGATCGCGCCATAGGCCTTGCCGACACTCTGATCGTCATCGACGAGGTAGGGAAACGGAAAGCCGTACTGCGCCGCGAACGTTTTCATGTTCTCCGGACTGTCGTCGGGCTTGATCCGGTAATCGTTTGACATGACGGCGAGTACGCCGATCCCCTCATCCATCAGGAGCATGGCATCGCCGGCGAGGCGATCGGCAACCGCCTTCACGTAAGGGCAATGATTGCAGATGAACATAACCAGCAGACCCTTGTCGTTGAGATGATCCGACATGGTATGGGCTTTGCCGTCCGGGTCCTTCAGCGTGAAGTCCGGGCCCTTCCAGCCAAAATCGCAAAAGGGAGTATCGAGGAGCATGGGGTGTTGTCCTGTTTCGCTGAATGGGTACTGATACTACTTTTACTCGAGACGGATGCGGATCACAAAACACGCCGCAGGTCTGCTGCGGTGGGCAACGCGCGTTACTCTGTCCGATGCGGGCCGTTGGATCCACCTACTGCATTGGTGAGAGGCGTGTGGCCGGGTCCGCCTCATTCGGCCGACGCTATATCGCCCCCTACATCGCCGAATTCCTCAGAGCGTATCCGGACGTGAAGGTGCGCCTCGAACTCGCTGACGGCATCGTCGATATTGTCGAACAGGGATTTGACCTGGCGCTGCGCATCGGCACGCTGGCGTCTTCGAGCCTGGTTGCCCGCAAGCTCGCGGACAATCCACGCCTGCTCGTCGCATCACCAACCTATCTCTCGGAATTCGGGCGTCCGCAACGCCCTGAAAATCTGGCGTCGCACAACTGCATCGTTCTGGACAGAAACCGGATGTGGAAACTGCGCGGGTCGGACGGCGAGGTCCACGAGATCCGTGTGTCTGGAAACTTCACGACCAACTATGGCGAGGCGATTACTGAAGCCGCCCTTGCCGATGCGGGCATAGCGCTGAAATCCCGGTGGGACATCCGCGACTTGCTGGCTGAGGGTTCACTGATTCCCGTGCTTGATGATTTCATCATCGAGCCCTTGTGGAGTGTGTGGGCCGTGCGGCCACCCGGTCAAATGGTGCCAGCGCGCGTGCGCGTCTTCATCGACTTCATGGAAATGAAATTCCAGCAACTGAAGGCGTGAATCCTGGCGTGGGCGCCTGTCGCAGAAACTCGCTGACAACAAGCACATGCTTGAGGCAGTGCTGCGCTAAGCTTACCAAACCCGCAGACATGAAGTTGCACATGCGGTAACCTTTCGAACATCGTGCAAGGGTGGGCAGCCGCCAACAGAGAGAGAAATGACAGAACAGAGTGAAGTCACCGTCCGCCGATTGTCAGGAAGCGTCGGCGCCGAAATCGCCGGCGTATCGGTTGCCGGCGATTTGACGAATGCCGAATTCGACGCCATCCACCGCGCCTTCAACGACCATTCGGTGCTGGTGTTCCGGGATCAGCGCCTTGAGCCCGATGAACATGTCACGTTCAGCCGGCGGTTCGGACCTCTTGAGCAACACGTCCTCAAACAGTTCGCCCATCCTGACAATCCGGACGTGTTCCTGATTTCAAACGTCAAGGACAAGGGCAAGCCCATTGGCGCCATCCGTGCCGGACAATATTGGCATTCCGACAGTTCCTACCTGGCCAAGCCGACCATGGCGTCCACGCTGAACGCGCTGGAGGTGCCGAGCACGGGCGGCGATACCATGTTCGCCAGCATGGCCGCGGCCTATGACGAGCTTTCGGAGCCCATGAAGGCGTTCCTGTCCGGTCTCAATGCGGTGCACGACTACACCAACGCGTGGGACGTCTTCTTCTCCCGGGTTGCCGACCGGCCACCTTTGTCAGACGAAGACCGCGCCAAGGTGCCTCCGACGGAGCAGCCGGTCGTTCGCACCCACCCGGAGACGGGGCGCAAGGCGCTGTTCGTCAATCCGGGCTTCACCCGCCACATTGTCGGCCTCACCGACAGCGAAAGCCGGGCTTTGCTGGATTTCCTGTTCGCTCACGCGCAGCAGCCCCACTTCATCTACCGGCACAACTGGGCGCCGGGCGATCTGGTGATCTGGGACAATCGCGCCACCTGGCATCTGGCGATTGCCGATTACGACATGGACGAGCGCCGCCACTTTCACCGCACAAGCATCGCCGGCGACGCGGCATATTAGCCGAAGTGCGGTGACGGAAGGTCGTGCTGCGCCAACTCTGGCAGGTCACGGCCCGTCGAGGTTCATGCCACAGATTGTTTCAACACCGGCGTCGTGGCGAACATCGACATGAGAGCTGCCTCCAGAATCTCCAGATCAGAGGCGCGAGCGAGCTGATGCTCGCCATCTTTTATGATCGTCACATGCACATCGTCGCTTTGCATCGTCTCTGAGAGTTTCAGCCCCGTATCCCACGGCACGTCACGGTCCTTGCGCGCATGGATGAGCCTTACCGGACACCCGATTGGCAGCGATTTGCGGTTCAGGAGCAGGTGATGCTCTCCATCCTCGATCAGGGCGCGTGTGATAACGAAGGGCGGACCACCATGGCAGTCGGGAACAAGAACACGGCCATCTTCTGCGAGTTCTTTCCTGTGCGCATCTGAGAAAAGGCTGTCGCGAACATACGCGGTGAAGTCGGCGGCTGCGGAAATACCAACAATTGCCGCAGCAGATCCAGGCTTCTCAATTGCAAGCAGCAAAGCCAGCCAACCCCCCAAGCTTGACCCCACAAGAATGTGCGGCCCCTCGCCCGCGTGTTCGACGACCTGTGTCGCGTCAGCGAGCCAGCTGCTGATGGTGCCATCCTCGAAGCGCCCTCCTGAGCGACCGTGCCCGGAATAGTCGAACCGGATGCAGGCGCGCCCTTCCCGCCGGCAAACCGCTTCAACACGCAGCGCCTTCGCGCCATTCATGTCTGAGCGCAGACCGCCAAGGAAGATCACTCCGGGCTTGCTGCCATCAAGCCTGCTTACTGCGAGGCGTTCGCCATCTGCACGGGTCAGAAACTGCAGATTATCGGGGTCAGTTCGGGTTGTTTCTGGCATGGCACAGGATATTTACATGAGGCCTTGATCGGGGAATCTTACCTATTTTCCCGTAGTTTGCTATCTTTGACTGGCATGAAAACACCACAGCGTCTCATTGTTGGGATCAGCGGCGCCTCTGGCGTCATCCTTGGCATGCGCATGCTTGAGGTGCTCAGGCCGCTCGATGTCGAGGTGCATCTTGTAATGAGCAAGGCGGCCGAGCTTACGCTCGCATACGAGACCGATTTTACACGCGACCAGGTGCGCGAGCTTGCCGACGTCGCCCATCCCGTCAATGATATTGGCGCCGCCCTTTCCAGCGGATCGTTCCGCACACTCGGCATGATCATCATTCCCTGTTCCATCCGAACCATGTCGGAGCTTGCGGCGGGTGTTACATCCACGCTTCTGACACGCGCTGCCGATGTTGTCCTGAAAGAACGCCGCCGCCTCGTCCTTGTGGTACGGGAAACCCCTCTGCACGCCCTTCACTTGCAGAATATGGCGCGGTTGGCGGAGGCTGGCGCCATCATCGCCCCGCCAGTGCCGGGCTTCTACAGCAAACCGCAAACGGTCCAGGACATGATCGACCATACGGTTGGGCGCACCCTTGATCTGTTCGACATAGATGCCGGACTGGTTAAGCGCTGGGGCGAAAGTTCAGGCCCCAAAAGAGGCCGCAAGAAACCATCTGCATAAGGCGGGTCCGACTAGCGGACCGGAGCATCAACCGCGGCTATTCACCCATTGGATAACACCAGGGGCACGCCTCTTCCGCGGTCCGGCTGAGCGGGTCCCACTCTGGCAGGCTCTCCCAGACCATTTCACCGGCTGCCTGCGCGTCGGCCATCAGCTTCGGAATATCGACATCGGGAATGATGCCGTTCTCCATGCACACCTTGCCGTCAACGATTACGGTGTCCACGTCGTCGCCAACGCCGCAATCAATCAGACTTTTTACCGGATCGCGCACCGGCCCATAGCGCAGCGAGTTCCGGCCGGAAAAGTCGATGATGATGATATCTGCGAGCGCGCCTGGTGCCAGCATGCCGAGATCATCTCGGCCCACTGAACGCGCGCCGCCGAGCGTTGCAGCTTCGAATATCTCTCCCGCGGTCGCGGCAAAATAGGTATCGCTCATGATCTTGCCCATATAGGACGCGGTGCGCATGTTCATGATCATGTCACGTGGATAGGTATCGCTGCCGATTGACATGTTGACGCCAGCCTCCTGGTATTTCTTCCAGTTGTTCAGGGAGCGCGCCCTGCGGGCAATATTGATAGGGCAATGGGAGACCGATGCACCAGCATCGCCCATCAGTTTCAAATCCCGCTTGATGGCGTAGTTGAGGTTGGGGTTGTCGGAAATGAAATTGCCGTGTCCGATGTTAAGCGTCGGGCGCAGCATCCCGATCTCATCGAGCAGCTCGACCGGTGTCATCATGTGTTCCTGCACCACGTCGTGAAATTCGATGACCGAATAGGCGGCATGGGTAGCCATTGGCAGACCGGTGTCATCGGCGATCTTGGTCGTGCGTTCGAGCAATTCACGGCTGCTGGTTTCAACTTCCCGTGGCACGAGAATGCCGCGCACACGCCCATCTGCCGCGCCGTTATACTTCTCGATGAACCCCATTGCGACTTCGAGGCCGTCGAGGCCCATCTGATCGTTGCGTACTCTTTTCAGGCGGCCCTTTTCATCGCCCACCCAACGGCCGCAATCATATCCCGGACCAAGATAGGCACGCGTTCCGAGCCGTGTGACTTCGGCCAACAGGGCTTCCTGAACCGAGAGTTGGCTGCCGAACTCGATAAACGTGGTCACGCCGTTGCGAAGCTGTTCGGCAACGGTAAAGGTTGCATTGAGGGCGAGGGCTGCGTCCGCGCCGGCCTTGCCATGCTTGAGATAGCGTGGATCGCCCTTGACCGTTTTGCCCTCCTTGGGAACGCTGATCTCCAGGAAAGGCTGGCCGTAATACATCGGCCGTCCGGTGTCGGTGATCAGACGATGAGACGCGCGGTGGCCGGAATGCACATGCGTGTCGACAAAGCCAGGGCACACCAGCTTGCCCTTGGCGTCGATGACATGGTCAACGTCACCGTCGAAATCTAGCCCGAGATGCACGATCTTGTTGTCTTCATAGACAAGCACACCATCGCGAAGAAGGCGGTGCTCCCCCTTCTCATGTCCCACGATCCAGGTTGCTTCGATCTTTGTGCGCATTATTTCATTCTCCAATCACAAGTCTCATTCCTGATCATTTGCGTGTTGCCGCGGCGCTCTTGACCGGCTCCATCTTGCGCCGCCAGAGCTGGAATCCAAGAACCAGCGCCATTCCGCCAATCCCCATCAAGTCGGTCATCAAGTCCGGCGCGATCAGAAGGGGGCTGGCGGCGAACATGACAATCCGTACCGGCATTGACATCGCCCCGAATGCATAGCCGCCAAACGCAGACGCCAGACCGATCACGCCAATCAATGCCGGCACGACGACGCCCGCGACCTCGATCCAACTTCCCTGCAGCAGCATGGCTGGATTAATCGTGAAGGCGTAGGGGATGAGAAATCCGGGCAGCGCCAGCAGAAAGGCGCTCATGCCGGTTTGCCACAAATTGGCGCCGCTGATGCCGGCTGCCGCATAAGCCGACAGCGCCACAGGTGGTGTAACCATCGAGAGAATGCTGAAGTAGAGAATGAAGAGATGCGCGGGCAAGGCGGGAATTCCAAGTTCCTGAAGCGCCGGGGCGACGAGGATCGCGGATACCAGATAGGCCGCCGCCGTCGGCATTCCCATTCCCAGAATAATGGTCAGGATCATGGCCCCGACAAGCGAGATCGTCAGCGATCCGTCTGCCAGATCGAGCAGCCAGCGTTGCAGCTTGAGCGCCATTCCTGTCTGCACCAGAGTGCCGACGATGATACCGGCAACGGCTGAGGGCACCGCGACCTCGCAGGCGGCCTTGGCTCCGTTGAGAACCGCCTGAACCAGATCCCCCTGCGCCATGCGCGTTGCCTTGCGCAGCATTGCCAGCGCGACAATCAAGATTGTGGTGTAGGCACCAACCGTCATCAGCGAATAGCGCGAAATCAGCAGGAAGATCATGGCAGCGAGCGGCAACAGCAGATGCCAGCGTTCGCGCAACCCCTCAAGATGCTCGGCAATGGAAACGCCCGCCTGCGGCTTCAGCCCGTGACGCAGGCTGTAGAAGTGCACAACCGCATAGAGGGAGATGTAATAGAGCAGTGCGGGTGTAATCGCGGCGATCACGACATCGGGGTAATCGACACCGACAATGTCGGCAAGAATGAACGCGGCCGCACCCATGATTGGCGGCGCAAGCTGCCCGCCGGTTGACGCGGTTGCCTCGATGGCGCCGGCAACCGTTGCCTTGAAACCCGACCGTTTCATCAGCGGGATCGTCATCAGGCCGCTCAACAGCACATTCGCAACAGCACTGCCGGAAACAGTTCCAAACAGACCCGACGCGACGATGGCAGCCTTGCCCGCCCCTCCCCAGGCCCGCGCGGTCACGCCATAGGCGATATCGACGAACAGCTTGCCCGCACCGGAGCGCTCCAGAAACGCCCCCACGACAACGAAATAGAACACCATGTGCGCCGAAGCGGAGATCGGCGTTCCGAATATGCCCGATGTGGAGAGCACCTGCAGATCGATAAACCGGTCCAACGTCATGCCGCGATGTCCCATGGCGCCGGGAATATAGGGACCGGCAAAGACGTAGAGGATGAAGACGACAGTAACGATGGACAGGACGAGGCCGGCAACGCGGCGACAGCCCTCGAGCAAAAGGACGATCAGCAGAACGCCGAAGACGACATCGAGAGGAAAGACGTCATCGACACCCTCGATGCGTTCCGCGACACGCTGGCCATTGGCTGCGAAATATGCAGCACAGGCGAGTGCAGCCAGCGCCAGCGCCACGTCGTAAAGCGGGACAGGGTCTTCCGGCCCGCGCCGGCCGTGCCACGAAATAAGCAGGTATGCGATCGCCAGTGTTGCGCCGACATGCACACCCAGAAACACGATTTCATACTCGAAACCGCCCGTGAAGAGCGGCATAAATTCCACGGTTGTCAGCACAAGAGCGATGCCAAGGAACAGCATCCGCGCCGCACTGGCGGAAATCTCCGGGACTTTCATGCCGCTCTATCTTGTCACGGTCTGTCCGCCTATAGCAGGCCGGCCTCCTTCAATGCTTTTTCGGCACCGGGATGGCGTGGGCAATTGCCGATGAAGCCGGGTTTGGCGGCTTCTTTCAGGTTCAGGCTGGAAAGCCCGGCATGGACCTTCTTGACCTTCTCGACATTTGCAATCAGCGCCTTGGTGAAATCATAGACGATGTCATCGGGGACGCCTTTTCTTGTCATGATGTTCGAGGACGCCTGAACGGTTTTCACAGGCGCTGTCTGGCCCTTGAATGTATTGGCGGGAATGGTCGCGGGGACCCAGCCATGTTTTTTGGCCATTGCAGCGATCACATCATCCGGCAGGCCCACGAGGATCATGTCGGTCGTCGTCGTGAGCTGTGTGGCTACGGGATGACCCCGCGTCACAACATGCGCCCAACCATCGGCACTGCCGTCGGCAATTGCCGAACCGGTCGCCTTGCGTGCCATTGCTTTGACGCTGCCACCCTTGCCGGCGACGGCATCCTTGGAGCTGCCCATGAGCGCCAGCACCTGGCGCACACCGGTTTCGCCCGTTCCGCCGACCTTGGTCGTCAGCAGTTTGACGCCTTTTTTGTCGCCGGCAATTTCCTTCCAGCTCTTCACACCGGACGCTTTGGTCATGAAGGCTGAAAAATAATAACTGTCCAGGCCACCGATGATGCCCCGAACATTATCGAGTTTCTTGTCAAACGAACCAAACCCGCCGCAGGCTTCGGCCGCCGGCATCTGGAAACTGATGGCCAGTTCCGCTTCGCCCTTTTGCAGGAGCTTCATGTTGCCAACACCACCGGCAATCGGAAGAACATCAATTGATGATCCCTTTGGAAGTGCGCCCACGGTAATATCGGCTATGCCAGCTCCGTAGTTGTACCAGGCGGACCCGACGCCAACGGTTGCAAACCGCAGCTTGGCCGGATCGGCGGCATTCGCCTGTATTCCGGCGACGAAAGTCATCGCCACTGCGAGCCCTATCGTCTTGATGTGTTTCATGTACTTCCTCCCTGTTTGGCCCGGTGCCCACAACTGTCCAGTCCTGGGATCATCGGGCAACTACCGGGCCGCGCCATCTGTACGGCTTGTCTTTGGCGCGGGCCCTTCCACTACGGATCCTGCAACTGCAGTCCGCTCGCTTCCAAAATCTTTCGTACGCGTATTTTCTGTTCATCAGAAACGGTCAGCCGTTCAGCAAATTCCCGACCAAAGGGACGGGTTGCGTCAATGCCCATCTTGGTGAGGGTGAATGTTTCGGGATCGGAGCTGGGATCAATGATTGCCCCTTTCGCGCCGGGGATCATGACGACGTCTTTTTCCGCCTTTACGCGGGTTGCGATCGCCCACATGACGTCGTGCATGTTGAATATGTCCACATCGTCATCCACGACTATGACGTATTTGGCGTAGAGCTCCGTCCCTAGCGTACCCATGATCGCCATCTGCGCTTCGCCTTCCGCAGTCTTCTTCAGCGAGACGAAAACCATGAAGGCGCCGCAGGTAGTGTGGGGAACGTGGACGTTCTGGACATTGGGAAGATTACGCCTGAGCGAGTTCAGGATTTCTCCCTCGCGCGTGATGCAACTGATCAGGATATGGTCCGACGACATGCCCGACGCGATGGAGTGGAACATTGGATCGCTGCGCATGCGGATTCTGTTGGCAACGAATATATTGTTGGTGCTGCGATAGGACGCGTATCCGGTGAACTCGCCGAAGGGCCCTTCGGGCTCCGTTTCGTCGGCCAGGATTTCACCTTCGATGATGATCTCGGCACCAGCGGGCACTTCAAGGTCCGCGGTGCCGCACCGCGCCAACCGGTACGGTTCGCCAAACAGCCCGCCAATGATATCGAATTTCCGGACATGGGGCGGATAGTGGTAGGCCATCGAACCCATATAGTGCAGCGGATGAATGCCGAGGGTGACGGCGGCAGGCAGGTTTTCCCCACGTGCGGCTGCACGGCGGTGGAATTCATACATGCGGCGGCGGGAATGCAGTGATACGCCCAGCCGGTTCTTCCCCGTAAGCATGAGCCGGTGAAAGCCCGTCGTATCCACACCCGTCTCCGGGTCGCGCGCCGCGATCTGGCCGGCAGTGATATAGGGCGCGGCATCTACGGCAAAATGGAAGGGGATCGGCAGCTTGTTGAGATCCACATCGTCACCCTCGATGGTGACTTCCTGCCAGGGCGCGCTGTCGACAACCTCGACGGGAATATAGTTCTGGCATCGCTCGCGAAACGCAGTCGGCAATTCGGCGGGTCCCGCCCCGAGTGCGTCGGCGAGCAACGTCCGGTTGCCCGCAACATTGGTCACAACCGGCATTTCATGACCCTCGACATTTTCGAAGATGACGACCGGAGACCTCCCGTATCGTTCAAGTTCGAGCACTGTCGAGGTAATGTCGAGGCGGGTAGAAACGGGCTCGGTTATTCGAAGAATCTGGTCGGGGAAGCGTGTTTCGACCTGCGCGAGAAATCCGCGAAGCCCTTGTGCGTCAAGGTCTTGGGCTTTTGAACCCATCCCCACTTCCACTGTCAAAAGTCTTTCTATTGTTAGAAAGACTATAACAGTAATTTGCGGGGAGCAATTTCTTATTCCGGGGTGGAATGTTGCTCAAAGCGTTCCCGACAGCCGAATGCAGACGTCCCGCCATCGTGTGCCGCGCCGGCCAAAGATGCCCTCACCCCCGCTCAAACCCGCGGAAGATTTCCCAGTCGGTGACGCGGCGGTCATATTCGGACTGCTCCCACTCCGCCGCGTGCACATAATGGTCGACCACGTCGTCGCCGAAGGCGGCACGCAGCATCTTCGAACGCTTGAGCGAAAGGGCCGCATCGCGCAGCGTCTTGGGGATCTCACGGGCGCGCTTCGCCGCATAGGCATCGCCCTTGAATTCGGGCTCCAGCTCCAACTTTTTTTCGATCCCGGCAATGCCTGCTGCGATCAGTGCGGCGAAGGCAAGATAGGGATTGAGGTCCGCCCCGCCTACCCGGCATTCCACGCGCACGGCCTCGCTGCCGCTGCCACAGATGCGATAGCCCGCCGTGCGGTTGTCGTTGGACCAGACCGCCTTGGTTGGCGCGAAGGTGCCGGCCTGAAAACGTTTGTAGGAGTTGATGTTGGGGGCAAGAAAATACGTAAAGTCGGAGGCATGGGCCAGCAGACCGGCGAGGTAATGGCACATGAGTGTCGACATGCCGTATTCAGCAGATTTGTCGAAGAAGGCCGGCGTCTTGCCGGCCTTCGACCACAGTGACTGGTGGATGTGGCAGGAGGACCCCGCCGCCTCATAGTTCCATTTCGCCATGAAGGTTATGGCGCGGCCCTGTGCCCAGGCGATCTCCTTGCAGGCGTTTTTTGTGATGGCGTGATCATCTGCCGTCGTCAGCGCATCGGCGTAGCGGACGTTGATTTCCTCTTGGCCCGCCCAGGCTTCGCCTTTGGTGTTCTCCACCGGAATGCCGGCCCCATAGAGCCCGTTGCGGATGGCGCGCATCACGTCCTCTTCCTTGGACGTCTGGAAGACGTGATAGTCCTCATTATAGGGGCTGATGAGCTGAAGACCGCGGTAGCCTTGGGCATGCGCCTCCTCAAACGACTCCTGGAACATGAAGAACTCAAGCTCCGAGGCCGTCATCGGCGCATAGCCCATGGCGTCGAGCCGTTCGATCTGGCGCTTGAGGATTGCGCGCGGAGAAACCGGCACCGCTTTGTGGGTGTCGTGGTCGAGCAGGTCGCAGAGAACGAGTGCGGTTCCCTCCAACCACGGCACGCGGCGCAGCGTCGCCATGTCCGGCTTCATGGTGTGGTCGCCGTAACCCTTTTCCCAGCTCGCAGACGTGTATCCGGGGACCGGCTCCATCTCCATGTCCACGGTCAGCAGGTAGTTGCAGGAGTGGGTTTCCTCCATGGCAGAATCGAGAAAATGCCGGACGTGGAAACGTTTGCCCATCAACCGGCCCTGCATGTCGGTCTGGGCCACGATCACCGTGTCGATCTCGCCCGCATCGGCAGCTTTGCGAAGCGCGTCGAGTGTCAGGTTCCCCGGCATGTAAGCCCCTCCGGTCTGCGTGGTCCATTTGGCCGACGACCGTAGAAAGCGGATTGTGTGGTTGCAAGGCGATTTGCAGGTGCCCGCGTGCCGGAAACCCCTCGCCCCTCCGACGACACCCAGAGCCACGGCGCCTTCATCAAGGGCACGAAACGGTTTTAGGAGCCGTAACGCGCTTCCTGCTCCATATACTCGGCGGTGCCGACGATCTCTTCGCGCTCCTTGAAGCTCACCATCTGCTCGATCATCGCGCCGCTGTCACCGTCGCTCTTGATGGCGTCCAGAACGCTGCTCATCGCGTGGATTGCCGCGCGCTGCAGGTCGCTTGGGATAATCACAATCTGATAGCCCATCTCTTTCAGCACAGGCGCGGATACAAGCGGCGTTTTCCCGCCGTGGAACATGTTCATCAACTTTGGACCGGGCAACGCCTCGGCAATCTTTTCGATCTGTTCAAGACTTGTAGGCGCTTCCACGAAAAGCACATCCGCGCCGGCATCGGAATAGGCTGCGGCGCGCTCTATTGCAGCGTCAAATCCTTCGACGGCGATGGCATCGGTGCGGGCAATGACAAGTGTCGGATCGTCTCCAAGGGCATCCTTCACGGCGCGGATTTTCTGAACGAACTCCTCTTTTGAAACCAGCCCCTTGTTTTCGTAGTGGCCGCACTTCTTGGGAAAGACCTGATCCTCGATATGGAACGCCGCGACCCCCGCGCGCTGATAGGCCTGGACAGCGTGGCGTGCGTTCAAGGCGTTACCGTAGCCTGTATCCATATCGGCAATGACGGGCAGTGAAACCGCGTCGACGATCTCAGATATCCGCGTCGCAATTTCGCTCAGTGTTACAAGCCCCATGTCAGGTATCGCGCGACTGCGCGCAATGGCGCCGCCACTGGCATAAACCGCGCCGAACCCGGCACGCTCGATAAGTCGCGCCGACAGCCCGTCAAAACACCCCGGCGCAACAACCATCTCGCCGCTGTCAATCGCTTCCCTCAGTTTCCTGCCTTGATCCATTATTCAATGTCCTGCGTTTAATGGTTGCTTGTTCGACTTTTGCTATCTTCGTCGAGCCCGGCATGCGGCGCTGACACTGAACTGCCGGCAAATCATCAACAGACGATAAAAATCGGCAATCAGAAACCCTGAGAAATACCTGTTGCCGGAGAGAATGCAAACGATCTGGTGAAACTTGATATCCTTCATATGATAGGTCGATGTAGAGTCTGCTGGAACTCCATCCCGCACAGTGATGTGTGTATTGAGAAGCTTTGCAGGTTAGAGGGGACGAAATGAGCCAACTTGAAGGTGCCGGTACGCAGGACAATCTAAAACAGCCATTGAAGGTTTACTGGCAGCCCGGGTGTTCCAGTTGCCTGAAGACCAAAGAGTTTCTGATTGATAACGGCGCAGAGTTCCAGTCCGT
>Ga0209633_10000374_pt1 | contig 52898 bp, 50 predicted proteins | sample Cruoilmetagenom1_FD_187290 | JGI IMG/M metagenome (GOLD analysis project Ga0209633, IMG submission 187290) | Oil polluted marine microbial communities from Coal Oil Point, Santa Barbara, California, USA - Sample 1 (SPAdes) (version 2) | ecosystem: Environmental > Aquatic > Marine > Oil seeps ... | reverse complement strand
AAACGCTGATATTATTATTGCTGCCTTGGGCATGCCTGAATTTTTAACCGGAGATATGGTAAAAGAAGGTGTAGTGATTGTTGATGTTGGTATTACCAGGGTTGATGATGCTACTAAACCTCGAGGGTATCGTTTAGCAGGAGATGTACATTTTGAAAGTGTAAGTAAAAAAGCCAGTTATATTACACCGGTACCGGGTGGTGTTGGCCCTATGACCATTGCGATGCTATTGAAGAATACGTTATTGGCTTGCGAGAATAGAGATTGAAAAAATATACTAGTTATATAAAAAAATCCGAAGTTAAAAACTTCGGATTTTTTTTATTGTCTAAATTGTAATTTAAAGGCTATTTAAAATCAGCATCAGCTACCCCTTCATTCACTTTAATTTCTTTTACAAGAAAATCAAAACTACGTGGCCCCATAGTTTGTTTTAACTTAAAAGGAAATTTAACGCCTGCCACTTCTTTATAATCAGTATAAAATATTGAAGAAGTATTTTGACCAACAGCTTTTGCTTCTTTAATTTTTAGACCTGTTTCTACACTATAGAAAATTGACAATTCATCAGAAATTTTTATTTTATACGCGTTTTCGCCGTCTATAGCTTCTATTTTTTCAAGTGTTACATTTTGGCTTAAGTAATTAACTTCAGGAAATGGTGAAGACTCAGCTTTAACCTTTTTAATCTGATCTTCGTTCATATCTTTCTTTTGTCCTTGAACAACTGAATAACCAGCATCACCGTCTAAAACTTGTTTAGACATAGAATTACCCATAGCTTTCATTTCTTGCATGAATTGATTTTTTACTGTTTTCTTCATTTCAAGATTTAATACCATACCCGGCTGTAATTCAGCTTCGGCTAACATAAGAACTGAATTAACATTATCAAGTTTTGCTCTTCCGCCAATGGCAGCTATATATGCATTTAAAACTGAGGCAACATTTACATCACTTGGTATTTCAATATCATAACTTGGTTTTTCTGTCTTATTTGCATAAGGATCGTAATATTTAATAGGAATACCCGTTTTTTCAAGATTACTAAGTACATCACTTCCTTTTCCAACCACTACAATTCTAGCATTCTCAGTTTTGAAATACTTGTTGGCTACTCTTTTTACATCTTCTTTTGATACATTATTAATCTTTTCAAGATAGGTAGTGTAGAAGTCATCCGGTAAATCATTTAGCTTAATATTTAACGCATAACGCGCTACAGTTTGAGGGCGTTCAAGTGCTAATACAAAATCACCAACATACTTAGCTTTGGCATTCTTTAAGGCCTCTTCAGTTACATCTTCATTTTTAATTCTATTAATTTCTTTTAGCGTTTGTACAACAGCACTATCAGTAACAGCATTTCTTACAGAAGCACCTGCTGTAAATCGTGATTTATATTTATCTGCACCCACTCTGGAGCGTGCTCCATACGTATAACCATGCTCTTCGCGTAAATTCATGTTTAAGTAGCTGTTAAAACCACCACCTAAAATCTTATTAGCGATTAAAACGGAATGATAATCAGCATCTCCCATTTTTAGGTCAACATTATTTGTTAGCGATATGTTAGATTGCACAGCATTTGGCATATCAACAAAATTAATTTGCGTGTATTGCTCATTTGGCTGCGCCTCAGGAACGGTTGCACTTATTGCAATTGACTTTTCCCATTTACCAAAATGTTTTTTTACCTGCTTTTTTATGGTTTTAAGATCTACATCACCAATTATTACTAAATAAGCTTTATTCGGATTAAAATACTTTTCATAATATAAACGAACATTATTAAGTGTTACGTTATTCACCGTTTTTTCAGAAACAAACTCACCTTTAGGATGGTGTGTGCCATAAGATAATGCTCCACCTACACGCCTTGCAACAGCATCAACACTTTTTTCTTGTGTTTTTAATCCTTCAATTAGTTTGTCTTTTTCTTTTTGAAATTCTTCTTCCGTTAATAACGGATTAATTGCAGCATCGGCCATTAATTCTAAAATTCTATCAGAATATTTAGATAACGCTCTTGCAGAACCTCCATTAGCCCTAAAATTTAAGTTAGCACCTAAAAAATCAATTTCTTCATTAAATTTATCTTTTGGGATATTTAAAGTACCATTACCTAACATTGATCCTAACAGGCTTGACATTCCTGCTTTATCTCCTTCTTTTATTGGCGTATTATCTATGGTAAGACTATATGCAACTCTGGGTAATTTATGATTTTCAACAACAAGAACTTTCATTCCATTATTCATTTCAAACTCATTAGGTACTTCTAATGCTATTTTTGGAGATGGCCCCGGTTTTGGTTGTTTTGACCTGTCTATCTGTGCATTAACACCAATAGACGTTAAAAACAATACTATATATATTGATATTTTCATTTCTGTTCTCATTTTTATTTATCTTTTTTTTCTACTGGTAAATATTCTAATTCAAGTCTTTGATTCTTATTCAAATATTTCTTAGCTACTGCTTGAATTTCTTCTCTGGTAACAGACCTGTAAATATCAATTTCATTATTAATTAAATTGATATCGTCATAAAGCATATAATATCTCGCTAAAGAATTTGCAATACCTGAAACACTTGAATTTGAATTTACAAATTGATTTTCAAACTGATTTTGAAGTTTTTGAAAATCTCTTTCAGAAATTAATTCTTCTTGCATTTTAAGAACTTCTTCATCCATTTCAGCTAATAAAGTAGCTAATGGTATATCTCCTAATGGCAAAGCAAATAAGGCAAAAACATTGTAATCCATTTGACCTACGTTTACCGCTTGTACTGCAAGTGCTTGTTTTTGTTCATCAACTAATTTCTTATATAATACAGAACTTTTACCACCACTTAAATAACTTGAGATCATATCTAAAATATAGGCATCACGTTCCTTAAAACCGGGTGTTCTATACGCTGCAATAATAGCAGGCACTTGAATATTAGTATCGTATGCTTTTGCTTTTTTGGTTTCGGTAATTGGTTTTTCTTTTGGGAAATTTCTAACAACGTCTGCCCCTCTAGGAATTGGTGCAAAATAATCTTTAGCTAATTTTTTGGCATTTGCAATATCAATATCTCCGGCAACTACTAAAACTGCATTGTTAGGAACATAATACTTCTTAAAGTATGCCCTGAACTCTTCTAAAGTGGCGGCATCAAGATGTTCCATTTCACCAATGTTCTTATCTTTATATGGATGTACTTCGAATAAATTTTCAGTTATAGAAGCTAAAATAGCACCATAAGGAGCATTGTCATAACGTAATCTTTTTTCTTCTTTTACAACCTCATTTTGTGTATCAACACCTATTTGATTAATAATTGGATGCATAAGACGTTCAGATTCCATCCATAAACCTAATTCTAAATTATTTGATGGAAAGACTTCATAATAATAAGTTCTGTCTTGTGATGTATTGGCATTATTACTACCACCATTAGAGCTTACAATAGTAAACCATTCGCCTCGCTCTATGTTTTCTGTACCTTCAAATAGAAGGTGTTCAAAAAAGTGGGCAAACCCCGTACGAGATCTATCTCCATCTTTTCCACCAACATTATACATTACCGATGTTGTAACAACAGGTGCAGAATTATCTTGATGCAAAATAACGTGCATACCGTTATCTAAATCAAATTCTTCAAATTTAACTTCTTGAGCAGAAACTGCAACTCCAGCTAATACTAAAAAAGTTAAAGAAAATAAGTGTTTTTTCATGTGTTAATTTTTATAGTTTAATGTTTGACGCAATCAATATAATATTGTTACCGATTCCAACAAAAATAATAAATCAGAAACAACTTTAAACACTAATCAAGAAAAATTACAGAAATTTTTAAGAAATAAAAATAAGTTAAATAGATACGATCAAAAATGGAAAAATTATTTCTTCTTTATATCAATTCTATTCCAGATATCAAGGTAGATCTTCCAATCATTGTCAATTTTTTTCCAAACGATCACATATTTACCTTTAAACCCATTCACAGTATTATTATCGCTTGAATTGCCTTCATAATAGCCATAATCATAGGCATAATCGTCAATAATTTTTATTTCTTCCGGGGTTATTTTGTGGTATAATATTTTACTTCCTTTAGGTAAGATCCATCTCTTTTTAATGGCTTTATGTCCGACAATAATATCGGCACCAGTCGGGAATATTTTACCATCAGTACTATAAAAAGTTGTTAATTTATCGAAGTCAGCACTCACATATGCTTTAGAGAAAGCATCAATAGTATTTAATATTTTATTGATATCCTCTCCTTTTCCTGAATATTCCTGAGCAAAAATATTCAAGCTTAAAAGTAATACTAGCAAAGTACTCTTAATCTTTAAATGCATATTTAGATGTAACGCGAATTAAAATAACATATTAATAATAATATGTATAGTCGTCAAAATTACTAGAACTAACATAAGTTATGATTTTAGCTTAAAGTTAGTAATATATAATCTCGTTTACACCCGCCAATACTTGTTTTAATAAAAGTTTAACCATTCATTAAGCTTTTATTAAGATTGCCGGTATTAATTAGCAAACAATTGATCAATGTCTTTAAACGCTTTGAATTCTAAGGCATTTCCGGCAGGATCTAAAAAGAACATTGTTGTTTGTTCACCAACTTCTCCTTGAAACCTTATATAAGGTTCAATAACAAAATCTATATTTTTTGATTTTAATTTTTTTGCAAATTCATGAAAGACATTCCAGTTTAATACAACGCCATAATGAGGTACAGGTACATTTTTACCATCAACCGGATTTGTATGCAATGCTTCTTCTTCTTGTTTTGGTTTATAGTGGATTACCAATTGATGTCCGAATAAATTGAAATCAACCCATTGCTCACTACTTCTACCCTCTTCACATCCCAACACATCTTTGTAAAATTTTCTACACTCCGCAAGATTATGGGCTGGTATGGCTATATGGAAAGGTTGTAAATTTTTCATACTTCTCTATGCACTGCGCTTGGTGAAAACGCCGGTAAACAAATGGCCAAATATTCGCATGCTGTGTCAAACGGATTTGAATATTGTATTCTGGTATTCTTCTCTATCTTAATGGATTGTCCCGCTTCTAAAATTACTTTTTCGCCCTCAATAACAAATTGCTTTTTACCTTTGATTATATAGGTATATTCATCAAAATCAGGCGTTTGAAAAGGCTCACTCCAACCTGGTGGTGCCACCATATGTGCAATACTTAGTGTAGCGTTTGTATCAGAGGCCAATCCAAAATGTTCTTCAATTAATTTGCCATCTGTAGTCGGAACAATAAATGGTGATTTCTGAATAAAATATTTCTTCATTATATAAATTTAGTTCATTAAAATAATTGATAAACTAAATTAAGAAACATTTTTAAGACAAATAGATTGTTTACATGTATTTAGAAATAAATTTAAAAAACTCTTTTTTTAATTCGCCGTAAATACTTCTCTCTGTCGCCATTATTTCTCTAAACTCTTCATGTCTTTTTAAATCTGGTATATCTATTACATTTTGATGTATCTCATAATGTTTAGCAATATTTAATTCATGTGCCTTTATTTCTTCCAGATATTCTTCAAAATGCTTTTTATGCGCTATAAAGCTTTTGCCAAATTCATCCAATTGTGCCAGTACCTTTTTATCGGTCCATCTGTTCTTAAGTTCGTCCAATCTATTTTGGAAAGTTTCAATCTCATCTTTCCAAAACAATATCTCATTTTGCCATTGCGAATGTTCAAAATGCAAATCAGAATTAAAAATTACATTTGTTTCCATTTTTGAATAATTTTAGTTAACCCATTAAAATTACAGGTAAGCTAGTACTATTCAAATGATAATTATCAGTTCAACTATTAAAAGCAATATTAATTTATAAAAAGAATTAAACTCACTAGAATTATATAACAAAACTATCTAGTAACCAGTTTTTTAGCACTTTCGGCAATAGGAATACCTCGTTTTAGGTCTGGATCTGCAATGGGTTCTCCATAGTGTTTCACAATTGGAATGACACCAGCCCAGATATCTAACTCATAATCTTCTTTTTCATCTTTTGGCGGACCGGTTCTGATCTTTGCGGAAGCCTCTGTTATTTTTAACTTCAACACTTTAGTGGCTTTTAACTCTTTGGCGTTTGGCAATCGTGCTTCTTCCCATCGCATTGGTATTATTTGATCTGAAACTACTTTTAAGGCTTCTAAGCGTTCAGCAGGATCTGTAACCAATTCGGCTTGACCAAAAATAGTAACCGAATGATAATTTAAAGAATGATGAAATGCAGAACGTGCCAACACAATACCGTCAGTTTGCGTTACATTAATAGAAATATTCACACCTTTTTCCATAGTAACCAACATTCTACTCACACTCGCGCCATGAAAATAGATGCAATCGTCTTTTCTACCGTAAATAGTTGGAATTACTACAGGATAGTCATTATACACAAATCCAATTTGACATATAAAATCATTGTCTAGAATTTTATAAATGGTTTCGGTGTCATAATGGCCTCGCTTGGGTGCTCTTTTTACTTTTGTTTTGTCTGTTTTCATTTATGCTGAATTTGCTTGTGCTGTCCCGATAATTCGGGAAATTCAATATTTCAGTATCTTATTAATTATAATTTCTGAATTACCTTCAATAAAAATAGTAAATCCTTATTTAAATTATTTAATTTTACTGCCTAAATTTATTCTATTATTTTTAGTGAATTACATTAGGTCTCGACTGCGCTCGACCTGACAAATAAATTTTATTTTGTCTCCTCGAGCATTACCCAAACATAAAGTATACTTTATGTTGAAGGTAGTAAGTAAATCTTGTCGAGAGGTTAATATTTAATTTTTCATAGTAAATGAACATCCAAGAAACATTAAAATCTGCCATCAAAAAAGGATTTGAAACTATATACAATAGCACTATAGCATCTGTTGAATTTCAAGCAACACGTAAAGACTTTGAAGGCGATATAACCGTGGTTGTTTTTCCTTTTTTAAGAATTATAAAAGGGAATCCTGTTGAAATTGGCACCAAACTCGGTACTTATTTAAAAGAACATGTTGCCCAGGTTGAAAATTTTAATGTAGTACAAGGTTTTTTGAATTTGGTATTAAGTGATACTTATTTCTTATCGAGCTTTGAAAATATATACGCTATTGAAAATTTTGGGGTTACTCCTGTTACTACAGATACCAAATCGGTTATGGTAGAATACTCATCACCAAATACCAATAAACCATTGCATCTGGGTCATATCAGAAATAATTTATTAGGTTATGCTGTTGCAGAAATCATAAAAGCTTCGGGCAAAAAGGTCTATAAAACACAAATAATTAATGATAGAGGTATTCATATTTGTAAGAGTATGTTGGCTTGGAAACGGTATGGAAATGGTAAAACACCCGAAAGCACTGGCTTAAAAGGTGATAAGCTGGTTGGAAATTATTATGTAAAATTCGATCAGGAATACAAAAAGGAAATTAATACCCTCATCGCAGAGGGAATCTCAGAAGAAGCCGCTAAAAAGCAAGCACCTATTCTTTTAGAAGCTCAGGAAATGCTTATTAAATGGGAAGCTGGTGCACCTGAAGTTGTTGATCTTTGGAAAAAAATGAACCAATGGGTTTACGATGGATTTGAAGCATCATACGATGCATTAGGTGTGAATTTTGACAAAAATTATTACGAAAGTGATACCTATCTTTTAGGAAAAGACATAGTTGCTGATGGTCTAAATAGAGATGTTTTCTTTAAAAAAGAGGATGGTTCTGTATGGATCGATCTAACTGATGAAGGACTAGATGAAAAAATAGTATTGCGTTCTGACGGTACCGCGGTGTATATGACCCAAGATATTGGTACAGCCATTCAACGTATTAAAGATTATCCTGATGTTGGCGGACTTGTTTATACGGTTGGTAACGAACAGGATTATCATTTTAAAGTGCTGTTTTTAATTCTTAAGAAATTAGGATTTGATTGGGCAGAAAATCTACATCATTTAAGTTATGGAATGGTAGATTTGCCGTCGGGAAAAATGAAATCAAGAGAAGGAACAGTAGTTGATGCCGATGATCTGATCGTAGAAATGACCAATACAGCAAGAGAAATTTCTGAAGAACTCGGAAAACTAGAAGGCTATTCTGAATCTGAAAAAGATGCGCTATACAAAACCATTGGCCTCGGTGCTTTAAAATATTATATTTTAAAAGTAGATCCTAAAAAACGTATTCTGTTCGACCCAAAAGAATCAATTGATTTTCAAGGCAATACCGGACCTTTTATTCAGTATACTTATGCCAGAATACAATCTATTTTACGCAAAGCAGACTTTGATTATACTTCTGTCAGTTCGAGCCTTTCGACTGCGCTCAAGACAGGGTCGGTAGAGAACTCTTTAAAATTACACAAAAAAGAAAAATCGGTACTAAAGCAATTAGCGCAATATCCTGATATTATTCAGCAAGCTGCTAAAAACTTTAGTCCAGCATTACTCGCTAATTATACCTATGAGTTGGTAAAAGAATACAACTCTTTCTATCAAAGTGTTCCTATTTTGGGTTGTGAGAAAGAGCAGGAGAAATTATTTAGAGTACAGCTGTCAAACAAGGTGGGTAATGTGATAAAATCTTCGTTTAAATTATTAGGTATTGAAGTACCTGAAAGAATGTAGTTTGACTGTTTTATCAAAAAGAATTCCTTCCATTTTTTTCACTAATTGTTTAACGAACGCTATACTTTTTTAACGATTTATAAACCTGTAAATTATTGTTAAAATTATTGCTAAGACTGCTGTGTATTCTTGAATTTGTTATCTTACAGCTAAATAAATATAGTTATGCGTCACTTTATCTTACTTTTAGTTTTTACTTTTTCTATAACGGCATTTACGCAAGTTACACCTCCAGGCTTAGAAAATAACCCTGAATCTGAGGTTACAACCATAACGTTTTACGCTATAGATTCTGTCAAAATTACAGCTGATACTTATTTTTTAAAAGATGTTCCTCCTACGGTTTTGCTATGCCATCAAGCCGGTTTTAGCAGAGGGGAATATATCAATACAGCCAAGAAATTAAATGATCTGGGCTTTTCTTGTCTGGCTATTGACCAACGCTCTGGTAAAGAAGTGAATGGCATTATCAATCAAACTGCCATAGATGCTATTAGCAAACAACTAAATGTTGGTTATACCGGTGCAAAGAAAGATGTTAGGGCTGCTATTGATTATCTATACAGTATAAATGGTAATCAAGACATTATTCTAGTAGGAAGCTCCTACTCTGCTTCTCTTGCATTGTGGCTGGGTAGCGAACAAACAAAATTAAAAGCAGTTGCAGCTTTTAGTCCGGGTGAATATTTAAAAAATCTGAATTTGGCAGAAACTATTAAACCTTTAAAAATTCCTACTTTCATTACTTCTTCATTGCGCGAAACAGGACCTGTTGAAAAATTAGTGAGATTTGTAAAACCTAAATATATTACACATTTTAAACCAACCGTAAAAGGTATTCACGGTTCAAGAGCGGTTTGGGATTCTACCGAAGGGCATCAAGCGTATTGGGTAGCTTTTAAAAGCTTTCTCTTAGCTAATAAATAAATAAATTCTGAACTTGGTTCAGGATCTTTTCAATATATCCCTGCCTCAAGTCTAGAAAAATTAGGCATGGCAATTATAATAAATCCAACACTCTTTCTAATGCCATTCCGCGAGATGCTTTGATCAAAATTGTAGTATTTTGAATATTTTCATTTATAAAAGCATCCTTAAAATCGTCAAAATTTCTGAATTGCTGTATATTTTTAGCATCGCTTGATGTTGAATTGAATCCTTCACCAATTAAATATGCTTTTTCAAGATCTATTTTTTTTAATTGGTCTGTTATATATTGATGTTCTTGTAAGCTATCATTCCCTAATTCAAACATATCTCCTAATATTACCACCTTATTAGGAGCTGATAAATTTGAAAGATTTTCAAGAGCCACTTTCATACTACTTGGATTTGCATTATAGGCGTCTAAAATTATCTGATTGGTCTTTTTATTGATTATTTGTGAACGGTTATTTGTAGGCGTATAATTTTCAATGGCTGTTTTAACAGATTGGTCGGGTATTTCAAAATATTTACCGATAGCAATAGCAGCCGAAATATTATTGAAATTATAAGCACCAATCAAATTACTTTTTATCAAAACATCATTATATTTTAAATTAACAAACGGATCTGCTGTTACAAATTCGATAATAAAATCTGCATTGTTTTGACCGAATAAAATTCTATTCATTCCTTCTGATTGTTCAACTTGTGTCATATCATTATTATTTACAAAAGCTGTCTTGTCATTATTTTTTAAGTTCTTATATAATTCTGTTTTCGCTTTTACAACACCATCAAGATCACCAAAACCTTCAAGATGTGCTTTACCAAAGTTTGTAATATAACCGAAATCAGGTAAGGTAATATTAGCAAGTAATTCAATTTCTTTTAAGTGGTTTGCGCCCATTTCTACAATACCTATTTGGGTATCCTTCGGCATTGACAACAATGTTAATGGTACACCAATATGGTTATTTAAATTCCCAACAGTTGCAACAGTTTTATAAATAGTAGAAAGAATGGCATTTATTAATTCTTTAGTAGTGGTTTTACCATTACTTCCTGTTAAGCCAATTATGGGGATTGCTAATTGCCTTCGATGATATGCCGCCAACGATTGTAAGGTCTCTAAAACATCGTCAACTAAAATTATCTTATTGTTACTCTTCACAAAGTCTTCATCAACAATTGCATACAATGCTCCTTTGCTCAAAGCTTCTTCTGCAAATAAATTCCCATTAAAATTATCGCCTTTTAAAGCAAAGAAAAGCCCGTTTTTTGTAATCTTTCTAGTATCAGTAGACACACTATAAGACTCTTGGTATAGTTGATAAAGTTCTTCAATTTTCATGAGCTAAAAGTAAAAAAAAAAACTCAATACAAATTGTATTGAGTTTTTATAGTATAGGGTATTATATTATATTATTTAGTTGGTGTTTTACGTCTTCTTTTTTGAGACATTGAACCTAATTTATCTGTTGCACATCTGAACCCGATATAATTAGTTGCCATATATTGAGGTAAATATCTACGTTGAGCCGGATCTAACCAATATTCTCTATCTCTCCATGAACCACCTTTAAAGACTCTTGCTTTATCACTAATCAATGTGTTTCTCTTCTTAGTATCGTATTGTTGGATTCTTAAACCACTCTCACCAATTTGTTTAGGCGTTCTAGGCGAATTATACATTCTAGGTTTATTGCTTTCATCCATCTCTTCTTCATCTTTAAAATAGTTTTTTGTAGAAGACATATCACCATCGCCAATTGCAATATTATTAGATTTTTCATAATTAGGTCTCATAAAAGCATCACTTTTAGTAATTGGAATGTATTTAATACTTCCTGGTAAATCTTTAGGTACAATTTTACCATTATCTAAAGTATCAAACTCAATGCTGTTATAATCTACTACTACTACTTTACCTTCTTCATCAATTAGCGGTTTTTTGAATACATTTCCTCTAAAATAATTAAAGTCGTTTGCATCATTATCAACTATTGGTCTATAAACATCTGCTACCCATTCAGCAACATTACCTGACATATCATATAAACCAAATGCATTAGAATCATAAGATTTTATTTTGATAGTAATATCTGCACCATCATTACTCCAACCGGCCAATCCACTATAATCACCTTTACCTTGTTTAAAGTTAGCTAATTGATCGCCTGCTCTTCTTCTTGACTGATCTCTGGTATATCTACCATTCCAAGAATATTTTTTTCTACCTCTTATAGTATTGTATTCTCTGTTCTCTATTTCTGCTTTTGCAGCATACTCCCATTCGGCTTCAGTAGGCAATCTAAAACGTTGCGCTAACAAACCATCAGAAGTTTTTACGTGTCTTCCAGTAAATCCTTGAGGAGCTCTAGATTTTTTTGTTTTTCTACTTCTTCTTGATTTCTTTTCTCCATCATCATTTGAATCATCCTCTACTTCTGTATCATCACTAGCATCTGATCTTCTATCTTTTTTACTCTTTTTCTTAGTAGATTTTTGAGAATAATCTGGTAATCCTCTACCATAAATAGCTTCATCTCCATCAAATAATAAATTAGGATTTGCTAAATAAGTACCTGTGTCAAATCTATTTTTACCTTCAACAGTAACTGAATCCATATCAAATAAAGAATTTAAAACTCCTTTATCCATTAATATTTTTTCATTAACCCTATCAGTTCTCCATTTACAATATTCTGAAGCTTGATTCCATGAAACACCAACTACAGGATAATCACTATAAGAAGGGTGACGTAAATAAGTCTCAGTTAATAATTCATTAAACCCAAGTGCATCTCTCCATACTAATGTATCAGGTAATGCAGAATGGTAAATTTTTCTATAACTATCGTCAGAAGGCGGGTAAACTCTTTCCAAATATTGTAAATAAAACAAATATTCTAAATTAGTTACCTCTGCTTCATCCATAAAAAATGAACGAACTTGTTGCTTAGTAGGAGTAGTATTCCAATCAAATAATACATCATCTTGTACACTACCCATGGTAAATGTACCACCTTCAATAAGCACCATTCCTGGAGGCACTTTTTGACCTGCATAATTTGTATTTGCAGTAAAACCACCATAAGTTGGATCGTTAAATCTCCAACCTGTTAGTTCTGAATGTGTCCTAGATTTCTTATTACAACTCGCTAACGTAGCTGCCACTAGTACTACTAACAATAAATTGTTTACAAAATGCCTTTTCATACTTTATAATTCTTTTGTTTAATTTTAGGGTTGATAAGGTAATTATCAATTACTATTTTTTTGACATAAATGCCTTTTGATGCTTGTATAACGATTGTTTTATTTCTTTATTATGTGTAACCTTGTAAAATATTAAAATAAGTATGTCTAACTTGCGTTTGTTTTATAATTATGATTTTTAAGAAGAATAATTTACTATTTATATTGACCTTTATTACTGCATTTTCTTATGCGCAAAATAAAACAGTTTCTACAGTAAAAAACTCCGTTTTATCTCAAGGTTCTTGGTATAAATTTGCAATTGATACTACTGGTGTATTTAAAATAGACAGGTCATTTTTACAAAATCTAGGCATCAATACCAATGAGGTAAATCCAACTAATATTAGAATATTTGGTAATGGTGGTACTTTATTACCGATGATCAATAATATTCCAAGATATGATGGCTTACAAGAAAATGCTATTATTGTAAATGGTGAAGAAGATGGTAGTTTTGACGCGAATGATTTCGTTTTATTTTATGGGAAAGGCCCTCATGGATGGAACATTAATACTACCGAACCCGATCAATCTAGACATAAAACAAATATATATTCAGACAAGGCTTACTATTTTTTAACTGTAGATAATGGTGCCGGTAAACGAATAGGAAATGCTCCTGAGATTACTTTACCTGCAAGTCAGCAAATTAATACATTTAATGACTATGTGTTTTTTGAAGAGGAAAAAACAAATCTTCTTGCAAACGGACAACAATGGTTTGGTAAAGAATTGAGCTTTAACAATACTACCACAGTTGGTTTTGATTTTGACAATCTTGATACTTCTCAAAATATTTATATTAGAGTAAGAGGCGCAGCTATATCATCTACGGCATCAGAAATGAATATCAAAGTAAATGGTCAAAACTTGAACACACTTAATATTCTTTCTACTCCTTCTGGATCGAATGTTACTATTTTCGCTCGTGCCGCTGAAATTTTAAATAGTGCACTGGTAAGCAGTAATCCTGTTCTTGTAGAAATAACCTATAATAATAATGGTAACCCATCGGCAAAGGCATTTTTAGATTATGTTGAATTAATAGGTGTAAAAAATTTAATAGCTAGCGGTAAACAATTTTCTTTTAGAAATTTTGACACCACTACTTTACCTACTACTTCTACAGTTGAATACACTATCCAGAACAGTGCTAATATTTCACAGGTTTGGAACATTACAGATTATATCAACCCTAGTAATATTACCAATCAATCAACCGGTAATAATTTTTCATTCAAAGCCGTTGGGGGTGCATTACAAGAATTTATTGTTTTGAATGAGGCTGACTATTTTACACCTGAAATTTTATCCTCAAGTAAATTAGCAAATCAAAATTTACATAGCTTGCAAGATGTTGACTATGTGATTATTACACAAGATTATTTAATGGGTGAAGCTGAACGATTAGCCAATTATCACAGAGTGAATTCTGGTCTAAATGTTAAAGTTATTAATCAAGACGAGATCTATAATGAATTTAGCTCAGGTTCACCTGATCTGACCGGTATTAAAGATTTTGTAAGACATTTATATGTAAATGCATCAACTTCAGATTCTAGAATAAAGTTTGTATGTTTATTTGGTGATGCTTCTTATGATTTTAAGGATAGGATCAATAATAACAATAATATTGTTTCATCATTTCAATCTTTTGAAAGTTTTGATCTTGCCAATTCTTATGTAACTGATGATTATTATGGGATGATGGATAATAATGAAGGAGGATTAGGAAATGGTGACAAACAAGATGTTGCCACAGGAAGATTTCCGATAACTACATTGGTTGAAGCAAAAACTGCCGTGGATAAAGTATTGAATTATTATGCAACAACTTCTTTTGGAGATTGGCGTAATAATATTTCAGTAGTTGCCGATGATCCTGATACAGCAGGGGAATTTGTTTTGCAGCAAACTGTTGAGAGAATGGCAGATACCATTAAAAATAGAAGACCCATTTTTAACTTAACTAAAATTTATGCCGACGCTTTTGTACAAGAAACTTCTGCAGGTGGTGAACGTTATCCTGATGTAAACGAAGCAATCAATAATGCCATAGAAACAGGGACATTGGTGATGGACTATTTTGGGCATGGCGGTGAAGATGGCTGGGCAGGTGAACGAATTTTAGAAGTACCTCAAATTCAAGATTGGAGTAATCCGAATACGTTACCTTTAATGATAACCGTTACTTGTGAATTTTCTAAGTTCGACAATCCACTAAGGCCTACAGCTGGCGAATTTGTGTTTTTAAATTCAGCTGGAGGTGCGGCTAGTATGATTACTACAACAAGAGAAATATTTATTTCTACTGGTCAACGATTTAATGAAGTTTTAATCAAGAAACTCTTTGGTTTTGCTGGAGAAGATTATAGCATCGCTCAAGCATTAATGGAAATGAAGAACGACCCTACAACGACGAGTAGCCAACGTTTATTTGTGTTCTTTTTAGGAGATCCGGCAATGAAATTAGCACAGGCCAAACCTAATATCAAACTCACCAAAATGAATGGAGTTGATATTTCGCAATCATTAGATACCTTAAAAGCACTATCAAAAATAAACTTAGAAGGTGTAATAACAGATATATCTGATAACGTTTTAACCAATTTTAATGGTACTTTATCAACTACAATTTTTGATAAATCTGTAGATAGAATAACTTTAGATAATAATAATTTTGGAAACAAACTCACATTTGATGCAACCGAAAGTAAAATATTTAGAGGTAGAGCATCTGTAAAGAATGGTGTTTTTAATTTTAATTTTATTGTGCCAAAAGATATTCGTATCGCTTTCGGGAAAGCCAAAGTTAGTATGTATGCTGATGATAAAATAATAGATAAAGCAGGTGTAAATCAAGAGATTATTATAGGTGGAATTAATGAGAATGCTCCCGAAGATATTGTGGGTCCAACAATTCAGCTTTTTATGGATGATGAATCTTTTGTTGACGGAGGTAACACAAGTGAATCACCTAGTTTTATAGCCATATTAGAAGATGAATCTGGAATCAACACTTCTATTACTGCTGTAGATCATGATATTGTAGCTATTTTAGATGACGATCAAGCCAATCCGTTTATTCTAAATGACTTCTATCAAACTGAACTTGATGACTTTACAAAAGGGAAAGTGAAGTTTCCTTTTCGTAATCTGGAAGTAGGCACACATACCATAAAATTTAAATGTTGGGATACATACAATAATCCATCTGAAAGTACGTTAAATTTTGTTGTAGTAGATGATAGAGACTTAGTACTAAGTAAAGTATTAAATTATCCTAATCCTTTCATTAATTACACAGAGTTTTGGTTTAATCATAATAAACCTAATGAACCCCTTGAAGTGCAGGTTCAGATTTTTACAGTTTCAGGAAAATTGATCAAGACTATTAATGAAATGGTACAATCTGAAAACTTGTCAAGATCAATTTCTTGGAATGGTTTAGATGACTTTGGTAATAAAATAGGAAAGGGAGTATATATATTCAAACTGAATGTTAAGTCAATTATATCAAATACTAAAGCTACGAAAATTGAAAAATTAGTTATTTTACAGTAAATAAGCAATCAATATTCTAATTCAAAACATTCAAATGAAGAAATTTTTTTTAATTCTAATTGCAATAGCCAGTACATTTAGTAGTTATGCTCAAGATGAACCTAATGCCATTACAACGGCGGCCCCATTCTTAATGATTGCTCCAGATGCTAGATCAGGTGCTATGGGTGATATAGGTGTTGCCACATCACCAGATGCTAATTCGCAACATTTCAATCCGGCAAAATATGCATTTTCTAACTCTCAATATACTATTGGAGTTAATTATACTCCTTGGTTGAGAAATTTAACCAATGATGTATTTGTTAGTAGTTTAACCTTTTCAAATAAAATTGATGAACGTAGTGCTTGGGCAACAAGTTTGAAATTTTTCTCTTTAGGTACTATTGAATTAACTGATGCCGGTGGAAACACTATCGGTTCTGAAAATCCAAATGAACTATCTCTAGATGGATCTTACTCGTTATTACTTAGTGAAAGTTTTTCAATGGGAATTGGGATTCGATACATAAGATCTGATTTTGCTTTAAGAGTAGAAAACTCTGATCTAAAAACGGTGAATGCCTTTGCTGTTGATATTGCAGGGTATTTTCAGTCAGAAGAGAAGAATTATGGAAATTTTAATGGTAGATGGCGTGGGGGATTTAACATTTCTAATATTGGTCCTAAAGTAAGTCTGACAGATGGTGGTAGAGAAAGTTTTATACCAACCAATTTACGTTTAGGTGCTGGTTTTGATTTTATATTAGATGATTTAAATACAATTACCGCCAATTTAGAGTTTAATAAATTATTGGTGCCTACTCCTCCTTTAAGAGATAATGTAACTGGTGAAATTATTGATGGTCAAGATGATGAAGTTGGGTTTGTAGCCGGTATTTTTCAATCTTTCGGTGATGCTCCAGGCGGATTTAGCGAAGAACTAAAAGAATTTACTTGGGCATTAGGTGCCGAGTATGAATATGATCAAACGTTTGCTTTTAGAGCCGGTTATTTTAATGAAAGTGATTTAAAAGGAGCTCGTAAATTTTTTACATTAGGTGCAGGGTTTAGTTTTAAAAGTACCAAGTTAGATATGTCATATCTAATTAATTCAACAGATATTAATAATCCACTTGAAAATACTTTACGTTTCTCTCTTACTTTTAACTTTGGAGACATTTATGAATCGTTCTAAGTATTTTATATAATCAATACTATAAACAATCATTTTATGTACATTAGCATTAAATGATTGTTTTTTTTATGCTCTATAATAGAGCATCATCTAAAATTAAAATGCTTTCCAATGCAAAAACTACAGCTTACCACTGAATATACTTTGTATGACACTATTTCTGAGCTTGATAATCAAGCTCAAGAATTACTAAAGATAGCTATTAATGCTAGAGAACAGGCTTATGCACCTTATTCTAACTTTAGTGTAGGTGCTGCAATCTTGCTTGATAATGATGAAATAGTTATTGGCAACAATCAAGAAAATGCAGCTTACCCTTCTGGTATGTGTGCTGAACGGGTAGCTGTTTATAGTGCTGGATCAAAATTTCCGAAAACTACCATTTTAAAATTGGCCATATCAGCCAGCTCTTCACATAAAGAAATTACTCAGCCTGTTGCGCCTTGTGGCTCTTGTAGACAAGCAATTTCTGAATATGAAGTGAATCAAAAAACGCCTATAGAAATATATTTTATGGGAGCTTCGGGTAAAATTATCAAAGTAGATTCATTAAAAAGTTTACTGCCCTTAAGTTTCGATAAATCATTCCTATAAAATTATTGTTCATGCTAAAAAATGATATTCAAAACCGGAAGGATATATTTTTAATAATGAATAAATTCTATTCTAAATTATTAGAAGACAAATTAGTAAAACACTTTTTTGACGATATCATTGCACAAAATCATTTAGAAGAACATCTTGAGACCATCACAGATTTTTGGAATGGGATACTCTTTAATGATACTGCATATAAAAATAATGCATTGCAACCTCATCTTGTTTTAAATAAGGTGAAACCTTTTAAAAAAGAACATTTTAATACTTGGTTGCATCATTTCAGTTCGACAATTGATGATCATTTTAAGGGGGGAAAAGCTGAAATGGCCAAAACCAGAGCTTTATCAATAGCCACCGTAATGGAAATTAAAATGATGAATTCTTAATAATGAGAAGATATTGTTATCAAATAGTTAAAAATTTAAAAAACACCTAAAGTATCATATTGGTCTTCTTTTTAATTGTTCAAAAAAATCTATCTTCGTTAATTAAATCTTACCCTAAAAAATTATGAATTCAATTATTACAGGAACCGGAAGTTATATCCCTACAGTAATAAAAACGAATAAAGATTTTATTGAAGAACGTTTTTATAACGATAAAAATGAACCTTTCGAAGCTGCAAATGAAGTCATTATTGATAAATTTAAAGCTATTACAGGTATTGAAGAAAGACGGTATGTAACTGATGACTTAGATTCCTCATGTATAGCGACAAAGGCTGCTGAAAAGGCCATCAAAGATGCCAATATTGATCCTGAGGAGTTAGACTATATTATCTTAGCTCAAAATTTTGGTGACATAAAAAAAGACACCATTCAAACAGATATTTTACCAAGTTTAGCCTCAAGGGTTAAGCACAATTTGAAGATAAAAAATCCGAATTGTGTGGCGTATGATATTATTTTTGGTTGTCCGGGTTGGATACAAGGAGTTATTCAAGCCGATACATTTATTAAAGCGGGAATAGCAAAAAAATGTTTAATAATTGGATCTGAAACCTTATCAAGAGTATTAGATATGCATGATAGAGATTCAATGATTTATTCAGATGGTGCGGGTGCGTGTGTTTTGGAGTCTTCAAAGAATGAAGATTCAGGTATATTAAGTCATGCTGCCGCAACACACACTTATGATGAAGCACATTATTTATTTTTAGGAAAATCAAACATCAACAACACCAATCCGAAAATACGCTATATAAAAATGCATGGTCGTAAGATTTATGAATATGCACTTAATAATGTGCCATTAGCAATGAAATCTGCCTTAGATAAAAGTGGTATTGATATTTCTGAAGTTAAAAAAGTTTTTATTCATCAAGCGAATGAAAAAATGGATGAGGCCATAATAAAACGTTTTTTTAGGTTATATAAAACACCAACACCTGAAAATGTGATGCCTATGAGTATACATAAACTTGGCAATAGTTCTGTAGCTACCGTTCCTACTTTGTTAGATTTAGTTATTAAAGATAAATTAGAAAATCATCACTTAAATAAAGGTGATATTATTATGTTGGCTTCTGTAGGTGCCGGCATGAATATCAATGCCATAGTTTATAAATATTAACTAATTTTAAAAGTTTTGATTAACTATTTTAAATACATAGGTAAGTATTTTTTAATGCTACAACAGGTTTTTAAAAGCCCTCAAAAGCGTTCTGTATTTAGAGAACTTATCTTTAAAGAAATAGAAGATTTAGGTATCAGTTCAATTGGTATCGTTGCTTTTATTTCCTTTTTTGTAGGAGGTGTTGTAGTTATTCAAACCGCGTTGAACTTAGAAAGTCCGTTAACACCAAAATATTTAATCGGATTTGCTTCAAGAGAATCTTTGATACTTGAATTCTCACCAACATTAATATCAATTATTCTAGCCGGAAAAGTTGGCTCTTATATTGCTTCAAGTATTGGAACCATGAGAGTTACTGAACAAATTGACGCCTTAGAAGTAATGGGTATCAATTCTTTAAATCATCTTGTATTACCAAAAATAATTGCGAATGTTTTCTTTTATCCTTTTGTAATTATAATCAGTATTGTATTAGGTATTATTGGAGGATGGGTTGCAGGAAATATAACCGGCTTAGTTAGTTCAACTGATTATATAAATGGAGTTAGATGGGAATTCAAACCATTTCACATTACCTATTCTCTCATAAAGACTTCTATTTTTGCATTTGTCATTGCAACGGTACCCGCATTTCATGGTTTTTATGTAAAAGGTGGTGCAATTGAAGTTGGAAAGGCAAGTACAAGAGCTGTTGTTTGGACTAGTATTGTAATTATTGTTTTAAATTACTTTTTAACGCAAATGTTGTTAGGAAAATGATTGAAGTTACAGATCTATATAAGGAGTTTGATGGCATACCAGTTTTAAAGGGAATAAATGCCACATTTGAAAAAGGAAAAACCAGTTTGGTAATAGGCCAAAGTGGCTCAGGAAAAACAGTGCTTTTAAAGTGTATGTTAGGATTATTAACACCCGAAAAAGGTGATATCTGTTATGACGGAAGGCATTATGAAACTATGACCGTAGATGAAAAACGCGATTTGAGAAAAGAAATGGGGATGGTATTTCAAGGTGGTGCTTTATTCGATTCTTCGACTGTTGAAGAAAATGTAATGTTTCCTCTTAAGATGTTTACCGATCAATCATATGACGAAATGTTAGAGCGGGTAAATTTTGTATTAGATAGAGTTAATTTAGAAAATGTAAATAGCAAATATCCAGCTGAACTTTCTGGAGGTATGCAAAAACGTGTGGCCATTGCCAGAGCCATTGCAATGAAACCTAAATATTTATTTTGTGATGAACCAAACTCAGGTTTAGACCCGAAAACGGCCATAGTTATTGACAATTTAATTCAAGAAATTACAGATGAATACGGTATCATTACTGTGATCAACTCTCACGATATGAATTCTGTAATGGAAATAGGTGAAAAAATTATTTTTCTGAAAGATGGAGTTAAAGAATGGGAAGGTGATAGTGAAGGAATTTTCAGAACTGATAATGTAGCAATAACTGACTTTGTATATTCATCAAACCTATTTAAAAAAGTACGAGAAGCCCAGCTTAAAGAAAATGGATTATAACCTTAATGTGAATCTATTTAGTAAATTCAAATAACCAAGTTAAATTAAAAAATAACCATAGCTGACTAGTAATTATAGACTATTCTCTTACAACCTTTAAAGTATCTAGCTCCAATCGTTTTTTAAGCCATAATTTTAATTTCTGCTCTTGTTGTTCTCGCATTTTTCTTTTAATGCTATTTTTCCATTTTACACTAAAAACATTTATGGAGTCCATTTTATTAAAATGAACAGAATCTAACTTATTAAAACTTGTTGAAATCTGCTTATAATAACTCATTTGTTCTATACCTTCATAAATGATCTTTGCCTCGTCACTAACTGTTTTAAATGGTACCTGACCCTCATAAAATTTTGACAATTCACTTTCTAACAACCGTATACGATCTTCCTTTTCTTTTATACTTTCATCGCGCGAAGTAATAATTTTCTGATTTTGTGCATATAGATCAGTCAAACTTTGAACTTCAGCTCTTAGATCAGAATTGTCAATACCTTGTTTCATGACCAGTGTTGTTCCTTCAAGTCCAAAATCAGTCAACTTACCACGCCATTTGTTCTGTTCTTCAGGAGAAAGATTGTTACCATATAAAACAATATTTATTTGTTTTGCTTTATAATCAAAATTACCTTCATCCTCATCAATGATACTAATTCCATTGTCTTTTAATTCCTTAACAAAACTACTGGCTTTTTGTTTAAATTGTTTTTCTCTAAACAAACCATAAAACTGCCATATACTGCCTGCTAAAATTAAAAAAGCAACAATAGATGCAAATTGGGCAATACGTTTACGTTTTGCTGAATTGATATATTTTACCATCGGAAAATTTAAAAACTTAACGATCATAAAAGTTGCCAATGCGATAAATATGGTATTGATCACAAAAAGGAACATGGCGCCAAAAAAGTATGAAAAATTCCATGTTGCCAAACCATACCCTGCTGCACATAAAGGTGGCATTAGTGCCGTGGCAATTGCAACACCCGCAACTGTATTTGTCTGCTGTGATGGCCTGCTAATAGCAATTATTAAGGCCAAACCACCGGCAACGGCAATAAAAACATCTCTAACATCTGGTCTTACTCGCGCCAAAATTTCGGGTGTAGCTTCTTGAAATAATGGAATACTAAAAAACAAAAATGAGGTTGTTAAACTAAGCCCGACCATAACACCCAAATTAACCATTGATCTTCTAAGTGTATCAATATCATTGATGCCAAATGACAATCCTACCCCTAGAATTGGCCCCATTAATGGTGAAATTAACATCGCCCCAATAACAACCGCAGTAGAGTTTGCATTCAGCCCAATAGAAGCAATTAGTATAGAGAATACCAAAATCCAGGCCGTATGACCCTGCATTGAAATATTGTCTTTAATAGCTTGAGCCGTACCTTCTTTATTGGTATCATTTTTAATATCGAGTAATACTACTAAAAACTCTTTAACACCACCTAACAAGCCGGTTACTTTTTTCTTGGCCTCCTCTTTTTTTACTTCTAGATCTACTTCTACTTTTTGGTTTTCTTCCATAGATATACTTTTAATCGCTTTTGCGGATAAGGATATTAAACTAAATCATTACCAAATTTTTCTTTTACTTCTGCAACAATTTGTTTTATTTCTTGTTCGTTCTTTTTAGGACAAATGAGTAAGACATCTTCTTTTTCGACAACAATAAAATCATCTAATCCTTGAATGACAACATGTTTATTTTTGGAAGTACTTACCATATTATTTGAAGCATCTTTAAAAATAGTATTGGCATTTACAACGGCATTATTTTCAGTATCCTTATCTAATTTTTCATATAAAGAGCTCCATGTTCCTAAATCGTTCCAACCAAAATCAACGGGTAGCGTATAAATATTAGTTGCGTTTTGCATAATGCCATAATCTATAGAAATGTTCTCTGCATTACTATAATTATCCTCAATAAAATCGTCTTCAAAATCAGTATTATATGCATGATTACCTCGACAAAATAAGGTGTTCATTTTGGGTAAATATTTTTCAAAAGCGTTGATGATGCTTTTTACACTCCAAATAAAAATACCAGCATTCCAAACATAATTACCGCTTTCAAAAAACTGAGTGGCAGTTTGTAAATCTGGCTTTTCTGTAAACTGTTTTACTTTTTTAATTTCGTTAGCCTCCTTTACAAATTCAATATAGCCATAACCTGTATTTGGATAGGTTGGTTGTATACCCAAGGTCATTAGAATATCGTTTTCAGCACATGCCATAAAAGCAGTTTGAATGTTTTTAATAAATTCATCTTCATTGTCAATCCAATGATCAGATGGCGCCACAATCATTACAGCATCTGGGTTTTGTTGCTTAATTTTTAATGCTGCATATAAAATACACGGAGCAGTATTGCGCATAGCAGGCTCTAATAGCAATTGTTGTTCAGTAACACCATCAAGCTGGCTTAAAACCAATTCTTTGTATTTTTTATTAGTTGCAATTAATATATTTTCAGCAGGAATTAATTTTGATAGCCTCTTAAATGTTTTTTGTAATAAAGAATCGCCGGCACCTAACATATCATGAAACTGCTTAGGGAAATTTTGAGTGCTTAGTGGCCAAAATCTCGATCCAACACCGCCTGCCATTATTACTGCGTAATAGTTATTTTGCATATTTTAAATAATCATTTTATTAATTTTACTTCAGCATTTTGATGAAATAGATATTTTTTATTTGTTTTGATTTCGACACATTCGTATCGCGTACGTCGTTTATTACCTCGTTCAAAAATACGTTTATTATGAATGAATTTATGTTGTAACGGTATTTCAAAGATAAAACTATTTCCGTTTTTCTCATCAAACCGCTTTAATGCCAATGATAATTTAACATCTGCATCGGTACTAGCCTTCGGATTTTTTAAATATCCGGCTAAAAATGGCAGGATTTCTAAAGGATAAATTTCAGGATTTACAAAAGGCAACATTAAATGTTGAAAGTGTTGCTTCCACTCTATTCCGTGCGGTTTGACATTTCCATACTTCTGATGTGTAATTAAATGTGCAATTTCATGAATTAGGGTAAGTAAAAAACGATACTGATTTAAGTCATTATTAACAGTAATCTGATAATTACCCGATTTTAACCTTCTGAAATCACCATGTTTGGTTTTACGATTATTTACAATTTTCAGTTTACACGGATTACTCTTTAATAAATTAATAACCAAATCAACAGATTGAAATGGAATATAGTTTTTAAGCGCTTCTTTCATTTAATATTTACGGGGTCGAAGATGATACTTGTAATACTTTACCATTGAATAATTCGTTTCCTGTCAATGCGAAATTTGCAATATACTCAGCCATTTCTATAGCGGTTGTAGGTGCTTTATAATCAGGAAAAGCATCGGCTAACATTTCTGTTTGAACAGCTCCTAATGCCAATGCATTAAATGAAATACCTTGTTCTTTATATTCTTCAGCTAATAATTCTGTTAAAGTAATTACCGCTCCTTTTGAAGAACTATATGCTGACAATCCCGGAAATTTCATACTTCCTTGAATGCCACCCATACTACTGATCACAACAACATGACTTCCAGGTTTCAAAAAAGGAACCATTCTTCTACTTAATTCGGCTACAGCAAAAACATTTACTTTATAGACATCCATAAAATCTTGTACCGTTGTTTCTATAAAAGGTTTATTGATTAATTTACCGGCATTATGAATCACAATATCAACACTTGTCCAATTTACAGATACAAAATCAGAAACTTTATTAAGTTGATCTTCTTCAGAAATATCAACTTCCAGCAACGAAATATTTTTATGATTTCCTTGTAATTTTTTTAATGAATTAACATTTCTTGATAAAGCCAATACTTCATGTCCTTGAATAGCCAATAACTTCACTAGTTCAAAGCCTATGCCCCTACTAGCTCCTGTTACAATAATTTTCTTAGTACTCATTTTATTTTTAAATCGGATTACGATAGAAATCTACCACTTTTTTTTGATACATTTACCCTTCCAATATAAAATTATTAACCAGCCTCTTTTAAATTATGAAGAAAATTATCACGCTATTCAGTTTATTATTTACCTTATTAATTTCAGCACAAAGTACATATTTACACTGTGGGAAATTGATTGATACTAAAAATGGTAAAGTTTTAAAAGAAATGACCATTGTTATTACCGGAAATAAAATAACCGATATTAAAAAAGGATATGTTAAAGCATCATCAGACAAAGATAATACTATTGATCTAAGAACTAAAACTGTAATGCCGGGATTGATTGATATGCATGTACATATTGAAGGAGAATATGATAAATATAGTTATACCAATAGATTCAAATTAGAAGATGTCGATGTGGCATTTCGCTCAACGGTATTTGCAAAGAGAACACTACTGGCCGGATTCACCACTGTTAGAGATTTGGGAGGTACCGGTGTAAATATTGCCTTGAGTAAAGCTATTAATAATGGTACAGTTATCGGACCAAGAATTTATACTGCGGGTAAAGCCATTGGAACAACAGGTGGGCATGCAGATCCTACTAATGGTGTTCGAAAAGAACTAAGAGGAAATCCCGGTCCAAAAGAAGGTGTTATCAACGGTCCTGCCGATGCAAGGAAAGCTGTACGACAACGTTATAAAAACGGTGCTGATGTAATCAAGATTACGGCAACCGGAGGTGTACTTAGTGTAGCGAAAGATGGATCTGGTCCCCAATTCACTATGGAAGAATTAACCGAAATTATCAAAACTGCAAATGACTATGGCATGATAACCGCAGCACATGCACATGGAGCAGAAGGAATGAAACGTGCCGTACTAGCCGGAATTACTACTATTGAACATGGTACTTTGATGAATGATGAAATTATGGATCTAATGAAACAAAAAGGAACATATTATGTACCTACTATTACTGCAGGAAAATATGTTGCTGAGAAAGCGGCAGTAGAAGGGTTTTATCCGGCATTAGTTGTTCCTAAAGCATTGGCTATTGGTCCTCAAATTCAAAATACTTTCGGCAAAGCCTACAAAAGAGGTGTACCAATTGCATTTGGTACGGACGCCGGCGTATTTCCTCATGGAGAAAATGGTAAAGAATTCGGATTTATGGTTGAAGCCGGAATGTCGGCCATGGAAACAATTCAATCTGCTACTTCAGTGAACTCAAAGGTCTTAAAAAATGATACTATTGGAACAATTGAAGTTGGAAAATTAGCTGATATTATTGCAACTGACGACGATCCAACAAAGAATATTCACACAATGGAGAAAGTAAGTTTTGTGATGAAGGATGGTGAAATTTATAAACAATAAATAAATTTAAAACGCTAAATTCAAATAGTCTTTTTTAATTCTCATCCTCAAAAGTAATATGTTGATAGGCACCAATGTCCGGTAATGTTGTTCTGCTAATATTCATTATATCAAAAGGAACTTGTAGTGCCGCATTTGCATCTGCATTATCATTGGCATCAGAATCTTCACCAATAATAAATTGATTTGTCTGTACATCTTTATATTGGGCAATACCATTTAAGATTATATTTTGATAAACAGCAGTGTTATTAAAATCATATAATGGATCGTTTAGTAAGTCACTATTTGTAGTATCGAATTTTAGCAAACTACTATTTATATTATAATTGAATAATGAACCTTCTACCTTATCTAGTATTAATTCCACGTTTTGATTTCCATCTATAATACAATTGGTAAAATTGGCAGCTAGTAAATCTCTTGTTTCAATTATATCATTGCCGTTATCCACGAAAGTGAAAAAATTATTAACTAAAACTGCTGGAAAATTTCTAAAACTACTATTCCAATAATTCGCAAAAGTACTGTGTGTAAAATTATATGTACCGCCCGAAGTACAGGCTAGTGAGGACAAACCGTTATTTCCTATCACTAAATTTTCGCCAAAAATATTCGTTTCTCTTCCAAATATTCCATAGTTAGAGGTATTATAAATTTGTGTGTTTCTTATGGTTAATGTTGGGTTAGAATTGGCTGTATCATCTACCAATAGACCAATTATATTATTTTTAATAACAGCATAATTAATAGTGTTATTTTTACTTCCTTCCCGTAACCAAATAACGCCCCATTGTCCTGGCGCATCTTCAAATTCCGGCTCTAGCCTATCATCTTCAAAAAGCACTTCATTTTCAAATGCTCCATTCACTACTAATGAAGCTTCTTTTTCAACGATAAGCCCCGAATTATCATGAAAGTAAAGCGTAGCCCCAGCATCTATAGTAAGTGTTGCATTTTCAGGAACACCTACAAAATTATATATAAGGTAAGGTTTCTCATTCGTAAAAGTAGTATCACCATCTAATAATGTACCTCTAACACTTATAGGTTCTCCTTCTTCATCTACTCCCAAAACAATCTCTTCGTATACAAAACTGTTGTCTGGTTGTAATGTCCGGTCTGGTCTGATTAAATGGACATCAATTACAAGAGCTTCTAGTTTAACATCTTGTTCATTTTCCCCTGAATCAAAAACTACCACGTCTCTATAGAAAAATTCAGTGTCAGTAACTTGGCTAAAATCGACTGTAGCTTCTACAAAAACAAAAATACTGTCCTTGGCTAAAATATCAATATTTTCAAATGTTTTTCCCGGAATGCCATCCACGTTTAATCGATAAAAAGAGGCCTCTCCTTTGCCAAGTCTGATATTTGGAATTGAAACGGGGTCATTACCTCTATTATAAACCTTGAAGCTTTTAGTACTAGAACTAATATCATCAAATACGCGATTCAGCAAAACAGTATCAACAGAAAATTCAAGCTCACCTGTACTCATTATTGTGCCAAAATCTTTCCGGCAAGAGCTTAAAAAAACAATTAGAAAAGTAGCGACAATTGAATAGAGTATCCTCATTTATATATATTGAATAAAATAAATTTTTAATCCGTTGTACAATGAGCACAACGGCTAACTTACTTTATTTATTATTTTTTATGCAATTTAATTTCAAATACTTTATCCCAATCCTTACCAGTTACAAATAGTCTATCATTTTCTGCATCATAAGCAATTCCGTTTAATACATGATCATTACCTGTTTGCCCTGCTTTGGTTTGTAACCCTTTTAAATCTGCAATACCTTCAACAGCTCCTGTTTTAGAGTTAATTATTAAAATGCTATTTTTTTGCCATTTATTGGCATAAATTCTACCATCAATATATTCAATTTCATTTAAGTCTTCAACTTTACGGGTATCAGTATAAGCTTCAATAAATGAGTCTTCATTTAGGCTTTCAGGATCTAAAAACCATATCCGCTCAGAACCGTCTGTTTTTATAATTTTGTCCTTATTATGGGTCAAACCCCAACCCTCTTTACTTTGGTTATAGTTGAATTCTTTTATTTGTTCAAATGTCTCCAGGTTAAAAACAAAACCTTTTTTACTTTGCCAAGTCAAAAAATAAATTTTATCGTTAAAAATAGTCATACCCTCTCCAAAATACGCTTTATCTAGGTCAAATTTTTGTAACACTTTACCGGTTGTTAATTCTACTCTACGTAGAGAAGATTCTCCTTTTTGCCCAGTACTTTCATATAAAAAATCATTATGGAATTCAAATCCTTGTGTAAAGGCATTTTTATCATGAGGAAATTCATTTATAACTTCATAGGTATAAATTTCTGGAGTCTTATCGTTATAAAAATGTATCGAATTTGTCAATTTCTTCTGTTTATCACCATAAAATATAGTTGCAGATATAGCATGTTTCCCTAGTTTTTTATCAGATATATCAATATCAGTATTTGAACTGAGTCTAACACCATCAAGGTAATATCTAACGGAATCAATAGGATTATTATCTTTGTCACTAACCGAAATAGTTAGTTTTTGATTGACCTTTACTGTTTTTGGTGAAGTTAATTTCAACTTATAAGTACTACCACAAGACGCTAAAAAACTTATAGTCAAAACAATAATGAGCACTTTTTTCATTTTTTTATCAATTTTTTACTAAAATAGTATTATTAACTATTTGATTTATCAAAAATAGTATTAAATTTGCACTCTCAAAATAGTCAGGTAGTTATTTTTTTACAAAGCTGGCTGTAATTATAACAATTAAAATTAAAGACGATGAGAAAAGGGATTCATCCAAAAGATTATAGAATGGTAGCTTTTAAAGATATGTCGAATGAAGATGTATTTTTAACAAAATCTACTGCTGAAGCGAAAGAAACTATTGAAGTTGATGGTGTTGAATATCCATTAATCAAATTGGAAATTTCTCGAACATCACATCCTTATTATACTGGTAAAATGAAATTAGTTGATACCGCTGGTCGTATTGATAAGTTTAAGAACAAATATGCTAAGTTCAAAAAAGAAGCTCCAGTACAAGCTCAACCTGAAGTTAAAGCTGAAGTTAAAGCTGAAGAGGAAGAATAAACCCATATTTTATAATAATTAAAAATCCGTCTGGTAATTGAATTACCAGACGGATTTTTTTTATACTTATTAATAAATACAAACACAATTAAATCTTCTTCATTTGCTGCTTCATCATTTTAATTTGCTCAACCAGTACACCGTGTTTGTCTAATTTTTTTGCCTCTGCTATTAAGTTTGTCGCTTCTCTTTTTCTTCTTTTAGTCATAGCCACTCCCGCCAACTGTAATTTTGCCATAGCAACATCATGACTCATAGCCAACCCAAGTTTTAATGCCTTTTTAAAATATTTTTCAGCTTGTGTTAAATTAGTTTGTGATATCAGAATACCGTGCAAAAAATTAAAATATCCCTCTTGTTTTGTAATCAAGGCTCCAGATGGATTTTTAATATAGCTCAACCATTTTTGAGCTCCCGGAAAATCTTGTTTACGCAGACGCAAAAACGCCAACAATAAAATTTCATTTTTAAAATAAAAAAAAATAAAAATTCCTGCCAATAATATTAGCGAAATTCCATTACCAATATGTTTTTCTGTGAATTCATACACTGCCCAGGCAATAATAGCAAGCGCGATAATTAATTTGATGTTTTTATTAAACATTTTTACAATTTTATATTTAAGAGTGTAAAATTACACAATGTTTTTTGTTTAACTAAATAATAGTTTAGAATAACTCTAAACTACCCTAATTTATAAAATAATTAGCTCAATGATTCGTTTGAATGTATTCAAACAAAACTAAAAAATTTAAACAAATGAAACGTAGAATAACACTATTCGTTATGTCTTCCCTATTATTAATTATTACCTATTCAAGTTACGGTCAAACAAGTTCAAAAAATTCTATTGAAATTCAATCGGGCTATAATCGCGGTTTTGGCATTATAGGTAGTTTTACTATTCATAATATAGCCGAAGGGCTACCCGGCAATATTCGCCTTGGTATTGGTTATAATCGATTAAGCCCTGGTAACGCTCCTGATGCACGAAGAATTTTTATCAATAATGCTACAAACGGAGTTCCTGAAAAAAAAGGAAAGTCATTTGATTATAGAATAGACTATATGAAACCATATACACTATTTGATCTGAAAAATTCATACTTAGTATTCGGACCAAGATATTCTAGTTTTACTGCCAATTTTAATTATGTAGGTGGTAATGAGAATTTTGATGTAACTTCAAAGCAATGGGGTATTGGATTAGGGGCGGAAAATTATTTCAAAATGTCTTCAAAATTAGATCTTGTATTTGCAGTTGGACTGGATTATTTTTTCAATAGTTCTTTAAAAGGTCATGATACAGTATATAGTCCTAATGACGATAATATTAATGCAAGAGATGATAATCAAAATAATGATGTTGAGTTTACTTATAAAGATGCCAACAAGGCAATTAAGCAGCCACAATTTATGCCAAGAATATTAATTGGTGTATCATATCATTTATGATTTATAATGCTCATTTGTTAAAGTGTTCACAAAATATGTATAAGTCCTTTTTTTAATAATAATATTTTAATGTAGGTATCGTTAGAAATTAAAATATAATATTCTCCCCTACTACATGTTTAAAAAAATATTAAAATTCATAATAGCCACGATAGCTTTACTAACGCTAGCGTTCGGTATATTTATAGCTACTGTATATTATGGTGTTTTTGGTCATTTACATACTACCGAAGAGTTACAAGAATTTCAGAATGAAACGGCAACTTTAGTACTCTCTGAAGAAGGTAGGCTAATTGGTAAATACTTTGCCCAGAATCGTACCAATATTAAGTATAATCAACTTCCTAAACATTTAGTCGATGCTTTGGTAGCTACTGAAGATGCACGTTATTTTGATCATGAAGGTGTAGATTCTCGCAGTTTACTTCGTGTTCTTTTTAAAACAATTTTATCAAACAAAAAAAGTTCTGGAGGTGGTAGTACTATTAATCAGCAATTGGCGAAAAACATGTACGGACGTAAAAACTATGGTCCGCTAACTATGTTGGTAAATAAAACTAAAGAAGCATTTTTAGCAAATAGGCTTGAAGGTATTTATAGTAAAGAAGAAATTTTAACTTTATATTTAAATACGGTCCCTTTCGGGGAAAATGTACATGGTATTGAAGCGGCTTCTCGTCGTTATTTTAATAAAGGAATAGAAAAAACTAAAATTGAAGAGGCAGCTATTCTAATAGGTTTGTTAAAGGCAAATACCTATTACAATCCGAGAATATATCCTGAAAATGCCATCAGACGAAGAAATATTGTACTGTCACAAATGAAAAAGTACAACTATTTGGAGGCATCTGTTGTTGATTCTATACAACAATTACCACTTAAACTAGATTATGCAAATTTAGAATCAGAAGGACCTGCCAATTATTTTTTAACACAAGTAAAGGATGACGTCAATAAAATTTTAAAAAGCTACAATACAGCTAAAAATACCGATTATACAATTCAGGAAGGCCTTACAATTACAACCACTTTAAATTTATCCTTACAAAAACAAGCATTAAAAGCATATAAAAATCACCTAAGTGTGATGCAAAATCGATTACGAAAACAATATCGTGAACCCAATCATCGTAAAACGTTAAATACATTAGTAAATAAAGAATTACAACGCTTAAAGCTCACCGCAAAAGCAAACGAAAAGCAACAACGTGAATTATTCGACTGGAAAGGATTCTATACTGATTCTATATCAATACGTGATAGCCTTCGCCATACATTAACCTTGTTGCATGCCGGTTTGTTAGCCTTAGATCCGCAAACAGGTGCTGTTAAAACATGGGTAGGCGGTATTGATTTCAGAACACAACCGTACGATCAAATATTTGCTCAACGTCAGATAGCATCAACTTTTAAACCAGTGCTATATGCTGCAGCTTTAGAACAAGGTATTCCACCATGTTCATATTTAAATAATAAATCTTTAATTGTATCCGATTTTGACAATTGGCAACCTCAAAATTACGACAAATCAAATGGTGGCAACTATTCAATGTCAGCTGCTTTGGCAAAATCTATGAATATTCCTAGTGTAAATTTATTCTTGAACATTCCGTTCATTAATCTGGAGAATTTATGGAAAAAATTAGGATTTACTCAGGAGTTAGTAAGAAAACCTTCGGTTGCCTTGGGTACGGCAAATGCTAGTATCTATGAATTGGCTTTGGCATACAGTACTTTTGCTAATGGTGGATATCAAATACATCCTAAAACTATACTCAATATTAAAGCTGCTGACGGAACCGTAATATATAGAAATAGATTTTTAAAACCTCTAGAAAAAGATAGGGTTATAAGTCAAAACACTTCACAATTACTCACCGCTATGTTAGAAAAAGCAATTAATGAAGGTACAGGAACTTCGTTAAGAAATAAGTATGGAGTAACCATACCCATTGCTGGAAAAACAGGTACTTCGCAGGACTATGCAGATGCATGGTTTGCTGCTTACACTCCTAAATTAGTAATAGTAACCCGTGTAGGTGCTTCTTCACCTATCATACGATTTAATACAGGTGTTAACGGAGCAGGCAGTACATTAGCGCTTCCTTTAGTTGCTAAAACCTTACGACCGGTACAACGTACATATAGCAAATCTTTTGAACCGTTGCCAGACGATCTTTCTGATGCATTAGTTTGTGAAGACTATCTTGAAGACTCGGGATTTGAATTATTTTTTGAAAAACTTTTTCAAAATAAAAGAACTACATTAGATAAAGCCCAGAAAAAAGCTGAGCGAAAAGCCAAAAAACAAAAACGCAGAGAAGAAAGACGAAATAAGAGTTGACAGGCACAATTATCAACAGGATATAAAACAATTTTATCTTTTTAATAAAACGAGGTAGGAGTTTTTCATTATGAGTTGTCTTATAGTCGGAAACTACCTAATAATAACAGTAGATTCTTATTAAACAAATAGGCAACCACTATTTAATCCGAAACCGATTTAACGATTTTGTTAATCGGTTTTTTTTGTTTTTATCAAAAAAACACTACTTTTGCATAAAAGAAAAATTGATATGAAAAGAAAACTCCCCTTAGTTTTGAGCATTTTATGTTCAATAACTATACTATTTTCGCAAGAAAAAGTAGAATCGACATCTTGGTATACATCTGCTGATACCAAAGGATATATTAGTATTCAAAAAGTAAATAAAGCTGATGATACTAATACTTTAACAACTATAAATACTAGAGTTAATTCTCAATTTGGTAATGAAGTATTAGATTTTAGTTTAAGTACTGTTTGTGATACTGATAAACTAGTTAACCCTTCAAAATTAAGTTTTAATGGGACTATAGATTCAAATATGAAATCTGTGATTTTTGTTGGTAATAGGTTGAAAAAAGATAAAAATGCCTCTTATTGGAATTTTAAAGGTGACTTTATGGATCAAGCAACAACCGATCCTGAATTAAAACCTTATTTTCCTGAAAACCACAATGCTACTTTAAGAATACCTAATAGAACAATACCTACTTTTAATCTTTGGGCTGTTATTCCAAATTTGCCATTTGATAGAAAAGGTACCTTTAAATTTAATACGTTAGATGAGACTAAATTATATGTCAAGAAAAATCAGACAGTAAACTATCTGGGAACAACTAAAGTTGACATTAATGGTGAAAATATGCTATTGCATAAATTTGTACATCAAAGTAAGGGTAAACATCCTAACTATTATTGGGTAAATAATGACCGCGAATTGGTGCAGGTTTTATTAGATAATAAATATACTTTTACTATTAGTAGTAAAAAGGCTGCTTTACATGTAACTTTAGTTAATTATAAAGATTAGATAAATACTATAATTCAAATATATCAAACCGATTAACAAATTTGTTAATCGGTTTTTTTTTTACTAATCTTATATTTTTCTATATCTTTATAAATAGTTAACACTTTATAAGCTATTGAAAAATGAAACCTCAACATATAATTCAAGAGCTCTCAAAAAATACAGCCATTTTTAAAGGCCTATTTAAAGACATCGAAAAATCAGCATATCTATGGAAAAGCTGTCCTACTAAATGGTGCCTACTTGAAATTATATGCCATTTGTACGATGAAGAGCGTGAAGATTTTCGAACGAGAACCAAACAGGTATTAGAAAACCCTGAATTATCCTTACCTCCTTTTGATCCGGTTAAATGGGTGAAAGAACGAAATTATATTGAGCAGAATTATAATGAAATGTTAGACAAGTTCATTAATGAACGACAGCAATCAATTGATTGGTTACAATCGCTTAAAAACCCGCAATGGAACAATACACATCAACATCCCAAACTTGGTGCCTTATCGGCAAACATGTTCTTAGCAAATTGGTTAGCGCATGACTATTTACATATCAGGCAAATTAATAATTTAAAATATAACTATCTCATGCAATTCTCGGGAGAATCTCTAGTTTATGCCGGAAATTGGTAAATAAAATCAAAAAAATGCAAACAATATTAGGATCAGGAGGTATCATTGCCATAGAGCTGGCAAAAGCACTCACGGTATATACTAATAATATCAGATTGGTAAGTAGAAATCCCAAAAAAGTGAATGAGAACGATATATTGATGCAAGCCGATCTATTAAATCAAAATGCAATTGAGAATGCTGTCGAAGGATCCTCAGTGGTTTATGTTACTATAGGTTTTCCTTACAATTCAAAGGAATGGAAAGAGAAATGGCCCAAATTTATGCGTTATGTAATTCAAGCTTGTGCAGCATATAATTGTAAGTTGGTATTTTTTGATAATATTTATATGTATGATGTAAATCATTTAAATGGAATGACGGAAGAAACTCTCATCAATCCACCGAGTAAAAAAGGCAGCGTTCGAGTGGAAATTGTCAAAATGATTATGGAAGCAATAGAAAATGGTAGCTTAACTGCATTGATTGCCAGATGTGCTGACTATTACGGACCAGGAATTGAAAGAAATGGTATGCTCAGAGAAATGGTTTTTAAACCTTTTGCCACAGGAAAAAAAGCAAATTGGTTAAGTTCAGTTAACTATAAACATTCTCTTACATACACCCCAGATGCCGGAAAGGCCACCGCACTTTTAGGAAATACGGATGATGCTTATAATCAGGCTTGGCATTTGCCTACTGCATCCAATCCATTGACCGGAAAAGAGTGGATTGAAACTATTGCACAACACATGAATGTAAAACCCAGATACCAAGTTGCCTCTAAATTTATCGTTAGAATAATGGGACTGTTTATGCCTGTTATGCGCGAAATGCCTGAAATGATGTACCAGTATGACCGAGATTATATATTTAATAGCAGCAAATTTGAAAATCGTTTTAATTATAAACCTACTTCCTATATCAATGGTATTAAAGAAATTATAAAAATTGATTTTTCTTAGCTTAACTCATTCAAGATCACTTAAAAATTATGAAAACTTCCATCAAACATCTTTTTCATATTAATGCTCCAAAGCACAATGTATTTGAGGCTATTTCAACTATTAAAGGGTTATCTAATTGGTGGACTGTACAAACAAATGGTAATGCTACCTTAGGTGGAAAAATTCAATTTGATTTTGGTGATACAATTGGCCCTAAAATGAAAATAATTGAATATAAACCTGATAATTCAATAATCTGGGAATGTATTGCCAGTTCGCATGGATGGCTAGCGCATAGATTCATATTTTTATTAGACAGAAATGAAGGAAAGACTCGAATTCGTTTTTCTCATGATGGTTGGGATGAACAAGACGATTTTTATGCTATTTGTAGCTTCAGTTGGGGGCGATATCTAGAAAGTTTAAGACAATATTGTGAAACCGGAAAAGGACAAGCATTTGGTGGTTAAATTGAGGTCACATTAAGATGCTTTTTTAACCGATGCGTCAAGAATTATCTCCATTTGTTCATTCCTTTTGTTATTCAAAGTTCGCTGCATCTGCCTGACCGTAAGGGTACTATTGTCATGACTCCATCCTGGCTGGCCAAATACATACATAAATTTATGGTACCAATTCTTGGACTTTTTAGTGTCTAGCCAAATATCTTTGTATTCATGTGTTAATATCACCCAAGGATTATATGAATCAGGAGCATGCGTCACTCCATATTGTACTTCTATAGTATCATCTAGTTCTTTCCAAGTTCCGAATATTTTGTCAAAAAAGTTTAAAAATCCGCCATGGTTTTTATCCATATATTCAATGTTCTTGGCATGATGTACCTGATGCATAGTATGCGTATTGAATACTTTTTCAAAAACTCCCATTTTAGGAATATAAACTGAGTGCAGTTGAAACTGCCATAATGCTTCAATACCCAAACATACGACTAACATTTCGGGTGGAAAACCGATAGCCGGAATCCACATATAAAAAAATGGCTTATATAAAATTGTAAACCAGCCATTACGTACCGCTGTTCCTAAATTGTAGTTATCTGAAGAATGATGAACAATATGTGCTGCCCATAAGGCTCTTACCATATGATTTTGTCTGTGAAACCAATAATAAGTAAAATCATCTAATAACTGACAAGCAATCCAGATATACCATGCATACCCAAAAGATTCCCAACCCATAATATTAGTTCTAATTCCGTCAACCATCGGATTAAATAACTCATATACATAAGTAAAAATAACAATAGCTGAAATTGTTTTGATCAGAGGCGCTATAATTGCTGATCCAACCCCCATTGTTAAACTAGCTCTTAAATCCTTCCACTCATAAAGATTCTTATGGTCATGATCATGTTTACTATAGGTAAGTTCAAGTAAAATGAGTCCTAAAAAACAAGGAACCCCATATACTAAGGGATTGGTAAAATCCATAATGTAATTTTTGATTTGTTTTGGTTCGGCAATGTAGTTATAATTTTTTACTAAGCCAATTGAGCATTTATTTAAATGAAATATTTTTAATAAAAAAAGTTGTAGTTACGTCATTTTTTTAATCTTTTCTTGATAAATCCTATTAAAATAGTGCAAAACATTAAATTATTTTAAGCTTAACCAAGAAATTATTCCTTCAAACTGATGGTTATCATTGCATTTAAAAAGTGCACTTAATAACTTTGTAACAATTAGGATAAATGGCATTTCCTTTTAAGTTTGCCTCAGTACTAACCGCAAAAATAAAATTTATGAAAAAGTTATTGATTGGTTTATTTGTTCTTGGTTTGATTCCCCAAGGTTTTGCTCAGATTACCAAAACAGAAAAATTATCTGAGATTGTTATAGTAGCTACAAATTATAAATACCTTAATCAAGTAGACTACAAAGAAGCTGCAGTACCTGTTGAATTACTTCAACGAAAAGTGGCTACTTTTGATTTAAAAAATGCTGATTTCTATCAGGATGATTATGATTCTTACCTTGTTTCATTTTATATTCCTGAAGGAAAGATTCTTGCCGCATATAATAAAGATGGCAAAATTATTCGAACCGTAGAGAGATATAAAGATATCGCCTTACCAACGTCAATAGTAAAATCTGTAGCAAAAAGATTCCCGGGGTGGAATATTTCTAAAGATGTTTATCTAATTAATTATCATCATGAAAAAGGTGCTAAGAAAAAATATAAACTAAAATTAGAAAATGGCGATAAAATTCTTAGAGTAAAAATGGATGCAGAAGGTACTTTCCTGTAAGTTATCAGAAAAAAAGAAAAGAAGCTGCTTAAGCAGCTTCTTTTTTTTACCACTATAATCAAAAAGAAGAAATAATGAGCACTATAAATAAACGAGAAAAGGAAGAATGTTGTCCTGAATTTCATCCTGAAAAATAGAATAAAAAAATAGTGAATTGGAATCATAAAAAATTTATAAAAGTATCTGTTCCTACATTTTTTCATATTCCTTTTCCACCAATGATAGGCAAAAAAATTACGCAAATGATGCAATTGACGGAAGATTCCAGAAACTTATCTGATAATAAAGAAGATGTTTTACTGTTATTTTCTGATCCTCATCCTTTTAAAACTGAAATGTATTTGTCAGTAACTGGTGACGTATCTAAAGCTAATAATATTGATATCTCGGGCACATTTGTAAGCAAGGTTTTTGAAGGTGCCTAAAACAAATGGATTTATACCTAAACAAGCAAGAAAAAAAAGCCAAAAATTATTATGTGCATTATGCCTACTGTCCAAAATGTGCCAAAAAATTTGGACATAAATACATAGTACTGTTTGCAAAGATTTAAACCTAAAAAAAAAAGAAAGAGAGATAAAAGCACTGCTTACAATTACCTGATTTTAGCAATCAAAATTATTCTAACCAAATTTACTATCTTTATTTTTCAAAAATCCACAGCTTTGGTTTCTCAGCAACGGATATTAAATTCTGCATTCCATGAAATCAATTACACTTCTTTCTTTTTGTATTGGCATTCTATTAGGTTGTACTTCACCTCAAACTTATGATATATTAATCAAGAATGGTAAATTGTTCGATGGTTTTGGTAAGCAATCATATACAGGTGATATTGCAATCAATGCCGATACAATTGTTGCTATAGGTAATTTACTAAATGCAAAGGGTATTATAGAGGTTGACGCTTCTGGATTGGCTGTTGCTCCAGGTTTTATTAATATGTTGAGCTGGGCCAACGAATCACTTATTGAAGATGGTCGGTCTCAGGGAGATATACGACAAGGTGTTACCTTAGAAGTAATGGGTGAAGGGCACTCTATGGGCCCCTTGAATAAAGTGATGAAGGAAGAAATGAAAAATGATCAACAGACCATTAGCTATGATATAGAATGGACTACACTAGGTGAATATTTGAATTTTTTAGAAAAAAAAGGGGTTTCTACCAATATTGCCTCTTTTATTGGGAATGGTACCCTACGTCAATATACTATGGGATATGAAAATAGACCTCCAACAGATAGTGAACTTGAGAAAATGAAAGCATTGACCCGGCAAGCGATGGAAGACGGCGCAATGGGAATATCCACTTCCTTAATTTATGTACCAAGCGGCCATGCAAGCACTAAAGAAATAATAGATCTAACTAAAATAGTGTCTGAATATGACGGTATGTATGTATCTCATATTCGCGATGAAGAAGATAAGTTATTGGATGCGCTAAAAGAATTTATTACGATCTCAAAAGAAGCGAAAATCAGATCTGAAGTATACCATTTCAAAGCCTCAGGAAATAATAATTGGCATTTAATGGATAAAGCTATACAAATGATTGATAGTGCACGAAATGAAGGATTACACATAACTACTGATATGTATATGTATAATGCCAGTTCTACCGGTCTTAATGTTTTATTACCATCATGGGCAAAAGAAGGTGGACATGAAAAAACTATGGAATTGATCAAAAACAAAGACAAAAGACAGCAAATGATGAATGAAATGATATTCCACGTACCGCCAGAGAAAATATTGTTGGTGGGATTTAAAAATGATAAACTTAGAACCCTCATAGGTAAAACCCTTGCTGATGTAGCTAATGATAGAAAAATAAGTGCTAATGAAGCAATTGTAGACTTAATTTATGAAGATAACAGTAGGATACAAGTGGTCTACTTTTCTATGAATGAAGAAAATATTAAGAAGAAATTAGCACTCCCATATATGTCTATTTGCTCTGATGCAGGTTCGTATGCGACTGAAGGTGTATTTCTGATTCAAAGCACCCATCCCAGAGCCTATGGTTCTTTCGCTAGGTTGTTAGGGCATTATGTAAGAGAGGAGAAAATAATTTCATTAGAAGAAGCAATCTACAAACTTACAACACTACCTGCGACTAACTTAAAAATTAAGAAACGTGGAGCATTACAAACCGGGTTTTATGGAGATATAGTTATTTTTGACCCTGAAAAGATACAAGATAATGCCACTTTTGAGGAACCTCATCAATATGCCACAGGCATGGTACATGTTTTTGTTAATGGTGTCCAGGTAATAAAAGATGGAGAACATACCGGTGCACTACCGGGAAGAGTTGTGAGAGGTCCCGGATGGACAAAATAGAGCATTACAATTATTGGCTTACCAATATACTTTTAACCAGACTGTCACTGGGATTTTAGATATGACAATAATCCAATAAGCTCATCAAAAAAATAAGTACCTTTATTTCATTATAAAAAAATCATAACCAATTATGAAAACAAAAAGAGCTCTACAGTATTTCACTACATCCATTTTACTAGCTGTTGTTTTACTATTTACAGCATGTAAAACAGAAACGAATACCAAAACGGATAATGCTATTAATAAATTTCAATTCGAAGAAATTACCATAGCCGAACTACAAAGTGGATATACTAACGGAGAATTTACTATTACTGAAGTGGTACAAAGTTATTTGGATCGTATCGAAAACATTGACAAAAATGGACCACATCTCAATTCAATTATTCAAGTAAACCCTGATGCTATTACTATTGCAGAACAATTAGATAATGAATTGAAAGACGGAAATTCAAGAGGTGCCATGCATGGAATTCCCGTAATTATAAAAGATAATATTGATACGCATGATAATATGTTTACTACTGCCGGTTCAAGAGCCTTAAAAGGCTCTAAGCCTTTGCAAGATAGTTATGTAGTTCAACAATTACGAAAAGCGGGAGCTATTATTCTGGCAAAAGCAAATTTAAGTGAATGGGCAAATTTTAGAGGTGACATGTCTTCCAGCGGGTGGAGTGGTATCAATGGACAAACCAAAAATCCGTATATATTGGATAGAAACCCTTGTGGATCAAGTTCTGGTTCCGGAGTTGCAGCTTCTGCAAATCTCACCGTAATAGCCATTGGTACTGAAACGAATGGTTCGGTTGTTTGTCCCGCAAATGCAAATGGTATTGTTGGTATTAAACCTACGGTGGGCTTAGTTAGTAGATCTGGTATTATTCCTATTTCATTTACACAAGACACGGCAGGACCTATGGCAAGAACAGTAACTGATGCCACAATTTGTTTAGGTGCATTAACAGGAATTGATTCAACTGACATCAAGACTTTGACTAGTCATACAAAAAGCCTGAAAGACTATACTCAGTTTTTAAAATCAAATGGCTTAAAAGGCAAAAGAATAGGCTTATACACGGCTCCACTGGGTAGACATTATAAAGTTGATACTCTTTTTAATCAAGCCGTAGCTTTTATAAAAAGTCAAGGTGCAGAGGTAGTGAAAATTGATAAAATTGCAGAAAATAAAATTGGAGGTCTATCATTTCAGGTGATGTTGTATGAATATAAAGATGGGTTGAATAAGTACTTTAAATCCTTAGGACCTGAAGCGAAAATTAAGAACTTAGAAGAACTGATTGCCTTTAATAAGAAAGACTCTGTTGAAATGGAATTTTACAATCAGCAATATTTAGAAATGGCTCAAAAAAAGGAAGATTTAGATTCTGATGACTATAAAAAAATACTAACAGATATGCTAAAAGGTTCACGTGAAGATGGTATTGATAGAGTAATGGACGAGCATAAACTGGATGCCATCATTTCCCCGACAGGAGGTCCTGCATGGAAAACAGATCATACAAATGGTGATTCTTTTCATGTTGGCAGTTCTTCTCCTGCAGCCAGAGCAGGATATCCGAATATAACTGTGCCTATGGGTTTTATTGAAGAGTTACCTGTTGGTATTTCATTTTTTGGAAGAGCTTGGAGCGAACCCATATTATTAGAGATCGCTTATGCCTTTGAACAAGGTACTAAGCATAGAAAAACACCAAAATTTTTAGAACTATAAGATTATGGAAATAGTAAATATTAAAGATAAATTTAATGTTTTTAATGAACATTGGAGTCCGAAAATCATTGGCCAACTCAATAATCAAGATGTAAAGTTAGCGAAGCTTAAAGGCGAATTCGTTTGGCATGATCATAAAAACGAAGATGAATTATTTTTCATTATAAAAGGAACGCTAAAGCTTGAGTTTAGAGATAAAATAGTAACGTTAAATGAAGGTGAAATGCTAATAATTCCGAAAGGAGTAGAACATAAACCCATTGCCGAGGAAGAAGTTTGGGTACTTTTATTTGAACCTTCAAATATCAAACATACCGGTAGTGTGAAGCATGAATTAACAAAAGCATCTTTTGAAAAAATTTAAGCGACGTTATACTTTTAATAACACCATTACTATTTAGACCAGAGCATCAAAAAATATTTAAAAAGGAAAGTAGTTTATTACTCGTTTATACTCTCAATCAAAATCTCTAAAATATCAATGGCGGCTTTGGCAATTTTGGTACCAGGCCCAAAAACACCTACAACACCTGCATCAAATAAAAACTGATAATCTTGAGGAGGTATTACACCACCAGCAATTACCATGATATCTTCCCTTCCGTATTTTTTAAGTGCGTTTAAAACCTGGGGCACTAAAGTTTTATGACCTGCAGCCAATGAAGAAATACCGAGTATATGTACATCATTTTCAATGGCCTGTTTAGCCGCTTCTTGTGGCGTTTGAAATAAGGGGCCAATATCTACATCAAAGCCAAGGTCAGCAAAACTGGTTGCTACTACTTTGGCACCACGATCATGACCATCCTGCCCCATTTTAGCAACCATAATACGTGGTCTGCGCCCTTCTAAATCAGCAAATTTATCTGCTAATTCAGTAGCTTTTTTAAATACCTTATCATCTTTTATTTCTCGACTATACACGCCTGTAATTGAATTAATAGTAGCCTTATAACGTCCAAAAACAGTTTCTAAGGCATCAGAAATTTCACCTAGTGTTGCACGTTCACGAGCCGCTTGTACTGCCAAATCTAGTAAATTTCCCTCACCTGTCTCGGCACAAGTCACTAAATTATTTAACGATTCTTTTACCTTGACTTGATTCCTATCAGCTTTAAGTGCGGTTAATCGTTCAATTTGAGATTTACGGACTGCATCATTATCGACTTCCAAAATTTGTAATGGATCTTCTTCCTTAAGTCGGTATTTATTCACACCAACTATAGTATCGTGCCCACTATCAATCCTGGCTTGTTTTATTGCAGCTGCTTCCTCAATACGCATTTTAGGAATGCCCTGTTCAATAGCTTTCGTCATTCCACCTAATTCTTCTACTTCTTCGATCAGTTTCCATGCTTTTTGAGCAATATTATCGGTTAGTTTCTCAACATAAAATGAACCTGCCCACGGATCAACTGTTTTCGTAACTTTGGTCTCCTCTTGAATAAAAATTTGTGTGTTTCTTGCGATACGTGCAGAAAAATCTGTGGGTAACGCGATAGCCTCATCCAAAGCATTGGTATGTAAACTTTGTGTGCCACCAAAAACGGCCGCCATTGCTTCAATAGCAGTACGTGCTACATTATTGAATGGATCTTGTGCTGTTAAACTCCAACCACTAGTTTGACAATGTGTTCTCAATGCTAAAGATTTTTCGTTTTTAGGATTGAATTGTTTTACAATTTTAGCCCATAGTAACCTGCCGGCTCTCAACTTTGCAATTTCCTGAAAATGATGCATACCAATTCCCCAAAAGAAAGATAAACGCGGTGCAAAACTATCAATGTCCATTCCTGCTTCAATACCTGTTCTAATATATTCCAATCCGTCGGCTAAAGTGTAGGCCAATTCAATTTCGGGTGTGGCGCCTGCCTCTTGCATATGATATCCTGAAATAGAAATAGAATTAAACTTAGGCATTTGTTTACTAGTGTATTTAAATATATCTGCTACAATTTTCATAGACACCGTAGGTGGATAGATATACGTATTACGTACCATAAATTCTTTCAAAATATCATTTTGAATCGTTCCAGAAAGCTGTTCAGGAGCCACTCCTTGTTCTTCTGCAGCTACAATGTAAAATGCCAAAATAGGTAATACTGCTCCGTTCATAGTCATTGAAACTGACATTTGATCTAGTGGGATTTGATCGAAAAGTATTTTCATGTCTTCCACCGAGTCTATAGCCACTCCCGCTTTACCTACATCACCTTGTACACGTTCATGATCAGAATCATAACCGCGATGTGTAGCCAAATCAAAAGCCACGGAGAGTCCTTTCTGCCCCGCTGCTAAATTTCTCCTATAAAACGCATTACTCTCTTCTGCCGTAGAAAAACCTGCATATTGTCTGATAGTCCATGGCCTTCTAACATACATTGTTGAATAGGGTCCGCGTAAAAATGGCGGTATACCGGCTACAAAATTTTCATGACCAAAATTCTTGATGTTTAACTTTTGGTCTTTAGACTTTAGGCTTATATGTTGTATGTTTTTTCTTGACATTTTATAACCTAATTTTCTTTATTAATGGGTCGTAATCGAATTCAAATGGTGTTAAAATAGTCAGCATAAAAGTTTTTTTATTGGCACTTATTATATAAACAGCTTTGAATATTTCATCATCATCAATATTTTTAATTCTTGACAAACCATAAATTGCCTTAAATATTTGCTTTGATTTATTTCCAAAGTAAGTAGATTTTATTTTCTTATGATTTATCCCAAGTTTATCTTGATAGCCTTCGAAACTTTTACGTAAATAATAAAGTAATTGTCTCGCATCACTCTTATTAAATGAGACATAAGGAATAGGTTTGATGACGACTTCAGCACCATAATCTTTACTATAAAATCGGTATAGTTTATGCTTCATGAAGCTTTCTATTTCATAAGCTTGTTCATAGTAATTTCTTATATTCTCATCTTCAATACGACTGTGAATTTCATTCAGATCGTCATCATCTAATAAATAAAATCCTTCAGGTAAAAAAATTTCAATATTTTCTTTATCTAACCTATGATATTTACCAACTATCTCCGGTTTTATTAGCATTTTTTCATCAAATCCTTTTTCAGGTTTCAATTTGTCGCATGAGAACAAGGATGAAAGTATTAGAAAGTAAATCAATTTTTTCATAAATATTATTCCTTTTCTAGCCGTTCTTGTTCTAGCTTTTCTGCCAAGCGTTTCGCAATTATCGGTTTAATCAATGTTTTTCTTGGCTTTGTTTTTACAAATGGATATAGTTCTATATCATCTTTCATGCTATCATTTAAATTAGGATGCTTGTTTGTCCCTAACAATACTTCCTCTCCATTGTCAAAATCCATTTGTTCTTTTTCAGCACTTTCTTCAATTTTACGTTGAATAGTACCCTCATGCAGTTGTTTTAAAAATCCACCGGACTTTTCAATATCTTTAAAAATTGTCAATGCTTTTTCTGCTATTTGCTTGGTTAATGTTTCAATATAATATGACCCATCAGCAAATTGAGCAGCTTCCTTAAAATAACTCTCTTCTTGTAGTATCAATAACTGGTTCCTAGCTATACGCTCACCAAATTCATTCTTTTTATGGTAGATACTATCATAAGAAATATTCGCTATGGTTGTGGCTCCACCTAAAATAGCACTCATACATTCTGTAGTTGTTCGCAACATATTTACATTAAAATCGTAAATAGCCTTATTACGCAAACTAGGTTGTACAAAAATATTTGCTTCAATTTTTAGCTGATATTCGTCCAATAATAATTGCCATATATATCTAAACGCTCTTAATTTGGCTATTTCAAAAAAGAAATTACTGCCAACAGCAAAGTTAAATTGAAAAGACTTTGGCATTATGTTCGAAGTAAACTCCGAATCTTTAATATGATTCAAATATTCATTAGCATGTGCCAATGCGTAAGCAATTTGTTGTATTGTATTCGCCCCAGCATTTTGATATTGAGAAACATCAACAGATAATAAAGTTGTATTTTTAGCCGCCTTACTCAATATTTTATCTAAAATTTGATGATCTTCTTTTTGATTATAAAACCAATTACCTGTTTTAGATAGATTGCCGATAAGGTCAATATTTAGGAATATGTTGCACTGTTTTGTTTTTTCGATTAAATCCGATAAAAACTTATCGGATAGGAAGTTTAATTTGAAGTGAATTGAAGAACATCCTTCAACAGATCTTGTCTTGAAGGAGATATTCTGTAAAAGGATATCAATATCAAAAGTTTCATTGGCTTCAAATTGAATTGAATTTGCACCTCGATTTAAGGCATCCTTAGCTAAAAAATTGGCTGTTTTTTCATCAGAAATAAAAATGGATTGGCAAATGTCAACATTTTTATCACTCGAAGGAATAAGCAGTTGCTCAACTTCGTCTTCATGATAAAAAGGTTTTACCGTAATACCTTCATTGGTTTTCCAAAGCAACGTTTCATTGTAATCCGCACCTTTTAAATCAACTTGAATTTTCTGTTTCCACTGTTTGGCAGATACAGCATCAAAATTATCAAATAAAAAATTACCCATAGCTTACTTTTTAACAGAATCATATTCAATTATATAAATATCTTCATCTTTCCTTTTCATTTTATATTCTTCTCTGGCAAACCTTTCAAGCGAATCAGGATTTTGAAGATTTTTTATAATCTTATTATCATGATTCATCTCATCTTTATAATATTTATTAGACTTTTCCAGCTTGTCAATTTCTTTATTCAATTCTCTATGTATGATATATGAATTTTCATCAATAAACAACATCCAAATCAAAAAAACCAATAGAATAAGTACATACCTATTACTTACAAACTTTGTTACTTTATGATTTCTGAATTGTTTAAATGTCATTATAAACCTATTATAATTTTTCGTTAATTATCGTCCTCACAATATCAATGGCAACAGTATTATATTTATTGTTAGGAATAATAATATCTGCATACTCTTTCATAGGTTCAATAAACTGTTCATGCATTGGTTTCAAAGTTTCCTGATATCGTTGTAATACTTCGTCCATATCTCGTGAACGTTCTTGAATATCTCTTCTCAATCTACGAATCAATCTCTCGTCAGAATCAGCGTGAACAAAAACCTTAATATCTAATAGATCGCGTAGTTTATTTTTTGAAAATATTAATATTCCCTCTACAATCAGAACTTTACTAGGATGAGTTTTAATCGTATCTTTCGTTCTGTTATGCGAGGCGAATGAATACACAGGTTGTTCAATTGGATTACCCTCTTTAAGTTCAATTAAATGCTTAACCAATAACTTGAAATCAATGGCTCTTGGATGGTCAAAATTAATTTTGGTTCTTTCTTCGTAAGTCAGCTCATCAGTGGCCTTATAATAAGAATCTTGAGAGATTACCGTTACATCTTTATCAGGTAATTCATTGAGAATTTGGTTTACAACAGTTGTTTTTCCACTTCCGGTACCACCGGCGATTCCTAAAATAAGCATATTCAATACTATTAAAAATTATGATGCAAATTTAAGGTTATTTCTTTGGAATAATTTTAACAATTCCAAGATTTTCAATTCCTACATAGATATATCCGTCCGGTGCTTGTTTTACATTTCTAACCCGGCCTAATCCTTCAATTAATTTCTCACGTTTAATAACTTTTCCATTTTTTAGGACTAGACGCTCTAAATATTGAAATTTTAATGACCCGACTAATATATTGCCATTCCATTCAGGATATTTATTTGAATTTACAATGAGCATTCCACTAGGCGCAATAGATGGTACCCAATAAAATAGTGGTTGTTCCATTCCTGGTAAAGAAGTATTATCGGTAAATGAAGTCCCGTTATAATTAATCCCATAGCTAATTATTGGCCAACCATAATTTTTACCTTTTTTAATAATATTAATTTCGTCACCTCCTTTAGGTCCATGTTCATGAATCCAAATTTCACCGGTTTTAGGATGTTTAATCATCCCTTGAGGATTTCTTTGCCCGTAGCTAAAAATTGCTTTTTTAGCACCGGAAGTTTTTACAAAAGGATTGTCTGTTGGTATACGACCATCATCATGAATTCTATATATTTTTCCACCGTCTCTGGTTATATCTTGCGGGTTTACATCTCTATTACCCCTGTCACCAATAGAAAAATACAAATAGCCATTATTATCAAATTCTATTCTTGATCCAAAATGTTGCCCTTTTTTAGTATTAGGTGATGCTTTATATAGCTGTTCTTTTTCTATTAATTTATCACCAACTAATTTAGCTCTCATAATAGCGGTATTTGCACCATCTCCCTCACCTTCTCCTGAGGAATATGCTAAATAGACCCATCCATTATTGGCATAGTTTGGGTGTAATTTAATATCTAACAACCCTCCTTGACCTTGCACTTTAATATCTGGTAATCCTTTAATTGTAATTGTCTTACCATTTTTAAAATGGATAAGTTTTCCTGATTTTTCAGTAACTAATATACTTCCATCCGGTAAAAATTCCATCCCCCATGGAATACTTAATTCTGAAATTACAACTTCGGTAGAAAAATTAATTTGCTGAGGCATCTCAGCCGTTATTGATGATTCTTCTTGTTGTGCACAAGCTAAATTATTTATAAAAATTAAGAACAGTAAATAATGAAATTTTGGTTTCATAATAGAAGTTTTTATTGGATATGAATTTACAAATTTTTATTTATTGATTCTGTTAATTTAATTATATATTTGCAATCCAATTTTTCGGGGTGTAGCGTAGCCCGGTTATCGCGCCACGTTTGGGACGTGGAGGCCGCAGGTTCGAATCCTGCCACCCCGACGAACCTAGTAATAGGTCAAACTAAAACACTGTTAATCGTATGATTTTCAGTGTTTTTCGTTTTTTATGATATTATTTAATATCATTTAATACTATATATTAGGTGTGCAATTCGGTGTGCAACCTTTTTCTGAAATTGTTGTAGCTTTATAGAACTTTTAAAAGTGATTTGACTTTCGTCTTTACAAAAATTATTGTATAACTAAAGACGTATAACATGCAGACAAACAACACATTCACTGTAATTTTCTTTACTAGAAAATCACGTAGCAACGCCAAAAAGTTAACTATTTATTCTCGTATTACTGTAGATGGAAAACGTTCTGAAATTAGTTTAAAAAGAAGTATTTCGGTGTGCAATTGGGACTCTTCCAAAGGAAGAGCAAGAGGTGCTACTCAAAATATTAGAATTTTAAACACCTATTTAGACCACGTGTATGGGCAATTATTAGATTGTCATAAGCAATTATTGGAAGAATTCAAGGTTATCTCTCCTGGTGCTATTAAAGCCCGTTATCTGGGCAAAGATGACCAACGTAAAACGCTTCTTGAACTTATTGAGTATCACAATACAAATATGGTTTCTGTTTTAAAGGCAGGCACTATGAAGAATTATTATACTACTGAACGGTATTTACATAAATTCTTAATTCAAAAATTAAAGATCAATGATATTTTTTTAAAGCAATTGAATTACCGTTTTATTATTGACTTTGAACAGTTCCTTCGAAATATCAAAGATTCAAAAAAACAACTCATGTTATCCAATAATGGTGTAATGAAACATTTGGAGCGTTTTAAGAAAATGATTCATTTGGCTATTAAGTTGGAATGGATCATTAAAAATCCTTTTAGCCAGTTTCAATTAAAATTTGATAAGTATGATAGGCAGTATCTTTCTGAAAGGGAATTGGAACTTATAGAAAATACCTATTTTAATAGTGAACGATTAGAACGGGTAAAAGATATTTTTATCTTTTCTTGTTATACGGGCTTGTCTTATATTGATGTTAAACAACTTACCGTTCATCAGATTGTAAAAGGTATTGATAACAATTATTGGATTTATACGAAACGTGAAAAAACAAACGAAACTGTTAAAGTGCCTATTTTACCTAAGGCTTTAAGTATCATTGATAAGTATAAGGCTATTCCCAAAGGTATAAATTCTGAAATGCTTCTTCCACTCTACACCAATCAGAAAACGAATAGTTATTTAAAGGAAATTGCAAAAGCTTGTGGTATTCGTAAGAATATTACATTTCATGTAGCTCGGCATACCTTTGCTACTACGGTTCTTTTGTCTAATGGTGTTCCTATTGAAACGGTTTCTAAATTATTGGGACATACCAAATTGTCTACTACACAAATTTATGCCAGAGTGTTGGAACATAAAATTAGTGAGGATATTGATAGTTTATTGAAAAGGTTTGAAAAGAAAAAAGGTAAGGCAACAAAATCAAGTTAAAGAAAGTGCTTAAATTAATGGTATGGAGATAAGTTCAAGATGTGTTTTTATGTACACACAAAAACATTCTTGTTTGCTCCCGAAGGTCGCAGAAGAGAAAAAAATTTTTATGCATAAAAAAAATCCGTTTTTAAAGTGAGGGATTTAGAGGCTGGGTATCATTAACACCTTTTATATTAATTCTTCTTTAAGCTAGGAGAATCCATTACTTTAAAAATGAACCAAATCCGTCAAAGCGGATGCGGTAGCCAATATATAAAACACATTAAATTCTATGAAACTTTTCATTTTTTCGTGAAAAATTTGTCAATTTCACTGGGCTGTAGAGCTTTTTTCGTGACAAACAGAATATTACCTCTTTAAATATTATCAAAAAGCCAATAATTAAGCAATCCTTACTAAATCATATCAATCAATAGGAGTTTGGCATAAATTCATTCAATGTTTACTGGGATTACAGACGGTTTTATCCCAAATTTAAAGCAAACAAAGTCATTTAAAATATATAATCATTTGTATTTTAGTGAATTATGAATTAGTAACATCGCGAAGCGTGTTACCCTCTTGCTTCTCCCTTAGATTCGCACTAGTTATTTATATAGAGCTTTCTTTTAAGATAATTACCTTTTTAATGAGTAGTTATCTTTTGTACGGGAAAACCCTCCATAATTGTAAATAACAACCAACCGATAAAGGAGAATTACGCGCTAACAAAGTTTCGGACTTATGCCTTTAAAATCCTTTATCGGTTATCTCTGAACCGTATCAAATGGAAATACAGGTTTTTAGACCTAATATTGGGTTTCGATGATAATTCAGATTATTGATTGTATTTAAGTTCATATTAAAAAAATTAAATTTTAAATATTAAAAACGAAACTGTAATTATATAGGTTACGTATCGCCTCTTCTTGCAAAAGTGTATCATAGTTTAAATGATGTTCTTTTGCATACGTTTTTGGTTTATCCCCAAATTGCCTTTCAATATCTTCTTTAGATACCGATAACAAATGCTGTTGGGTTTTGTCGTCAAGATTGTTATAATTTAAATAGACCAAGATTATAATTATAAGTTATAATAAACCGTTATCTGTGAAACTGTAATACTCTCCGTTGGGTACAAGTATCAAATGGTCTAACACTTTTATATCTAAAAAGTCAGCCTCTTTTTTTATTTTCCTTGTTAATTGTTTGTCCGTTTCACTGGGTTGTAATTTAGAACTCGGATGGTTATGAGCTAAAATAATACCTACAGAAAGTGATTTTAAAACGACAGCAAACAGGATGCGTAAATCGACCAACGTACCCGTAATTCCACCTTGTGAAATTTGATAAATTCCTTTTACTTTATTGGAATTATTTAATAACAACACCTTAAAAGATTCTTGCAGTCCAATAGTATCACTATTCCAATTTTCAAAAAATAACCTAGCTGCATCACCTGAACTTTTGATTGCATCTGAGGTTGAAGTCTTGATTTTTTCTTTGTAACTTATTTTTATTTCATTAACTTTACTTTTCATTGTTTTTCTCTTTTGGATTACTAATGAAAGAGAGGGCGCGACTTTTCGAGAGTGTACGCCCTCTTTAATTTTTACACTACTTTGCCGTTTCGGCTTCCTTTTTAGAACCCAAAAGCAAAACTTCATTTATCACTACTTCGGTTATAGTTCGTCTTTCACCCTCTTTCGTTTCATAAGAACGAGAGGTTAATTTACCTTCAATAACAATTTCCTTTCCTTTAGAGGCATATTTCGAGATAACTTCGGCAGTCTTACCCCAAGCAACCATATTATGCCAATCCGTATTTTCTACTTTTTCGCCTTTGGAATTTTTATAATTCTCATTGGTAGCTAATGAAAAACGAGTTACTTTTTTACCGCTTTCCAATTCAATAATTTCAGGGTCTTGCCCTACATTTCCGATTAACTGAACTTTGTTTTTTAATGTACTCATAATGTAAAAATTTAAAGATTAATATTTACCACCCGAACCATTCGAGCAGGTTTTAAAAATGATTTACTCATTATATCTAAAGCGTTTTCCTTTTTTTGATTTTTTAACTTTATTTCTGCTTCCGATTTATTGATTTCGTATGATTTCATCTTTTTTATTATTAATTTACTTTATATAGTGCCGTCGCTGTTACCTTTTTTTTGATGCC